>Ga0137361_10002616_pt1 | contig 11487 bp, 10 predicted proteins | sample Mad1_80_16metaG_FD_104923 | JGI IMG/M metagenome (GOLD analysis project Ga0137361, IMG submission 104923) | Vadose zone soil microbial communities from Angelo Coast Range Reserve, California, USA - Mad1_80_16 metaG | ecosystem: Environmental > Terrestrial > Soil > Vadose zone | place: USA... | reverse complement strand
GAACTCTACGGCGTACGCGGCTGGCTTTTGTTCCTTTGCATCGTCCTGATGGTCTTCGTTCCGATCGGCGTGCTGATCGAATTGTGGTCGGTGTGGCAGAGGGCCAGCCTGACATCCACGGCCCGATCCGCGGCAATACTCACCACGGTCATTGACGTTGCAGTTGTCGGTTTGGCGATCGGCGCCGGAAGCTATCTCTATCGGATGCGTCCGATCGGCGTTCGTCTCGCCCAGCTTTTCTTCGTTGCGCGGCTCGTGCTTGCGATCGCCGCGGCGGTCGAGAATCGAAGCGCGGAGGCCGTGCTTGCGGTCGTCGTTTCCACTGCCTGGCTTATTTATCTCTTCCGCTCGGAGCGGGTTCGGCTGACCTATGGGCCTGAGTCCAATGTTTCCGAGGTATTTCGCTGACCACTTTTGTGGGAACAAAGAGGGAACATTCCTTGACTTAATGCGCCCCCAATGCGACCTTAAAGGGTTGCCGCAACGGACGGTTTGATGGACGCGCTTTCGCACCAAATCTGGGACATGAAGTACCGGTTCAAAGCTCCGGACGGCACATCCTTGGACCGCACCTTCGAGGACAGCTGGGCGCGAGTGGCGCTGGCCGCAGCAGAGGCCGAAGCGCCTGAAAAACGGCGCGAATGGGAGCTTGCCTTCAGCGGCGCGCTCACCGGACATCGGTTTCTACCCGCCGGACGCATTCTCGCCGGTGCCGGCACGGGGCGCTCGGTGACGCTCTTCAACTGCTTCGTCATGGGCACCATCCCGGACGATCTCTCCGGCATCTTCGCCCATCTGCGCGAGGCTGCACTGACCATGCAGCAGGGCGGCGGCATCGGTTATGACTTCTCGACGCTCAGGCCCAAGGGCGCGGAGGTGAAGGGCGTGGGCGCCGACGCTTCGGGGCCGCTTTCCTTCATGGACGTGTGGGATTCGATGTGCCGCACCATCATGTCCGCGGGCGCGCGCCGCGGCGCGATGATGGGCACGTTGTCCTGTTCCCACCCCGACATCGAAGATTTCATCGACGCGAAGCGTGCGGCCGAGCGCCTGCGCAATTTCAATCTCTCGGTGCTGGTCACCGACGAATTCATGGCCGCGGTCGAAGCCGATCGCTCCTGGGACCTCACCTTTAGCGGCACGGTCTACAAGACGGTTTCCGCGCGCGCGCTATGGGATCGCATCATGCGCGCGACCTACGATGCGGCCGAGCCCGGTGTGATCTTCATCGACCGCGTGAACGCGCTCAACAACCTGGCCTATTGCGAAACCATCCACGCCACCAATCCCTGCGGCGAGCAGCCCCTGCCTCCCTATGGCGCGTGCCTTCTGGGCTCGATCAATCTCGCCAAGCTCGTCGCCCATCCTTTCACCGAGGAAGCACGTCTCGATGAGGCCGAATTGGCCCGGCTGGCCGGGATAGCCGTTCGCTTCCTCGACAATGTGATCGACGTGTCGCGCTTTCCGTTGGAAGCGCAAGACGAGGAAGCGCGAGCCAAGCGCCGCATCGGCCTTGGCGTCACGGGCCTTGCGGACGCGCTGATTTTCTGTCGGGCACGTTATGGCGCGCCGACGAGCATCGCGCTCATCGAACGGTGGCTGAAAGTGCTGCGCGACGAGGCCTACAAGGCTTCGGCGGAGCTAGCGGCCGAAAAGGGCGCCTTTCCGCTCTTTGATCGCAATGCCTTTCTCGCGCGGCCCAATATCGAAGCCTTGCCGCCTAAGATCAGGAGCCTTATCGCACGGCACGGCATCCGCAATGGACTTCTCACTTCGATCGCCCCGACAGGAACGATTTCGCTCTTCGCCGACAATATTTCGAGCGGTATCGAGCCGGTTTTTGCCTATTCCTATAGGCGCAATGTGCTGATGGCAGACGGAACAAAGCGCGAGGAAAAGGCGGCCGACTTCGCCTATCGAACGTTCCGCGCCATGTTCGGCGAAGAGGCGCCGCTTCCCGATTATTTCGTGACCGCGCAGAGTCTTTCGCCGGCCGATCACCTCAAGGTGCAAGCCGCGGCGCAGCGCTATATCGATTCGTCGATCTCCAAGACGATCAATTGTCCGCCCGGCATTTCCTTCGACGATTTCAAGGACGTTTACCGCACGGCTTATGAGAAGGGCTGTAAAGGTTGCACCACGTATCGCCCCAATGCGGTGACAGGTGCCGTGCTCGCGGCGGAAGAGATTGCCGCGCCTCCATCTCAACCGGTCGCCGTAAAACCGGCCGCCGCCGTAGCACTGCCCGCCGCCGCCTCGCTCGGGGCTTCCCGCACCGCTATGGCCCTAGCGCCGCGCGTCTCCGAACGCGCCGAGGGCGGCGACATCGTCTACATGACCAAACCGCTCGACCGCCCGGGCGATCTCTTGGGCCACACCTATAAGGTTCGCTGGCCCGATCTCGACCACGCCTTCTACATTACGATCAACGACATCGAACAGGACGGCCGCAAGCGACCCTTCGAGATCTTCATCAACTCGAAGAATATGGAGCATTATGCCTGGACCGTGGCGCTGACCCGCATGATCAGCGCGGTGTTCCGGCGGGGCGGCGACGTCAGTTTTGTCGTTGAAGAACTCAAGGCGGTCTTCGATCCGCGCGGCGGCCAATGGATGGGCGGGCGCTATGTGCCTTCGCTGTTGGCTGCCATCGGCGAGGTGATCGAGCGCCATCTCGTCGCCACCGGCTTCATGACAAAAGATTCAGTGAGCGAAACCGACGCTCAACGCGCGGCCGCGGCCGAAGCAAGCGCGGAGGGCGCCGCCGTCCGCACCTGTCCGCGATGCAGCGCGACCGGCTTTGTCAGGCTGGAAGGCTGTGACACCTGCATCTCCTGCGGTTATTCAAAGTGCGTGTAGCTGCCGATTCTTGAACGGGCCGGGGATGCATTCTTCAGGCCTTTGGCGCACAGTCCACCCCATGTCCTATTCCAATCGCATCTTCATTTACGGGCCGGTCGGTCTTCTTGTCCTCGTCGTGGTGCTGTATTCAGTCTTCTGGCGCGTCCAGGCCGACATGCTGGCGGCAAAGCTCGACAGCGCCAATGGCGGCGAGGTCATCCCGGAGGTGGTATTCGCCTTCGCCGAAAAATCCATCACCGGCTATCCATTCCGCCTGGACGTGGTGCTATCGGGCGTCACGTTCGCCAACCGCGGACCGGACGGCGAAACCGCCTGGCGCACCGAGAAGCTCGCCATGCACACGATGTCGTATCGCTCCAATCTCTACGTTTTCGAAGCCGCGGGACTGCAATCCTTTGCCCAGCCGGGCGCGCGCGGAAAAGGTCCGATTGTCACCTATGTCACGCCCGCCATCGCGCGCGCGAGCGCGGTCTTGCGCGAAGGACGCCTCGCCCGGCTTGACCTCGATCTCTGGCAGGCCGAGGGAAAGGATGCGACTCCGCCGGCGGATCCGAAGAAGACGTTCTCGGCGTCGCGGGCGCAGCTTCATTTGTTGAACAGGGCCGACGACACTATCGATGTCGCCGTGAAGATCGAAGGCGCCAATTTAGGCGAAGGATACGGACCGAAACTCGGCAGCGCGATTCCACTGGTCGACCTCAGAGGCAAGCTCGTGCAAAGCGATGAGCTTGGCGATCTGGAACAGGGGCAGAAAAGCGTTTCCGAAGCCGTAGAACAGTGGCGGCAGAAGGGCGGCACGCTGGCAGTCGAAAATCTTTCGATCGATTGGGCAGGGGTTAAGACCGACATGAGCGGAACGCTGGGCTTGGACGCCGCCCATCGGCTGAATGGCGTACTGCTGGGCAAGTTCGATGCCGCATCGCTTGTGGGCGCGCTGACCGGCGGACGCGTGAGCCTGCAAACCGGCAATAACGCAACCGCCACGCTCTCGTTGCGCTTCAAGGACGGCGACGTTCAACTCGGGACCAATTAGCTTTTGTCGCTTCGCGGCGTCGCGCGGCCGAAATTCGGAGCCGCCGTGTCCTGCCCTGCCTCGATGATCGAACGTCTAATCGCTCGCGTTCGAGTGAAGAGATTGAACAGCGCATCTCCATCGCCCCAGCGGACGGCCCGCTGAAGCGCCGCCAAATCTTCGTTGAAGCGGCCCAGCATCTCCAACACCGCCTCGCGGTTGTTCAAGAAGATGTCGCGCCACATTGTTGGATCGGACGCCGCGATGCGCGTGAAATCGCGAAAGCCGCTGGCGGAATATTTGATGACTTCGCTCTGCGTCACGGTCTCGAGATCGGCCGCCGTGCCCACGATGTTGTAAGCGATCAGATGCGGCACATGGCTGGTGATGGCGAGCACAAGGTCATGGTGCTTGGGATCCATGATCTCGACGTCGCTGCCGCAGCCGCGCCAGAACGACGCGAGCTTCTCCACCGCCGCAGCATCGGTTCCCGGAGGTGGAGTCAAGATGCACCAACGGCCATCGAAAAGTTCAGCGAAGCCCGCTTCCGGGCCCGATTGTTCGGTGCCGGCGACCGGATGGCCCGGAATGAAATGCACGCCATCGGGCACGTGTGGTCCGACATCGCGTACCACCACGGTCTTAACGGAGCCGACATCGGAAAGAATCGCGCCCTTCTCGAGATGCTCCGCAACCGACGGTGCGAGCGAGGCATAAGCGCCGATGGGGGTCGCCAGCACCACAAGGTCCGCACCCCTCAACGAAGGTGCGAGCCCGGCGTGGAGCGAATCGGCAAAACCGGCCGCGGCTGCGCGCGCGCGTGTTTCGGCTCGCGGAACGAACGCCGCGATATGCTCCGCCAGGTGTGCCCGGCGAGCCGCATGCGCGATCGAGGATCCGATCAAGCCGGCGCCGATCAGCGCAATCTTCTTGAAGATGGGTTCAGCGCTCATGACGCAACGAATTCCTGGAGCGCTGCGATGGCCGCTTTGTTCGCCTCTTCGCTGCCTACCGTCAAGCGCAAGCACTGGGGAAGCCCGTATGAGGCACAGCCGCGCATGATTATTCCGCGCGACATGAGGAAGCGATCCGCTTCAATGGCGCGTTTCGCATCGGCGAAATGGAGCAGCACGAAATTGGCGACGCTGTCGTCCACGCGAACGCCTGCATTGCTTAACTTGCGAATCTCACCGATCAGCCAGGCGCGCCAGGTTTCGTTGTGGCGCAGCACCTTCTCAACGAATTCGCGGTCATGGAGCGCCGCCACGGCGGCCTTCTGCGCGGCGATGTTGACGTTGAAGGGCGCGCGCACACGATTGAGCACTTCCGCGACGCCTTGGGGACAATACGCCCAGCCGATCCGAATCCCTGCCAGCCCGTAAGCCTTGGAAAACGTCCGCGTCATGATGACGTTGTGCGAAGCTCCGACGAGCTCGTTTCCGGCTTCGTAATCCTTCTTCGTGACATATTCGGCATAGGCCGCATCGATGACGAGGAGCGAAGAATCCGGCAACCCGGCGTGAAGCCGGCGCATCTCCGAGCCTGAAACGTAGCTTCCGGTGGGATTGTTCGGATTGGCGACGAAGACGATCCGCGTGCGGGGGCTGACATGCGCGAGCACGGCATCGACGTCCAATTTCAACTGCGGCTCGGGGATTTCGATGGGCGTTGCGCTATTGGCCAGTGTGGCGATTTTGTAAAGCGAGAAGGAATGCGCCGTGAACATGACCTCGTCTTGGGGTCGCACATAGGAATCCGCCAGCAAGCGCAGGATTTCGTCCGAGCCGTTGCCGCAAACGATGCGATCCGGGTCGAGCCCAAAGTGCTTGGCGATGGCATCGCGCACGATGCGCGCGCTTCCTTCGGGATAGAGGCCGAGCGCGGGTTCAGCGCTCTCGTAGGCGGCGACGGCCTTGGGACTTGGTCCGAATGGCGACTCGTTGGACGATAATTTATAGATGCGCGCGGCTCCCGCCGCGTCCGAACGGCCCGGAACATAAGCGTGCACGTCCATCACGCCAGGTTTCGGTGCCAGAGTCATGGAATCGGCGCCTTCATTTCGATTCCTTGGCAACTCGGACCATGATGGGGTTGGCAAAGCCTCCGATCAACGCGACACGTGCAATGGCTTCGCCCGCGGCTTCTGCAAGCGCGGCGAGCCGCCTATCGTCCTTGCCGAGGAAGCCTTTGAGTTCGAGCAATATCTCGTCAGGGACGCTCTTTTCCGAAGTGCGTCCAGCTGCGGCAAACCGCGCTACGAGCCCTGCTTCCCTCAGCAGCGACTGCAATCTGGTCCGGCTCATACCCGCCGTGATTTCCAGCAGCAGCAGCGTGGTGTCATCTCCGGTTGGTTCCTGCTCGATGGTGCCGATCACATAGGCAGCCGGCGCAACGTCTCCATTTGCGACGATGGGGAGCTTGGCAATGACGCGCGGCCCATTTTCTCCGGCAGGCGCGAGTTGTGCCCACCATGAGGCGCCCGGTTCCTCGGGTTCGGGAAGTGGGACCACTCCCAAAGCGTTCATCTCCTCGGCGCAAGCGTGGACCACGAGAGATGCTTTGCTGTGCGTCCGAAGGGGCGCGGCGGAGCCAAAATAGGCGCGAGCGACACCGACATAGGCGGTCTCGCACTCACCGGCATAGACATGCGCTTGAAAATTGGCCTGCGCGCGCAAGGATGAAGCAATGATTTCCCGCCAGATGCCGACAATCAGCTGGGGTGACAATTCGCCCTGATGGCGCGCCAAAAGACGGCGGAAAATCAGCGCTTCGCGGGCCGGTCGAAGAGCGGCGGCCAAGGGAACGCCGTCTGGCCCGGCTTCAGGCTGCTTTACCTTGGCGATGGCGCGGGTGACGGCCGCCCGCCTGATCAGGAGATCCTGCAGCGCGTCGTCGATATGGTCGATCTCGGCGCGGAGATCCTCAAGAGTGCCGGTCTTTTGCCCCATGGAGTGATCAAATCCTGAACCGTCTCGCCCGTAAAATGACGGCCGCAACAGCGCCTGCCGCCTGTCCTATTGTTAGGGGCGGGCGAGGCCAATAGCAAAGCGCGGGCTTTCTTGCCAGCGGCCCCCCTTTGCCGCAGTCTGCTGTTGCGCGAACGTGCGCCGGACGGCTCTCGCCGCTTCTCAATATCGGCCGAAGCAGCGTGCGACCAGGAGGCCGCTGTCGTTGACATGGCGAACCTTGGGATTTAGCACACGCTCCCCGTTTGGAGGTGGTGGCTTGGCCGAGATCATTCACCCGCGTTTCCAGCGCCCGCTCAAGGCGCCCGCCGAGAATCTCGGCGAAGTGCTGAAATTCGGGCCGGAGAACCCATTGGTGTTGGACTCGGGCCAGCGGCTCGCACCCTTGACCATTGCCTACATGACATATGGCACCTTGAATGAAGAGCGCTCCAACGCCGTGCTCATCGTGCACGCGCTCTCGGGAGATCAGTTCGTCGCCAGTACCCACCCAGTGACCGGAAAGCCCGGCTGGTGGGACCTAGCGGTTGGCCCGGGCAAGCCCATCGATACGAACCGCTTCTTCGTCATCTGCGCCAATGTCGTGGGTGGCTGCATGGGCACCACGGGTCCCGGAGATATCGATCCTTCAACCGGAGAGACGTACGGACCGAAATTTCCGGTCGTCACCATCCGCGACATGGTGCGCGCTCAAGCCATGCTGCTGGACGCCCTTGGGATCGAACAACTTCTCTCCGTGCTTGGCGGATCGATGGGCGGTATGCAGGTGCTGCAATGGGCGGCGTCCTACCCCGAACGGGTGTTTTCAGCGATGCCGATCGCGACGGCCGCGCGTCATTCGGCGCAGAACATCGCCTTCAACGAAGTGGGACGCCAGGCGATCATGGCCGATCCCGAATGGCGTGGCGGCAATTACGCCTCGACCGGAAACAACCCGTCCAAGGGTCTCGCGGTCGCGCGCATGGCGGCCCACATCACCTATCTGTCCGAGGCCGCGCTGCAGCGCAAATTCGGCCGCCTGTTGCAAGACCGCGAGGCGGTCTCTTTCGGCTTCGACGCGGATTTCCAAATTGAATCCTATCTGCGGCATCAAGGCATGACCTTTGTCGACCGCTTCGATGCCAATTCCTATCTCTACATCACGCGGGCGATGGATTATTTTGATCTCGCCGCCGATTACGGCGGTGTATTGGCGGAAGCATTCCGCGGCTCGAAGACGCGATTCTGCCTGGTTTCCTTCACCAGCGATTGGCTGTTCCCGACGAGCGAGAACAAGCGCATCGCGCACGCGCTCAATGCGGCCGGCGCCAATGTGAGCTTCGTCGAAATCGCAAGCGATCGCGGCCACGACGCATTCCTGCTCGACGAGCCGGAGTTGTTCGACACCATTCGCGGATTCCTAAGCGCTGCCGCCTATACCAAAGGCTTCAAATGAACGACGCATCGAAGGTCGGCTCCGCGATTGCGCTGCGCCCCGATCTGGCCGCCATCGCGGATATGATCCCTCCCTCGACGCGGGTACTCGACATCGGCTGCGGTGACGGCGCGCTGCTTGAATATCTCGTCCGCGTCAAAAGCGTCGACGGCCGCGGCCTCGAACTCAGTCAGCACAACGTCAATCAATGCGTGGCGCGGGGACTATCGGTGGTGCAGGGCGACGCCGATACCGACCTCGGCGAATATCCCTCGGGCGTCTTCGATATCGTGATTCTGTCGCAAACCATCCAGGCGACGGAGCGTCCACGCTATGTACTGCAGGAGCTTTTGCGCATCGGCAAACACACCATTGTCTCATTTCCCAATTTTGGCCATTGGCGTGTACGCTTGTCGCTCGCTTTGCGCGGCCGCATGCCGGTCACCCGGACGTTGGGGCACGCCTGGTACGACACGCCCAATATCCATCTCTGCACAATTCACGATTTTCTCGCGCTCGCCCGCGAGGTGGGCGCGCGCATCGAACAGACCCTGTCGCTCAATGAGAGGCAGCGCACGCGAGCGATGCGGCCCGACGCATGGCATCCGAACCTGTTTGCGCAGGGCGCGATATTCCTCCTGGCCAAAAGATAGCGGGCTTCGCGGCGGGTGGGGCTGAGCGCGAAGCCCGCTCTAACCTCAATGACACTCGGTGGCGCCGGGGAGGACGGTTTTGGCTGATGCGGACCTTCACTTGGCTGTCCGTTTCTTGACCACCTTACGCGTCATTGAGCCGCGAAGCATGCGCGTTGAACCTTTCGCCACTCTGTGGCGGCAATGAATTCGGAGAAAGTATTATTCAGCAGTCACCGAATGCGAGCGCGACCCTGCGAGCGCGGGTGCGAGCGCGCGGCGGCGGACACCTTTGACTGGGGCCGGGACATATAAGGACTTCGAGGCTTCCACGATGTGAACGCCGGCAAGCCGCGGCCACAAGGAATGGCCGAGTCGCTCCCAGGCATTTCCGGTTCGTATCGACCGCCGCCGTCCGAATGGCGGCATGTAGAGCGCGGCATCCCACGATTCGGGCTGGAACAAGGATTGCACCAGCAGCCGATCCAATTGCCCGCGGCTGTAAGGTTGTCCGTGACCGAAGGGCGAAGTTTCGAACTGTGCCCAAAGGCTCGCGCGGTTGGGTACGACGACGATCAAACGGCCGGCGGGAGCGAGCACGCGCCACAGTTCGCGCAATGTGGGCCGCTGAGCCTCGGCGACTTCCAGGCCATGTACCACCAAGAGGCAATCAAATGACGCGTCGGGAAAGGGCAGCGCTTGCTCGTCGACGAGGGCGGTCTGCACACGTCCCGAAGCACCCCAGGGCAAGGCCCCCTGCGCTTCGGGCATCGCGGCAAGCGCGCGTTCGGTTTCCGCGAAGGAACGCAAATAGGGCGTCGCATGGCCGAAGCCGAGCAGGCGTTGGCCAGCAAGGTTCTGCCATCGCGCGCGAAGACGGCGCGAGATCAGCCGCCGCGCCACTTGCCCGATGCGGCTATCGTAGAACTCTTCAAGTACATGCGAATCGAGCGGCATGAGGGCAATGCATAAAGCCTTTCCTTGGACATGAAAACGCTCTTAAGTTTGGGCTTGGTGCAGAGAAGGTGAACACGCGCTGGACGGCCCCATGAGCAAGCTCAAAATCGAACCCGTTCCCTGCCTCAAGGACAATTACGCTTACCTCGTTTACGACCGTAGCGAGGGCGTCTGCGGCGTCGTCGACGCCTCCGAAGCCGAGCCGGTCAAGCGGGCATTGGAAAGCCGCGTGCTCAAGCTCACCCATATCCTTTCGACCCATCACCATATGGACCATGTGGGCGGCAATCTGGCGCTGAAGCAGGCCTTCGGGACGGAGGTCGTGGGCGCCGCCAAGGACGCGGCGCGCATCCCCGGCATCGATACGGGGCTGAAAGAGGGCGAAGTCTTCAGTCTGGGCAGCCACAAAGCGCGCGTGCTCGAAATACCCGCGCACACCTCTCAGCACATTGCCTTCTGGTTCGAAGAGGATCGCGCGGTTTTTACCGGGGACACGCTGTTCGCCATGGGCTGCGGCCGGCTGTTCGAAGGCACGGCCGAGATGATGTGGGCAAGCCTGTCGAAACTGATGCGCTTGCCCGATGATGCGCGCATCTATTGCGGCCACGAGTACACCGAAGCCAACGGCCGTTTTGCATTGAGCGTAGAGCCCGAGAATCGCGATTTGCAGGCTCGCATGGCCGATGTGCGGGCGACGCGTGCTAGGGGCTTACCGACGATTCCCTCGACCATGGGCTTGGAAAAGAAGACCAATCCTTTCCTGCGCGCGCAGTCGCCGGAGATCCGCCATTCGCTCGGGCTCGAAGACGCAAGCAATGTCGAGGTCTTCGCGGAAACCCGCCGCCGCAAGGACAAGTTCTAGGGTTCGAGCTTAGTCGTCCGACTTTTCTCTCTTCTTCTCGTCGGCGTCGCGATGGCCGCCACCGGTGACGGCACGAGCCGTGCCGCCGACCACGGCGCCTGTCACATCGACTGTTGTTGAAACGACGGTGCCCGTCACGTGCGCGGCAGTGCGCACCACGACACACCCGCTGAGGGCGAATGCCATCGCGACGGCGGTAACGACTGCGGAAACGACGCGCATGATGATCCCTCGACAATGGCCGATTGTCGCTCGAAATACGCCGTCGTCACAAGGCGGAAGGGGTGCGATCGCGGTGGGATCGTAACCGATGGGTAAATTCGAAGATTAGATTCTTCACCTGCTGCAGGTGAAATCCTGGCCCAGCAGCATGTATTCGTTCGTTTCCGGATTGATCTGCCAGGAATTATCCGCCGGATCGGAGGTGACGACGCCCCTCGCCTCGATGCGGTCCCCGACACGGCATTGCTCCGCGTCCCGCTTCAGGACTTGCATCCACAGGCGAGCGCAGCGTTCCGGGCCAGCGAGGAAGATGTCCGCGGATTTGAACGGTTCGGGCGCGAGCTGGATTTCCAGGATGGTGCCGACAATCGTGTCGATGGTCACATAATCATCCGAGCAGAATTGCGCGCGCGACTGCGGCGCGGGAAGCAACGCTGCAACGAAGACGAGGAATGCAAGCACAAAACGCATGGGGTGCGGGTTCCATCCAACGAGCCGGGTCATGTCGCCGCAAAATCGGCGGCCAGGCAAGCCCCGCAGGCCACTCTGGCATGCGCCGG
>Ga0137361_10002614_pt1 | contig 11494 bp, 10 predicted proteins | sample Mad1_80_16metaG_FD_104923 | JGI IMG/M metagenome (GOLD analysis project Ga0137361, IMG submission 104923) | Vadose zone soil microbial communities from Angelo Coast Range Reserve, California, USA - Mad1_80_16 metaG | ecosystem: Environmental > Terrestrial > Soil > Vadose zone | place: USA... | reverse complement strand
TTGGCGAGGACCTGGCGCCGCGCCAGCACGAACGCCTCGCGCGGGGTGCCGTTCCTCATCGAGAGCTCCTCCTCCACGTCCGCTCGTAGCCGGGGCGGGCAGCCCTTGAGGACGTGTGTCCGGAGCGCCTCATCGGCGCCTGCAAGATAGGCGACGAGTTGCGCCGGCGAGACGGCGAGCGCGACCGCGGAGAGAAGCTCGGGGGGCGCCCAGGTCAGGCTCGATTCCGTGAACAGCCCCGAGAAGGCCCGGCCATCGCCCTCCCGCCGCAGTTTCTCGAGGAGCGCGTCCTGTTCATCCCTCGACAGGGAATCGAGCAAATCGCCGAGGGCCCGGTCCGCTTCGGCAGGGCCGGCGTGGGTGTCGTCGAGACGCGCTCGCAGCTCGTCCGCCGCAGCCTTTGCATATCCCGACGTGACTTCTGGTTTGCGCGCCCAAGCGACCGCAATCTCTTGCCGCTGCGCGGGCGGGATTTCCTTCAGGCAGGCAGCGCGCAGGTGTGCGGGCGCCAGCCGCAGGATCACTTCCTGTGCCCCTGGGGACAGGGCGCGCCAGGCGGTAACGAAGGGCTCGGCGCGTACTCGTTCGAGGAAGTCGAACGGGTTTGCGGCGCCCGAGCGCGAGAGGCGTGCGGCAAGCGCGCGCCCCTCCAGGTCCTGCAGGGCTGCCGCCCGCGCGGCCCCGTCGATCGGCTTCGCGATCTCCGCGGCAACCGCTTTCAGCGCCGGCGCCAGCGCCGAGTCTCCCCGGAGATCCTCGAGCAAAAATTCCCCGAGCTCGCGCACCCAGCGCGCCACCGCGGCGTGCTCTCCCCTGGCCAGCGCTTCCCGGACCACCTGGTTTCGCAGCGCGCGGTGATCGGCGAGCTCCTTCTCCAGCTTGCTCGCGCGCTGCGCCGGGAACGGTTCGCGAGGCGCTTCGCCGGCCAGCGGCGCTGCCTCCGGAGCAAGGTCGCCGTACCAAGCATCTTGCGGACGCCGGGCGGCAAAGAAGAAGAGACCGCCCAGCACGAGTAGCACCGCCCCGACCAACATGGCGATGGCGAGCGCCGGCGCCGAGTCGATCAGCTTGTCGACGAGCCGCGACGATGCCGGCGTAGCCGCGGCGACCTGGGGCTTCTGTTCCGGTTCGGGCGGCTTCTCAGGCACCTTGGGAGGCTGTGGATCCACGTACGGCGGCGGGTTGCGGGGCGGGAACCCCACCTGCGACAACTGCACTGTCGCCGGGACTCCGGCGCCGGAGAGCTTCTGCGCGATCAGCGCACGGACCCGCGACCGGAACGCCGCCGGGAGCCGTTGGTCCACCAGCACGCTCGCGCTCACCGACCGCAGGACCGGCACGGTGCGCGCGCCGGGCGTCTCGAATCCGGGCGTGCGCTCGCCGCCGGCATCTTCCTCCTCCACCCGAGCCGACACCGAGAGCACGGAGCATTGTTCCGGGCAGAGCGTGCGGAGCAGCTCGTTCGCCTCCGCCCGCGCGCGGTCCTCGGCTTCATGCTGTAGCTGGGTACCCGCCAACGGGGCCGCTGCGACCAACGCCGCGATCAGGATCATGGTCTACTCCACGCGAATGACGACTCGGCGATTCGAAGCCCGGCGCTGCTCCACGTCTTGCTCCGCCGCGGAGGGCAGCGGCCTCGTGTCGGCGTATGCCCGCGCGCTCATCCGCTCGCGCGCGACCCCGTTCGTATGCAGCGCCTGCAGCACGTTGATTGCGCGCTGCGAGGACAGCTCCCAGTTCGAATGGAACGATGCGGAATTGATGGGCACTTCATCGGTGTGGCCCTCGATGATCACGGGCCGGCCCGGGAGCTCGCCCAGCAGGCGCGCGATCTCCCCGATGGCGGGCTGCGCCTGATCGCGCAGCTTTGCGCTTCCCGAGTCGAACAGGAGTGCATCGCGGAACTCGATGCCCAGCCCCTCGGCGTCGTCGCGCGTCTTCACCTTGTCCTTCAGCTCGGGCGTGCGAGCGACGAGCGCGTCCACCTTGTCGCGCAGATCCTCCAACGGCGCCTGGCGGGCGCCGGTGAGGGCGGCCGCGATGCGCTCGAACCGGGCGCGAGTCATCGGCACCGCCGCGATGATCAGCACGAAGAACCCGATCAGCAGCGTGAGCATGTCGGCATAGCTGATCAGCCACAGCTCGTCTTGCTGGCTCTCTTCCTGCAGCTCACGGGTATCGAAGTCGATGGCCATGGGCCTACCCGAGCGCCACTTCGGCGCGTCCCGCGCTTTCGGCCGCTTCGCCGCCGAACAGGGCCCGCACGTCGCCCAGAGGCTTGCCTTCGCACAGTAGGATGAGCGCGCGGGAGAGCAGCCGCGCTTCCTCCATCGTCGCCACGGCATGCACGTGAACGAGCCTCGCCAGCGGCTGGTAGATCCCGTTTGCCAGCACCAGCCCGTACAGCGTGCAAAGCAACGCCAGCGCCATCGAAGGTCCGAGGTGCTCGAAGTTGCGCAGGTCCCTGAGCAGCGTGATCAGGCCGAGGGTCGTTCCCACCAGGCCCACCGCGGGAGCGACGCGCGCCAGGGAAGTGAGCACGTCCTCGCTGCGCTTCATCGCCGATGCCAGCACCGTGCTGGCGGTCGCGGCGGTGCGCTCGATGTCCTCGGGCGAGTATTGCTTGACCACCAGCGGCGCCAGCTGCCGCACGAGGTCATGGCGCGCATCCTCGGCGACGGCCAACGCCTCGACGGGGCGACCGCGCCGGACCTCCGCCGCGAAACGCGAGACTTCGTCCTGGAGGATTGCGCGTGAGCGCACGGCGGAAAAGCGCACCGCCTTCCACAGGGTGCGTGCAGAGGTGCCGAGCTCGTCGACCTTGTGGGAGATGAGGGAGATGAACAGCGGTCCTGCGCAGAGGAGCAGGAGCGCTGGCCGGTAGAAGAGGCCCGAGAACGTCGCCTCCTTCTGCTCCAGCAACACGGTGGCGGCCAGCACCGCCGCGAAGCCCAATATTCCGAACGCGACGTGCATCACTCCTCCTTGAGCGCGCGAAGCGCCTCGGCCACCGTGGTGTCGGTCGGGTTGATCTCCAGCGCCTTCTTCCACGCCTCGCGCGCCAGCGCTGCCTTGCCGAGCTTCTGGTACAGGGAACCCTTCATGGCCAGCAGGCGCGCGTCCTTCGGATAGGCCTGCTCCAGGTCGACCACCTCGATCAGCGCCAGCTCATACCGATGCGCCGCATACATCTCGCTCAGCTTTGCAAGGGTTGCGAGATAGCTCTTCGAGCGGCCATCCGGGGGCGTCTTGCCCAGCATCTCCTGGTCAGCCGCGGTCGGCGGCTCGATTCCAGGCCCGAGCGGGATTCGCACCTCGTAGCCGCCAGTGCTCTCCGGAAGCTCGACCTCCCAGACGCGACCACGTTCGACCAACCGAAGCGTGTAGCGCTGGGAGTCCAGCGTAGGTGGGACAGGCGAGGCGAGCCGCGCGGTCCCGGCGGTCTTCGGCGCGGCGGGGGCGGCGGCTGGGCTCGCCGGAGCACCGGCGACCGGCGTCTTCGGCTTGGGAGCATCGGCGCTGGCAAAGGAGTACGAATCGGTGGTGGCGCGCTTCGTCCGAGCCGGGTTGGCGCCCTCGGCATTCGCCTCCGCAACGGTTTGGCCGCCGGCTAGCGGGCGGCGCATTTCTTCCGGGATCACCAGCCGCTTCGGTGTTGCTGACGAGCATGCCATCAGCAACGGGACCCAGAGCACGCGTCTCAGTTCCATACGAACCCCGCTCCGAACTCGGGAGTGATCCCCCCGTAGGACTCGCCTCTGGCGCGAACCTGGAACGACGGCATGTACCGGATCGCGCCATGCAGAGCGATGCGCGTTCCGATGTTCCAGCGGATGGTGCCTCCCGCGATCGGCGTATTGCCGGCAGACCCCGTCAAGAACACGCCTCCGTCCGCACCGAGCCAGAAGCTGGGCAAGAAGGCGTTGCCGTCTCCGACCCTTGCCTGCAGCATCACCCCAAGGATCCCGCCGGCGAGGTGGTCGGGACTGACGAACCCTGCCAGGGACAGTCCCCCCTCGAACTGCTTGTCGTCGCCGAACCGTTCCGCAAGCCGATACCGGCCGACGCCACCCCAGAAGTTGCCGCTCTGGTCGCCCGTCACCATCATCACTCCGAGCTCGATGGCGGCGACGTATCGGGGACGCTGGTTGAGCTTGTCTTCCAGCTCCTTCAGTCGCTCCTCGCGCGTCTGCGCGCGATCGGCGCCGCGGTAGAGCATCGCCCGCTCCGCGTCCATGCGGTATCCCTCCGCGAAAGCGATCGACGAATCGTCGGTGCGCACCACCTCCACGTCCATGGAGAGCGATGCCGGCTCCTCGCGCAACGTGAGCGCGACATCGAGCAGGCTGTGGGCCCCGTACTTCCTGGCGATGGCGCGCATGTCCTCGCGGCTGATCACGCCGCGGGTCACCACCCATTCCAGGCCCTCCACGCGGCTGCGGATGGAAGTGCATTCCACGCACCGCACGAGCGACAGATTGGCGGCCTTGAACATCGCCGACGCGAGGCGGGCTTCGAAGATGTGCGCGTACTCGGGATTCATGTTCGCGGAGACCCGCACCCGCTGCAGAAGGATCGGGCTGAGCTGCCCCGCTCCGAGCCGGGCCACATCGGCGGCGAATTCGTCGACCATCTCGTCGACGATGTCGTCAGCGCTCACGTCGCGTCCGGGCGTGACGATGGAACCCTCGAGCCGGTTCGGACGCGACGATTCCGGCCTCTTGCGCGCGCGGATGGCGGCGGCCGCGGGCAGTTCGCCTTGCGGTTCCGCCGCGGGGGCCGCGGCCTGCGCGAGGAGAAGCGTGAGGGCGAGCATCATGGGGTACCTCGAGTTTCGAACCAGTCGCGAAGCGTGCCGTCCGGCGCAGGAATGGCGAGGAGCGATCGCGGCTCAGGGAGCTCGAGCCGGACGGCGGGCACGGGCGGCGGCTGCGGCGCGCGGATGACCTCGATCTGCCCGAGCGCAAGCCGTTGCTCACCGCGGTCCGGCGGTGTTTCCCGAAGCGAGACGAGCAGCGCTTCCACCTGGGCGGCATCCCTCGCCGGAAGTCGATCGCGCAGCGAAGCGAGCTGTGCCTCCAGTTCGACGCGTCTGCCGCCGCTCTCCGCCTCCACCAGAACCATCGCGTGAGCGAGCTCAATCGCGGCCAGGTCCCGCGATTCACGTTCACTCGCGCGCCAGCCCGGCGAGAACAACTGATCGAACGCGGCTTGCGTGGCCCTCGCTTCGCCCGCCACCCAGCCGATCTCGCCGGCCAGGGCCAGCCCTTCCGCGCGCCAGCGCGGGTCCGGGACCTGTTGCAGGCGCTGCGCCGCTTCTCTTGCGGTGCTGAAGTTGCCCGCGGCCATGGCCCTGCGCGCCAGTTCTAGCCAGGCGGAATCGAGCCCGGCCCGCCCGGAGAACCGCTCGAGAAGGGTCCCATCCACCGGCTGCCGCGCGAGGACCGACATGGCCAACCCCCGCATCGCTTCGCGGCCCTGCGCGTCGCCGGGCAAGGCCTGGGCACGCGCAAGCGTGGCCAGCACCTCCGAGTCGCGACCCAACGCCCGGAACGCGAGCGCACGGACCCAGAGGACGAAACGCACCATGTCCGCCTGCTGAGCGTCGGTCGGAAGGTCCAGGGACTGCGTGAGCCGAACGACGTCATCTTGGTGGCCCTGGCGGTAGAGCTCTCCGGCTGCGCGGGTCACCGTGGCGAGAGAGGGCCACTCGGCAGCGAGGTCGACCCAGCCCTCGGGCGGATCGAGCTTTGCCTCCAGCCGCAAGAAGCGCGCCGCCGGACGAAGGGTAGGATCCAGGCGCGCCGCGTCGATGGCCGTCGCGCCTTCGGTCGATCCCTTGCGCCACAGCAGGACGGCCCGCTCGAAGGCGATGCGGGCGGCGGGCTCCGGCGGCAATCCGTCAATCAGCTGCTGTGTGAGCAGCGAGAGAGCGCCGGAGCCAGCTGGCGCCCTGGCGCAGCTCCAGCGCAGCGGCGAGACCAGCAGCACCTCGCCGGGCCAGCGCTCTTCTTCGTCCGGCCAGGTGAGCAGGTCGCTGCCGGAAGGGTTCCACACCGTCTTGCGGAAAAAGTCATCGCGCAGGACATCGTCCCAGAGCGTGTGGGCTGCCCCCCGCCGCGCCTCTTCCACCCGGACCAGCGCGCGCAGCGGGTCGGGCACGTCGATCTTCTCGAGCTTGTTGCAGGTCGTAAGCTGGAGCAGATCGTCGAAGAGGAGTCGCCGCTCTGCCGAGGAGTGCTCCGCCAGCTCGCGCCTGAGGGTCCCGAGGTCGCGCGCCCAGAACGCGTCCACGAACGGTGCCAGCAGCAGGACCAGCGCGATCACAGCCGTGCTCCGAGCGTGAGCAGCGGAAGGAAGCCGGCGGTGAACACCGAGGTGCTCCGATGCTCGATCGACGTGAGGATGCCAAGATCGAGTTGTCCGTAGACGCGATCCGAAAGTCGCGCCATCAATCCGAAGAACCCGCAGGCGGCCGGCGTGACCGCCCGATCGGTGACGAGCGTGCCGAGGTCCAATCCGCCCTGGAGATCGAAGTGCAAGATCGAGCCGGCGAGCGCGACCTTCCCGTACGTCAGCGAGTGGCGCCATCCCACCGTGAGTAGAGAGACCGGCTTGTGCGCATCGGGCACCAGACCGGTGCTCCGGACCACCTGCTCGCCCGACGCGCCAAGCCAGGAGGCGAAGATCGCGGAGCGCAACTCGACGGCGTCGTCCTCGCCCAGGTAGTACGCCGCGGAAAGGGCCGCGCCGGGGCTGTTATAGTAGTCGCCTCGCTCGAGCCAGGTGACCCCGCCGGAGACGAAGACCCGGTGCGCTTTGACGAACACGCGCGGCTCGACGCGCACTTGTGCGAGAGCGCTAGGAGCGATCAGGGCGGCGGCGACGAGCGCTTTCATTGCCCACCCAGCGCGCAATCGGGCATGGCGCTCCAGCGGAAGGGATCTGCTCCCTGCTCGCGGATGAAATAGCGATCGCAGTTCGCGGTACAGCCTTCGACCGAAGCCTTGAACGTCGAGTTCGAGAATGAAGACTTCGGCGACGCCAGCAGCTGCGGGAGCTTGAAAATGATCGTCGGAGGCTGGGCGCCATCGAGGACATGCGTGATCCCGAGCGCCGGATAGCTGTCAGGGGCGGCCTCGGGCGGGACGGCGCAAACCTTGAATTCGCGCGTCACGCCGAGCTGCGATCCCTCGAGCAGCGGAACCGCTCCGCTCGCCACGCTGGCGGTGGATTGGAGGGGGAGCTCGACCTTGACCACCTCGCCGATCCGATCTGCAAGGGTTGCATCGCCGGCGTAAGACCAGGCCACCGATCGGTCTGCGTGCAGCTGGCTGGAGACGGAGGGGAAGGAGACCGTCCAGAGAAGTCCGCGGAACGGGCTGATGGTGGCTCGGGCCAGCTCGATGGTGGCCGGTTCGGCAATCAGCGGGAAATCGATATTGTCGACATAGATAATCAGCGGGCGCACGCGGGCCGCAGGAAGCGCGATCTGTGCGGCGCCAAAAGCAGCGCGCAACGCATTGACGTCCAGGGCTGTCTCGCTGCGCTGCCGACAATCCGGCGAGAGGTCCTGTGCGTTCACTTCGATCTGTTCGCCTCCGGAGCGCGCGATCGCTGCGCGGACGGCGGCCAGGGAGTCTTGCCTCGCCCAGGCGCATTCGCTGGCATTCTCGATGAATAGATTGGTGACGGCGACCCAAACCACAGGTTCGCTCACCGCCGCGGAAGTAAACTCCGCGGTATTGTTGAAGAGCCGGGGTGGATTCGGCTCCACGAAGTGGACCCCCCCGCAACCTCCCGCCAGAAGTCCGAGGAGGATTGCTCGCATGGGGCGACCGTAGCGAAGTCGACTTCGCCTGGACAATGTACCGATTGCGGATGGTTCAGAACCCTGCAAGCCATTTGCCCGCAGCGATTAATGATTTCGCCGCGTTGACACCCGCCATATGTTTGACTACGGTCAAACAATGGCCGACCAGGTTGCCCAGGTGCGGCGCTTCAACCGGCTCGTCACCCAGCGGGTCGGCGCGCTCGACGACCACTTCCTCGGGCGCGACCGCCCGCTGGGCGCATCGCGCCTGCTCTACGAGATCGGTCTGCAGGGCGCGGAGCTCCGCGACTTGCGTCGGCGCCTTGGGCTCGACGCCGGCTACGTCAGTCGTCTCGCCAAGGCGCTGGCAAGAGAGGGCCTGGTGCGGCTCGTTCAGGGCGGCGGCGATCAGCGCGTGCGCAAGGCACGACTCACGGCAGTGGGGCGACGTGAAATCCAGGAGATGAATGCGCGGTCGGACGAAGCGGCCGCTGCACTGCTCGACGCCCTCGCACCCAAACAACGCGAGAGGCTGGTTGCGGCAATGGCGGAGGTGCATCGGTTGCTCCGCATCGCGGGCGTGCAGATCGAGCGGGTCGATCCAACAAGCCCGGCCGCGCGCTGGTGCGTCGCCCAGTACTTTGCCGAGCTCGAGCGGCGGTTCGAGGCCGGTTTCGATCCCGCCGCCAGCCTGCCAGCGGAGGATCGTGACCTGGTCCCGCCGCGCGGGGCCTTCCTTCTCGCTTCGGTGGATGGAGAGTCCGTCGCCTGTGGCATCGTGAAGGCGATCGGCCCGGGCGTCGGCTCGTTGAAGCGCATGTGGGTCGCCGACCCGGTGCGTGGGTTGGGGATCGGGCGGCGGATGCTGGATGCGCTCGAGGTCCAAGCGCGAGAGCTCGGATTGACGACGCTTCGCCTGGAGACGAACAAGGCGCTCGGTGAGGCGATCGCGTTGTACCAAAGCGCCGGCTTCCGCGAGGTGGCGGCGTTCAACGACGATCCCTACGCCCATCATTGGTTCGAGAAGCGGCTCCGGCGCAAGAGCTAGCGATCCGGCATTGCGCAGGCCCGAGCCATAGCGTATCCACCCGGGTGCATGGACCGCTACGAGCAAATCTTCCCTCGCCTCACCGATGCCCAGCTCTCGCGCATCTCGACTACCGGCCAACGCCGCAGCGTCCAGGCCGGGGAGCTCCTGTTCGAGGCCGGCGACCAGAACACCGACTTCTTCGTGGTGGTCAGCGGAGGGATCGAGCTCGTCCGCCCCGTCGCCGGCCGGGAACAACCGGTCGCGTTGCTTGGACCCGGCCAGTTCACGGGCGAGATCAACATGCTTTCGGCGCGGCGTGCCTGGGCCCGCGGCCGGGTCGCCGCCGAGGGGTCCATCATCGCTCTGGACCGCGACGGTCTCCACGCGGTGGTGCAGCGCGATCCGGAATTGAGCGAGATCCTCCTGCGCGCCTTCATCCTTCGACGCGTGGCACTGATCAATCAGTCGGACAACGAATTGGTCCTCCTCGGGTCCCGGCATTCGCTGGGCACGCAGAGGCTCAAGGAGTTCCTGACGCGGAACGGGGAACCGTTCACGTACCACGACGTGGAGACCGAGCCCGGAATGCAGGAAATGCTCGATCGTCTGCAGATCGGGATCAACGAAGTGCCAGTGATCGTCTGCCAAGAGGGGTACGTCCTGCGAAACCCGTCGATCGAGGACCTCGCGTCAGCGCTCGGGCTCACGCCGGAGCTGGACGCCAAGGCGGTCCGGGATGTCGTCATCGTGGGCGGGGGGCCGGCGGGTCTCGGTGCGGCGGTATACGCCGCGTCGGAGGGACTCGACGTGCTGGTCCTGGAGAGCACCGCACCCGGAGGACAGGCCGGGACGAGCTCGCGGATCGAGAACTATCTGGGATTCCCCACCGGGATCTCCGGGTTGGCGCTCGCCGGACGCGCGCTCACCCAGGCGGAAAAATTCGGCGCCGAGGTGGCCATCGCGCGATCGGCCGTCCGGTTCAATTGCGACCAGCGGCCATATCAGGTGCATCTCTCCGACGGAGAGGTCGTCCAGGCCAGAACGATCGTGATCGCCACCGGCGCGAGATACCGGAAGCTGGACGTGCCAGGGCTCTCGCGTTTCGAGGGCGCCGGCATCTTCTACAGCGCGACGCACCTCGAAGCGCACGGATGCAAGGACGAGGAGATCGCGGTGGTGGGGGGCGGCAATTCGGCAGGACAAGCTGCCGTTTTCCTCTCCGGGATCGCATCGCAGGTGCACGTCGTGGTGCGCGGGCGCAGCCTCGCGGACAGCATGTCCCGGTATCTGATCCAGCGCATCGAAAGCAGCCGCAACGTGGAGGTGCGAACGCGGACGCGGATCGAGTCGCTCGAGGGCGAGGATCGGCTGGATCGCGTCGGATGGCGTCACCTGGAGACGGGAGCACCGGAGACCCGGCCGATCCGCAACCTGTTCGTCATGACCGGAGCCGATCCGAACACGACGTGGCTGAAGGGATGCGTGGTGCTGGACGAAAAGAACTTCGTCAAGACCGGAGCCGACCTGGAGGCGGACGAGCTGGCCGAAGGGCGCTGGCCTCTCTCGCGACGGCCACATCTGATGGAGACGAGCATCCCAGGCGTGTTTGCGGTCGGAGACGTGCGTTCCTCCAGCGTGAAGCGGGTTGCCTCGGCCGTCGGAGAGGGCTCGATCTGCGTCCAGCTCATCCACAAGGCGCTGCAGGACCTCTGAACCGTCCCGCGGTCAGCTCGCGAATCCGAAGACCAGGTTGAGGACGAAGGTCAGGATGGCCGTGTTGTACGCGAAGGAGATAACCGCGTGCATCAATACGGTCCGGCGGATCTGCGCGCTCGACACGTCGGTGTCGGACACCTGGAAGGTCATGCCGACGGTGAAGGCCAGGTAGGCGAAGTCGGAGTACCTCGGGGGCGCGCCGCCGGGGAAATCCACGCCGCCGACGCCCTTGGCATCCTCTCGATAGTAGAGGTGCGCGTAGCGCAGCGCGAACGCGGTGTGGGTGAGCGTCCACGAGACCGCGACGGTCAACAGACAAAGGGCGATCACCTCGCGGCTCGCCTGCGGTGTCATCTCAGAGGCGCCGCCCACCAGCACGGTCGCGGCGAGAAGGCTCGTCGCCGAGGTGAGGAGCGTCAGCGCGTAGACAGCGGTGCGGCCCGGATCGTCAGCCGCCGCCCTCTTCCGCGTCGCAGCCGCATCCGATGGCGCGATGATGAACCATGCGATCGTGAGGAGCGCGAGGCCACCCACGTCCCAGCCGCCAACCGTGGCCAGCAGCGTCGGGTAGCGCAGCGAGAGCAACAGTCCGGCCGCCGCCCCGAGCGCGAGGGCAAGCGAGATCCGGCCCAGCGCGTGCCGCGGATGGAGCAGCGCAACCGTGCGGTGGCCCTTCGGCGGAGACGGCACGCAGCCAACATAGCGTGCCTCGCGCTCTAGAGCCGGTAACCCGCCCCGATCGAGAACCGGACCGCAAACGATGGTCCGAAAGACGATCCGGAAGTCTGCGAGCTCTCGCTCTTCAAGAGATACGTGGAGGCGGCGCCGAGGAGGAAGAGATAGCTGCGCGCGCCCAGCTCGCGGGTGATCCCCACCGTCGGCGAGAGCTGCAGCGCCGCGGTGGTCCGGCGCGGGGCCACTCCCTGCGTCTGGAA
>Ga0137361_10002613_pt1 | contig 11498 bp, 2 predicted proteins | sample Mad1_80_16metaG_FD_104923 | JGI IMG/M metagenome (GOLD analysis project Ga0137361, IMG submission 104923) | Vadose zone soil microbial communities from Angelo Coast Range Reserve, California, USA - Mad1_80_16 metaG | ecosystem: Environmental > Terrestrial > Soil > Vadose zone | place: USA... | reverse complement strand
CAGCACAGAAGACCGTGAGGCTTCCAGAACGCTCAAAAGCTTTGCCTGTGCGCCATATGATCGCGGACAAAATGGGAATGAGGATGCCCGCCACTAGAAGAGACCACTCAATCCAATACTGGGAAAAGTCGACTTTCGGCTGGTCCGCCTCGTATGCCTTCACTTGCGGTGGCGCGTCTGCCATAAATCTAACGAGACCAAGATTGAGCCCTCACACCAAGTTATTTCGGCTCATCACGAACCTTCAACACGGTCTTGCCGCGGGCGTGACGTGTATCCGCTTTTGCCAAGGCCTTGGCTGCGTCAGCCAGTGGAAAAGTTTCGGAAACAACGACTTTAAGTTTCTTTGCGTCGATTAGCTTTCCGATCTCGGCCAGCTGATCGCCCTTATATTCAGCCTCGAGAGACACGCCGCGAATCCCATATTTGTCCAACTCCGCCTGATCAACGCGGCCAACCAGACACACCAGGATTCCACCTTTTTTCACGATCGGATAGGATCGCTTCAGCGTTTCGCCACCGACGCCATCAACGACCACGTCAACGTCTTTGACGATATCCTCGAATTTTTGGGTTTTGTAATCGATGGCCACATCGGCCCCAAGTTGTTTCAGGAAATCTTGATTGGCAGTCGAAGCAGTCGCGAACACTTTCGCACCGCGAATCTTTGCAATTGGAATCGCAAACATTCCGACTCCGCCAGACGCTCCCTGGATTAATACTGTCTGTCCCGGTTGAACATTTGCTTTGTCAAGGAGCGACTGCCACGCGGTCAATGCGACACTCGGCACGCCTGCAGCTTGAGCAAAACTCAACGTCGCCGGCTTCAAAGCCGCCTGGTTTTCTTTCGCCAGAGTATACTCCGCGTAGCCACCGCCATTCGAAATTGAAATGAACGCATAAACAGGATCACCCGCTTTAAATTTTTTTACGTTGGCACCGACTTTTTCGACCGTGCCGGCAATGTCATATCCGGGAATCCAAGGCAGCTGTGTTCCGAAAACTTTCGCATACTTGCCCGACAAGAGAGTCCCATCGAATGAGTTCACCCCAGCGGCAAAAGACTTGATTAGAATCTCGTTCTCTTTCGGCTGGGGGAGCGACACATCTTCAACTTTTAACACCTCCGGTCCGCCCCATTGATGCGCCACGATTGCTTTCATAGTCGGGCTCGGTGATTGCGCATCAATTGCGGCGGCGATGAGCGCTGCAAACAAAGCTGCCAATTTCATGTAGTCCTTTCTATTTCCGGTTGATTATCTCCATTGTCGCACACGCCCAAGATTCTGATTCTCCGACGTGCCGCTGAAAAAGCTGTAGTCCGGTCTACCCCAGAGAAGAGCGATCTCTGCGTCCGGGGTCCAAGCATGTGATCCGGGAAAAAGCATCTAACGAGAAAGAGATAAGCCACGGGCGGGGTCGGTGGCAAACGCGCTCAAGTTTTCTCGCAATGGGGCCGTTGGCTTCATCGGTTGGTTAGATCGTTCCGCTCGCCGCTCGCCCTTGCGAGGTTAGGGTGACTCCCTATGCATTTTCGTCGTGGCTTTGGCCGATTTGTTTCGTTTATTGCTGTGCGTGCGTGGGTCCGTTCGGATTGCCTTCATCGTTGCACTGATTTGGTGTGTGTCGTCGCACGCTACAGAAACCGCGACGTTGGCCGGACGAATCGTTCGGCCCGGCGGGACGTTGGAGATCCAGTTTCCCATCGACAAAGCATTTCAGGATGTCGCAGCCGAAGGTGGCAATCCGCGACCAACCCAAGGCCGCGCGCTGGTGAGTTTCCCAAAAGGATTTGATCCGGCCCGGGCGTGGCCGATTCTGGTTGTGCTCGCGACAACCGATGCTGGTCGCACCAACATCGAGGACGCGCCATTCTATCAAGCACCGGCAATCGCCGAAGGATGGCTATTGCTGGCTTCGGACGCGACGATTACTACCCGACTAGACTCGACGAGTTGGCGGCTGGCGCATCTTGCAGCCGCGCTCGAAGCCCTGCGCAAAGAATGGCCGCAATCGGCGCACTGGCCGGTGGCCTTCGCGGGTTTGTCCGGCGGCGCAAAACTCAGCGGCGTGATCGGCGCGATTCTGGCGAGCACGAACGCCGTGAAACCGTGCGGATTTTTTCTTGCTGGAATTAACGACGATCGATTGAGCGTGGCTTACAAAACGTATCGACCACCGCCAGATTTTCTGAACACGCCCATCTGGTTAAGCAGTGGAATGAGCGACCAGCGCGCACCCTATGGCGCGCATGAACGTGTGCGCGCGTCGCTGGTCAATACCGGGTTCAAGCGTGTTCGGCTCGAAACATTTGCCGGCGGCCATGAAGTTGACTCGGCGCAAGTGCAGCTCGCGCTGCGCTGGTTTCGCCAGGTTGGAAAATTCTGACGACGTCTCAAGCACGCCCAAAAATTGTCACAAGTGGACAAAATCGGTGGACAAAGAACGCCGGGGTGATTTCAGAATCCAGAGGGCGTTAGGGTTCGAGCCGTGTAGGCTCCGAGGTTTTTGGGCTCGAGACTTTTATATTACAAAATCCTTCGTTAGGCCGAGCTATTTCGATCAAAAACATCGTCGCAACATCGTGTTTGCGCATGTAGTATCCCGTCTTGCATCAAATTAATGGATTGGCGTGTTTTCTCCTTGCCTAACGACAGCCGAGTTGCTCATCCTCTGACATAGTTTCTGTTGCCGATTTACAGCGGGAAGCGGAAACCTGGACCAGATGTCGAAAGAGCCCATCGCCATCACTGGAATTGGCTGCCGGTTTCCTGGAGGAGCAAACGACCCGGTCTCCTTTTGGAAACTACTCTGTGATGGTGTCGACGCTATCGTCGAAGTTCCGAAGGACAGATGGAATCTGCGCGCTTTCTATGATCAAGACCCGTCAGCGCCAGGCAAGATGCACGTCCGGCACGGCGGATTTATTGAGGGAATAGACCAATTCGACCCAGAATTCTTTGGTATCTCGCTGAGAGAGGCGCCCTGCATAGATCCGCAGCAACGCCTCTTATTGGAGGTCGCATGGGAAGCTCTCGAGGACGGCGGTGAGGTCCTCGATGTAGCCCGCGGCTCGAATACAGGCGTGTTTGTAGGTATTTCGAACTGTGATTATCAGGGGCTTCAAGGGACTTTCGAGGAAGGAGCATTCGTCAATATTTATACGAACATGGGTTACGCGACGAGCATCGCGGCCAATCGTATTTCTTACTGCTTGAACCTCCTGGGGCCGAGCATAGCCCTCGACACGGCGTGTTCCTCTTCGTTAAGCGCGGTCCACCTGGCATGCCAGAGTCTGTGGGATGGGCAATGCTCGCTGGCACTCGCGGGTGGCGCAAATGCGATGCTTTCGCCGATGGCTTTCATTGCGTTGGGTACAGCGTCGATGCTCTCTCCGGACGGACGTTGCAAAACGTTCGACGCTGCCGCGAACGGGTATGTCCGCGGTGAAGGCGCAGGTATGGTCTTGCTAAAGCCTTTGTCGCGGGCACTTATTGACGGCAGTCCGATTTACGCTGTGGTTCGCGGGACAGCGGCTAATCAAGACGGCCGTAGCATCGGCATAACTGTGCCAAATGGGAACGCGCAGCAGGCGCTCGCGATCCAGGCGTGTCGAGCCGCAGGCATTCTGCCAAGCGAGGTTTATTATGTTGAAGCGCACGGCACCGGCACGCCGGTGGGCGATCCCATTGAGGCCCACGCGTTGAGCGGCGCGTTATGTTGTGAACGGGCGAACGGCAGCCATTGCGTGATCGGCTCCGTAAAAACAAATATCGGGCACCTCGAAGCTGGAGCCGGCGTCGCTGGTGTGATCAAGGTCGCGCTCATGCTGCGGCACCGGATGATCCCGCCGCATCTGAATCTTGTTACACCCAATCCGAACATTGATTTCGAGAAACTTAAGCTGCGGGTGCCTCGCCACCTGGAGCCACTGCCAACGGGGCGCGTGATTTCCGGCGTGAATTCATTTGGCTTTGGTGGTGCTAACGCACATGCCATTCTTGAAAGCCCGCCCGCGGAATCCCGAATTTCGCATTTGAAATCTCGGAACAACGAACCCGAGCCCGTTGGACCATCGCTACTTCCTCTCTCAGCACGGAGTGTTGAAGTTTTGCCGGAACTGGCGCGTCGTTATGCTGGATACTTAACCCAGGACATCAGGCGGTCGGAGAGCCGCCTCCGCGACATTTGTTACACTGCCAGCTTACGCCGTAGTCATCACGAGCACCGTTTGGCCGTCGTAGCAGCATCTGCCACCGAATTCGCCGAAAAGTTGGAGGCATTCGGTAAAGGCGAATCGCGGCCGGGCTTGTTCTCCGGTCGCGTCCAACAGGAACGCAAGCTCGGGTTCGTGTTCAGCGGTCAGGGCCCGCAGTGGTGGGGAATGGGCCGACAGCTTCTGGCGCGGGAGCCGAGTTTTCGACAGAAGATTGAGGAATGCGATGCGTTGCTACGGCGATGGAGCAGGTGGTCGCTCCTGGAAGAATTATTAGCCGACGAGCAGCACTCGCGTTTACACGAAACCGCGATCGCGCAGCCGGCCATCTTTTCCCTGCAAGTAGCACTAGTAGCATTGTGGGATTCGTGGGGCGTTAAACCGGACATGGTTGTCGGACACAGCGTCGGAGAAATCGCCGCAGCTCATATCGCGGGCGTGCTGTCGATTGACGAGGCCGCGCGTACTATTTTTCATCGTGGCCGCTGCATGGAATTAGCGCCTGCGACGGGACGAATGTTGGCAGCAGCCTTGCCGGAGCCCGAGGCGCGCAGTCTCTTACAACAACAGCGAGAAGACCGTGTCTCGCTCGGCGCGGTGAATAGACCCCGCTCGGTGACGTTTTCGGGCGATGCGGAGTCGCTCGAGGCCTTGCAAGGAGCCTTAAAAGAGAGGGATGTCTTCTGTCGATTTCTCCGCGTCCAATACGCTTTTCACAGTGCACAAATGGATCCGGTGCAACCTGAGCTTATTGAGTCGTTGATCGATCTCGAAGTTCGGTCACCACGACTCTCTCTGTTTTCGTCCGTGTTGGGTAGCGCAGTCGATGGAGCGCGCCTCGATGCTGTTTACTGGTGGCGCAATGTCCGCGAAACAGTGCGTTTTGCCAATGCGATAAATTGCATGCTGCAGGGCGGTTGTACTGACTTCCTGGAGATCAGCCCCCATCCGGTTCTATCCAGTGCCCTACTGGAGTGCGCGCGCGAGCGCTCTGTTCAATCTTTGGTTACACCTTCATTACGGCGCGGGGAAGAGGAGCAGCGAACAATGCTTACAGCCTTGGGCGCGCTTCACTCAAGGGGTTACGCAGTAAACTGGGATGCCATGTTCCCGCAAGGCGGACGTTGCTTGCACCTTCCGCTATACACGTGGAAGCACCAACGCTATTGGCAGGAAACAGATTCTGCGCGCGCGGAGCGCCTCCCAGATTTTGTCCACCCGCTGCTCGGTCGCAGGTTCAGATCGGCGAATCCTTATTGGACCGGCAAAATCGAGGGCGAGATGCGTCCACTCCTTGCGGACCATCGCGTCGAGGGCAAAATCGTAATTCCGGCGGCCGCGTACGTAGAAATGGCTTTAGCTGCCGGTCGCCAGCTGCATGGCACTGACGCTTGTACGGTAGAAGACCTCGAACTTCGCAAGCCGCTCTTCCTTGCCGAAACCGGGGAAGGTCCGCGTCTTCAGTTCAGTTACAATCCAACCGAGAAAACATTCCAAATTCTCAGCCGACCCAAAGACTCACAAGAGTTTTGGGTCCTTCACTGTTGTGGCAGTTTCGCACACGCGCCGGGCACCGATCATCTAACCGAAGATCTCGCCAAGCTCCAGGGCTTGTGCCAGGACGAAATCCCCACGGTAAATATCTATCGGCAATTTGCCGATCGAGGACTTCAGTATGGGCCGCAGTTTCAAGGGATCAGCCGGATCTGGCGCGGCAAGGATGAGGTGCTCAGTTGGATTGAGCTGGCTGTTCCAGAAGACGACGATACTTATCAGGTGTCGCCGTGGCTGCTGGATAGCTGTTTCCAGTCAATGCTGACCGCGTCGGAGGACGGCTTTGGAGACAAGCTTTTTCTTCCATTGCGGATCGAGCGGCTGCGGTTGCACAGCAGGTTTCCCAAGAAACTCTGGTGCCACGCGCGGGTGATGAAAAAGTCGGGCGGAATGGTGGAGGGCCGTTTCCGGATCCTGCGACCGGACGGAAAACTCCTGTTGGAGATCGACGGGTTCGAGGCCCAGGCAGTCGAAGGCTCGCGCAATGTTGGAAGTTCGGATCTGGATAACGCCCTGCACGAATTTCAGTGGCAACTTCTGCCTCGGACCGCCAACGCAGCGCAGGCGCCGCCGGATCTGTTGCCGAATCTGCCTGGCTTTGCCAAGCGTTTGCAACAAGCCTCTCGACGGACGAGCCACCACAGGCAGCGCCTCCGGCTTGGCCAGCTAGAAAAGGACACCGACCAACTGTGCGCGTACTATATTATAAGGGCTTTGCGGCAGCTCGGCTGCAAATTACAAGCAGGGAAGCAACTCTGTGCAGCGTCGGCCTACTCTCAGGTTGCCCCGCAACATCGGATGGTGCTGGGGCGATATTTGCAAATTTTGGAAGACGACGGGGTACTCAGGAAAACGAAGTCAGGCTGGCTTGTCAGCGAGACGCCGAGGGTAACAGACGGAGAAGAATTCTGGCGGTCGATGTTCACTCGCGCTCCGGCACTTCTTCCAGAGCTGTGGCTCGTTCGATTGTGCGGACTGCGCTTGGCCGAAGTACTGCAAGGGCAGGCAGACCCATTGAACCTTCTGTTCCGCGACAATTCTTTCATCGAACAAGTTTACGGTGACAGCATTAGCATCCGGCCTTGCCTCGGAGTCGTTAAACAAACGATCGAGAAGGTGGTGGCAAATCTGCCCGAGGGCCGCAAGCTGCGCGTGCTTGAGCTAGGTTCAGGGACAGGCGGACTTACCTCGGCCATTCTACCGGAACTGGCCGCGTTGCGGCCGGAGCAGATTGAGTATGTCTTCACGGACTTATCGAGCCATTTTCTCTCGAACGCAGAGCAAAGATTCCAGGACCGCTCTTTTATGCGTTTCCGGATGCTCGATTTGGAAAAGCCTTCCTCAGAACAGGGATTTGCAGAGCATTCATTCGACCTGGTTCTGGCGTCGCATGTTCTCCACGCCACTTCGGATTTGCGACGGTCGCTCACTCATATCAAGCAGTTGTTGGCCGGCAACGGCTTTCTTGTCGTGGTCGAGTTTGAGCGTCTCTCGCGCTGGGTAGAACTTGTTTTCGCTTTAACCAAAGGTTGGTGGAGCTTCACGGACGCGGATCTCCGTTCGGGATCGCCGCTACTGAAACGCGTCCAATGGCTGCGACTGTTGAAGGAACAAGGATTCGTTGACTCAGCAGCTGTCTCTGAAATCGACGGCATGGTCCTACTGGCACAAGGCCCCGCGTCGGTTCAACGCGCCGATTTGATACCAAGTACCCCTGCCGCGGCGCGCCGGACCTGGCTTTTGTTCGCAGGCGAGGACGACCTTGGGAGAGATCTTGCCGCTCGCTTCGCCGCTCGAGGGGATAAGTGTTACCTCGTCACGGCCGGGCTGGCCTATCAAAAAAAATCGGATATCCACTTCCAGATCCGGCCTGTAAATAAAGAGGACATGCGACGTGTGGTGGATGCCGCCGCACGGAGCGGTGCGCTTTCGCGCATAGTTTTTCTTTGGGGTGCTGACGGAACGGAAGCCCCAGAGCCTTCACTTCAAGAAATTAATCAGGAGGAACGGCGTGGTTGCCACACTGTGCTCGCACTCGTACAGGCACTGGCGGACCTGGATCATCCGCCGCAACTCTGGCTCATCACGCGCGGAACCCAGCCCGTCGGACGAAACCACCGCATGTCGGTAGCGCAAAGTTCGTTGTGGGGTTTGGGCAGGGTCATCATGAACGAGCATCCACGACTTCGGTGCCGGATGATAGACCTGGGCATGCCGGGCGAGCAAAATGATGCCGAGTCAGTAGCTGAAGAATTGTATGGCGAATCCGGAGACGATGAAATAGCCCTGCGCGGTTCGGCGCGTTACGTACTCCACGTGGCGCATAGTTCAGCGCTGCGGCGCGGAATCTGTCTGCTGCCTAACGGCAGCCCATTTCGTTTAGAGATCACCAAGCCAGGTGTCTTGGACGACCTGGTGTTACGGCCAATCAAGCGGCGCCATCCCGGTCCCGGTGAAGTCGAAATCGAAATTGAGGCGGCAGCGTTGAACTTCCGAGACTTAATGAAAGCTCTCGGGATGTATCCGCGAGATTTGCATGATTACTTCATGATCGGCTCCGAGTCCGCCGGTCGCGTCGTCGCAGTCGGAAAGGGCGTCACGAACTTTCGCGTCGGAGACCGAGTGGTCGGTCTGGTCACGCCTGCTCTTAGCTCGCACGTTACCTGTCCCGTTAGCATGGTCGTCCGCTACGATCGCAATCTTAGCGCAGAAGACGCCGTGACAGTGCCTGTTGCATTCGTCACCGCCACCTACGCGCTCCGACAGGTTGGCCAGATGACCGCCGGTGAGCGTGTGCTTATTCATTCAGCCGCGGGCGGCGTAGGGTTAGCAGCAGTGCAGATCGCGCTGGCGGGTGGCTGCGAAGTTTTCGCCACTGCCGGGAACGCTGAAAAAAGAGAATTGCTCCGCGTGCTCGGCGCGCACCACGTGATGGACTCTCACACGCTTACCTTTGCCAATGAAGTGATGGAAATCACCCGCGGTGGAGGCGTCGACATCGTGCTCAACTCCCTGGCGGGCGAGGCCTTGACGCGCAGTCTTGCCCTTCTGCGAGATGGCGGACGTTTTATCGAAATCGGCAAACGTGACATCTACGGGAACTCCAAGATCGGTCTCCGGCCATTTCGCAAGGACGTTTCTCTGCGTGCCCCTGACTTCCACCGCTTGGTTTTGCAGGATCTGCCCTTGGTCAGACGTTTATGGCGGGAGATTATGTCCGAAATTAAAAAGGGTAATCTCCACCCGTTGCCCAGACGGCTGTTTCCGATGACGGACGCGGTTGCGGCATTTCGTTACATGATGCGAGGCACGCACATCGGGAAAATCATCCTTACTCTTACCGGCAAGGAAGCGGTTATGGAACCTTTGCCCGACACAAAGAAACTGCGCTTTCACAGCAAAGCGACCTATTTGATTACAGGTGGATTGAGCGGGTTTGGGCTGGCTACCGCTCAGTGGTTGGCTCAACGAGGGGCGCATCATCTCGTTCTCGTAGGCAGAAGTGGCGCATCGAGCGACACCGCGCGTCAAGCCGTGGAAGAACTGAGGCGTAAATCGGTCAACGTCACCATCGCTAAGGCGGACGTTTCCAGCGAAATCGAACTTGCCGCTGTGCTCGGTGACGTTCGCAGTACGCTGCCTCCGCTTCGTGGCGTGATTCACGCTGCCATGGTGTTGGACGATGGAATTGTTCTCCAACTCGATCCCGAACGGTTCCGCAAGGTCACAGCGCCGAAGATCGACGGTGCATGGAATCTCCATTGCCAGACTCAAGACGATCCGCTGGATTTTTTTGTTCTGTTCTCTTCGGTCTCGTCTGTGATTGGCATTTCAGGCCAGGGAAACTACGCTGCCGCCAACACTTTTCTCGACAGTTTAGCTCATTACAGGCGCAGACAGGGTTTGCCCGGCCTGAGCGTGAACTGGGGAGCGATTCGGGGGGTAGGCTATGTCGAGCGGCACCAAGCCGTGAAAGATGCCCTGGCGCATACCGGACTCAAGACGATCGACGTGGATGCGGCTCTGGATGCGTTGGGTCGCTTGCTCCAAACTCCCTGTCCGGAAATGGGTGTGATTGATCTTGATTGGAATCACTGGGCAAAAACACTCGGTGCGGTTCGGGTGCCGGCAAGGTGCTCATCCTTAATCTCCCGCATTGACGATGCGAACGAGGATGTGGCGGAAGGAAAGGTCTTGCGGGAGGCTATCCTTTCCGCCGTCGGTGCGGCCCGCCAGGAGCTGATGGAATCCTTCGTGCGTCGGCAGGCGGCTCAAGTGATGCGTAGCTCACCGGCCAGCCTCGATGTCTCAAAACCACTGCATGAGCTCGGGCTGGACTCATTGATGGCTGTGGAACTATCCAATCGGATCGAAGGGGAACTCGGTCTTGCGCTTCCCAGCGGAACGCTCATGGGCAGCCAGAATTTGTCGGGCATGGCCGTCGCGCTGGTAAAGATCATTGAAGGTTCATCAGTCGTGGTCGATCACGATTCGGACTCGTCAGTTCGAGTAACGGCACCGAACGATACGCACCAACTTGATTCTCTAAGTTCGTTAGGCGGTGACAGGGATTACTCTTCTCCGATCCAGGCGAGGGACCTCGCCAATGAGGTCCAGCTTGACCCGAGCATTCAAGGAAATTCGGCTCGATCCCAAGCGCCGCCGGCGCCCACCCAGATTTTTCTAACGGGTGCGACGGGTTTCATTGGGCCGTTCTTGCTCTGCGAGCTTCTAATGCATACCCGCGCGAAGATACACTGCCTCGTGCGCGGACTAGATGAGGCGATCGCCCGTGCGCGGCTGGAAGAAAAGTTGAAATCCTTTGGACTCTGGGCCGACGAATTCTCCGATCGGCTCGTGCCGATAGCCGGCTACCTGGAACGCCCTCGGTTTGGCTTAGAAGCCAGCCGATTCGACTCGTTGGGCGAAACTGTTGACTGCATCTTCCACGCCGGTGCGTCGATCAGCTTGGTCCACCTTTTGCCGCAGCTCAAACCAGCGAATGTCGACGGGACAGTGGAGATCTTGCGCTTAGCCAGCCGGCGCACGGCTCCAGTCCACCACATCTCAACAATGTTTGTATTTGGCGTTCCTGAGAACGGCGCTTCGGAATCACTTTCCGAGGATCGGGAACTTGCCGCGATGGGCCTGCTCCACGGCGGCTATGCCCAAACAAAGTGGATAGCCGAAAAGCTCGTCCAGGATGCCGCCGGCCGCGGCTTTTCCTGTACAATCTACCGTCTTGGTCTAGTTGGCGGGGATACTCGCCGCGGCGTTTGCAACAGCAATGATATCTTTTGGCGCTTCATCAAAGGATGCCTTCAGTTAGGCGTCATTCCCGACCTTAATGCGCCGATCAACCTGACACCGGTCGATTTTGCTAGCCGGGCTATTCGCTCGCTCGCCTTACGGCCTGAATCGGAAAGTAAGGTCTACCATCTCGGTAGCCGCTACGCTTTGCCGATAAAACGTGTTGTGGAACGGCTTCGCGCTCGCGGCTACCAGGTTCGTGAAAGTACCTATGATGAATGGCGCCGCGAAATTGAATCTTTCACCGTAAGTGGAAAGGAAAATGAGTTGGCTCCATTTAGGGCTATGTTTCCAATCGCACCAGATGGGACGCGTGCTGATCGAATGCCCACGCTGCTTAGCCAGAATCTCGATTGCCAGAAAACTTGGAAGACGCTCGAGTCACTGTCACTGACCTGTCCTCCTGCAGACGACGGCT
>Ga0137361_10002612_pt1 | contig 11501 bp, 7 predicted proteins | sample Mad1_80_16metaG_FD_104923 | JGI IMG/M metagenome (GOLD analysis project Ga0137361, IMG submission 104923) | Vadose zone soil microbial communities from Angelo Coast Range Reserve, California, USA - Mad1_80_16 metaG | ecosystem: Environmental > Terrestrial > Soil > Vadose zone | place: USA... | reverse complement strand
TGGTTCGCAAGAGTTTTGTGCTGCGGGCTTGGCAGCCGCAGGCTGCCAAGCCCGCAGCACAAAGAGACGCGAGCCGCTGTAGAGTGCCGATTTATCCGTAGAGTGCGGATTTATCCAGCACGTCACGTCACGTGCGGCGAGGAATTAGGTACCTGAGGAGTTACCAACAGAGAAAGGAAACGTTCATGCCAGCGAAGCGTTATAGTGGACCCCCTGCAATGCAGATTGAGACGAACAGAACCTATCACGCGATCATCAAAACCAACAAGGGTGATATTCACCTCCAACTGGATCCGGCGGAAGCGCCGATGACGGTCAACAACTTTGTGGCCCTGGCACGCGATGGCTACTACGATGGGGTGACGTTCCATCGCGTTGTGCCGCGTTTCGTCATCCAGGGTGGCGACCCGATGGGTACAGGCTCAGGCGGGCCTGGCTATAAGTTTAACGATGAGCCCGTGCGACGCCCGTACAAGGCCGGCACTGTGGCGATGGCGAATGCTGGCCCTAATACCAATGGCAGCCAGTTCTTCATCTGCCTGGAGGACCAGCCGAGCCTCCCACCCAACTACACCATTTTCGGTGATACCGTATCCGGGATGGATGTGGTGCGCAACATTCGCGTCGGCGATGTGATGCAGAGTGTGACGATCGAGTAAAAGGAGACCATGCAAAAGCGGGAGCTGGCTAGCCAGCTCCCGCTTTTGCATGGTCTCCTTCTATGCCAATTTTGTTCAGTCTACCCTCAAGGATACACGCCACGAATCTCCGTTGCCTCGGCCACGCGGGCCACAGACAACAAGTACGCGCCCATACGCAGATTTGTTCCCTGCTCATCTGCCTTGTGCTGAACGGCATGAAACGCCCGTGTCATAATCGACTCCAGCCGGTGATTAATCTCGTCTTCGGCCCAGAAGAAGCGTTGTAAGTCCTGCACCCACTCGAAGTAACTGACCGTCACACCACCGGCATTGGCCATGATGTCAGGCACAACCGTGATCCCACGATCAGCGAACACGCGGTCGGCATCTGGGGTCGTGGGACCGTTGGCCGCCTCGACGATCAAGCGGGCCTTCACTCGCGGCGCATTTCTGCCGGTTAACTGATTCTCTAGCGCGGCAGGCACCAGCACATCACACGGCAGTTCCAGCAACTCGGCATTGGTGACGGCCTCCGTTTCGGGTAGACCCCTCAATGAACCATGCTCCCTGGAGTAACGCAATGCACGGGGAACGTTGATGCCGTTCGCATTATAAACTCCACCGCTAATGTCACTCAATCCGACAATTCTGCACCCCAGCTCACGCAGGAGACGCGCCGAGATGCTACCCACGTTGCCAAATCCCTGAATCACCACGGAACTTGCATCCAGCTTCATGCCCAGGTGGTGCATGGCCTCGCGTGTCACGACCTGCACCCCTCGCGCCGTCGCTTCCAGGCGACCTTCGCTGCCGCCGATGGCAAGGGGCTTTCCAGTAATCACGGCAGGCACAGAATACCCGCTGTGCATCGAAAAGGTGTCCATGATCCAGGCCATGATCTGCGGGTTCGTATTCATGTCAGGGGCGGGAATGTCACTATTGGGGCCGATTAGAATAGAAATCTCGGTGGCATAGCGGCGGGTGAGACGTTCAAGTTCGGCATTGGAGAGTTTGTGTGGGTCGCAGATGACACCGCCTTTGGCACCGCCAAATGGGATGCCCACCACGGCACATTTCCAGGTCATCCACATCGCCAGCGCACGCACCTCGTCAAGCGAGACTTCGGGGCTGAAGCGAATGCCGCCTTTGGCAGGACCGCGACTGATGTTGTGTTGTACCCGGTAGCCGACAAACATCTCTACGTCCCCATTGTCCATGCGAACGGGGAAATTGACGGTGAGTTCACGTGTGGGTTTGCGCAAAATAGCCCGTAGCGGCTGCGAAAGCCCAAGGCGTTCGGCAGCCTCATCAAACTGGGCAACGGCGACGTCATAGGGGTTGATCATTTCGATAGCCATCAGGTGAAGAACCTCCTTGTTGTTAACTAACCTTTTTTATGCAACGTTGCATATAGAAGCTTCTGGTGCACCTCCAGGAAGTGACATAGGATAGGTGGAAGGCGGATGCGTGCAGTCACAGCGAAGCCCGCCACAAACCCAGCGGGCTCGCAAATTTGCTGTTAGTATAACATCTGCAGCGAAAAGCTGCCAGGAGGACGGCGATTTGCCTCTATAGGCGCAAATCTTGCTGCCAGGCTGCTTCGCTATTGGCAAAGATACTGCCAATGCCAGCGATAATGAGGAAGATAAGCGTGAGGCTACCAACAATATACCACCATTGACCGTTGCCGATCTGTGGGATCCACGAATACAGCAATGTGTCAACGATAGCGAGCACACAGCCGATGGTGCCAATGACGATGGTTGCCCATAGGATGGGCATAGGAAAGATACGTTGTTGCAGGAAGCCTCGTCGATCACGAAGATAGCAGCCCAGCAAGTCAACGAAGAGGAAACCCGCCGAAATTGCCCAGACCAGTGCAGCCGCAGCTTGACTCACATTATACACCTCCACGACGAAATCTGATGGGTTGCCAAAGTGAGCAACAGCTGGGGCAACGATGAAGGTAAGGACCGTGAAAATGACGGCCAGGACCGTTTGGAAGATCATAGCATTGGCGGGTACGCGGTATTTATTGAGTCGACCTACACCAATAGGCAAGCGTCTATCAATGCTTGCTACTAAAAGTAGTCGTGCATATAGATAGTTGTATACAAGCATTACACCAATAAAGGAACTCATAAGACAAATAGCGGTGATGCTGCCAACAACCTTACCGAGCACCATATCCACCGTGGTGACCATGGCGAATGGGTTGTAAGCCGCATTCTGCCCTTGCACTAGCAGCACTGCAAAGGTGTTCGTCAAGTAGGCAGCCAAAATGATCAGCATGCCCCAGAGTAGGTGGCGCTTGATTACGGGGCGTCCGATGATCTCTCCTGCCATGTTCAACGGTCCTTCCGTGCCAATGTAGGCAAACACGGTGAGCCCGAACAGCGCGTAATTGTCGGGTCTGACACCCCAGTCAGCCCAGTGGCTAAAGTCGGTGGCGGAATGATGTCCAGTGGCAAGCCAAACGATCCCTGATAGCCCAATCAGGAAGAAAGCCACGAGCATGAGACAGACGATCACATTGATGATATTCTGGATGGTACGAAAACGTTGGAGTACCATTACTCCAGCAAGAATGAGGAGTGCACTAATGGCTAGACCCTGCTGCCAAGGCGCAACGAGCCAATCGCTACGCATCGCTTGAATGTAGGTCACAAAAAGATCAGCCAAACTGGAGGCTATCAGTACTCCGGGAAACCACGCGCAGAATCCGGAGAAGAAGCTCCAATAGCCCCCAAGTGCCTTGTGCGTCCAGTTATAGAGAGCTCCTTCATGAGGGAACATGATACCTAGCTGAGCGGTGGCAATGAGGCAGGGAATGAAAAAAACGATAGCTCCAAGAAACAAGTGAGTAAAGCCTGCTGGACCTGCTGCAGCCAGTGTTGTAGCGCAAGTAGCCAGGTAGATAGACACCACAAACGTGGTGGTCATGTCGAATGTCCCTAGTATATGTAGCATCGCCTTCGGTATGTATTCTTCCGAAGCTAACGGCCGTTGTTTCGCCATGGACGACGTTTGATTGCCGGATGATTTGGTTAATCCTTCATGTACCGCCATGTGTTCTGTTCTCCATGAAATATCTATACTAGAAGACGTGACTGTTATCTCTGCGCAGTCTACTCGCCTCACACAAGATTGACAAGGAAACTGCATTCAAATGGGACTATTTGGCTATGTTTCATAGGGGGTAACTCTTCGTAACTACTCAGAACTCCTCACCACACGTGACGTGCACGATAAATCGGCACTCTACGGTGGTTCGCAAGCGTTTTTTGCAGCGGGCCTGGCAGTCGCAGGCTGCCAGGCCCGCTGCAAAAAAAGGCGCGAGCCGCCGCAGGCGGTGAGGAATCAGACACCTGAGTAGTTACAACGCAGAGCAGAAACTGCGGAGGCCAGCTAAGATCAAGCCTCACCGTGGATGAGATTCTGGACGGGTCGAAGAGTGCAAGAGCTAGTTTCCACCTGCTGGCTTCCTCACAGAGTGGCAAGGAGACCAGCAGGTAGAGATGAGAGCCCTATAACAGACCGCTTATTAGCCCTGTCGGTTCAGGCTCTAAATCTTTGAGGAATACCTCTTTGCCGTTCTCCAGGGCAACGGGATTGGTACGCATCAGGTAGATCAGGTAGCCAACGCCGAGCAATATCCAGACGACAACAATGGGTATGGTCAAGTTCAGCGGATAGGGAGGGATAGGATACACTTGCGCCGCAAACACAAAGCAAAGGACGATCAAGGGTATCAGTGGAACGATCACATGTTGCCAAATGTGGAAGTCTTGTCGGCGTTCGCGCAGGTAAAAGACGAATGCTGAGACACAGGAGGCGAAGTAGAGCAACAGGAGGCCTACTGTGAGGACTGCTCCAATCAGGTTGAAAGCATTCTGTACCCCACCAAGGAGCAAAGCGCAGCCAACTGAAACGACGATAGACATAACCGTATGGACGATAATGCCTACGACAGGCGTCTGATGGCTCGAGAGCCTGGCAAATACGCGTGGAAGCGTGCCGATACGTCCCATCGCATAGGCCACCCGCGAAGTAGCGTTGATGCCAGCATTGCCATTGCCCAAAGCGCTGTTGAGGATAGCAAAACTGATAATGACCGGTCCAACATTACCCCAGAACTTTTTGCCCAAATCAGCCCAGGGAGCAGCAGAAGCGGGATAGCCCTGAATCTTGGCAATGCCCCAGCCATTCACACCAGCATAGGAGGCCAGGATGTAGAGGAGGCCAATTGCAATAGCAGAGTAGACAACCGCACGCGGAATGTTGCGTTTCGGGTTCGCCGTTTCTTCACCCAGCGGTGCAGCCGTTTCAAAGCCAACAAAGGCCAGGAACGCAAAAACCATCCCCTGGAAGATACCAACCCAACCACCCAAGCCGGGCTCTGCGCTGTACTTTGGAGTGAAGGTTGCCAGGTCGTTGTGTCCAGAGGTAACGATCATGGTGAGGCTCAACGCCACAATGATAGTGATTTCAATTGCTCCCAGAATCACGCTAGTATCTGCCGAGAGCTTGATACCGCGATACGTCAGAGCAAAAAGGATGAGGTTGCCAAGTATTGCCCACAAGTACCAGGGGGTATTGATACCAGTCAGGGTGTGGAAAATATCCGCTGCGTATGGCCCCCAGACCAGTGCTACCAGGGGTAACAGCAGCGGCTGAGCAAGCAAGAAGGTCCAGGCAGACAAGAAGCCTAACTTAGCTCCCAGGCTGCGGCTAATGTAGGTATACATTCCCCCTGCGGAGGGAATATGGATAGCCAGTTGACCAATACACGCAGCGATAAAAGCGCAGGAGATCGTTGCAAGCACGATGGCCAGTGGCAGTGACGCACCAGCGAAGGGAATGACAGGCGACAGGGCGGTGGCTACTGCTGCAGCTGGTGCCATGGCGGTGATTGACTGGAATAACACTTCGGACATGCCGATAGCATCTTTCTTGAGTGTAATCTCGCCGGCAGCTTTGATTGGGGTCGGGGTAGTCTCTGAAGCGCCTTTCAAGGTTTCGGACATAAGCTTGTCTCCTCTGCTTTGGGTTTCAATGTTTACACTACAGCAAAAAACTCGCGGGATGTGCTCGATAATGAATTTTCACAATCAAAACCGGTCCTGTCATGCTGAGCACATTCGCTTCGCTCAGTGTAAACTCCGCGAAGCATCTCTGTGCCCATAGAGACAGACCCTTCGCTGCGCTCAGGGTGACAACACCTTGCCGATCTTGGTCGTGAAAATTCATTATCGAGCACGTCCTCGTTGTCTTAATGCTCGCAGGAATCTCCGTGCTTGTGTGCCGGGGGAGGCACATCAAGCGCTGGATTGCGCTCAAAGAAGCCCACCGGCTTTAATGTGAAGCCGTAGTAGGTCACCGGCATTACCGGCCAATCCTCGGGGCGGGGAACATGATGGACGCCCACCGTGTACCAGAGCACCACATTGGTATTCTCAATGGAACGATTGGCTTGTGTCCAGGCTGGTAATCCGGCCCCACCTGCATGCTGGTTCGGATAGTCTCCTGCCGGGTAACGATTCTCCGGGTCATATGGCGTGACCCACAGATGCTTCGTGGCGAATTTTGCGCGCTTGAACACACTGGATTCTGGATGCGCAAAGGGCAAGACATTTTCCCCAGGCATCAACTTGTATCCTACCGGCTCTCCGAGGCCATTGAGGACGGCAGGATTGACCACCTTCCAGTAGCGAGCCGACAGCGGGTCAATCACCTGCTGCGCCTCTGCTTCGGTAGACAGCAGCGTCGATTTGGCGAAGTACGCATTACCGTGCGGGTTTTCGGGACCCAGCGGCTCAGCCTCTGTATGCACTTCATAGACCGAGTTGTTCTGTCCATCCAGCATCATATCCAGGCGCACGTTGAAGAAGTGTTGATGGATGGGAGCATTCAGCTGTGGCGCGACCAGTTGACCATACTTTGGCTTCACACCTGGCGGGAGGGCCCCAGTGTTCATGATGCCCGTCATCTTCACCTCGAACTGAATAGTGCCGTCCTGGTAGAAATACCAGAAGAAGCCATACTCGTAGTTGCCAACGGTGGCAATGAAGGAGACGACCAGGCGTCGCGAGCGCCGCACCTCGGTCTGATTCGTACGCCAATCGATATGCTTCCACAGGATGCCGTAGTCCTCTTCATGCATACAAATGACGTTCGGCAGTTTCATCAGGTTGCCGTGACTGTCGGTCACGACTGCATCAAAGTAGTGGATGTGGCCCAGGCAATCGCAGCCAAGCTCCAAGGCATTGGCCAGCATGCCCACGCCATATTCGCCCACATCGAAGGCGTTCTGGCGGTAGTGAGCTGGGCGGGGGTCGCCATAGGGCACAACCATCTCGACTAACGATGCCCGGTAGAGGACAGGACGTACCCTGCCCTGATCTTCGTACCCCACGGTGTAGAACACGACGCCCTCGCGTGGCGTGAACCCGAGCCGGAAACGCCATTTCTGCCAGTGAACCTCGTGCCCGTTGACGGTGAAGCTGGGACCCTCCGCCTGGGTGATTTCGAGCGGCTTGAGGTCGGTGCGCAGTTGACCAACCGCGTCGGGTGTGTAGTTGCCCGAGGTTGGTGGCAGCGGCACGACCCCATAGTCCTCAATCCGCACGACCTGCATCTTGTTGAGATCAACGACGGCAATGACGCCTTCAATGGGGCGAGCATAGCCATTATCATTAGGGTCGGACCTGACCCATGAGAGCGCCCGCGAAAGACGTAATGTCTTGTCTTCTTCGGCACCATAGTTACCAGCCGACCAGGGGTCAACCATCACGAGATCAAAGTTCGTAATCCCGCGCTTGCGCAGGGCGGCCTGGAACTCCGGGTTAGCCTTCACTGTCTGTTCGCACTCAAAGAACTCGTCGAGCATGATGGAAGGCTGGACGCCGGGAACGTGTCGCCACGATGTCACCTTGCCTTCCGTGAGCGATACGACTGCTTCGTAGGTCGCCCCGTCGGTATTGTCAAGCAGGATGATGAACGCCTCTCGCGTGATCGGATCGCCCTGCTTGAAGTTGAGCACCACTTCCTTGGCAGGCTCGTGCAGTGCAACTGAGGCAAAGCGAACTCGCTCATGCAAGTTCCGTTCACTGCGTACAATGGTGACTGCTGCTGCGATCTCTTCTGCTGTCAGCGGCTCCAATGGATGTAGCACCGCTACCGGGGATAGACCTGACTCCATTGCTTGATACGTATCGACCATACCTTTCTCCTCTCTTTGCTAGTTAGAACATTTGCAAGGACAGACGGCACCTGTTTCAGTGCTCGCAGGAGTCACCGTGCTGATGTGCCGGGAGAGGCACGTCAAGTGCCGGATTGTTATCGAAGAAGCCCACCGGCTTGAGTGTGAACCCAATATAACCGACCGGCATGACCGGCCAATCTTCGGGTCGGGGAATATGATGTTCGCCGAGCGTGTACCAGAGCACTATGTCAGTATTCTCAATAGAGCGGTTGGCTTGTGTCCAGGCGGGCAGGCCAGCGCCACCTGCATGCTGGTTCGGGTAGTCACCAGCTGGGTGACGCTCTGTTGGCGCATACGGAGTCACCCACAGATGCTTCGTGGCGAAGCCAGCACGCTTGAGGAAGCTGGATTCTGGATGCGCAAAAGGGAGAATATTTTCGCCGGGCAGCAGTTTGTAGCCCACAGGTTCGCCGAGACTGTTATGGACCGACGGATTGACCACCTTCCAATAGCGAGCGGACAGCGGATCAATCACCCGCTGCGCCTGAGATTCGCTAGCTAGCAACGTCGATTTGACGGTCCAGGCATTGCCGTACGGGTTTTCAGGACCTAGCGGCAGAGACTCGGTGTGCACTTCGTATACCGAGTTGTTCCGTCCATCCAGCATCATATCCAGGCGTATGTTGAAGAAGTGTTGATGGTAGACGGCATTCAACTGCGGCGCGACCAACTGGCCATGTTTGGGTTTCTCGCCTGGGGGCACAGCTCCGGTGCTCATGATGCCGGTGAGCTTGATTTCGTACTGAATGGTACCATCCTGGTAGAAATACCAGAAGAAGCCATATTCATAGTTGCCAGCCGTGGCGATGAACGAGACGACCAACCGCCGTGAGCGCCGCACCTCGGTCGTCTCCAGGCGGAAGTCCGTATGCTTCCACAGCACGCCATAATCCTCTTCATGCATACACACCACATTCGGCATGGTTACCACATTGCCGCGACTATCGGTCACCGCCGCATCAAAATAGTGGATGTGGCCCAGACAATCGCAGCCAAGTTCCAGGCTATTGGCCAGCATGCCCAGGCCATATTCGCCCATATCGAAGGCATTTTTGCGGTAGTGGTTGGGGCTTGAGTCACCATAGGGCACTACCATTTCTGCCAACGAGGCGCGATAAATGATGGGACGCACGCGCCCCTGGTCCTCATAGCCGATGGTGTAGAGCACGAGGCCTTCCCTGGGATTGAAGCCGAGCCGGAAACGCCACTTCTGCCAGTGGACTTCGTGCCCGTTGACGGTAAAGCTGGGACCATCAGGCTGGGCAATGTCCAGTTGCTTGAGATCGGTGCGCAGCGAAACCGCGTCAGGCGTGTAATTGCCATTAGTAGGCGGTAGGGGAACAACGCCGTTGTCCTCAATCTTTACCACCTCCATCTTGTTGAGATCGACGAGGGCAAGAACCCCCTCAATGGGATGAGCATAGCCATTATCAATAGGGTGGGACCGAACAAACGAGATCGTGCGTGAGAGCCGCCGTGTATTCTCTTCGAGAGTTCCGTAATTGCCAGCCGACCAGGGATCAACCATCACGAGATCAAGGTTGGTGATCCCGCGTTTTCTCAAGGCAGCCTGGAAGTCTGGATGTGCCTTCACTGCTCGTTCACATTCAAAGAATTCATCGAGCATGATGGAAGGCTGGACGTCGGGAACGTGATGCCACGATGTCACCTTGCCCCGGGTGAGTGACACGACAGCCTCGTAGGTTTTCCCATCGGTATTGTCGAGCAGGATGATAAACGCTTCTCGCGTGACCGGATGGCCCTGCTTGAAGTTGAGCACCACCTCCTTCGGTGGCTCGTGGAGCCTGACCGATGCAAAGCGGACGCGCTCACTCAGGTTGCGTTCGCTGCGCACAATAGTGACTGCTGCTGCGATCTCTTCAGCCGTAAGCGGCTCTAACGGGTGAGAAACTGCCGAGGGAGAAACACTTGACACAATCGATTGATATGTGTCAGCCATGACTTTTTCCTCCTGAAATGACTATCCAAGGTATAAGCTATCTCTTGTGCTCTACAAAGATCTCTACTTGTGTAGCACACCGCACCTTGGAACTCGTTGGGGATACGAGGGCGAATGAGGTACATCTTTGCCCATTAGCCGTGCAGAAATATTTACTATCAAAAAGCTTAACATATGAATATGGTCATGTCAATGATACGAGAGTTCATCATCCGCGTCAGTCAAGATGGACGTCACCGGCCGTGATGTCTCGTGACATTCGAAAGTTTCGGTGCACGTCTCTGCCAAGCAGAGTGGGAGTCAGACCTGGGCAGTGTGCTAGGGGCTGTCCACGGCAGCATCCTCAATGGCTCCCAAGGCACGCAACGTGGCCTTCTGCGCCTGGGTCAAGCCTCGGATGCCCGTGATATCGAGGCGCTCGTAGGGTCGATCGCGTCGCAGCGTGCGCAAATGTTCGCCGTTCTCCAACTCCCAGACGTTGATAGCACCATCGTCCCCGCAACTGGCCAGCAGACGACCATCTGGGCTCAACTTGAGCGACTGGACCACCCCCTGATGCGCCTTTCGCACCCGCACACACTCCCCACGCTGCAGATCCCACCAGCGCAGCATGCCATCGCTGCCGCCACTGAGCAGCACCACGCCGGTGGGGCTCCAGGCTAGCGCATACACGACCGCGCCCGGCTCGCTCAAGGCGTGCAGGCGCTCCCCACTCTGCACATCCCAGACGAAGAGCTCCTCACTCTCACTGCCTCCGCCACCACTGGCCAGCCACGTCCCATCGGGACTCCAGGCCACGCTCATGACCATGCCACGATGCCCTTGCAGCGAAGCTCGAAGCCGGCCGTGGGAGGCCTCCCACAGGAAGACGCTGCCATCATCGCAGCAACTGGCCAGGCACGTCCCGTCCGGACTCCACTCGACACGGCGTACCCTGGTTGGCAGCCCACGCCCGACCCACCGGCAGGTGCCTGTGGTCACCTCCCACACCTGCACCCCCTGCTGATAGCTCCCAGTGGCCAGCCACTGCCCATCCGGACTCCACGCCACGCCATAGAAGACGGCGTCGATGTAGTCAGGGTCCCGCAAGAGTTGCACACAGGTTCCCGTGCTCGCGTCCCACAGCCGAATGGCACTGTCCCACCCGCTACTGGCCAGGAGCCGACCATCGGGACTCCATGTCACCCCATAGATGCTCCAGCTATGGCCGCGCAGTACCCTGAGCGGCGTCCTGTCGGCTACCGCCCAGATGGTCACCAGCCTATCCGTGCCCGCGCTGGCGAGCTGTGTGCCAGCGGGACTCCAGGCCACGTCGTAGAGCGAGACCGCGTAGCCCTGCATGATCTGCACACACTGCCCACTCGCCACGTCCCACACCCGTAAGGTCCCATCTGTGCTCCCACTGAGCAGGCTGCGGCTGTCAGGCGTGAAGGCGAGGCCACGCACACCGGCTGTATGCCCATGCAGTGCCGTCCGATAGCTGCCCAGTTCGACGTCCCAGAGCCAGATCGTTTCATCACGGCCGCAACTGGCCAGGAGTCGCCCATCCGGGCTCCAGACCACGGTGCCCACTCTGTGGGTATGCCCTGAGAGTGTCTGAAGACAGCGCCCACTTGCCATGTCCCACAGCTTGACG
>Ga0137361_10002602_pt1 | contig 11522 bp, 8 predicted proteins | sample Mad1_80_16metaG_FD_104923 | JGI IMG/M metagenome (GOLD analysis project Ga0137361, IMG submission 104923) | Vadose zone soil microbial communities from Angelo Coast Range Reserve, California, USA - Mad1_80_16 metaG | ecosystem: Environmental > Terrestrial > Soil > Vadose zone | place: USA... | reverse complement strand
GGCTCAAATTGCGCAAATACGACGTGGTCCGCCGCGGCGAAGACATCTATGTCGTGACCTGAGGCGAAGGCCCAAGGAGAAGATTCATGGATACCATCCGCAACGAAATCCGCACCCCCGCCTTCGACCGCTATTCGACCACGGCGTCGCTCGCCCACGCCAGCGCGCAGGCGCACCAGCGCAATTACCAGGATTTCCTGATCGTCGACGTGGACTCGCACCACTACGAGAACGAGTCCTACAAGGAAGTCTTCCAATACATCGACAGCCCGGTCATCCGCCGCGAGGCCCTCATCCACACCGAACGCGGGGGCCGCGCCTCGATGATGAACGCCCAGGTCGGCTATCAGGACACCGGCGGCCGCATCACGCGCCACGACTTGCGCAAACACGAAAAGGTGCCCCCCGACACCCATCGCGACATCGCCATGACCAAGCTGTGGATGGACGCGATGGGCGTCGACTATGCCTGCCTGTTTCCGACCCCGATGCTGTTTCTCGGCCTCCACCCCCAGGTCGAGGTCGAGGTCGCGATGGCGCAAGGCTACAACCGCTGGCTTTGCGAGCGCATCCTCAGCCCCGAGCCGCGGCTGATCTCCATGCTCTATCTGCCGTTCAACGATCCGGACGCGGCCTACCGGACCGTGAAGGAGTTCGGCGACCGCAAGGGCGTGGTCGGGTTCATGGTGACGTCGCCGCGCTACAAGCCGGTACACGACAACGCCTACATCAAGACCTACGCGCTGCTGGAGGAAATGGGAAAGCCGATTTCCTTCCACGCCGCCTACAATTGGAACGACCAGGCGCTGGCCATGACCAACCGCTTCATCTCGGTCCATGCGCTGGGCTTCATCTGGTTCAATATGGTCCACATGACCAACTGGGTGATCAACGGCCTGCCGGAGCGCTTCCCAAAGCTCAAGGTGATGTGGATCGAAAGCGGCCTCACCTGGGCCTACGGCCTGATGCAGCGGCTCGACCACTCCTACATGATGCGCACCTCGGACTGCCCGTCGCTCAAGCGCAAACCGAGCGAATACATGCGCGACATGTTCTACTCGACCCAGCCGATGGAGAAGCCCGACGATCCCTCAATCCTGGAAGCGACCTTCCGGATGATCAATGCCGAAACCCAGCTCGTGTGGTCCTCGGACTATCCGCACTGGGATTTCGACCTGCCGAGCGTGATCTACGATCTGCCGTTTTTGAAAGAGCAGGCCAAGCGCAATATCCTGGGCGGCAACGCGGCGCGGCTGTTCGGGCTTGATCCGAAGCCGGTGAAGAAGATTGCGTGATCGAGGAGGGAGGGGCGGCGAAGCCGGACGGAGCGGGGCGATTCCCTGTCCCGGCGAATAATTCCCTGCCCGCCCACGAAGAATTCCCTGCCCGGGCCAGATAAATTTCCTGCCCTGGTTGGGCATAAGACGTCTTCCTGCTCAGACTCAACGCCACCGCGCCAACCTAGGTCACGGGCGCGCCCGCCCGATTAAATGATATCATGTCGCCGCTGGTGCAACAGCCGGGCGAGGCGATTGAGAAGGCCGCGAAGGAATTCAAGCAGGACTCGGCGAAGCTGATCGCGGTACAGCGTCGATAGTGACGCTGGCACGCCGCCGGCGACTGGAAATCGGCGACGAGCTCAATATGGGCAACGTCAGGGCGCGCGCGTGTGCGGAATCACGGCGCGGGCCCGCCGATCAACGATAACGACCCGCGGCACGTCTTCGCGCCCCCCTCATGACAGGCACGCGTCAAACATATATGTTGAATTGATTCGTACAACTATCGCTGATCGCCCTTAATTGGCCCCTTGCAAGATGGTTCGCCCCGCGCCCCGATGACATATCCTCGCGCACCGATCACAGAAGCAGTGATGGATATCCGCACGCAACCACGTGATGGTCTCAATGTCGACGATCTACGCGGGTTGTCGAAGGGCGGTGGCGGGGAAGAGTTCGGGACCGTGAATGACCAATATAGCGTCACCGCGGCAATTGTAACAGGAAGCCCGATTGCCCAGGCTACCGCTCCGACAAAGGTTGGCTTTCAATTCAGAAACGCTTTGGCCGATAAAGTTATGCAAGCCCAGCTCAACGGCTGGAGTTTCAGCAAGCTTGCTCCCTACGATTGCTGGGAACAATTCCAACAGCAGGGACGTGAACTGTGGAATGCGTATCGCGCTGTTGTCCAACCGAAGCAAATCATCAGGGTGGCGGTCAGGTACATCAATCGGTTGGATTTGCCGTTGCCGGTCGATGACTTCAAAAAATACCTGCGAACAGTGCCCGAGATTTCACCAGACCTGCCGCAAGAGTTATCCAATTTCTTCTTGCAAGCGCAAATACCTCAAGTCGATCTTGAGGCAACGCTTGTAATTAACATGACGATTGCTCCTCCTGCTACAGATACTGTCGTGTCAATAATACTCGATCTCGACTTGTTCAGGACCGTTAATCTTCCGCAAACTGAAGATGAAATTTGGAAGTATTTTGAACTACTGCGACTCCGCAAGAACAAAGCTTTCGAGGCTTGCATAACTGAGGCAATGCGAGAGAGATTTTACTAATGGCGACGCCAGTAAGAAACCTGTCCCCCTGGAGCCGGGAAGCTTCGCCAATTTACGCCCCCGGAGCTTCCACCTTTGGAGTTTTCGCTCCCGGAGCTTTTGCCTCCAGAGTTTTCGCAAGCGATTTCATAATACGATCGGACCAGAAAATTACTATGTTTGAGATCAAACCGTTCTTTCGACACGCGATAGGTCCGACTACATTCGGCCATTTAAGTACGTCCTTTAGCCACGAAGGAAGTCATCTAGCTGAGTACTTCGAAAAATATGTAGCAAAAAGTATGGAAGGTCTTGCCGACCCGTATGCAACCACGACGGCCGCGGACCCATTCGAATATCGTAGCGTTCCCTACCGCGAAGTCCGAATCATAAAGACAAAGCCAAAGTGGATAGGTTCAATTCCACCAAGCCCCATTACTGATGACTAGGCATGGCGTGGCTTCCCACCAACGGCAAAGTCCTGAATCAGGGCGACCTGCTCAGGGGTATTGCTGTTCCGATTGTTCAATCGTCATTTCCCGAGCATGATAACGAAGGTGCTGTTCCGCTTCAAATTGGACAAGCGAACATTGTTATCATGTCGCAAAGCTGCGATTTGGAGCAAGCCAAGGTCCCAAACGTCGTTGTTGCCCGAACTTTCTCGCTCGACGAGTTCGAGGCGGTGAACCCCTCATATAGGACAAGGGGCAGGTGGAATGAGGTTGCACGGGGTCGTGTTGAGGCGCTCCACCTGCTTCCTCCAATAAACTCGGTCGATCCTCGCACGTGGATACTGGTCGATTTTAGGGAAATCTACGCGCTACCATTCGGATACGTCGAGCGTTTCGCCAGCATGGCTGGAGACCGTTGGCGGCTGCAGCCTCCCTATCTTGAATGCCTATCGCAGGCTTTCGGCAAGTTCTTCATGAGAGTAGCTTTGCCCACTGATCCGCCCGACTTCTCGAAACGGTGAAGAATCGGCCGCTCTGCACACGCACGCTGCGCTCGCTGTCTTTCCCTCCCCTTCTCAAGGAGGGGGCGAAGCGCAATATTCTCGGCGGCAGCGCGGCGCGGCTGTTCGGGCTTGATCCCAAGCCGGTGAAGAAGATTCCGTGACTTGGAGGTCGAGGCGACGAAGTCGGACGGAGCGGGGCGATTCCCTGCCCGCCCATGAAAAATTCCCTACTCGGGCCAGATAAATTCCCTGCCCTGGTTGGGCAGCGAATTGGCCACAGCGCCCCGGAATCGCTGTAGGAATTAGCGCCAGAGTCGCTCGAATCCACGCGGAATGCGAAAAATTACCTGCTAAATTCCCTGCAGCAGGGAATTTCGGCGATCAAGGCCGATCGGGCCTCCGCCGATTGTCTCGACGTGCCTCGCGTTTTGCAAACGTCGTAGGAGGGAGGGGCGAAACGATGAGAAACTTCGCATTCTTCGCCGCCGTAGCCACGCTGATCGCCAGCGCCATGCCGGCGTCCGCCCAAACCTTTCCGACCCGCAGCCTCACCATCCTGGTGCCCTACGTCGCCGGCGGCCCGACCGATGCGGCGGCGCGCATCGTCGGCGAGCACATGGGGCCGACGCTCGGCCAGCATGTGCTGATCGAGAACGTCAGCGGCGGCAGCGGCAATATTGCGACGGTCCGCGTTGCCCGCGCGGCGCCCGACGGCCACACGTTGCTGCTACATCAGCTGGCGATCGCCGCCAATGTTTCGCTATTTCCCAAAGCGCCGTTCGACGTGGAAAAGGACTTGACCGCCATCGGCCTCGTCAATACGAGCCCGATGATGATCGTGGGCCGCAACACGCTTGCGGCGAACGGCGCGGGCGAACTTGCCGCCTGGATGAAAGGGCCGGGCCGCCAGGTGAGGTTCGCCCACGCGGGGGTCGGAACGCTCGCCCATCTGTGCGCGGCGCTGTTCGCCCAGGCGGCCGGCGTTGCGGTCGATATGATCCCCTACCGGGGAGGAACCCCGGCCATGGCCGACATCGTGGCCGGTCACGCCGACCTTTATTGCGCGACGCCGACGATCGCGGCGGAGCAGGTCAGGGCCGGCACCGCAAAGGGCTATGGCATCACGGCGCGAGACCGCATCGCATCGCTGCCCATCGTGCCGACGCTTATCGAGCAAGGATTTGCGATCGATCTGCAACTCTGGCACGCCCTGTTCGCGCCGTCGGGCACGCCGCGGCCGATCATCGACCGACTTAACGGAGCGCTGCGCCGGGCGTTGGCCGATCCGAGGGTGATTGGGAGCTTTGCGGTGAACGAAGTCGCGGTGTTTCCGGCGGCGCAGCAGTCACCCGAGGCTGCCGCAGAGCTGGTGCACGCCGAGATCGTCCGCTGGGCCGACATCATCCGCGCCAATCGGATCGAGGCGACGCAATAGCCGGAGCGGCGGGCGTAGGGTGGGCAAAGGCGCATCGCGCCGAGGAGGGTAGCAACCTCCTTCCCGCAACGCCAGAGGTGGCCCGGACAGTGCAGGCCGAGACCGTCCGCTGAGGCGATATTATCGGCACCAGTCGGGATCGCGGCGACGTAGCCCGGGTTGAGCGATAGCGAAACCCCGGGGCAGCTTTGCCATCGGGCGAGGTCACCCGTCCATTTTTCGGTTTCCACAGCCGCTTTGACGAGCCCATAAGTAATTTTCTCGACTCTGCGAGAAAAACTTAATGAACAAGAATGAGATAAATGGCGGTTGACGCAGCAGTTATTGTTTCATCGGGTTTTTCAACAATTGCAGATAGGATATACCCCTTGACTCTCAGCTTGATACCGGCGCGGATAAGAAGACTATCCGGGAGGGCGATAGCAAGATGCCACACGCGAACATCTGTCTCTTCACGTCCATTCGCCCACCAGCCGACGCCGAAGCCGCCTCCTACCTGCACGATTGCCTGAATTCCTGGCGGAAGGCCGGTTTCGATGCTGTTGCGGTCAACGGGTCGGCGGAAACCGAGGCGCTGCGTCGCCTCGATCTGCCGATCGAATTCGCCGTCACGGCGACCGACGGAAAGCCTCGCATAGGCACTATCATGTCGGCAATCCGGGCCCGCGGATGCCGCTTCGCTGGCATCATCAACAGCGATTGCCGGATCATCAATTATCCCAATGTGGCCGCTAATCTGCAGATGGGCTTGGAAAGGGCCGCTGTGCTCGCATGGCGCATTGATCTCGGTCCCGACCTTAAACCAACGACCATGCGCGGAGGTTTCGACGCCTACTTTTTCGATACGGAGGTCATGCCGCAAGACGACTGCGGTTTCTCCATTGGCGATCCGTGGTGGGACTATTGGTTCCCCTTGGCCTGCGAGATGAACGGCGCGCGGGTCGAGACGCTTGGGGTACCGCTGCTGACGCACAAAGCTCATCCTGCCAACTGGAGCGAGCAGAGCTCTATTCGCGGCACCTATCGTTTCTGGGCGGCGTTTCAAACCTGGCATCGAGCCGGTGCCCTACCGAAGTCATTGCTCGCGCAAATCCCGGCTGGGTTATGGCTCGGTCGCACGCCTTCTGCATATCAGCTTCAATGTATATTTGGGACCACCATTCCGGCTTGGCTTCACGACGGCCGGCCGCAGACTATCGCCATCATGCGGCCCGAAGCGGCCGAGATCGAACGCGTGTTGCGATTCTGCGGGCGGGCGATGCTTAAGGCATCGTGTGAGGCGGAGCTTGCGGAAATACGCAATTCCACATCCTGGCGCATGACCGCACCGCTCCGCACAGCGGTCACGGCGGCTCGCCACTTCACGTCAGTCCTTAGAGCTCGGCGCAAGGGGCGGGCGGCCACCGGCGGCGCGCCTGTGCGCGGCTGATGGTCGAGTTCGAAAACCAATAAGCCGCCGAACGCTGGTGCACATCGCACCCTGATGCTTGAGTATCACTGCCTTGCGCGGACCGGAGGCTGAGCCGCAGAAATCCAAAGCAACACCTGCCGCGCAATCTGACGCATGGTGAGCAAGGCATTTCCAAGAAGTGGGAGGCGCATCAGCGGGAGGGCGGTTGCATAGAGCAGTCTTCGCGCCGGGCCAAGGAGTGGAACAAGAGCGAGGGCGTCGTCCACGTACTCTCTCATCTTCGCGTGGTTTTTGTGCCTCGATGCTCTCATGTACATCCGCAGCCAAACATTGATGAAGCGAGGCGCTATAATATCCCTGGTGTAGTAATGACCGCGCCACAGATCGTCCGGGAAAGCATCGAGTAATTTCCTGATATAGAGCCGGAGCGAGTTGTCGTGGCGATCCGAAGCGCCGCAGGAAGACGAATGAATGCGCCATTGCGACGTCGAGTAGGGGACATAAGCGTTATCGAAACCCTCGCGAAACATGCGCAGGAACAGGTCGTCGTCTTCGTAGCCGCACAGACGCTCATCGAAGCCGCCGACCGCTTCGAACGCGGTGCGGCTGATCAGCGTCGCCGATGGCTGAATGATAACCCCGTTCTGAAGTATCGAATGAAGGTGGCGCTTCGGGTTTTCCAGGCGCGGATGTTCAACGTACGTCCTGCTGACCAGTTTTCCGTCGTGGTCGATGTCGTCAAAGTCGCTGTAGACCCAGCCCAGCGGCGGTCCCTTATGTTCCGCGAACACTTCGACAAGCGCTTCGAGGTGCCTCGGATGCCAGAGGTCGTCTTGATCGAGCAGCGCAATAAGCGCGCTGTTCGAATGCGCAACGGCGTAGTTGCGCGCCGCCGATTGCCCGCCATTGGTCTTGCGTAGCACAGTGATGTGGTGTTCCCGCGCCAGCCTCTCGACCATGGCCACACCGTCGTCGGTCGAACCGTCATCGACCACGATGAATTCGTCCGGCTTGCACGTCTGTGACAGCACGCTCCGGATCGATTGCTCGATCCACCGTGCGCCATTGTAGAGCGGAATGATCGCGACGATCGAAAGATCGGAACGCGTGTCGGTCATGCGCTCCCCTTCCGGCGCGTTTCGCCACTCGCCCCACCGGCAGTTTAGCGGGACCACTTTTCCAGATGGAAACAATCAGGACGTCAGATTTATCCCCCCGTGGTGACATGAGCAACGTAATCTGCGTGCCCTTATGTTTCTTATCGCACAAACCATGGTCGAATCCTGAAACCCTGATGCTTCAAATCCTCACGCTGGTCAACCTCACGCCGCGCTGGGTCAGTTACTCGACCGCGAGCGCGGTGTCGGCGCGGCGAAATGAAATGCCGCCCGGCATGAGATTGGCGACGTCAGTCGCCTTTCGAACAGCAGACGCCCGCTGGCGCCCTCGAAGAGCGACAGATTGCCGAAAACGATAAGGCTTACGGCGGCCGATCGCGTTCTATCGAAGGCTTCCAACCGTCTCGCACGCGCAGAAAGGCGCCGGCAGCGATGATGCCGCACGTCACGCCATCCGCGGGGCGCTATCACCCCCAGGCGCTGCTGCAGCAGCCGATTGAGCCGGCTCGCCGGCTTCCGGGCTACGCCACCAGCGGGCAGGCGAGACGTGCCTGCCGCGCGCGCAATGCCGCCTCGGCGAACGCAAACGCAGCCTGCATCTACGGGCCGAATAAATCTGGCCGGGTCGCCGGTTTTCCGGGGACGACCTACTTGGTCGGCCGGATGTTCTGGTTCATGCGGAACAGGTTGTCGGGATCGCAGCGGCGTTTGATCTCGGCGAGGCGGCGATAGTTCGTGCCATACGCCTTCTCGACGCGGTCATTTTCATCGGCAGGCATGAAATTGACGTAGACGCTGCCCGCCGCGAAGGGGGTAGTGGCCTCAAAAAGCTGGCGTGCCCACGCGACGCAGGCCGAATCCTGAGCTTTGTCGCGCCAGCGCGTGTGCGCATTCATGATGAAGTGGGCGTCGCGATTTGGCCACGCGGTAGCGTCGGCGGCGACGCGCGCCATGGCACCGCCGACGTGGGCGATGAATATCTCGCATTCCGGCGACGGCAGTGCGCGGACGGCATCGAGCATCGCCTTGATCGCCCCGTCGGAAAGATCGGTGAAGTCATGGCTCTTCCAGTAGTTGCGCGCGCCTGGCGTCAGCAGCGGATCGAACGCGGCCTGCCAGCCGGTGAATGGGTGAGGAGAGATCACATCGACGACCGGCCTGCCGAGAGCACGCAGGGCTTTGACGGCCTTCTCTCCTTCTTTCATGTCACCGCTGTAGCAGGCCGCGAAGATGAGCACCTCCTTGCCGTGCCATTCAGTCGGCAGGAAAGGCAGCGGCGGCGCCTTGCGCATCACCACCCAGATTGTGAGCTCGTCCGGCGCCTCCCTGGCGATGTGCCTGAACTCGGACAGGAGTTCGCCCGCATTCTCCAGCGGATGCACGATGAGGCCGGACAGCACCTCGGGGCCCAGCCGATGCAGCTTAAACTCGAAGGAGGTGACGACGCCGAAATTGCCGCCGCCGCCCCGCAACGCCCAGAACAGGTCCTCGTTCTCTTTCTCGCTGGCGCGAACCACCTTCGCGTCAGCCGTCACCACGTCGACTGAGATGAGATTATCGACGGTCAGTCCGAACTTGCGGGTGGTCCAGCCGAAGCCGCCGCCAAGCGTGAGGCCGGCGACACCGGTCGTCGAATTGATCCCAAGCGGCGTCGCGAGCCCGAACGCCTGCGCCTCCTTGTCGAAGTCCGCGAGCGTAGCGCCGGGCTCGACCCGGGCGGTGCGGGACGCCGGATCGACCCGCACCGACTTCATCAAGGAGAGATCAATGAGGAGGCCGCCCTCGCACACCGCATTGCCCGCGATGTTATGGCCGCCGCTGCGCACGGCAACGAGCAGATTTTCGTCGCGCGCAAGCTTGACCGCATTGATGACGTCGGCGGTACCGAGGCAGCGCACCACGAGAGCGGGCCGTCGGTCGACCATGGCGTTCCAGATGGTGCGGGCGGCGTCGTAGCCATCCCCTCCAGGCAACGCGACAGTGCCGCGCAGCCTGCCGCGCAAGGTTGCCACGGTGTCTTGTGGGATGCTTGTGGTCGACGCCTCAAGCGTTCGGACGGTCAGATCGGTCATGCTCGCCTCCTTAAGAATTGGGTTGATCAACGGACTTTCGTGCCCCCAAACCTGCGGCCAACGCGGTTCGCCTGCGGTTTCAGGGGCTTAATCCACCGCGTGGGCGTGGACCTCCCACGTCCGCCCGCCGGATCGCTAGTGCAAAAACTGAATCGATCCCGGTATAGATACTGAACTAGCGCTCTTCGTCGGCGTCGGCGTACACCAACGGACGCCGGTGGATGGCGATGTGTGCTCAGGGAGTGACCCATGACCGAGAGCAGTTACAAACAGTTCTGCCCCGTGGCGATGGCGGCGGAGATCCTTGGCGCCCGGTGGACCATTGTTCTCGTTCGCGAACTCGTCGCCGGGTCGACCCGCTTCAATGACTTGAGACGTGGCGTGCCAAGAATGTCGCCCGCCCTGCTATCGAAGCGCCTGAAAGATCTCGAAACGGCCGGAATCGTGAGGCGCGCTCGCGTGGCTGGCGAGCCGGACCTGTTCGAGTACCGGCTCACAGAGGCGGGACTGGGGTTGAAGCCGGTTATCGAGGCGGTCGGTATTTGGGGACACACGTGGTTGGAGACGGAAGCATCGCTGGAGAATTTGGATCCCGAGCTTCTGATGTGGGATATGCGACGCAACATCAACCCCATCCCCATGCCTCGCCGCCGCAACACAATTCAGGTCATTTTCACGGACCTTAAAGAAGCGCGGCGAAACTGGTGGCTGATCGTGCAGCCTGGTCAAGAAGTCGATTTGTGCCGGGTCGATCCGGGGTTCGACGTTGATCTTTACTTGTCCACCACTCTGCGGACCATGACTGAAGTATGGATGGGTTATACGACGATTGCGCGCGCCAAAGAACAGGAAAGGCTCATCATCACGGGGAACCGGCAGCTCGAAGCCGATTTGGGATCCTGGTTGAGCCTAAGTACGTTTGCCAAAGTCAAGAAGCTGGTCGCGTAGCGAACTACATTGATCCGGCTACTGTAGTAGGCAGGAGATCGTTCGAGATGCAATATGCAATCCTGTGCGCGGGGGAGGGTGCTGCGGGGTTGTAACTGGCGAGGTCTCCACCGAATTGCATAAGCAGCTACAGCAAAAGCTTGCATTCGGACTCAAGCCACAATGAAAATGAGATCACGGCCTCTACCCCCTTTTATGTGTGAGATAGCTCACGTCGCTTCAGATTGCGTTATTCTAACTTTGCTGGCGTCATAACCTTTAACGAGCCTTGCCTCGCTTGCGGTGCAAGCTCAGCTTCTGAAGATGAGCTTTCTCAATTGAGCCGAGCCGCCCGAATTGCGGAGTGAGTAGCTGCTGTGCCTGGGTACCTCGATTAGTAAGTGAGGTGTACAAGTCATGTAGTGGCTGTGCGAACTTACTAACTATTTCGGCCGCCAGTCCTCCGGACCCGAAAGTGACGGACCAAATCCCATTTTGCCAGGGTCTAATGTCAGCAGCCTTGATTTGGATATCGATGTTCATAGGCACCCAAGTATCGCAGACTACTTAGCTCTCATCGCCCGTTAAGGTTTCCACGCCGACGGCATCACACGTCCAGTGGCGGCAGCACATGCCTCCCGTCATCGTCGAGCAGCATTGCTTTCACCCAGCGCACGGCCGTGAGGCGCAACGGGCCATAGAGATGGGGAAACAGCGCGCCGCCGCGCGAGGTTTCCCATTTCAGCGCGTTGCCCAAATCTTCGGCCGCAACTGCAACCAGGACGAGGTCCGACATGCCGGCGAAGTGCTTCGCTGACGTGTCGGCGACCTGGGCGGAGGTCGAGAAATGGATGTAACCATCGGCGAGATCGACCGCTGAGCCGCGGAACGCGCCGTTGCGCTCGGCTTGCGCCCACTGCGCCGTCTCGCAGATTTTGTAGATCGTCGTCATGAACGGCTGCCGCCGACCGGGTGCTCGCGGTAGTACGCAGCATCCGCTTCCGATTGCTTCCAGCTCGGGTTGTCTCGCCATTGCGCATGATGCGCCCTCATGTCGGC
>Ga0137361_10002599_pt1 | contig 11527 bp, 8 predicted proteins | sample Mad1_80_16metaG_FD_104923 | JGI IMG/M metagenome (GOLD analysis project Ga0137361, IMG submission 104923) | Vadose zone soil microbial communities from Angelo Coast Range Reserve, California, USA - Mad1_80_16 metaG | ecosystem: Environmental > Terrestrial > Soil > Vadose zone | place: USA... | reverse complement strand
GCAGTCCGATGGTAGGCTTGAAATTCTTACACAATTTTAACGTTCGCGTTGCGCTCGCCGTTAGTTTAGGTCAACGGAACTAGTCAACGGAACTATCAGAGAGAGCGAGCGTCGCTCTCAATAAGGATCGCGCGCAGACAAGTAGTGGCGACGGATAGCGCGCGAAGGCCCGGCTTCCTATTCGCCACGGCGTGGACGGCGCGACGGCCCGGCAGGCCCTGCACTTGGCAAGGCCTGTATCCGCGGCCCAGATGGACTTACCCGCCGGCTCTCAAGATGCGCCGTGCCTCGATGCGGGTCGCGATCAGTCCTCATATTTGTCGTGGTAGCGCACCCAGGCCATATTCCGCGGCAGGCCGCTTTCGTCCCGCCCCTTGGGAACGAGGTCGAGGTAATGATACGCAACATTCAGCATGTCAAGCCCGCGCGCGTAGCACGAATAGGTGTGGAAAATATTGCCGGTGGCATCCTTATGGAAGACGCTGATGCCGGGACTCTCGGTGTCGTACGGCGATTGCGTCGCGTAGTTGTAGCGGACCTCTTTCGCCGCAACCTGCTCAGGAGTGAAGGAGACGCCGAAGTCGTAGTTGAAATCGTTCGATGACGATGAAACCCACTTGAAGCTCCACTCCAGCCGCTTCTTGAACGCCGCGAGCTTATCAAAGGGGGCATGGGAGATAGCCGCGAAGCTCACATCGCGATGGTTCAGGTGGATGATTACTCCGTTGAAGTTGTCTGCCCAGAACGAGCAACTAGGGCATCCCTGTTCCCAATCCGGACCAAACATGAAGTGATAGATGACCAGTTGCGATCTTCCCGCAAAAAGGTCGGCCAAGGTCTCTTTGCCGTTCGGTCCTTCGAAAATGTATTGCTTGTCCACTCGCTCCCAAGGCAATTCGCGCCGCTGTTGACTAAGCTGGTCCCGCAGTCGGGTGAATTCCTTTTCCTTGGCCAGAAGCTGCTTGCGAGCACTGACCCATTGATCCTTCGACACGACTTTATGTCCTTCCATTGCGAGACCTCCATTCGATTGTCGACCACAGATACCACGCGTCTTAGGATAGTCAACCAAACGGTTGACTATCGTTCTTCGGAGATTAGGCGTGAGCGTAACGGCACGACAAGGCGTGAGCCATGAGACGAGGCGTGAGCATGAGGCGCCGTGCGGGCCGCAAAATGCGCGAGCGTTTGACAGATGGCGCGGGCTAAGATTACACCCCGAATCGTTCGACTGAGACGCCGCCACAACGAGCGGCATAACGCATAATGACCCGGAGGATGCTGCCATGGCGGAAAGTACACGTTCGCGAATAATCAATCCCACCGACATCAAGTGGAACGATGCGATGCCCGACGCGCCGATGGGAACTATACCCGGCGTCCGGATGAAAGTGTTGTGGTCGGACCCACCGACCAAACGCACCGCGTTGATGATTCGATTCGAGCCAGGCGCCAGCCCGCCGATGCATCGGCACATCGGCGACGAGATCCTCTACGTGATCGAAGGTTCGATCGAGGATGACGCCGGAGCGGTCACCGCGGGCAACCTCGGGTACCGCCCGAACGGATGTTCGCATCAGGTGAAGAGCAGGAACGGCGCGACGGTGCTGGCCGTGATCACGGGCGGCGCCGAGCCGTCGAAAGAGATCGGCAACACGCCGCGCTCGCAGATTATCCCGCTGAGCGAGCTTCCGTGGCATGACGGGATAGCCGGCGTGCGTCAGAAACGCATCTGGGAGGACAAGGCGACGAACCGCCACGTGGCGCTCGCACGCTTCGAGCCGGGCGCGTCCCTCCCACGCCATCGGCATACCGGCGAGGAGCTGCTCTACATCGTCGAGGGATCGCATGCCGACGAGAGCGGCGAGGTGACGGCGGGCAACCTGAGCCTCAGACCGAACGGCTGCGAGCATGCGGTGAACTCGCGCAACGGCGCGACCACACTCGCCTTTCTGTGGGGCGGAATCGAGTTGATGTAGCGCGCGTCGCGCCGGTTTTTCGGAGGATTCCAAATGCCAGAGCTGCTGTATGAGTTTAAGGGCGGCGTCGCCCACTTGACGCTGAATCGGCCGGACGCCGCCAACGCGATCAACCTCGAGATGGCGCGCGAGTTGGAAGAGGCGTCGCTCAAATGCGAAGAAGACCCCGCCGTGCGAGCGGTAGTGTTGACGGGGGCGGGAAAGATGTTCTGCGGGGGCGGCGACCTGAAGGCGTTTGCTGCGCAGCCGCCCGCCGAGCTGCCGGCGTTTCTGAAGAGGACCACATTCTATCTTCACGAGGCGATCCATCGGTTCGCGCGGATGCGGGCGCCGCTGGTGGTCGCGGTCAACGGCAACGCGGGCGGCGGCGGGATGAGTCTCGCGATGGCGGGCGATATCGTGCTCGCGGTCGAATCGGCGCGTTTCACGATGGGCTACACGCGCGTCGGGCTCACGCCGGACGGGTCGTCGACATATTTTCTGCCGCGGATTATCGGGTTGCGCAAATCGATGGACCTTATGCTCACGAATCGGATGCTGACGGCGCGCGAAGCCGAAGCGATGGGGCTCGTTACGCGCGTCGTACCTGATGCGTCGTTGAAGGACGAATCGGAGAAGCTCGTGCATGAGCTTGCCGCCGGCCCGACCAATGCGTATGCCGGCGTCAAGCGGTTATTGTACGCGACCGCGACGAACCAACTCGCGGAGCAAATGGAGCTCGAGACGGAATTTATCGCCGACATGGGACGGACTGCGGATGCGCAGGAGGGGATCGGATCGTTTCTGGCGAAACGCGCGCCGAAGTTTGGTGGGAAGTAAGGAGGGGAGTATTCGTTGCGCGCGTTGGGGTAGCAGCACCCTCACCTGGCGCGCGATTTACCTGTAAATCGCGTGCCGGCCTCTCCCGGTGTGCGGACGCGGACAAGCCGCGTCCGCGGGCGAGGCACGTACAAGTATCCGACTCTCCCGTGTGCAGACGCGAAAGAGCAGCGGACGCGGGCGAGGCACCTACAAACAGACAGGGCGTGAGTCAGTAGCCGAGCGTGCGGTCGACCAGGTTCAAAAGCGGCTCGCCGGAGCGGTAGCGGCGAAGGTTTTCCGCGAAAAGCTGGCAGCAAGTTCCATTGTAGTCGCGGAATGCGCCCGACACGTGCGGGGTCAGGATCGCGTTATCGAGGTCCCATAGCCCGCTCTCGGATTCGAGCGGCTCGCGCTCGAAGACGTCGAGACCGGCGCCGCCGATACGCTTTTCGCGCAACGTCTCGATGAGCGCCTCCTGGTCGATGATCTCGCCGCGTCCGATGTTGACGACGTAGGCGTGCGGGCGCATCACGGCGAGTTCCTTCTGGCCGATGAACTTGCGCGTATCCGAGGTGAGCGGCAGAGTCAGCATGATGAAGTCGCTCTCGCGCAGGATCGCTTCACGTTCCTCAGGACCGTAAAAGCGCGCCGGGATTTTCCCCTCGGGGTCGCCGACGCCCGGCGGATTCCATCCCGGGTCGCTGTGGTCCGCGGGATTGCGCTTGAGCGCCAGCACCCTCATCCCGAACGCCTGCGCGAGACGCGCGGTCTCGCGGCCAATCGAGCCGTAGCCGATGATGCCGAGCGTCTTGCCGCGCAACACGTCAATCGAATCGACGAAGCTGCCTTTGCGATGCCACTCGCGGCGGAGTTGCGCCCGAATCGAGACGTGCATGCCGTGCGCATAGACGAGCATCGAGCCGAGCGTGTATTCGGCGATGGTAGTCGCGGCAGTTCCACTGGCGGTGGTGACGATGACATGTGTGCGTTCGGCCAGCTCACCGCGCATGATGTGGTCGGCGCCGGCGCTCATGAGCTGGATCCATTTTAGGTTGGGCGACTGGCGCATCAATTCGTCGGGCACGCGCAGACCGAACAACACGTCGCATCCACCGATCGCCTTTGCCGCCTCGGTCATCTCGTCCATCGTGCGGCATGGACGATCGACCAGTTCCGCATCTGCGATCGCCTGCTCGATGATTTTGCACTCCCCGGGTGTGAGACCAATCGTGGAAAGAATCTTCATGGGCGCTCCGAACGCTAATCACTTTTCGCATGGAAAGTTGGCGGCTTCAAGCTGCATTTCGCAAGTTGAATAGAGCGTATAAAATGATGCAAGCCCGATGCTGGTGCGGTTTACAATTGTGGGTGCGGCTCTGGTCGCGCTGGCGTGTCTCACGCCGCGTGGGTTCGCGCAGACGAACGCCGGGCCGCCGCAACATAGTTCCGCATCGCGATCGGAAGAGGCGCCCCCATCGCCAATCGGCGATTCGGATCAGACGTTGGAGATAGCGCCGCGCGCCGCGCCGCCAGTTACGATCTCACCGCCGGAGCCTGCGACCGAATCGCCGGCCGCGAACAATGCGGAGCCGGAGAACGGAAGCGGTTCGGCGGCCGCTTCGCCCGCGAGCATACCAGCATCGGATAATGGCAGCGCGGCTGCAAATCAGAAGCGGCCGTATATCGGCGCATCGGTGCAGTACATCTACTCGGATGACACGCCCGGGCGCGTCGTGCAGGGACTTGAGGTCGTGAGCGTCGATCCAAAGAGCCCAGCGGAACGTGCCGGGCTCCACGGACGCGGTGCGATGACGAAGATGGGTGCTACAGGTGCGACGGCAAGCGTGCTCGCCCCGCCGCTCGACCTCGTGCTGATGCCGCTGCTGCGGAAGGCCGGGTCGCTGGGCGCGACGGGCGACCTTATCATCGCGATCGACGACCAGCCCGTCAAAAGCGATAAGGACCTTGGCAACGCGCTCGGTGCGCTCAAGCCCGGCGACACGGTCTATTTCACGATCGCGCGCTCGATGCCTGACAACTCGCACAAGACATACAAGATTCCAGTGAAGCTCGGCGATCCAAGCGAGGCGGTCACGGAAGCAGCGAGTGATGGCGCGTCGGCGTCTACGGACGCGAACGGCGGCGTGAATGCGCCCGAGCAATCGCACTGATTTTTCGCGGAATTAGGACACGGCCAGAGCACGAGCTTTGGCCTTTCGCTTTCATCTGCTAGATCGCGAGCATGAAGCACCGCCACACCGTCGCGCTCGCATTGGTCCTTGTATTAGGGTGCCCTGTTGGCGCGGCTTATGCGCGCCGCCCATTATCGTCGTGGCATATCGTCCAGGCGCCGCATAGAGAGTGCGCTGGACCCCGCGACCTGGGATGTTTGACTGCCTGCATCCGGGCGCGGGCCAATGCTTCGACACTCACGCAGCATTAAACAAGTGGAGACGCGTCGGCGCCGATTTTGATTCCAAGCAAGATTGTGACGCTCGCTTGGATACGATACGAACTGGCGGGGTTAAACACTTGCTTGCGCCGGAGCACATTTGCAAAGAGCTTACGTGCGTTAGTGCTGATGATCCGCGCTTGGCAAAATAGGACACCCTTACCCTGAACTTAGGACACTCGCGGGCAGATTAGGACAGTGCCGAATTTTCGCGGGCGCTCGGGCTAGTCGTACACCTCTGCTATGATTACGTTGAAGGTGGCGCATCGCCGCGTTGTGCGGTGGTGTGTCTATTTGTGGCGTGCGCGTTGGTCTATTTGACGAAAGCAGGGGGCGGTGGAACGAAGTCTTAAAGAGGCAGCCCAGGAACTGAAGGCAAGGGTCGAGGCCGGACGGGAGCGGCGCTTTCCCGTGATGGGGCTCAAGGGCGCGGCGAATGCGCTCGCGCTGCGTGAAGCGGCATTGAGTCTCAGCCGTCCAATTCTTGCGATAACAGCGCTTGCGAGCGAGGCGGAGACGCTCGCGAGCGAAGTGGCGTTTTTTCTCGATGAGCCGAACGACGTTGATGCTGCCGCGGCAAGGGTGCATCTGCTGCCGGCGTGGGAGTTGAGGCCATTCGCGCAACTGTCGCCTCCGCCCGATGTGCAGGCCGCGCAACTGGCGGCGCTATACGCACTCCTCCGAACACCGACGCCGCTCGTGGTGACTTCGGTCGAAGCCTTGATGATGCAGACGATTCCGCGCCGGCTGTTCGAGGAGTCGGTCGTGCGAATCGCGCTCGCGGAGCGCGTCGATCTCGAAGCGCTGGTCGAGGAATTGAGCGCGATGGGCTATCAGCGCGTGCCACAGACCGAGGAGCCCGGCGACTTCAGCGTACGCGGCGGAATCGTCGATGTGTTTTCGCCGCTCTACCATCGCCCGGTCAGGTTCGAGTTTGAAGATGATCTCGTCACGTCAATTCGGTATTTCGACGCGGCGTCGCAACGCTCGCTCGGCGAAGTCGACGAAGCGACGGTGATTCGCACGCGCCATGTGGCGGCGGCGGTGCTGCACGAGCGCAGGCTGGTCGATTTGATTGCGATGCGATGCGCGGAAATCGGGATGGTGCGCAAGGAGACGGGCGAGCTTACCGAGACGCTCGAGAATGGACTGTTGTTCCCCGGCGTCGAACTCGCGATGCCCTATCTGTTCGAGGGCGGACTCAAGCCGGTGCTCGATTATGTTCCGAAAAACGCGGTCGCGTGGATGATCGATCCGGGGCGCATCCTGGGCGAGGCCGAGCGGCTCGCCGAGAAAATCGCGAACGAAGCGGCAGCGGCGCAAGCGCGGCATGCATTTTATCCGGCGCCGGAAGCGCTCTATCTCGACACCGAGGAGTTGGAAGGGGCGCTTTCCGCGATGGTCGCGGTCGAAGTCGGCTCGCTTATTACGGCGGCAGCCCCGCGCGAGGGATGGGCGCCGCCAATCGAAATCAAATCGCAACCGAGTCTCAAGCTCGGGGGGACGGAATTGACCGGCGGGCGCACGGCGCCATCGTTCGAGCCGCTGGCGGCGGAACTCAACGAGGTCAGGCGCGGGCAGGGACGTGCGCTGATGGTGGTCGAGGGCGCGAACCAGGCGGCGCGTCTGCGGCGCCATCTCGAAGCCTACGACATCGAGGTCAACTTCGAGTGCAAGAGCTTCGCGCAACTGCTCGAATGGCCCGATTTCAGACCGGTGATCATGGAGGGCGAGATCGCGGCGGGCACCGTCCTGCAGCAGGTCGGGCTCTACATTTACAGCGAGGAGGAGATATTCGGCGAGCCACGCGCGCGGCGGCGCGCGCGGCCGGCGCCCAAGGGCGCGCTATTAAATCTCGATGAACTCAAGCCCGACGATTTCGTCGTCCATGTCGACCATGGGATCGGAAAGTATCGCGGGCTCAAGCATCTCCGGGTCGCGGACGTGGAAGGCGACTTTCTGAATCTCGAATATGCGGGCAACGACACGATGTACGTGCCGGTCGAGCGCATAAATCTCGTCCAGCGTTACATCGGGGGCGACAGCGCCGAGCCCAAGATGGACCGGCTCGGCGGCGGATCGTGGGACCGGGTCAAGCGGCGCACGAAGCAGGCGGTGCTCGCGATGGCGTCGGAGTTGCTCGATATCTACGCCGCGCGCGAGGCGCTCGACGGGCGCGCGTTCCCGCATCCGGGCGCCGACTACGAAGAATTCGCGGGGCGCTTCGAGTTCGAGGAAACTCCCGACCAGAACGCCGCCATCGACGACGTCATCCACGACATGACGCAGGCCAAATCGATGGACCGGCTGATTTGCGGCGACGCCGGATTCGGCAAGACCGAAGTGGCGCTGCGCGCGGCCTTCTTATGTGTGATGGACGGGCGGCAGGTGGCAATGTTGGTACCGACCACCATTCTCGCCGAGCAGCACTGGAACAGTTTCCGCACCCGCTTCAAGGATTACCCTGTGCGGATCGAGATGGTGTCGCGCTTCCGCACGCCCAAAGAAACCAGGGCGGTAATCGAGGACGTCAAGCGCGGCAAGGTCGACATCGTGATCGGGACGCATCGCCTGCTCCAGAGCGACGTCGAGTTTCCCAAACTGGGCCTGCTGATTATCGACGAGGAGCATCGCTTCGGCGTGCTCGACAAGGAGCGCATCAAGCGGTTCCGGAAGCTGGTCGAAGTGCTGACGCTGACGGCGACGCCGATTCCGCGCACGTTGCATATGGCGATGCTCGGGATTCGGGATCTCTCGGTAATTCAGACGCCGCCGCCGGACCGGCAGGCGGTGCGCACTTTTGTCGCGCATTTCGACGACGGCCTGATTCGCGACGTGATCATCCGCGAACTCAACCGCGGCGGACAGGTCTTCTTCGTGCACAACCGGGTTGAGAATATCGAGTACATCGCGCGCCACGTGCAAGCGCTCGTGCCCGAGGCGAAGCTCGCGGTCGCGCACGGCCAGATGCGCGAGCAGGCGCTCGAGCGCGTGATGCGCGACTTTATCGAAAATCGCATCAACGTACTGGTGTGCTCGGCGATTATCGAATCGGGACTCGATATTCCCAACGCCAACACGATGATCATCAATCGCGCGGACCATTTCGGACTCGCACAGCTCTACCAGTTGCGCGGACGGGTCGGACGTTCGCGGCGCAAGGCTTACGCCTATCTGCTGATTCCCGGCGAGCACATCATCACGCGCGATGCGAAGCGGCGGATTGAAGCGCTGCGCGAATTGGTCGAGGCAGAGACCGGCAGCGGCTTCAAGCTGGCGTTGCGCGACCTCGAGCATCGCGGCGCCGGCAACCTGCTCGGGCGGGAGCAATCGGGACAGATTGCGGCGGTCGGCTTCGAGCTTTACACGGAGATGATGGAACAGGCCATTCGGGAGTTGCGCGGCGAGCCGCAGCGGCCCGACTTCGAACCCGAGTTGAAGCTCGGCGTCCCGGCGTATATCCCGGACGCCTTCGTACCCGACGAGAACGAACGGCTCGTGCTGTACCGGCGCATGGCGCGGGCGTCGTCGCCGGGAGACCTCGACGAATTGCGCGATGAATTGCGCGATCGCTTCGGACCCGTGCCAACATTGATCGAGAATTTGATCGCAGCAATGAACCTGCGCCGTCAGATGAAGGAGCTGATGATCGTGAGCGCAATCATGAAAGGCGAGCAGCTCGAAATCCGGTTCCATACCGACGCGCCCGTTGAGCCGTCGAAACTCGCCGCGCTCGCCGACGCGAACCGCAAAACGATGCGCCTGACGCCGGCTTTTCAGGTGATTGTGCACGTGCAACCCGGTGAATACGTGCAGACGTTCGCGCAAATCGAAGGTGTCTTGCAGGCTTTGGCGGGCTGTGAAAAGTTGGACAGTTGGCCGGGCAACACCGCCGGGCCGCTCGCGAATTAACGCCAACGCGAATGGACAATCGATTTAGCAAAATCGCTGAAACGACGCGAACTGCCGGATTAATCGCTGCGGTGTCCCTGGCGCTAAGCGTGGGTGGCTGCAGCACGATCAGTTCGTTGAGGTCCGGGGCCGCATCGGCCCCCGCGCCGCTGCCCTATACGGTGGTGAGCGCTCCTGCTACCCAGCCGCCACCCGTAGATACAGCGCCTGAACCGTCTCCGCCTGCTAACGGAGATAGCGTCGACAGCATTGTCGCGAGCGTCGATGGCGAACCGATTACCAGCCACGACGTTAAGGTATTCAGCGCCAGCAATGCGGCTGCCGCGACGCAGGCCGGCGGCGCCGCTCCGTCCGTTCCGGAGGATTCCCGGGCCGTGCTCAAGGAGCTCATCGTCCAGCGCTTACTCCAGCAAGAATCCCAGAAGTACGCGGACCGGGTCACCGACGAAGAGATCGATCACTACATCGAGGCCATGAAGCAGAAGGGAAATATCACGGAGGATCAGCTTCGCGCGCAACTCCAGTCGCAGGGCGTTACCTATGACGAATTTCGCAATACCGTGCGCAAGCAGGTCCAGGCGATGGCGATGATCGACAAGGAGGTGCGCCAGAAGATCCTCATCACTGACGCACAGGTAGAGGCCTACTACAAGGAGCATCCGGACGAGTTCACGATCACGGCAGAGAAATACCAGCTCGCACAAATCTTGATCGCGGTGCCGGCCAATTCGCCTCCCGACCAGGTCGAGGCCGCACGCAAGAAGGCGGAGGACCTTCACAAAAAAGCTGTGACGGGGGCCGACTTTGGAGACCTCGCACGCCAGTTCTCCGATGACGATTCCAAGGGCAAGGGTGGCGAACTAGGCGAGTTCTCGCCGAGCGAACTCAACGACTCAATCGCGGCGGCGGTCGCGAAGCTCAAGGCCGGCGACATCTCTGACGTCGTGCGTACTCAGTACGGCTTCCACATCATCAAGGTGGAAGCGCATCAGAAGCCCGGCTCCCAGTCGCTCGCCGATGTGAAACCGCAGATTCGCGAGAAACTCCTGACCGAGGCAGCCAAGGGCGAATTCCAAAAATGGGTCGACCGGGACCTCGTCAAGCAGCATTACGTCGTAACCTACTAGGATCCGATGGTCACGCTCAGAAAGATCCCGCTCATCGCGATAAGCATGGGCGATCCTGCCGGCATCGGGCCCGAGGTGATTCTGAAGGCCGCTGCTCGACTCGCGCGGCGGCGCGGAGCGCCCATGCTGGCTGTGATTGGCGACATCGGCGCGATGCGCGAGACAGCGTGCAGGCTCGGAGCCGAGGTTCCCGAACCATATGAGTGGAGCAACGGAGACAAGCCGCTGAAGCATGGCAATGGTCTCGCGGTGATAAGCGCGGGCAAGCTTTCGCGTGACGCGAGGAGGCCTGCGCATCCGACGGCTGAGGGCGCCGACGCGGCCTATCGTTACGTCGTCGAGGGGGCGCAGATGGCGCTTGCCAGCGAAGTCGACGCGCTGGTGACGGCGCCCATCAACAAGGAATGGCTCAACCGCGCGGGTCATCGTTTTCCCGGTCATTCGGAACTGCTGGCCGAACTCGCACACACGCCGCTGTGGCGCATGATGTTCGCGGGCGAGCGGTTGCGGCTGGCGCTCGTCACGGTGCATATGGGGCTGGCTAAAGTCCCGCGGATGCTTACGTGCGACAGCGTCTTCCATACGATCAGGTTGCTCGCGGAGCATCTGCGCGGCCAACTCGGGATTGCGCGGCCGCGAATCGTCGTGCTGGGATTCAATCCTCACGCCGGCGAGAACGGGCTGTTCGGTAACGAGGAGCGCAAGGTGATCGCGCCGGCGATCCAGCGCGCGCGGCGCAACGGGATCGACACTTCGGGGCCGGTCGCGCCCGACACCGCCTTCGTGCACGCGCGCGACTCGTTCGGCTTCGACGCGGCGGTCGCGATGTATCACGACCAGGGATTGATTGCGCTAAAGACGCTGGAGTTCGATCGCGCGATCAACATCACGCTCGGCCTGCCCTTTATCCGCACGTCGCCCGACCACGGCACCGCATATGACATCGCCGGGCAGGGCACGGCAAGCGCGACAAGCATGGTCGCCGCGATCGAATATGCGGCGCGGGCGGCCCGCGGACGGCAGGTGCACGCGCGGCGGGCCGCATGAGCGGCTTCAAGAGGCCTAGCAGGGTGTTGAGAAACCCTCAAACAATCGAGATGACTCGGCGCTCGCTCTCAACACCCTGCGTGAAAACTGGCTTCGATCTGAGCAACCGGCAACATAGGTAACACTTTAATCCGGCAACATGGGTAACACTTTTTCGCACTTGGCTGCATGCTCTGGCGAGTTGTCCACAAGTCCACAGCCGGGATTCT
>Ga0137361_10002592_pt1 | contig 11541 bp, 9 predicted proteins | sample Mad1_80_16metaG_FD_104923 | JGI IMG/M metagenome (GOLD analysis project Ga0137361, IMG submission 104923) | Vadose zone soil microbial communities from Angelo Coast Range Reserve, California, USA - Mad1_80_16 metaG | ecosystem: Environmental > Terrestrial > Soil > Vadose zone | place: USA... | reverse complement strand
CCGGTCGACGTACAGGTACTTAACCTTGTCAAGACTTTTGGCAAGATTGAAGCGGTCAAGGGCGTTTCGTTCACTATGGGCAGGGGTGAAATCTTTGGCCTGCTAGGTCCCAACGGTGCAGGGAAAAGCACAACTATTAATATGATGTGCGGCTATCTCGCACCTACCTCTGGTGACACCATTATCGATGGGCTTTCGATCACTAAGGATCCCATGAAGGTGAAACGCATTCTCGGCGTTGTACCACAGGAGATCGCCCTCTATAAAGATCTGAACTCCATGGAAAACCTGGAGTTCTTCGGTGAGATTTATGGCTTGTCTAAGAAGGGTCGCCGGGCGCGTGCGGAAGATGTGCTGCACTTTGTTGGCCTCTACGACCGCCGCAAAGAACCGGTGAAGAATTTCTCCGGCGGTATGCAACGGCGCATCAACATGGCAATTGCCATGCTGCACCAGCCTAACCTGTTGCTCATGGACGAGCCAACAGTCGGCGTAGACCCGCAGTCACGCGAGAACATTTTTGATACCATCGAGAAGCTGCGCGATCAGGGCACGACCATCCTCTATACTACGCACTACATGGAAGAGGCCGAGCGGCTCTGCAATCACATCGCCATCATGGACGAGGGGCGCATCATCGCTATGGGTACGCTCGAAGAACTGCTGGCACTGCGCGAACAGACCCGCGAAATACAACGGCCGCATGGGCTACAAGAACTCTTCATCCAGTTGACAGGCAAGACGCTGCGCGACTAATAATGCTGACGGCCATAGAGTGATACATAAGGGAGACAACCACAATGAAGACAATCTGGTACATCGCAAAGAAAGACCTCTTGCAGGTACTCAAAGATAGAAATTCTTTTTTTCTGTTACTCGCTGTCCCACTGGTACTTATTGCTGTGATAGGCCTGGCCTTTGGTAACATTTTTGGCAGCGGCTCCAGCCAGATTACTATCACCGTTGCAGTGAACAACCAGGATAGCGGCTACGTTGGCGCTTCTATAGTTAAAGCATTGAAGATCAACTCTGATCAATTGAAGATTACCGTCAATCAATATAATAGCTCTGGCCAGGTCACTGACCAGGTAGCCAACAACACCAATGTAAATGCCGGAGTAGTCATTCCGTCTGGCACAACCGATAAAGTCAACGCGGCTGCCCAGAACGGCACAACACCTAAAAATCTCGTCCAGTTCTATGCTTTGCCGAGCAATAATGATCCACGTGCCACCGTCGTTCAGAACATCGTGACCAATGTACTCACCTCGGAACTGGCAGGCAACTCCGCCGTGGGACAGGTCTATAGCGTCTGTAACCAGCCGGGGAATCATTGCGCGCCCGGTACGATCAATCCGCAGACGATAGCAAGCAATGTAGGCAAGGTTAGCGTAGTTGGCGGTCAGTCTGCTGTGCAGGCACTGACAGCAGGCAAGGCGGCGAAGATCAATGCCTTCGACCAGCTTGTTCCCGGTTATGCAGTGTTCTTCGCCCTCTTTGGCATCAACGCAGCCGCGGCAACCATCCTGCAGGAGAAAGAAGATGGTACATTCCGCCGCTTGCTGATCGCGCCCGTGCAGAAATATGCGCTGCTTGGCGGCAAACTACTGGCACAATTCCTGCTTACACTGGCACAGCTCGCGGTGCTTTTTGCCGTCGGCTACTTCGCCTTCCACCTGGATATCGGCTCCTGGCCGGCGGTTATCGCACTGCTGATATGCACCAGTTTCGCGACAACCGGCCTGGGTATCCTGCTGGTTTCAGTGGTCAAGACGCGGCGGCAGCTCAATCCTATCGTCACGCTGGTTGTATTAATCACCTCGGCTATCGGCGGTGCCTGGTGGCCGCTCTTCCTGGAACCACAGTGGATGCAGCAGTTCGCCAAAGTGGGCGTGACAGCGTGGGCAATGGAGGGTCTGAACGGGGTCATGATCCTGGGTAAAGATGCCACGCAGGTGCTTCCTGATGTATTGGGCCTGCTGGCCTACGGCATCATCTGCTTCATAATCGCCATGCGCTTCTTCCGCTTCCAGGAGAAGGGGGCATAGTAGAGAAACAAGGGTAAAAGCGGAGAGAGGCAGTCGCCTCTCTCCGCTTTTACCCTTGTTTCTCTACTACCTCAACCAGTTGCGCATTTGAGCCTGTCTTTTCAAACAGCCGGATCACCTGCTCGGTAATCTCACGGCGAGGCAAGTCGGCCAATTTGCGGCGCAGGATCGCCATCGTGCGAAGTTCTGAGGGTGAAAGCAGTCGCTCTTCCTGGCGCGTACTCGAAGCAGCAACATCGATTGCCGGAAAGATACGGCGATCCGCCAGTTCACGTGAGAGACGAATCTCCAGGTTGCCAGTGCCCTTAAACTCCTCGTAAACAACCTCGTCGAGGCGACTACCGGTCTCGACCAGGCAGCTGGCAACGATGGTCAGGCTCCCACCTTCTTCGAGGGTACGTGCGGCCCCAAAGACGCGTCTACCGACTTCCAGCGCACGCGCATCGATACCGCCGGAGAGGGTACGGCTGCCGTAACCGCCGCGCCCGGAACGCGGTCCCTCCCACATATCGCTGCTCAAATTGTGAGCACGGGCCAGGCGTGTCAACGAGTCAAGCAGGATTATGACATCTTTGCCCTCTTCGACAAAGCGTTTGGCATCGTTCAAAGCCTGCTCGACGATACGTCCATGTCGCGCCAATTGTTGATCGAAGCTCGATGCATAGAGTTTGACGTTTGGTCCCTGTACTTCCATACGCCATTCGGTCACTTCTTCGGGACGTTCATCCACCAGGCAGAGGAACAGGCTGGATTCGGGGTAGTTTTTCAGGACGGAGCTTGCTATCTCGCGCAAAATGGTGGTTTTGCCTGCCTTGGGAGGGGCGACGACGAGCGCACGCTGCCCAAAGCCAAGCGGGACGAACAGGTCCATGAGGCGCGGCGCAATCGGCGTTTTGCCGGTCTCCAATGTTATCCGACGATTGGGATGGATGGGCGTCAGTTTTTCAAAAGCGGTACGTGCTGTTGACAATGTTAAACTTCCTTGTGTTGTTGCGACATGGGAGGTAGATGTTTCCTATAGTGTATCACAAGAGTCCAGCCCCTACACCTCGTCGCAAAGAGGGTTCTTAAGCGTGGGGATATGCCTGCAAGATTATCAACAATCCTCTTGTTAACAACTCTTATAGACGCTATCAACGAAGTCACTAATTTGCGGCGTAACATCTTGTAGTGAACCATTATTGTTAATAACTTTAACTCTCTGCCGATCGAACCCAAATTCTGCAATAAGATCGGACAATAGAATTGGCTTGTTATCGCTATAATAGACGTCGAAAATATAATCTGAGACGAAATAATCATCGCCGGTGGCTGGCTCAGCGACACGGTCAAGAATTCGCTGCTTGCAGATATCTATCTTTGTATCAAGATAGAGGAGGTAAGCATCTCGAAGAAAACTATCGTTAAATTGACGAAATGCCTGATGATAATCGTTGCGAGCAAATTCAATCAAAACAATCTCTTTTAGCTCCGTTGTGGGGGTATACTCGTCGACACTTTGTCCCAGATCCTTCAGGACTATATCTAATACAGTGAGATCGAGCATATCGAAGCCGCCATGATCGGCGGGCTTAAAATACTTACCCTCAATATCGTTTCGGAACATTTCTTGAAGGAACGGATAATCGCCGAAATGGGAAGTTGGCCAATCCCACTTTTTGACATACTCCTGAATATAACGGACAAACGTCGATTTTCCGCTACCAGGAAGGCCTAAGAGAAACAGTTTCATCGTCATGAGATACAACTTCCCCTCTTTATGTGCTTGGAAAAACATAATGGACAATTTTAACATATCGATGGACGTATTGGAATGTTTTCATGCACGATGATACATCTATAAGGATTAGAGTAATGTGTGGTTCTATGCGCCCTCACGTGATTTTCATCATTTCATGACATAATTACGCTCGGTATACCTACGTGGAAAGGGAAAATGGATGGGAAAGGATTCTACTTTAGATTAAGCAGGATGAGGTTTATCACTGAAAACGGATGAAGGAAAGGAGATGCTTATAAAATGCTCGCCCCAATTGATCCAATTTAAGAAGTACAGAAATTGGCAGATAGAGAACTGCTCCCGCTCTGTGATTTCTCTTTGTAAGTTTGCGAACAACTTTAATATCGACGTGCCAGTTGATATGAAGGAGCGATATGATCAATAAAAGGAGTGATCTCTTCTGAAGCCTCCCGTAGAGAACAGCTGTTATTTATTATCTTTACTCTTCTGTCTTCGACCTTAAAATCGCTTGCGAGGATATCTGAAATACACCGTCCATCATCCTGGTGATAGTAAGCGTTGAAGATGTAATCTGAGACAAAATAGTCATCTTCAGTACTTGGGTTAATAATGCGCTCTCGAATACGTTCTTTGCAAATATCTATATCAGTGTTGAGATATAAAAAGTAGGCATCTTGCAAAAAGTCCTGGTTGAAATAACGAAAAGCAGAGCGATAGTCATTGCGTGAAAACTCAATTAAAAGCATTTTCTGTTCTTGAGTATTATATTTCTGAACTTCATCTGCTAAGGTCTCCAGCGCTTTATCGAACACTGAAAGATCAAGTACATCGAAGCCACCATGCGCTGCAGGCTTAAACTGCTTGTCCTCAATATCACCCCGATACATTCTTTGTAAGATTCCGTAATCATTAAAATGATCACTTTCCCAGCCTATATCTCCGATGTATGTTCTAATATAGCGTGCAACACTTGATTTTCCGCTGCCAGGCAATCCCAATATAAACAGCTTTACTACCATACCATACTCTCCCTAATGTTTTCGTTCGTCTTCCATCCCCTGTTAGTGCTTGAAGATTTTCACATACTCTCCTCTTTCTACGATTCAAATGTAATGTAAGAGGACTGTATGAGTAACTAACAATAAGGTATCTTACGTGTAAGACGTTCAATTGCAGCGTTTAGTAACAGTCAATCTGTCTGTGTGGGCCGATGTCACAGGTATTTAGCCTGCATCTGAAGGAGACCAATGCCTATATCCCCAAATTTCAGGGTCCCAACTGACTATGACATTCCCACCTTCACGTTGCCCTGCATTAAGTTGCACATCAAAATTTCGCATCAATAAATCTCTGGTTTGGACCACAGCGTTTATCGCCTCATATCTACCTAAAATCTCTTTAAGCTTTTTAAATTCGTAAGAAGAAACGCCTAATCGGACAGTCACTTTGGGGAGCTCTAATAATCCTGTAGGTAATATAGGCCTACCAGTGACGATACGACGGGCATCAATACGATATTCTCCTGTAAGCGCTTGATGTAAGGATCTGGCCTTGTTTCTTGCATCATCAAGCTTCATCCCTTTCAGGAAGAGATAGTATCTGTCAGCATTCACATGGTATAACAGACGTAATTGGGGATCTGAAAGGAGGTTAACCTCTCCTTGTAGCCGCAATCCGACTTCCCGACTCAGATTTCTTGCCACCTGATCACCATACTTTACAGCAAAACTGCTCTGATCATCGATATCGACGGCAATAAAAGAAACTACCTCCTCAGAATCTTGCTCGATTACATCTTGCGAGTGAATTTTACTAAGGAGCGCTTCAAGATCATTGATAAACTGCTCCTCGGATAAGAACCGTCGGAAGGATGTGTCAACAAGCTCTGGATGAGTGATCAGGTTTGTGAGTTTTGGCTCCACTTGCTGGCGCGCCTGATAGGTAGAAAGGAGTTCTTCGATCATTCGGGTGATGAAGCGTAAAGCTCGTTGATCTGCTTCCGAAAATGCATTTGCTTCATCAGAAGCGACATAAAGTGCTGCTACGGACAGACCGTCTGCTCCTGCTATTGGTATAGCAATAGCTGAGCGTGTTGATTGTTCCATTGCACCAAAGGCTATCAAGGGGTCTTGATAAGTAATGTTCGGACGATAGATGGTGTGACCACTCAGATAAGCTCGAAAAGTAATGCCTGGCTGTCTCGCCGAGAGTATAACGACGTTCATATGAGGAGGTGCTTGCTTGCTATGAGCGCGTACTGTTAGATTGCGCTGTTGTAGCGGTAGAGAAGTATCCTGCGGCAGAAGTAGAGCACAGAAATTCCAGCGATTTCGGCCATCAGGGGTTTTGCCTCCCAACGCTATAGCCATGTCTGTCAAACTATCAAGCACCTTGTCAGTAACACCGGGACCACTTGTAAAATCGGATATCTGGTATACCCAGTCACGCATGCCATAGTCGAAGCAGGTTTGCCATGTATCTACATACTCATAGACGAGTTCAAGAAGACGCCGAATGGTTTCTATAACGGTATTGCTCAGGAATAAGGTCCTGGCTTCCCTTTGTACAATAATCAAGGGATTATAATGAGATGCCTCCCCTACTATGATGCGTTGAGATTCAATTCGAAAGTCACTTGGAAATGTAAAGGAAGGTGCGGGATCAAGAAAGGAATAGAAAGCGCGATTCTGGGGAAGCCATCCAACCAGGGAAAGTCCTATCTTTGGTAAGTCTCCTGGATTATTCATGGCATCAGAAGTATTACTCTTCCTCAGTGGAAGGAGCAAGCCGGCAATTGTATCGGGTATATCCTCGCAAATCAAGAGTAAAGGTAAACGTAGCGCCTGGGACACGAAGTAACGCCAGAAGATTTCCTGGTTCATATAGTCTATACGTTTATCTATGGGCAAATGCTCAATTGTGTGTATGTGCCTGCCATCTTGGGCCTCATTAGCCACAACCTGGCCCTGCTGCTCGCTTAAAACTTGTTTCCAGATGTCATCAATATTTTGCGGAATTTCATTCAATCCATATTTTTGATCAATCAGTTCACGGATGAGTGCTAGCTTATCAAGCTCATCAGGAGAATACTGCCGGTGACCGGTTGAAGTTTTGCTCTCGGAGGAGGGGGCAGGTCTATCCGTTTTGAGCAGCCCTCGCTTTTCCCACTCTCTGAGCTGGCTCTCGCTAAAGTTGAACAGGCTTGCCGCTCGGCTAATGGTCACGGTGGCCTTTGAGCGTGCCTCTTGCATACGCTTCAGGATGCGCTCCTGAATTTCCCTCCCTTGAAGAAGTTTCCTGGTTCGCTCTACATTTGGTTCGCTCATGCTTGCCTCTTCTGGAAAAATGTATAAGATACCAATCGGGCTCTCAAATTAATATAACGATATGATATAAGATATTTTTCTATGAATAGTGTTTGACTTAACATAAAAGTTTATCTATCTCTTAGTTTTTAGACGTGGAAAGTCAGAAAACCTTAACATTAATAAAAAATTTGTGTTTGGCCTATTCTAAACGTTCATTCCAACTTTGTCAACAGAATTTCTGATGAGAATAAAAGAACTCGTCAATCATCCGATGCCGGGTTTTTAGGAAAACTAGTCGCACGAGCTTACTTTTCTGATACAAGCTGATCTATATAGCCGCTTGTATCATGGTGTTCCATTTTATATCAGTTGTAGCTTTACGTTATATATCAGAAAGATGTTGAATAGGTGCTGCTGCTTTTAGAAAATATGCGCTTATAGGATCTGCCAAAGAACATTTATTAGAATATTGTACCTGATAAGAATATTTAATGCAATATTCCTTCTAACACTCTTTTCTGAATTATTAGAATATCTGATAAAATCGTGGATCCACCCTTAAAATTCCTTGACTAAATTGAATATTACATGTTATAATTCTTGATGAGCATTGAATACTTAAAAATACTCCACATCTAAGTGTGCGTGTGCAGGTTGTTCGACAAAAAAATCGTGAAAATCTGAGAAAAACTTAGGTTTATGCAATTTTCTTACGATTTTAAATAAGTGTAGCAGCATTTGTGAGTTGTTCCTTAAGAAACGTTAGTTTTTCTCAGAAGGAGACTGTTGCTCATGGCTACCTGCCACCATCCCTCGACGCCAGGTACAAGTAAATTGTACTGTGATGCTCTCTGGATCACGCTTTACCCTTTGCTTTTACCTCGTGTTCGGCGCTGGGTTTACTCTTCGCACTTGGTTGCCTGGTACGGCCAGGAACTCGATATCGTATGGGATATCACCTTGGTTGCTGTGCTTCGCACCTTCGAGTATGCTTTGAAAGCCGAACGCGATGGAATCGCTATCCTCTCGCTAGAAAAGCTGGGTGTTAAAATTGCCAGGAACTATTTCCTGGACCTGCTGCGAAAGGAGCGTCGGATTGTCCATTTTGACCAGGAAGACCCTTTACCGGGATACCAGGTCAATCTGAGTGACCTGGTTGATCCCTCGGAGATGGCGTTCGATCTGTTGTACATGGATTGGCTCTTTACTCAGATTGCCAATGCAGTGGTTACGTTCCCTGTAAGAACGCGTACCGCGCTGCTGATCGATCTAGCATCTCGTATGCATTTTGATGACGCGGAACCTACACCGTTACAGCGAGCTTTCCTGGAAGTGGGGATTCGATTACAAGATTATCAGCATCTGCTTCCAAAAGATGCCGAAGCGAAAAGCAGGCACGCGTCCCTGGTAAGCATTGCTTATAAACGACTCAGAATAGTAATTTGTCTCATTCAGTGCGACTCCGTAGCGTGAGTGTTTTTGATCAGTGTCAGTTCTTTACGTAAATCATTATGGTGAGCCCAGCCGTATGCGTGACGACAACGAGGCTGTTGGCACATCTCAAGTTCTGCTTTTAAGCAGCACAGGTTAAAGGAGGTAGCTATGAACCGTTTAAGCAACCCGGTTTTGTTCAAGCTGTTCCTCGTAATGCTGGCAATTGATGCTGTACTCTTTTCAATCCTGGCGGGCATCGTTCTCAATGCGCTCGTGAACGCAATAGGTCTTACCCCTGGATTGGTGACCTGGATCGCCATCTATGTCAGTGCCATGGTCATCTTCACCATCATATTGTTTGTACTCGTCATTGTGACGGTAACTATAAGAGTGAAAGATGCCCAGCACTATTACCAGGTGCAGCGTCGCCGCCGAGAAATGGAGCTGAAAAGACACAGGCAGCGATTATAGGCCGCGCAATGGCCGTATAGCTGATCAGTAAAGCTCTCGACCCGCGGGAGAGAAAAGGAGGCCACGTATGTACGTTGACGCACAAACGATCATTATTATCATCTTGATCGCATTTGTGATCGGTTTCGCATTTGGCGTGATGCTGGCCAGACCGAAATATTACCGGTAAAGCTCGTTACCGCTTGATGAGCATAGTAGGATGCAGGACTGTGTAAACGGCTTACATCCTACTATGCTATCTTAAAGTCATACACCTGTGCCACCGGCAATCGAATCATTCTTTCTTCAGACAAGGCCAGTTATATTGCAGGGCTGCCTGGACGCTTGTGATAGAATAGAAAGAGTTTTCTACCATCCGTTACTACAGAAGGACAGCACATGCAGACCTATTCCCTCGGCTATCTTCCGAAACTTCAGACGTACCAGCACGAACTTTTGCAACGTTTAGAGCGCATTGTGAGTATAGACTCCGGTACAGGACAGATAGAAGGCGTAAATTTGATCATATCTCTCCTGGAGCGGTGGATGGATGAGATTGGATTCAGTGTTATCCTGCATCCCTCGCATCAATTCGGCAATAATCTTGTGGCGAGGTGCCGTGGAAAGGGGCGCATACGATTGCTGCTGGTTGGCCATGTCGATACTGTTTATGCCTGGGGAACGGCTGCAACGCAGCCCTTCTCTCTCAGAGATGATATTGCTTTTGGTCCAGGCGTCATCGATATGAAATCTGGCGTGCTGATGGGCATGTATGCGCTGCGAGTTCTACAGGAAGCGGGCTTCGAGGAATACGGTGAACTATGTGTTGTGTTTAATAATGATGAGGAAGTAGGTTCACCAGGCAGTATTCCCCTTTTACGTGAGATCGCGCAGCAAGTTGACATCGGATTGGTACTTGAATCCTCGCGTTCGGCAGAGATTGTCACGAAGGCACGCAAGGGTGCCGACAGATATGTAATGAATGTGACCGGCGTGCCCGCGCACTCAGGAGTGGAGCCGTTTCGAGGGCGCTCAGCCGTGATTGAACTGGCGCATAAGATGATCGCTATACATAATTTGAATACGATATTTCCCGGCGTCACGTTCAATGTCACGCGTATCAGCAGCAGTGAGCCATTGAATGTCGTGCCGGATGCCGCGCGTTGCCATATCTCTGTACGCTCGTTTGATGAAGCCGGGCTGAACCTGGCGGAAACGGCTCTGCAACAAATAGCTGCCGGTTGTAGTATCCCTGGTACGCAGACACGGCTGCTACGTTCTCGCGGGCGTGTTCCTTACGAGGCTACACCGCAAATTATGCACCTGGTGGAAATAGCGCGGCAGGAGGGCAAGGGACTGGACCTCGATATCGTTGCCGAACGCAAGGGCGGCGTCTCGGATGCGAATGGGTTGGTGGAGGCGGGTATTCCTGTTCTTGATAGCCTGGGGCCGGTCGGTGGCGGCATGCATGATCTGAAGCGTGAGTACCTGCGCGTGGACTCCTTACCGGTACGAGGGGCTCTGCTGGCAGGATTGATCCAGCGTTTGTGCCTGTCAGAATTTACAGGGATGTAAACCGTCCACATGACCAGTGCAACCACGGGGTGATTTGTTTATACTTTAGAAAAGTAAGTTATAAAAGGTAAGTAAAACCTGGTCGAATATTCAGGAGAATATAATTTATGGCATTTCATGGAATGGGTGGTGGGATGGCCACCTATGTCGAAGAACAGAAAAAACGGGGACGCAAGACCGACTCACGTACCGTCAGGCGTGTTGCGGAGGCTTTTAGTCCCTATAAATTTCAGATCGTGCTCGTATTGATTGCAATCATCCTTACGACGGTATTAGGTCTTGTAAACCCTTTCTTGATCCAATACATTTTTGATGATGCCATTGGAAAACGCAATCTTAACCTGCTGTTTATCTTCGTCGGAATCATGTTCATTATGCCCATCATTACCGGTATTATTGGCGTTGGGCAAACCTACCTGAACAATGTGATCGGGCAGCAGGTGATGCGCGATTTCCGCAATAAGCTCTATGACCATTTGCAGAGTTTGTCGTTGCGCTTCTTTACGTCGACAAAGACCGGTGAAATCCAGTCGCGCCTGTCAAATGACGTAGGCGGCGTGCAAGGAGTAGTGACAAACACAGCGACAAGCGTGGTCTCTAACGTCTCCACGGCGTTAAGCACGATTATCGCAATGCTCTTCATCAGTCCCCTGCTGACGCTCATCTCGCTCGGCCTGCTGCCGATCTTTTTGTGGATCACCTACAAGGTCGGTAATGTGCGCAGGATTACCAGTAAGGAGACCCAGCAGAGCATGGCTGCATTGACTGCCCTGATGCAGGAGACGCTCTCGGTAAGTGGCATTCTGTTGAGCAAGACCTTCGGACGCCAAAAATACGCCCAGGAGCGCTTTGAGAAGGAGAATCAGACCCTGACCAACCTGGAAGTGCGGCAACAGATGATTGGCCGCTGGTTCTTCATGTTTATCGGTACCTTCTTCTCGATTACGCCCGCTGTGGTATACCTGGTAGCCGGCTGGCAGATTAT
>Ga0137361_10002588_pt1 | contig 11548 bp, 10 predicted proteins | sample Mad1_80_16metaG_FD_104923 | JGI IMG/M metagenome (GOLD analysis project Ga0137361, IMG submission 104923) | Vadose zone soil microbial communities from Angelo Coast Range Reserve, California, USA - Mad1_80_16 metaG | ecosystem: Environmental > Terrestrial > Soil > Vadose zone | place: USA... | reverse complement strand
TGCCGCCGCCGGCGGCTCCGGTTCGATGGCGACGTCCAGAATCTCTTCTTTCTCGGCACGGAACAACGCCAGGATGCGATGCGACGGCACCTTGGTCAGGTTCTCGGCGAAATCGAAATAATCGCTGAATTTGGCGCCGGCCTCCTGCTTACCGTTGCGCACCTTGGACGCGAGCCGGCCGACCGACCACATCTCCTCGCGCAGCGAGCCGATCAGATCGGCGTCTTCCGCGAACCGTTCGACCAGGATCGCGCGTGCCCCGTCGAGCGCCGCGGCGGCGTCGGCGATCTGCTTGTCGGGATTGATGAAGCTCACCGCGGCGACCGACGGATCGCTCTCTGGTCGCGTGAGCAACAGATCGGCCAGCGGCGCGAGGCCGGCCTCCTTAGCTATCTCCGCCTTGGTGCGGCGCTTCGGCTTGAACGGCAGATAGATGTCTTCAAGTCGGCTTTTGCTGTCGGCGGCACGAATAGCTGCTTCGAGCGCCTCATCGAGCTTGCCCTGATCGCGGATCGAATTCAGGATGACGATGCGGCGCTCCTCAAGCTCGCGCAAATAGCGCAGGCGTTCGTCGAGCGTGCGCAATTGCGAATCATCGAGCGCGCCGGTGGCTTCCTTACGATAGCGGGCAATGAACGGCACGGTGGCGCCCTCGTCAAGCAGCGCCACCGCGGCCGCGACCTGCTCTTCGCGAACGCCAAGCTCCTTTGCGATCTCTCGATCAATGGAAGTGGTCACGCATGCACCTATTGCGATGGAACGGTTCCGGGGACGGGCCGACCATTGCGGCCCGTTGCCGGGAGCGCATATGGACGTTGGGAGCGCCGATTCTTCAACCCCTAAGTTGCAATGCCCGCGATGCAGCAGCCGCAAATACCGAATCACAAACTGTCATGCGCCGGGGCATGACACCGTTTGTAGATAAACGGAAAGAGGCCACCACATTACCCGCTCTTCCCCGCAAGCGCCGACACCAGCACGCCGACATCGGCTAGCTTATCGCATCCAAGGACCAGGTCGACCATCCGCTCGGCCTGTGTGTCGCTGCACGAGCGCCGCGCCAGCTTGCGGAATTTCTCGACGACATCGGCCTCGCTCGCGAACTTGTGCTCGCTGCCGCGCGGCGCCTCCACGGTCTCGCTCTCCAGCGTGCCGTCAGTGAAGTGCACATCGACCTGCACCATATGGCGCAGCTTGGCGCCGCGCGCCGTGATGGCGGGATCGTGCACCACCTCGACCTTGGCGGCGAGCGCCATGCGGCGCGGGTCGGTCACCACGGCTTCGGAGAACTGATCGACAAAGACATCGCCTTCGGCCAGCAGCGTTGCGACGCAGAACGGCAGGTTCATCTGAGCCGAGGTCAGCCCCTGCGGCTGGTAGGGCCAGCCGACGTGGTCCACGGTCGCCTGCGAGCCATGGACAGTGATCTTGGCGACGTCGTCCGCCCGGAACGGGCGCCGCGCCGCGATCGTCCGGATGGCGTCGAGCGTGGTGTGATTGCTGCCGACGCAGGAGTAGAATTTGAGCGCGACGCCGAAAGTTTCGAACCGGTCGCCGAGGCCCGCAGTCAGCTCGGCCAGATTGAAACGATCGTGCGAGCGCGAGAAGGTGCTGCAGAAGCCCCCGTAAGGGCTCTCGAACACGTCAACGATCCCGGTGAACCCGGCTTCCGCCAATAGCGCGCCGTAAAGACCGCTCTGTGCGGCGCGGCCCACATGCATGCGCTTGACCATGGCGCCGTATTGCGCCGCCATCAGGCCGGCGGCCTGGGTGCCGGCGATGCCGAGCGCATGGACCGTTTGATCGACCGAAAGCCGCAAGCCTGCGGCGGCGCCCGCCGCGGCCGCGAATACCCCGACGGTGGCGCCGGAATGCCAGCCCTGGCCGATATGCTCAGGTCCCATGCACAAGCCAACGCGCGGCCCGGTCTCGTATCCGGCGAGCGCAGCGCGCAGAAAATCCGGGCCGGTCATACCGGGGCGGAGCTCCGCCACCGCCATCAGCGCCGGCAGCGTGACGGCGCCCACGTGCAGCACGCCCGCCCGGTGGACGTCGTCGAGCTCGAAACTCTGCACCAGCGTCCCATTGACGAGCGCCGCATGGGGGGGGGACAGACGGCGGCCGGTGCCCCACACGGCGCAGGCCTTGGTCTCATCGAGCCCGCCGAGCGTCGCCATCAGAATGCGGCTCCACGGCAGTTCGGTGCCATAGAGCGCGCAGCCGAGCGAATCGAGGATCAACAGCTTGAGGCGGGCGATCACCTCGGCCGGAATGCGCCCATAGGTCAGGCCGGCGACGAATGCCGCGACGCCTTTGGTGTAAGGATTGTCGCCGCCGGCTGCGTGACTCATGCGCCATAGCGCCGGTCGCGGGCGAGATAGCCCGCCGTGTCGACGACCGCTTCGCGATCTTTGAACGATGCCATGTCGTCGATCATGGCGGCGGCGCCGCCGTCGCGCGCGATCGTTGCCAGCACCCGCTGCATCGCCTTGATGGCAGCGCGCTGCATATCACTCGGGATCATTGTCATCGTTGCTCGTTGCCCGCTCCTCCAACATTCGGCGGCAGCGGTTGGCTCTCTCGATCAGGCGTTGGGCCAGGCGATCGATCACGTCGTTGTCCAGCCCTTCTTCATGCGCACGCGCACGCAGAGTATTTACGTCGTCGGGAAGGTACTTGATCATGACATTTAATTCGCCGATCACCTCGCCGATATCGACGCGCGTTTCGCGCGCGAACTTTTGCCATTGACGAAGGCCGATCTGGCTGAGTTTGTATTCGCCGCCGATCTCCATCGCAAGCTTGACCTTTCGCAGATCGAATTCGTCGTAGGGAAGGACGCTGGCGACGTCGTAAAGGGGCGCGAGGCGGATCACGGGGCCGCTGGCAAGAAGCAGCGAATAGTTCTTGGCATGCGCGTCCGTACCTCCGATAAGCCAGTTAAAGCAAAGGGCCTCGACAAAGGTATAGACGTCGGTTTCGCGGTCGGTGGAGTATGTGCGCAGCAATTCGACGATGTTGGCGGGCGTCGGGCCGCCTTCGTTTTGGTATTTCTTGGTCGGCATGATGCCGAGCGCCTGGCAGACATCTTCCTGGTGGACGCGGACGATGTCTTCGCCGCTGGCCTGCCGATCGTAGCGCTCGATGACAATCGCGATCTCGTCTTTAAACCGCATCACTTTCGATGTTGCCACCGACAAACCCAGCCCGGCCGCAAGTTCGAGGCAGATATGCTCGTTCTCCGCATGGCCGTCGAACTGGCCGGTCGGCGGTTTCAGAATATGCGTGGTCGGAATGCGTCCCGAAGGAATTCCCCAGCGGCCGTTTTGCAGAAGCAAGGCGGTCTTGGGCTGGGCGCCGGAGAGACTGAATTGCCCTGTATCCCGCGGCAGCCGCCATGCCGCGTGATCGGCGCGCAGCTCTTTCAGGCGCTTAGCAACGTCCGCCTCGTCAAGCCACTCGACATTGTCTTCCTCGCCGCTGCGTATCGCCTCGAAGCGCTCGGGCGTCACGAATTGGACAGCGCCTGCGCAATCCTCGCCGACATGGGAGATTAGCGCGAAGACGTTGCGGGCAGACACCTGGAATTTCGCGGCCCAGCGATCGACCACTCGTTCGTTGTCCGGCAGGAGGCCCCAGAGGAACGCCTGAACCACGGCGGGACCGTGCTCTTGGGCCGCAAGCGGCATGGAGAGCGATAGCGGGTAGGCATGCGGCGCGTTGCGCCACGTGTCGTCATAGACGAAGGTGAGGCGGCCGCGGGGGTCTTTGCGCACGCGGCCGACTTCCTTTCCGTCCAGAAGGACGACGAGTTCGACGGTCATGATCTTTTCTTCTTCGCCTTCGCGACGATCGCGTCGACATCGACTGTGGAGCCGGGTGTGCCACCGCGCGGCGTTTGCTCCACTTGGGCATTAAGACGGATGTCCAGGGCATCGACGGCGCGGAGCACCAGGGCAAGTTCTGCGCGGGGATGGCCGTGTTCGATATCGATCACCCACTGGCGGCTGACGCCAATGCGCTTGGCCAAGCTCGACTGATCGAGCTTCAGCTGCTTGCGCCGGTCGCGAATGACGGCGCCAAGATCGGCGGCTGAACGGACGAGCATGAGATTCCCCAAATGTCAGCGTTCGATAACATTAACATATGTCGACGCTCGTTGACAATGCCAAATGTCATGGAACGAATACATAAACATATTATATAATGTAATCAATGCATTAAATAATGCACAGAACCTGATCAGCAGGCGTTTCGGGTGAAATCATCTCATGAAGCATGTAGCTTTACAGCATGTCGCTTTGAGGTGAAGCGCACGCCAAGTTACCCGCGAAGGCGGCAAGTTTGCCCGAACCGACGCGCTTTAGCTCGCCTGATTTGAGATGGTTGTCGGGTAGGATTTGAACCTACGACTTTCAGGCGCGCAGAAAATCTGGCCCGGTCGCCGGCTGCGTGGCTCATACGCCATAGCGCCGGTCGCGGGCGAGATAGCCCGCCGTATCGACGACCGATTCGCGGTCTTTGAACGACGCCATGTCGTCGATCATGGCGGCGGCGCTGCCATCGCGCGCGATCGTTGCCAGCACCCGCTGCATCGCCTTGATGGCAGCGCGCTGCGTATCGCTCGGGATGATGACCACGTGGTAGCCCAACTCCTGCAAACGCGAAGCCGGCAATAGCGGCGTCTTGCCGCCATGGAACATGTTGATGAGCTTGTAGCCGGGCAGTCGCTGCGCGATGTCGGCGATCTCTTTTTCGCTGGTCGGCGCCTCGACGAAGATCATGTCGGCGCCCGCTTCGAGGTAAGCCGCGGCGCGGTCGAGCGCCGCCCCATAGCCCTCCACCGCGATCGCGTCGGTGCGGCCGATGACGACGAAATCGGGATCATGCAGGGCGTCGCGCACGGCGTGCAGCCGCTGCACCATCTCAGGCGTGGGCACCAGCGCCTTGTCGTCGTAGTGGCCACACTTCTTTGGGAAGGTCTGGTCTTCCAGGTGGAACGCCGCGACGCCGGCGCGCTCGAAGGCGCGGGCGGCGCGCTGGGCGGTGAGCGCATTGCCATAGCCGGTATCGGCATCGGCGATCACCGGCACGCCCACCGTCTCGACCATCTCGGCAAGCCGGCGGACGATCTCGTCCGGCGTCATCAGGCCGATGTCGGGAACGCCGGTCGAGCGCGCGATGGCGCCGCCGCTGGCATAGACGGCCGGAAATCCCGCCTGCTCCACAAGCCGCGCCGACAGACCGTCGAACGCCCCAGGGGCGACCACGATGGCGCCGCCGCCCAGCATGGATTTGAACTTCGTGGTGGCGCGCACGCTAACTCTCCGCTTTCCGCCAGGGCGGCAATCCCGCCACAATTGCCGCTCCTAGCACGCGAGAAAAGCGATATCCAGGAGCACGCTGACCACCAATGCGCGGAAAGCGAATATCAGAACAGGCGTGAGCCCCGTTTGAGTGCAAAGCCATGCAGCCGGCCGCTCCACGGCCGGCACATTGGTCATGGACGACTCGGCAGGTCACCCCACGGCTCGTCGTGAGCAAGCCGATTGAGCCGTCGGCGCGCATCGAAAGAGCCGAACCCCCTGGCGACCTCATACCAGGCTCGCGCCGCGGCAGGGCTGGTGTGCTGGCTACCGACGCCAAATCGACCGCTGAAACCTGGGTCGTAGGTCTCGCCGAGCAACAGCGCGGCGCGGGCGTTGCCGGCCTTCGCGGCACGCCGGAGCAAGGTGCGCGCGGCCGAAAGATCGCCCGCGGCAAACAAACCCTCGGCGACCCTCAGGAGCAACACAATCTGCTCGGAATCGGGCTCGCCTATGTTCGAGGCGACCTGTTCAGCTATGTTGTCCTCTGAAAAAGCGGAAGTCGACGGCGCCTCCATCGAACGGACGCGCTCGATCGGCTGGCCAGACTCCGTTGCCCGCGCCTGAGCGATTCGCCCCCGGCGCACCGATCGACGCTCCACCAACGTGTCGTCCGCCAGCCGCAGCTCCACCGCAAGATCGATCGCGCCAGCAAAGCCTCGCGGCGGCTGAATCACGACACCGGGAAGCTTGGCGACCGGGAGCCGCCAACCGTTTTCGCCAAACGGCCGGCCCGCCGACAGCGTCCATCCGCCCGGCAGACCGACGATCTCTATCGCGGCCGCTAAGATGATTTCGCGCGGCCCATGAACAGAAATTCCAAGCGGCAAGTGACCATCCGTCCCCTCGGCCGCCGAGCCTGCCACGAGTTGCGGGATCGGCGGATCCACTTGTGGCGCGGCTGATGCCTGCGCAGCCGCAACTGGGCCATCCGAGACCGCCTGCGCGTTGCGCTCGCTCGCGGCTCGGAAGACAAGGGTCAGCAGCATCGCGACGCTTGCCGCCAACAGCCCGACAACGGCCACCCGAGGCCAGTTGATGCGAATCACCGGTCTATCCGGCGCAATCGGCGGCGGCAGCTCGGCTTGGGCAGGGACTGTATGGACCACGGCCTATCCCTCGCTAACAATGATTCAATAAATCGTGCGCTTCCACCAAGCTTTGCTTGGGGTGCGCTGTCAGAGCAATTGAGCGCCGGAAACCATGCTTGCTCCGCGCCGGCCGAAACTAACCCAGCGTGAGTGATTCGGTCTATCACCCGAACGGGTGACACGGTCTGCTTGTCGAGCGGCTAAAATGCCCCCCTATGTCATCACGCCGTCCGGTGCGGTCCGTAGCCGCTGGCCGCGGCGTCATGGCCCGGACACCGGCCCGAATCGGGAGGATATCACGCGCATGATCCCGTGGCATCATGAACACCCTCTGCTTCCACGACCCGCAACATTGGCCGTCGTCGCTTGCATTCTCTCGTCGTCACTCACACTGCCCGCGGCAGCCGAGGACTTGACGATCGTTATGCGTTCGGCGAACGGGACAAACACTCAGTACATCTCCTCGCGCCTGGTCCGGGATTCGAGTCCCCGCGTGGATCGCATCTATGACTTGGTCAGCCGCACCGTTACCGACGTCAATCACGAAAAGAAAGAATTCTGGGTGTCGACCGAGAAAGAGGAGGAGGTCGAAGCGGAGGCTAGTCAGCGCAAGCAGGAAGCCAATGTTCAACGTCTGATCGCCCCAAATGAGGGGCACAGGGCTAGAATGGAGGAATCGGCGGCGGCTGCGCGGGCCCAGATCGCGAAGGAGATGGAAAATCTCGATCAACAAAGGCTCTCGCCGGAACTACGGAAGGCTAGGCTAGCGGTCTTGAAAGCCAGACAGGAGGAGGTGACCGCGATCCTGGAACAGGACAAGGCTGACGAAGAAAAGCTCAGGGCAGAGAACAGACGGTTGGCGGTGGAACCATCGGTCTCTGTTGAAAAAGGGACCGGCAAAAAGCGGATTGCTGGCTATGATTGCGAGCAGTATGTCGTCACACGACAGGATGGTCTGAACTACAGCAGGGAGGAACGGTGGGTCGCACCGGGCCTGCTAGTTCCGTCGTATTTCGAGATGGAGAAGATCGCTCAAGCGAGCGTCCCTCCGAAGTACAAGGGACATGTGCTCAATGAAATGAAAGACAAGGGTCTCCCACTCGGGGGAGCCTTTTCGAGCACTCAAAAAATCCCGCTGGCGGTCCCCGACAGAGGTTTGCCGCCTGGGACCACCCTAACGAACAAAGGTGATCATAAAGAGATCGAGACGTCATCTTCCTGGGAGGCCGCCGAGGTCAAGAAGGGGCCGATCGACGCCTCGCTCTTTCGCGTTCCGGCCGGCTACACCAAGGTGGAGTCGCCGGTCGCCAAGTTGGCCAAGTTCAGAGCCGAGGGAAAGTAGGTTGCGCGTTGCTATTGGTTGACGGACGTCGGCGGCTCGCGATGGAGCGGCAGCGCAAGGCGAATTTCAGTACCCTTGCCCGCGCCGGAAACGACATCGAGTTGCGCCCGCAGGCGCGCCGCGCGAGCCCTCATGTTGGCAAACCCCTCGCCGAAACGCCGCGACCTGTCGTCGAATCCACGGCCATCGTCGGCGATGTGCAGTCGAATTACCTCGGCGGCGTTGTCGTAATGCGCCGTGACAGACACCCGCCGCGCCTGCGCATGCTTGATGATATTCGCAAAAGTCTCTTGCACGATCCGCATGACTTGAAGAATGGCGTCCGGCGTCAGACCCGGGTGTTGCGGCAGGTCGCCGACGGCCCATTCCAGGCTCAAGCCCGCGGCGGCAAGCCGGGTCTCAAAGTGGTATCGGAAATTGGCCAGCACGACATTCAAATCGTCGGCCAGCGGTTTCAATGAGTCGATCACCAATCGCAATTCATCGACGCATCGGCGCAGCAGCTCCGCAAACGCGTGCGCCGGCAGCGCGCCGCGCTCGGCAAGCGAAATTGAAGATATCAGCTGGCTACCCAGCCCATCGTGCATGTCGCGCATGATGCGCCGCCGCTCTCCCGCGATGGCCGCAAGCTTTTCGAGCTCCGCAGTACGAGCGTAAGTGCGCGCCAGCTCGGCTTCGCGGGCGGCGACCCGCGCCTCAAGCTCGACATTGAGCCGGTCCAATGCGTGGTGAGACCTCACCATGCGCTCAATGATGGCTCCACCTGCCGCGAGGCTCAGCAGCAACGGGCAATACGGCATCAGGTAGACGGCGGTGTCGGGCAGGGATGCGAGATTGCGAATATAAAGATCGTGAATCCCGAGAGCGACTGTCGCGATCGCCGCGAGCCCGAGCACGATCATCATCGGCGCACGGGTACGCCATGCGACGGTGCCCTGATAGGCCAGCACCCCTGCCTCGACCGGAAACAGTCCCAACGTGTAACCGTCACGGATCGACACGTACGCCGAACGGTCCACGGTGACGAACAACAGTATCGTTCCGGCCAGCGCATACAGGGCGACGAGCGCCTCGACGCGTTGGCGGCGCTGTTCGGCCATGTGGAATACGAACAGCATGAGAGCCAGAACCATCCATCCGAATGAGCCATCCCCGATAACCCTCAAGTAGGTCGCGGCGGGAGGTTCCGGCAGGAAAAATCGGGCGAAGTGTGCAATCATGAATGCGCAAGCAAGCCCCAGCCAGCCGAACGCGGTGTCCGTTCGCCGCTGCAGCCACAGAGCCAACATGAACAGGCCCACCACGGCGGCAACGGCGCTGGCCATCGCCGGCCCAATCACCTGCAGTACGAGCTGATCGCGAAACAAGCTTAGCAGCTCGGGCGCCGGCCCCAGCATGACGACCGAAAGCTGGTGCTCGCCGACGCTGGACGGATGCACGCGCGCGTAAAGGACGTTGCGCCCCGCATGCAGCCATTCGCTCGCCATTTCGAAATATCGAGGATAGTTCCAGCCCGACGCCGGGGATGCGGTCGTGTGGCCGGCAACCGGTATCGGTTCGCCCTCGTTGAAGAACGCAATGTGTTCTTCTGCGCGCCGGACGAAGACCGCCCAGGCGCCCGTTGGGGCACTTGGCAGATCAAACGTGAGGCGGTACCAGATGGAAGCGCTCGGGTCCGCCCCCTCCGACACAGGCGTCGGCAGCCTTACCGGCGTCCAGTCGGTGGCGTGGATTGGCGGTGTCTCAATGGCGGCGTGAGAAAGCTCAGCTCTCGCTGTTGATTGTGTTGACGGCGCGGCGACCGCCAAATTCGCGATCGTTACCGTCAGCGGAACGAAGCAGACCCATGGATTGGGCTTCAAAGATCGCCTCCGTACGGGAGCTGACCGCCAGCTTGCAGTAGATTCGTTTGACGTGTGTTTTCACCGTGTTGACCGAAATTCCGAGCAGCTTGGCGATTTCAGCCAGGCTCAAACCTTTAGCCACGATGCGGAGAATTTCGATCTCGCGTTCAGACAGGGCGAGCGCTCCCGCGGGCCGGCCTGTGGTCTGACGTGTGGCATCGCAAGGACGAATGCGATCGAGCAGCAAGCGGGCAATCATCGGGTTGATGGGCGCTCCGCCTGCCCGCAAAGCCCGAATGGAAGCCACGATGTCGGGCGGTGTGCTATCCTTGAGTAAATAGCCGGACGCTCCCGCTTCGATGGCGCCAAGCACGGCCTCTTCATCTTGAAAGACGCTGATGACCATGACGTCGCACCGGGGTTGCCGACGCCGGATGGCCTTGATGACGTCGATGCCGGATCCGTCGGGCAGCCCGAGGTCGACGAGCGCGACATCGACCGTCGCGCGGGAGATGGCGACCATCGCTTGTCGCGCACAACCGCATGATGCGACGATCTTAAGCAAGGCGTCACGCCCAATGGCGGCTCGGCACATCATGCGAAAGGCCGGGTCGTCCTCGACGATCAGGATGCGCGTCCATGCACGAGGGTTTGAGGTCATCGATCGGTCTCTTAACCCCGAGCCCGTGTACGAACGCATTGCTCCCCCCTTGTGATGCGCGCGATAGTTGATTGATCGTCAATTGTGGACGGAAAGGGGCAAAGCTGCGCCTCCCGGGAATCAATGCGTTGCCCACACCGCTTCGAGGTAAGCCGCAGCGCGGTCTCCCCGATCGCTTGTTCATGCGAGATCATGGATGTTCGGCATCTCGCCCGCACCGGCGGCCTTGCTAAACCGGATTAGGAATCAACGGCGCGCACTTGGTATTCGCGCACGAACCTTTGAAAACTGGCGTCCACGCCCCGCCCGATATTGTCCGGGCGGGGCCTTGCACGCACTTGCGGTCATGTCACACTTATTTTGCCGACGCGTCCTTAGTGCGCGAGCGGGTCGGGGCGAAGCTGGAAATGCACGACCATCGGCTTGCGTCCCTTGCCGCCTTCCTTGAGCCAAGGGGCTCGGTCGCCGCTGGTGGTCCACAATCCTCGGCCCTTCCAGCCGGCACTCGGGTCATCGATGCGTCCATCGAAGCCCTTGGCATAGAAGCCCAGCGGATAGGGCACGCGCAACGTGACCATCTTGCCGTCCTTGAGCGCGATCAGGCCGTCGTTGAGGTTGCCGGTCGACATCGGCACGTCATCGCCAAGCCCGAACGTGTTGTGCTGGTCAACCCAGCTGTAGTAGCTCGCCTCGGCGCTGTTGTCGCCGATGCCTTCGAAGCCCGGGCCCGGGTATCGGTAGAATTTCCAACCCTCGGGACAATGATCGCCAGTGGCATTGGGGCCGTTGAGCGGCCCTTTGCACAGGCGCCGGTCGAAGCTGCCAATATGGCCGCTCGCGAGCGATACCCAGACGACCCCCTTGCTGTCGATATCGCCGCCGCGAGGACCGTAGCCCGGCAGCGGGATGTTGTAGATTTCCGACAGCGCTGTCGCGGGCGGGTTTGAGCCCGGATCGACGCGAACGACCGCTCCTTTGCCACCGAACACCCCAACGGTACCCCAGATGGAGCCGTCAGCAGGATTCGGCATCACGGCATAGAAGCCGCCGGCGATACGCTTGTCCTTGGTCGGGTCGATGGGCTGGTTAGGCTCGACATAGTCGTCGCGCTTGCCGTTGCCATTGGTGTCGAGAACAAACACCGTCCACCCCTGCGACTTGGCGGCATCGCCGGTCTCGTCGAACATCTTGGTGTTGACCCAGCCGAGGACCGGCCCTCCGCCGCTGGCCCACAGGGTATTGTT
>Ga0137361_10002587_pt1 | contig 11548 bp, 12 predicted proteins | sample Mad1_80_16metaG_FD_104923 | JGI IMG/M metagenome (GOLD analysis project Ga0137361, IMG submission 104923) | Vadose zone soil microbial communities from Angelo Coast Range Reserve, California, USA - Mad1_80_16 metaG | ecosystem: Environmental > Terrestrial > Soil > Vadose zone | place: USA... | reverse complement strand
ATCCGGTCCAAGTGCGCTGATAGTCAGAGGCGACGATGAGGCACATCTGCAAACACAGTAGTCACCTTGCAAATCGAAAAACCTGTCCGCGATAGATCACATCCTACGTCCCCCTGCGGAGGGGTTTTTGCGAGGAAAGTGCGATGCCACCACAGGTAGTTTGACCGATAACCACTGAACTCGCTCATCATTTTGCGATACCGTAAAAAGACCCATGTGGGTTGTGATCACGCCGTAGTAGTAATGGTGAGAAGATCGCGCGCTGAGATATGTCCTCAAGTGAGGGGACGGCACGGTCACCGGGGAGATCAGAGGGTCACGAGGAGGACATGTCATCGAGCCGGAAAAAGCAACTCGCAAGGCTGATCTGTAAGAGTTGGTCGAGCGAAGATTGATCAAGTGAGTGAAAGGGAAGGGGAGAAGCAACGCTAGGGCAGTTGATCAAAAAACGATGTGAATCAGGGGCAATCTGCCGTCAGAATCACTCTCTTGAGTGTGTGATACCGTCTACGCCGACGCCACCGGGGGGTGGGTGGGAATGGTGTGGGGCTTCCTAAAACCCCTCACCCACTGTCCTGAGCGCGCATGTGTCGTGCGAGGGGATTGCGATAAGATAGAGCCGTAAGAGCACGTTTGAGATCGAGCCGAACGGACAAGCCCAGGAGGAGTACCACGCAAACACGACGGATCGCATTATCCAAATACTGCGGATTCTGAGCAGACTAACTGGGTTGCTTAATGTGAGTGAAGAGAGAGGGAGATCGTTTAGCCCCTCGCCTTATATTGGATGGTAGAGAAAAAAAAAACTACGGCCGTTCCGAGAGCGAGAGGGGGCAGTCGCGATCTGGCATTAGGCTTGACGCGGGTTCGCGTGAGATAGGGGTGGACTTATCGGGTTCATCTAGAAGCCCTATCTCTCTGCAGTCCCGAGTCCGAGTTGCTGCCTCGATACTGCCTCACTGGGAACCCAATAGAGCCGGATGATAGCTAAGCACGTCTTTGGACGCTGGAGACACCGCCTGCGCACTTTCTTCGGTGTGTGTTCTCGTCAATCGATGTTGGTCACAAGGCCCGGTGGGGTGGGGAAGCTGGCAGGCAGACGTCGGGCTTGGCTTCGGACTTGTCCGGGCCACCTGCCATGATCGCAGTGAGTGAGGGTAAGCGCCTAGTCGACTAGTCGTCGATGAGAAAGTTGGTTCTGTGGATCCCTCAAGTCGTTCGCAATATTCCCGAGATGGAAATGACCGAGGAATGGATGGGCCGTCTGTGGGAGGCGATCGTCTGTCCGTTCGGACCCTGATCGTGATCGCAAACTCTGATACCACATTCCTCTCCCACCCGCACTCTCCCTATCAATTGATTCACGGAGACCTGTCGTTTGGACCAAAAACGGGGACTATATCTCAGCGAGCATTCGAAGCAACATGGCACAATTATGGCCCATGACTCGTTGATCTGCTGTGAAAATGGCAAATCAGTTCTCTGTACCTCCGCGCGGAGCCCCGCGCGCCTTTTTTCTCGATCGCGTTTGTGTGTGTGGGAGTGAAGATAGACAAACAAACCTGTAAACTGCGAAGGGGGTTCTTAGGCTACTACGTTATCAAAAACCGGGGGATGGGGGTCTCATGTCGGCAACGTGTGCTCAGGGTCGAGAGGGTCCATGCACGTTCCAGGGTTTGAACGACTTTTGAGAAAAACGCAAGACGGTGGTTGAAGGCAAGGCGGCCACTGCGGGCCAGCCTGCTGCCAGTAAGTTACCAGCAGTTAGTCAGCCCCGTCCACGTGTTGCACGTTTGGGTGGGGTCCAGAGCCTGAACTCTCTTTCGACACAACTTTGTCAATTACTGCGACCAGAAATCGGATCTGGGTCCGGGTTTTTTCGATGCTCTTTTTCCACGTTTCCCCTTTTTTGTCGTAACGGAGTCGCAGTCGCAGAGGCGCGCGCGGCATCTCAAACACCACTTTGCGATCATGATTGGCCAGAGTCAAACACCTCTTGGGAGATCTTGGGAAGCAGTTATCCTCATTCGGGAACGGCATGATCCCACGCGGAGATTGGATAAAAATGTGCCCATTATCTATGAGCGAGAGAGGGGGCCCGGGCGTGTGTGTGTCGTATAGCCGTTTGCTTCGTACGTTTCTGCGCACCCCCCCTTCCACCCCTCTTCATATTCCGGTGCGGAGAGAGGGGGCCAAGGTAACGGTCCATGCCCACGCCGTGCTAGTGTGCATTAGGCAAAAAACCTCAGATAATGCCCACTTTTCACCTGTTGCGTGCCGATCGCTCGCTTCGTTTTATCAACTGTAATCGGTGTCGCCGTTTTGGTGACTAAAACTCTGCCTGCTTCCCTTCTCTTCACCTCCACACCTTCCCGGACGGCTCTTCCGCCGTAATAATGGAAAAAAATGTGGATATGAGGAGAGCTCCCCGCCCTTTTTTTCAAAAAGAAAACAAGAAATCGAGTCTTTGGGTTTCCAATTTGGATAATTCCCTCGCGTTTTTGTCTGTCTATCGTCATCACCTTATCTCTAATCTGAGATCGCATGTTCTGCGTTCTCTCTCTCTCTCTTGCTATCAAGCAAGCAAGCGTGCGAGGACTGGCGGTTCTGTTCTCCTATAGCACCAAAGATCGCTCATTTTCAATGCGCGATAATAAAAGGACAGCCATATATATATATTAATCGATAAAAATGAAGAGGAAAAAAAAAGGGATGATATAGCAACATCGGACAATCGATAAGCACAAAGAAAAGTTCCAGACAAAAACTCAATTAACCCGCGTTCTTTCACGATTCCAGTAAATGCAATCGAATCGAGATCCTTGCCTGCAGCCACCACGCCCCCGGCCCCGCTTGCTTCCTATATAAACTCTCGCCATCGTCATTCCTTCGTCTCTCTTCAAGCGGCCGCCGACCTTCCTCACCATGGTAAGCCCTACCTGCCACTGCCACTACCACACCTGCCCGCTTCACCTTACACCCTTCCTCCCCCGGCCTCTCAGGGCGTTACAGTCGAATGTATTACACCCGGAAATAACACACAGTATCCCAAGCGTGGTGGTATGGTCACACTCTTAATCATCGCCATTCTCCTTCTCTCAACAACCTGCAATCAGACACCGTTAAAATTCACTATGTGGGAACACTCACCGATGGAAAGATTTTCGATTCCAGTCGAGGCCGGTACGTGTATGCGTCCTTGATTATCCACCCACTAACCGAGATCTTACATTGATCAGAGGCGATCCGTTTGTTACAAAGATCGGCGTTGGTAGTGTGATCAAGGGGTGGGACGAGGGTACACGATGTCCTTTACCTTCCTCCTTTATCGTGCTCAAGTGGAGTTATTCACATCAGGGGTCCCCCAACTCTCTCTCGGTGAAAGAGCTAAGCTTACTGTGACGCCTGACTACGTACGTAACTTTACACTGAGATTACAACTGGCGATTTTGAAGCATCGGTAGGCATACGGAGCTCGGGGTTTCCCGCCTGTCATCCCACCAAACGCCACTCTGATCTTCGAAGTCGAGCTGTTGGAGATCAATTGAGACCACGAATGGAGCGCGGACGAGGCATGTTTTCCAAATATTCGGACTTTTGATTGGGGTTACATTCACCACGCGCTTGTTCTTCCCTCATCCATCCCGGTAACTTTTGCACATCCATTTCTGTAATGTAATGTCGGTTTGACTCTACATTTTTGAAACAATATGCCTTTCGCACCTTGATACCTCCGATGAAATTGGAAGATCCCGACCCTTGAAGAGCTCTGCCTTGTCGAAGCACTGTGCAGCATGGCTGCCCACAGACTGATCCGTCCATTTGACAGCCGCCCTGCAACAGTACCTAGTAGGCAATCCATTGAGGCTCAGCCTCAGGATCAGTCTGCTGGGATCGAACAGAGCTCTCCATTGTGATTCTGGGACGACGTTGCACGTTGATCATCTCGAGTACTTCGTCAATCATATGAGAGTACTGATCATGTAGATCTGTCTCCGTTGGAGATGCTTGTCGACGAAGTGTAAGCACCCTGATAAAATGTCGCGCTCAGTGTAGTAAGAATACAGAGTAAAGGAGACCTACAGCCGACAGGCCTAGAGTGAACAAACATCAGCAAAGGTACATTCGCTAAGGCGACGAAAGGTTTACCAGGACGGAGGGTAGGATGTAAGAAAACCAAGAACCTTGAGCCTGATATACCAGATGCGAACTACAGGAGACAATATCAGCCAACAAGTCAGGCAACTTCTGGACACCCCCTCACGTGAAGAACATTCCGATTGTCAATGTGTTCAAGGCCGTCATGATGACGTAGACGAGCACTCCTAAATGCCGAAGTTGAATCAGACAGTTCGTTCGTGACAGGTGAACGAATCAAGCGAACCTTGTTTGAGGAAGCTCTGGCCCAAGGGTCCGAGGGTGCTACGTTCTCGAATGCAGTGCTTTAAAAGGAACGTATCGATTTCAACCTCAGCTCAGACAGGAAGAATCGGGCAACATACCCGTATTACTATGAACACGTTCAAATAATCAAAGACAGTTGTGAGCACCTACGACCCAATATCAGGTAATGCAACACCGCGTAGATAAGCGATGTCCTACAGATATAAGCTGTTTACAGTCGATGTCATTAGTGAGCCACCACTGGAAAAGCCTTGCACGTACCCCTAGTTGATAGGCACCAACCCCTCGGGGTAAACCAGCGTTAGGTTGGTTTGACGTGGCAAAGCAGGCACTGCGTTTTTCGATGAGAAACAACGCTGTTACTGGATTTCGAGATATTAAATAGAGACCCAATAATAGTGAGTTGGGGACGAACAGTCCAGCTCCTTGCACACCACCCAAATGATGTAGCCGACAAGACTGAAAAAAGAGGCGGAAAGAACGACGAGAACCACTCTTTTTCTCCCGGAGAACGCGTATGAACGCAGCATAAGAATGACTGATCCATCAGGTGTGAATACGGGCTCATGTGGGGATAAATTATGCGTGGCTTACACTGCGCTGACAACATCTGTACCGAAGGTAAAGTCACGTGAATATCGCACGGGAAGTATGACCGAGCGCACCGTGGGCATTACGCAAGCGTAGAGAGCGTGGTAGTACGACTGACAAACGTGTTTTTCGTGATTCCCAAGAAAACCCCAGAAGAGGAAAGGCGCGACAGCCAGTGGGTAGTAGCGACAGAATAGGTATGCTATTTTGACGGCGTTCCACGGCGCAGGGTATATCTGCACGGGGCAAGTTCAACCAAATAGACATACGAAAGAGTGAATACAAAGGCAGTGCGACTTACAAACGCGACTTCCTTGTCGAGCCTGCGCAAAGTTAACAACTCTGAAAAGAGTAAAAGGGGCAAAAGATCGACGAACGAAATGATCCAATCATAGAAAAGGACTGTATCTTGAAGAATTTTAAAAATGTGATTATCAATCAGGGTGCCTGATGGAGTAAAACGAGGCGACGTACAGGCAGCTAATACAATTAGCACGAGATCAGCCCAACGGCGAGTGGCATGAAGGAGTGAACGCGACATACCGCCAATGGTGTAACGGCCGCTGTATACCAGCACCAGCACGCAGCAAGCCAATCAGTCAACGCAGTCATATCTCTGCAAAAGAAGGGAATGGTGCGCACGCAGCCAGGGCACGGAAGGCGGCGCGTAATAGCTCAAGCGTTGGTAACAAATGGCCCATGGGTACTATGAGAAGACGATGCCGGCTCGTTGAGGTTGTGAAACAACCCGGAAGCCAAGCTGTCCTGACGCTTCTTCTGACCGGTGGAGACCTATGATGACAGTAGGGATCGACAGTGGGGGGAAAGAAGGGAAGAAACCGCTGAGTGTCACTCTTTTTGACATCACGGTGACAGGGCGTGAGAACGGGACAATGGAAGGTCGAGGGAGGAACAAGGCATCCTTTCTGCAGAGAGTAACTTGTCCCTGTTCGTATATAGAGATATGCAAACGGAATCAAATTAATCTGAGATCCATTACAGGGGAAAGGACAGCGGACAAGCCTTTTTTCGTTTATCGGTACAACTTCACACGCATCCCCGCACTTCACCCAATAAGCGAACCGCGCGGAAAGCAGAAACGCAAACGGTCAAATTGCTGTGGCTGCTTCTAGGCATTCCGCGCTTGGCGCCTTGCGGCTTTACCCGGCCGAGACAGCCGATTCACCTCTTCGTAGACGCGGAGTTGTCGCCCTCTCTTCCTCGGAGCTAGATACGTTGCAAACTGGCAGTCAGATGGCGACCTTGGTGGCGACAATGCTGCACATGCTCGGCTTAGTGGAGGAGGGAATGCTCCACTTGAGGTCTCACTCCACGGCGCATCGGTCGGCAACCACGTCAGACAACCTTCACTCACTACACACGCCTGAACGTGTATTCAAATGCTTGAGGGCATGCTGGCATCAGGCACCAAGGTTCACGGTGATTGATCAAAGACTGGGAGATAATTTCAGAGTGACTGGATAACGAATTCTGCAAGTTCGGTGATAGCATGGGAAACTCCCCAGTAGAGTGGTGGTCCTGATGGTGCCTCGAATCTTACGCAGCCGACGTCAATCGAACTCAAAAAAATATACCGAATACTGTATCGTAAAGCGGATCACATTCAGTTGCTGAAAACTGAGCTGGTGACCCCTTACAATTTGTCCTAATGCATCTCTGTATCCTGCCCTGGAATGTCAACAGCCTCCATGTCAGCCTCCTCTGCAACCGTACCATTGCCTTCCTCTGTGATAATCAAGTCACTTGCAAGAGTATCCTCAGCGATCTCCGCGAGCTGAGCGGCGAGGAGGGCTAATTGGGCCTGTAGCGATGCACGGTCTCTCTCTGATAGTGGTTGAGCTAGGCCCGTGGGTACGCCAGCATGAGTCACCGTTTCACTCGCAGTCGTTTGGTCGGGCGCTGGCACTAAATTGGCGGGTGACGGCTGACGAAGGGGAGGTGCTGCTGGTTTGGCAGTCGTCAGTTGCAAAAGAGAGCCAAAATTAATGGCTTTGAGGATCGCCTGGGCTGCCTCCCAGGCGTCACTGCCCTCTCCGACCTCATCAACTGCATTACTCCCCACTGGAGCCGCTTCATCTGACGCTACCGTCGCTGGCTGTTGCTCCACAGAAGCCTCCTTCGAAACTGGAGGCGGCCCCGACGGTCCGTATCTAGGATACGCCACGCCAGCAGGGTATTGATAAGGGTAATGGGGATATGGCAGGCTTTTTTCTTGTACGGAGGCCGGAGTAGGCGTAGATGCGTTATAACCCAGCGATCCGCGAGGCGATGGGGAAAGTGGAGCATGAGTGAAAGGTGAAGTGGTGGGAGGACCATGTGGCACCGGCAGGGCTACCTGTGCAAGGCTTTGTGGTCGACGTGTCGTTCGTCTGGCTGTCTAGAATGCGGAAGGTGTCAGCCAGCATATAGAACTAAGACCGGAGATCTCACCGATCCACCGTCCCAACTTGCGTTCAAGCGGTACTTGCCGTTGCTTCCCTTCTCCAACCGCCCTCTCTTGAACGCCTTTTGCAATGCCTGGCTAGCAGATGGTCGAAAATTTGTGTGTAGAGGATATCGTGATGCCATCCACGTGAACAGAGTCTTTGGTGCCGAACCGTCAGACTCATTCAGATCCGTGAGCGCTTCCACAAGCATGTCCTCGTAGCTCGGCAAATCATCCGAGGGCGCCCCACTGTAGTCGGTTGACGACAATCCTGCGGAGTGAGGATGACGGGGGAGAGGGACACCCGGAGGGAAGGGAGAGTGCGATGGAGGGAAGGGTGCATGAGGGTATGGCGCTGAAGGGTGAGGTGGAAAATTAGGAGGATAGCTCAGCGGAGGATAGTAAGGCGTGTGTGGATAGGCTGGGAGTGACTGCGAGGGTGGATAGCCGTAGGGGGGATGAGTATACGACCCTTGGGGTAGCTCAGTCGTAGAGAATTTTGTGGTAGACGCAGAAGGTTCGCGCTGCGAAGCTGGCTGAGAGGCCCCGTTGGAGATCTGGGGCTGCTGCGGGTTTGACGATTCGTCTCTGGTAGCCGTCGCGCCGCCATTCGGGTTGTCGGAGGGTAAATGCGGGTCAATCGCAGTACCCGTCGGTGATGACTGAGTGACAGCGTCAGGGAGCGAAGAGACTGAGGTCAATGGGGCATTGACGACTGGGCCCGACGTTATGTCTTTTCGGATGTCTTGGGAAGACGGTGGCGCCTGCAGCTCGGCAACTGCGGCCGCGAGATTTGTCGGCCACAGGGAAGCTTTAACATGAAGTGGAGAATAAGCCTCGAAAGCGAGACAGAGCTCAACCAGCTGGGTATGAGGTAATAAGGTCAAGTAGGTGCGTTTGAGGGCGTGACGTTCTTCGTTGGCTGATACGAGCGGGGGATGTCATCAGAACGGAATATACGTCCGGTCGAGCTTGGACGTACCTGGCTCGTCCGGCGTTGGGACAGGTTGATCGACAGCGGCGGTATCGGTCGTTGTCTGCTGCATTGTTCAGCTGCACAGTTTATCATCACAAGGTTTGTTTACGAATTCCCGCGAGTAAGCGCGGCAGTCCAACTCGTCCTGCGTCCAAATTCCAAAAGGCACCATCTCTCTTTCTCTATCACAATAACGTACAGATTGATCCGACACACTCGTGGCCTCAACTTCCCGCGGGCACAGGGCCCTCATTACCAGAGGTTACCATGGCATGACCCTATGATCCCATCTATTGCTCTCGCTTCTGTTGCCAAAATGTGATTCGGCAAAGGTGACACTAAAAAGAAACATTCGACGCGCAGAAGTTTTAGACTGCCGTGGCTGGTCGGACGCTGTTTGCGCGATGCAATGACTGCTCTTGATACGATGGACTTGAACATTTCGTCGACGGTATTGAGAAGGCCCTAGAAGTCATGCGCAGATACCTCTGGGAGACGGTCGTCCTCGCTGTCTCTGGAAATTGTTGTTCCGATGCTCCACACCACTGATGGATCCAGTGTCGTCGTGGCGAGAGCGTTGTCGCAGAGGCGGCTATACCGGATCATGTTGTCAAGTGTGAAATGTGCCAATTACGAACAGAAGCAATGTGGATCTCATTTTGTCTGCGAGTAATATCCCACTAGGCAGTCCACCCTTGCATGGGAGTGACAGCAATGTGTTGTGTGAGGGAAGAAGGATAATTGCGGGTGGACGTCGAATGTCGGGGAAGTGTGTGGTTGGGTAGCTTTTGCGACAGTTGATTCGCCTGATTTTTGGTACTCTCGCACTCTCGCAAATGATGACTTCCATTTTCACAGCAACATACGACATGAAGTGACTTGACTGACGAAGTACAAACGTTTCATTGTCAGTAAATTTTCACCCTCTTGCGTTCTCAGTGCTTTCTCGCAAACGCCGTCCCGCGCTCTTGGCGGATTCTCGCAAACGACGTACAAAGGTTTCCGAATCGATGATGTGGTTTGAATGAGGGAAATACAAACGTTTACGTTACGTTCTCGGTATTTTTTTTTAAATTCTCTTGTGCTCTCATGTGATAGGCATGCTGTATAGTGAGTGATGGAAGCGTAATGTCGAATATATTTGTGTATTTGGTTTCAATGTTACTCAGCCCGAGTGCAGTTGGATTTTAGAAGTAGCGGAGAGCGGAGAACTGTGTGTTGAGCAGTCGTGGAGGTTATGGTTTCGAAATCGAAGCCGAATCCAGTGTCGCCTTTGTGTTTCGGAGGGTGAGGCCATTCCAGGTCCAATCAAGCACCAATTGGGCAATCAGAATTTTGATGCGGTGTCGGATAACAATGATTTCACCATTTCACGATCGCCGACTCGGACACCATTTACACCAGGGCCCTGAAATGAATGATACTGAAATGTGACGTGTCCTGGGATTGAACGTTATTGAACGTTGAACCCGAAGTCCAAATTGACGGTGGTGCCTCTAAATGCGTTCTCATCTCTGTACAATCCCGGCGAGTCACGGTATAGATTCGGTATTATCATCGATGCAGGTAGGATCTTCCACAAGTACTAATATACTGCAAACATGCACTTTCCTGTTCTGATGATCGCTGTGGACTACAGACCATACGTTGTGCGTATATGAAAGTTGGTGTAGCCATGGCCACGAGATTTACAGTACGTTACTTACACATCAAACGAACTTGAAAGTGGCGTCCCGCTAAATGAATCGCAATTTTAAGAAATGAAACAACATTACACTTATACCGCGGGGAAAAGAAGAAGGGATTCTTTCGCGAGGTTTTTTTCGAGCAAAGCCACGTCCCCACAGCGACTCTTTCTGTTGACTAGTTGACCTCGTACTACAAATGTCCGCGGCGGTCTGAGGAGAAATTAAGCGAATTACACAACACGCTACGCCCTTTCGTGTAACGTGTGACGAAGTACATGGGGTTGTTACGTGAATGGGGCAACATTGGGGTAGCAATCTCATCACGAAGAATCAGTGCCATGCGGTCGAGAGGCCAACGAACTGACTGGCCCGTAACTGAAAGGCTCAGGGTGGTTGAGGACACGTTATAGAACTAGTTGAGCTATCACTCGTTCTTGCACTCGAGTACAGTGTCTTTCAAGACGATTATGTAGATGCAGGAAGCCTATAAACTAGACACGGCATCGGCAATGAGCACCACCATTTCACCCCTCGTTCGTAGACGTACACGGTGGGTACACCGTCGGGTACATGCAGCGAGAATACCAAAAACACCCGAGGCGGAAACGTTCTAGATTTCGCAACTGTATCTCGTATGTTATGTCGGCATTTATTGTGGAGAGAAAAACCCCTCCTATGACAGCGACAGTGCTAGGTCACCGTTCTGAAGGGGTTGCATCGTCTCCTTTCGAAGTTTTGTCGCGAGCCTGGCTGTTCATAGACCCCTCTACAAGCCTCCGTTCCTCGGGTGTAATGGTGAGAAATGCCTCCCAATGTCCTTGAACCCATCTTCGTGGCTTGAGGGTTGATGGTCAGACTAGATTTTCGCCGTGAGTGTACGATGATCACGTACGGGCATAAAGACATGATCTCGGTCTCCAAAGTCAGCAAGGAATACGGCATAGAACAAAATACCTGCTGAGTGTTTAATCTGTACTCTGCCACTGCCAGTAGTTTAAACTCACTTGGGATTAGGATCAGCCGTAGCCCTGTGGATGTACGGTAGACCCATGGTGGACGTGGGTCCGACGGGACATCCTCCAAGTGGACTCTATCAGCCTTTTGAGTGACTTTTTGTGAGAAATGTTTCACTGCATGCCGTCTCAGAAGGGTGCGTGCTGGCGAGCATCGAATGGGTTTAATCATGGACGGAGAAGCAGGGTTTGACCTAACCCTACTTTGTGGCTTCGCACATGACACAACCCATCACCAAGGGTCAGCATCTCGTTGCATTGTATCACAATTGTTGATGGGAGAAATTTCCCAGTGATAAGATATAAGGGTATTGAGTCTACACCGGCGGCGGAACTGGATCTATCTCCTCACGTGGTAGTACAGCAAAGACAGCTAGGAATGGATTTAACTCTCGATGCGCCTCTGCGGCTAAAATCCGGCAAAATTTCT
>Ga0137361_10002585_pt1 | contig 11554 bp, 7 predicted proteins | sample Mad1_80_16metaG_FD_104923 | JGI IMG/M metagenome (GOLD analysis project Ga0137361, IMG submission 104923) | Vadose zone soil microbial communities from Angelo Coast Range Reserve, California, USA - Mad1_80_16 metaG | ecosystem: Environmental > Terrestrial > Soil > Vadose zone | place: USA... | reverse complement strand
TTGTCGAAGAAAAGACCGGCCGCACCGGCCACGATGAAGGCCACGGCCAGCGAGCCCGCCATCTGCAGGCCCGCGCCATAGGCCAGGTAGCCCGCGAAGGCGCCGAGCGTGGCCACGCCCGACACCGAGAAGTTGGGAAAGCGCAGCACGGCGAACATTGCCGTGAAGCCGATGGCGGGCACCGCGAGCAAGGTGCCCGACACCAGTCCGTTCACTAGCGCCTGGAGGACGATCATGGTCTTCCGGACCGCGGGCGTCTCGCCCGCTCAAGATCATGAGCGGGCGAGACGCCCGCGGTCCGCATGATCACGCGATCTTCACCAGGGTGAACTTGCCGGCCTTGATCTGCTCGTAGCGGAATTTGCAGTCGAGGATGTCGCCCCTGGCGTCGAAGTCGCAGGGCCCGCTCGCACCCGAGTAGTCGACCTTGTCCCCCGCCGCGATCGCCTTGATGCCGTCGACGGCGTTGTCGACAGTCTTGCCACCGCCCTGCGTCACCTTGCGGATGTTGTCCTTGATCGCCTCACCGGTCGCCGCCTTGGCGAACGCCATGCTCATCAGGACCATGTTGGTGTGGTCGTAGACTTGGCAGGTGTAAGGATCGGGATTGGCCGAGCCGACCGCGGCCTTGACCTTCTCGTAGGCCGTGCTGCCCTCGGCCGGCGACGGTGCGAAGGTGTAGACGCCCTCGACCACTTCCGGCTGGCCGATCTGGTCGATGAGCTTCTGGTTGATCGAGTAGGCGAAGCCCAGGATCTTGCCCTTGAAGCCCGCGCGGTAGAGGTCCTTCAACAACACGATCGAGTCGGGCGTGTAGCCGTTGGCCAGGATCACGTCGGGGCTGGTGCGCAGCGCCTGGTCGACCTCGGTGCGGTAGGTCGTCTTCTTGTCGTCGTAGATCAAGCTCTGATGAGTGGCGCCGCCCTTGGGCAGCACGGCGTTCAGAATATCGAAGGTCGACTGGGTGAACGGCGTCTGCGGGATCATGGTGAAGACCTTCTTGGCCCTCAGCGACAGGATGAACTCGCCGACCCGCGTCACCTGCAGCGTGGAATTGGGCTGCGTGCGGACGAGGAAGCCCTGGTGCGGCAGCAGCGTGATCGAATCGGCGCCCGACACGGTGCACAGGAAGGTCTTGCTCTCCCAGCAGAGCGGCGCCACCGCCGTGGTCACCGACGAGGCCCAGGTGCCCATGATGGCGGCGACCTTGTCGACGTCTATAAGTTTTCGCGCGGCACGGACGCCGGCCTCCGGACTGGTCTGGTCGTCCTCGCTCACCAGGACGACCCGCCTGCCCAGCACGCCGCCCGCCTTGTTGACCTCTTCCACCACCGAGGCGGCGACCTTGGCCATCACCGGCCCGTAAGAGCCGCCCGCGCCGGTGAGCGGCGTGAGCGTGGCAAGCCTGATCGGGTCGGCCCCACTTGGAGCGGATTGGGCGCGCAGCACGGCCGGGCCGGCGAAAGCGGCGACGCCACCTGCCAGCGCGGCACGGCGGCCGATACGGATCCTGCTCATGTGATGTCCCCCATTCCCTTGTTCGATGCCTCAAGCATAGGCGCTGCATTGCCGCCGAGAAAGAGATCGCGGACGATGGGATCGTCGGCGAGATCGGCCGCCCTTCCGTGGTGTTGCGGCCGTCCCTGGACCAGCACATAGGCCCGCGTCGCCACCGCCAGGGCCTCGAGCGCGTTCTGCTCGACCATCAGGATCGCCACCCCCGAGCGATTGAGCGCCAGGATGGTGGCGAACAGATCCTCCGCCGCACGCGGGCTCAAGCCTGCCGTCGGTTCGTCGAGCAGCAGCAGCGTCGGTGAATTCATCAGCGCGATCGCCATGGCCAGGATCTGGCGCTGGCCGCCGCTCAGGGTGCGCGCCGCCGCGCGGCGCTTCTCCGCCAGCATGGGAAAGCGCTGGTAAAGCTCGGCCATGCGCTGCCTTGCATGGGCGCGGTCGATAAAGCCGCCCATCTCGAGATTTTCGGCGACGCTCATCGTGCCGAACACGTTGCGCTCCTGCGGCACGAAGGAAAGTCCGGCCCGGCTGATCTCGGGCGCACCCAGCCCGGCGATCTCGCGCTCCTTGAAGCGCACGCTGCCGCCGCTCGGCCGCAGCAGCCCGGCCACCAGCTTGAGCAGGGTCGACTTGCCCGCGCCATTGGGGCCGATCAGCGCCACGATCTCGCCCGCTGCAATGCTGAGATCGGTGCCCTTGACGATCTCGTCGGCCGCCGCGTAGCCGCCGCGCAGGCCAACAATGTCGAGAAGGCTCATGCCGCGCGCCGCCCGAGATAGGCCTCGCGCACCCGGTGGTCGGCGCGCACCGCGTCGAACGTGCCCTGCGTCAGCACCTGGCCTTCGGCCATCACGATCACCGGATCGCAAAGGTGCGCAATGAAGCCCATGTCGTGCTCGATCAACAGCACGGTGATGCCGCGCCGCGGTAGCTCGAGCAGCCGCTCGCCGATCTCGTTCTGAAGCGTCGGGTTGACGCCGGCGGTCGGCTCGTCGAGCAGCACCAGACGCGGTTCGGCCATCAGGGCGCGGCCGATCTCCAGAAGCTTCTTCTGGCCGCCCGACAGGGCGGTGGCGGGATTGTCGATCAGGTGATCGAGCCGCAGGAAGCGCGCCGTCTGCCACGCCCGCTCGGCCAGTTCCGCCTCGCGCTCGCGCGCGGCGCGCGTGCTGACGATCGCCTGCCACAGGCTTTCGCCCGGCTGGCCGCGGCCATAGAGCATCAGGTGCTGGAACACCGAGAGCCTGGGAAAGCCCCGCGCGACCTGGAAGGTGCGCACCAGCCCGCGCCGGCTGACGGCATCGGGTGAAAGGCCTGCGATCTCCTGGCCATCGAAGCGGATCGAGCCGGCATCCGGCGGCACCAGGCCCGAAACTACGTTGAAGAGCGTGGTCTTGCCCGCCCCATTGGGCCCGATCAGGCCGGTGATGCCGCCTGCTGCGACGGCGAGGTCAACGCCGCGAAGCACATCGAGGCCGTAGAAGGCGCGACGCAGGTTTTTGAGTTCGAGCAGGGAAGTCACAGACGATTGTAGTCTTTGAACCAGTCTACAAACAGCGAAATGCCCTCTTCCACCGAGACTTTGGGCTTCCAGCCGAAATCCCGCGTGGTGTCGGAGATCTCGGCGGCGGTCTCCTGCATGTCAAAGGGATCGCCGGGCTTGAGCTCGATCTCGGCCTTGCGGCCGAGCGCCTTCTCGAACAGCGCGATCACCGTCATGATGTCCTCGCTTCTGGCCGCGCCGAGATTGTAGAGCCGATGGCCAGCCGCCTCGCCGGGCTTGTCGAGCACCGCGAGCGTACCGGCCACGATGTCGTCGATGTAGCTGTAGTCGCGCTTCACGAAGCCCAGGTGATAGAGCTCGATGGGACGGCCCTCATGGATCGCCTTGGCGAAAATGTAGGGCGACATGTCGGGCCGGCCCCACGGGCCGTAGACCGTGAAATAGCGCAGCCCGATCGCTTTCAGGCCGAACAGGTGGGCGTAGGTCTCGCCCAAAAGCTCGTCGGCGCGTTTGGTGGCGGCGTAAAGCGACATCGGCTGGTCGACCCGATCCGCGGTCGCGAAGGGCAACTTGCGGTTGGCGCCATAGACCGACGAGGACGAGGCATAGACGAAATGCTTTAGACCCGGCAGCCGCTTGGCCAGCTCCAGCATCACCAGCTGGCCCATGACGTTGGTCCGGACGTAGATGTAGGGATCGACCAGCGAGTGCCGCACGCCGGGCTGGGCCGCCAAGTGCACGATGCGGTCGAGATCGCGGTGCTGCTCGGCCAGCGCCAGCATGGCGTCGCGGTCGGCAATGTCGGCTTCGAGGAAGATGAAGCTCTTGTCGTCGCGCAGCGGCTTCAGCCGGGCGAATTTCAGGACCGGATCGTAGTAGTTGCTGAAATTGTCGACGCCGACCACCGCCTCGCCGCGCGCCAGCAGGGCGCGGGCGACGTGCGATCCAATGAAGCCCGCGGCACCGGTGACGAGGACGGACATGGCAAAAGGCGGCGTACTGGAACGGGGTTGCAGAAATTTAAGGTGGCGGACGCTTACAACATTTCACCGTCGGACAACACCTTGAAACGCCGCGCAGCCGCGGCACGTCCCGGCAATGGGAAAACGTCTTTTTGCGCCCGCACCGCGTTCCCGATTGCAAGCGGCAAGATTCTGTCGCGACCGTGCCCTATATAGATGTCAGGGAGGTTGCCCATGCCCCTCGCGGTGACCCTGGACGACAAGTACGTACTGGAAAGCGGAAGAGTCTACCTGACCGGCACGCAGGCCCTGGTGCGGCTGCCCATGATGCAGCGCCAGCGCGACCTCGCGGCAGGGCTCAATACCGCAGGCTATATCTCGGGCTATCGCGGCTCGCCGCTGGGCGGCTTCGACCAGGCGCTGTGGCAGGCCAAGCGCTTCATCAAGAACAACCACATCGAATTCCAGCCCGGCGTCAACGAGGACCTCGCGGCCACCGCGCTGTGGGGCACCCAGCAGATCCACCTCTATCCCGGCGCGCGATACGACGGCGTGTTCGGCATGTGGTACGGCAAAGGGCCGGGGGTCGACCGTTCGGGCGATGTCCTGAAGCACGCCAATTATGCCGGCACGTCGCAGCATGGTGGCATCGTCGCCCTCGCCGGCGACGACCACATGGCCAAGTCGTCGACGACGGCCCACCAGAGCGAGCCGGCTTTGATGGCGGCCGGCATCCCGGTGATCCACCCCGCCAGCGTCCAGGAATATCTCGATTTCGGCCTGCATGCCTTCGCGATGTCGCGCTACTCGGGTCTGTGGGTGGCCTTCAAGGTGTTGAGCGAGACCGTCGATTCCTCGGCCTCGGTCCATGTCGATCCGCACCGCATCGAGATCCACAGCCCCACCGACTTCATCCTGCCGGCCGACGGCGTGCATATCCGCTGGCCCGACGATTGGCTGGGACAGGAGCGCCGCGTCATCACGGTGAAGCAGCCGGCGGCGTTGGCCTATTGGCGCGCCAACAAGCTCGATCGGCTGATGATGGGCCGACCCGATGCGCGCTTCGGCATCGTCACCGTCGGCAAGTCCTACCTCGACGTCCGCCAGGCGCTGGACGAGCTCGGCATCGACGATGCCGAAGCCGAGCGCCTGGGCCTCGCTGTCTACAAGGTCGCCCTCGTGTGGCCGCTCGAGACCGAGCGCGTCTCGGCCTTCGCCCAGGGCAAGCGCGAGATCCTGGTGGTCGAGGAGAAGCGGCCGCTGATCGAGCAGCAGCTCAAGGAGGCGCTGTTCAATGCGCCGGCCGATCGCCGGCCCGTCGTTGTCGGCAAGACGGATGAGCGCGGCCAGACGCTTCTAAAGTCGGACGGCGAGCTGACGCCGTTCGAGATCGCGTCGGCAATCGTTTCGCGCTTCGGCCTCGATTCGTTCAGTACCCACACCAAGCAGCGCTTCGACGCGCTCAAGCGCCGTGCGGGCCGCCAAGTGCGCAACGAGTCGGGCATGGCGCGCGTGCCCTATTTCTGCTCCGGCTGCCCACACAACTCCTCGACCAAGGTGCCGGAGGGTTCGATGGCCATGGCGGGCATCGGCTGTCACACGCTGGCCATCAACATGGAGCGCAACACCAAGACATTTACCCACATGGGCGCCGAGGGCGCGTCGTGGGTCGGCGCCAGCCACTTCAGCGAGGTGCCGCACGTCTTCCAGAACCTGGGCGACGGCACCTATTTCCATTCGGGCTATCTCGCGATCCGCCACGCGATCGCCACCAACACCACCATCACCTACAAGATCCTCTACAACGACGCCGTAGCCATGACCGGCGGCCAGCCGCACGACGGCAACGTCCATCCCTGGACCATCAGCCAGCAGGTCCATGCCGAAGGTGTGCGCCGCATTGCCCTGGTGAGCGACGATCCGGACAAATACCCGGTCGGCACCGAGTGGGCGCCAGGCACGACCTTCCATCACCGCGACGAGCTCGACGAGGTCCAGCGCGAGCTGCGCGAGGTCAAGGGCGTCTCGGTCCTGATCTACGACCAGACCTGCGCCGCCGAGAAGCGCCGCCGCCGCAAGCGCGGCACCTATCCCGATCCGGCCCGGCGGGTGTTCATCAACCAGGCGGTCTGCGAGGGCTGCGGCGACTGCTCGACCCAGTCGAACTGCCTCAGCGTCGTGCCGGTCGAGACCGAGTTCGGCAGCAAACGCGCCATCGACCAGTCGTCCTGCAACAAGGACTTCTCCTGTCTCAACGGCTTCTGCCCGAGCTTCGTGACCATCGAAGGCGGCAGCGTCCGCAAGGGCAAAGCCGACAAGAAAGCCGGCGTCGCCCCATCGGAGCCGCCGCTGCCGGCCGCCCCGCTGCTGCCGTCGGTCGCCGACAAGCCTTACGGCGTGCTGATCACCGGCATCGGCGGCACTGGCGTCGTCACCATCGGCGCCATCATGGGCACGGCCGCCCATATCGAGGGCAAGGGTGTCACCGTGCTCGACCAGCTCGGCATGGCGCAGAAGGGTGGCGCGGTCGTCAGCCATGTCCGCGTCGGCGCCTCGCCCGAGGCGTTGCACGCCGTGCGCCTGGGCGCCGGCGGCGCCAACCTGCTGCTGGGCTGCGACCTGGTGGTGAGCGCCAGCGCCGATGCCCTGGCCCGGTTGGAGCCCGGCACGTCGCGCGCCATCGTCAATACCCACGAGACGATCACCGGCGAGTTCACCCGCCGTCCTGACCTCGCCTTCCCGGCCAACATGCTGAAACTTTCGATCGAGGCGGCGGCGGGCGCCGAGGCCTGCGACTTCCTCGATTCGACCGGCATCGCCACCACGCTTCTGGGCGATTCGATCGCCACCAACATGTTCATGCTGGGTTATGCCTACCAGAAGGGACTGGTGCCTCTGGGACACGATTCGATCGAGCGCGCCATCGAGCTGAACGGCGCCGCCGTCGCCATGAACCTGGCGGCCTTCCGCTGGGGCCGCCGGGCCGCTGCCGACCGCGCCGGCGTCGAGGCGCTGATGGCCCCCGCCGACAGCAAGGTCGTGCCCTTCGCCAAGCTCTCGAGCACGCTCGAGGAGATCGTGGCGTCGCGGGCGAAGCACCTCACCGGCTACCAGAACGCCGCTTTGGCCGAACGCTACAAGGCGCTGGTCGAAAAGGTGCGCGTGGCCGAGCAACCGACCGGCAAGTCGGGCCTCGCCGAAGCCGTGGCGCGCACTTACGCCAAGCTGCTCGCCTACAAGGACGAATACGAGGTGGCGCGGCTTTATGCCGAGGCGGCCTTCCAGGCCGAGCTCGAGCGGCAGTTCGAAGGCGACTACCGGCTGAAATTCCACCTGGCGCCGCCGCTGTTTGCCCGCCGCGACCCCAAGACCGGCCATCTGATCAAGCAGGAGTTCGGCCCCTGGATGCTGCCGGCCTTCAAGGCGCTGGCCAAGCTGAAGGGCCTGCGCGGCACCAAGCTCGATCTTTTCGGCTACACCCAGGAGCGCAAGCAGGAACGCGCTCTGATCGCCGACTACGAGGCGCTGATCGCCGAGCTTCTAGGCGGCCTCAGCGCGGCCAATCATGCGCTTGCCCTCAAGCTCGCCGCGGTGGCCGCGGACATCAAGGGCTACGGCCACATCAAGGACGCCCATTTCGAGAAGGCCCGGCGCAAGCAGGCCGAGCTCTTGGATCAGTGGCGCAATCCGCAGACGCTGCTGCGCGCGGCGGAGTGACCCGCGATCCAATGCCATCCGCCGCGCGGTGGTGTAGATAGCGCGGCCATGCCGAATCTTCACATCGTCGCCGACCCGCCGATGACACAAAAGCTCGTCGAAGCGGGCGCCTTTGCCGAGGACCCGCTGATCGTCGTCGATGTCGGCGCCCGCGGCGGTATCGAGTGGTTCTGGCAGGCTTTCGGGGACGGCGTGCGCATCATCGCGTTCGAACCCGATCCCGAGGAATGCGGCCGCCTCCAGGCGACCTCGGAAAAGAACGTTACCTACCTGCCGGTGGCGCTCGGCGCCGAAAGCAGCACGCGCACCCTGCATGTTGCCCGCTTCGCGGCGGCGAGCTCGTTCTATCCCAGCGACAGCGCGTGGTGCAGCCGCTTCGACATCGGCGACAGCCTGGCAATCGAGTCCCAGACCGAGCTGCACACCACGACCCTGCGCGAGGCGCTGGCGGGCCAGCGACCCGACTTCATCAAGCTCGATGCCGAAGGCGCCGAACTCGACGTGCTGCGAGGGGCCGATCTTGGCCCGGTGCTGGGCATGGTCTCGGAAGTGCGTTTCACCGACAGGATGTCGGGCTGTCCGACCTTTGCCGAGTTCGACGCCTTCTGCCGCAACGCCGGCTTCGAGCTCTACGATCTCGACCTCTACCGCTACAGCCGGCGCGCGCTGCCTTACCCCTACCTATACGACTATCGTGACGGTGCCGGCCAACCCGTAGCCGGTCCGACCGTTCAAGGGCAGGCGCTGATCGGCGACGCCCTTTACTTTCGCGACGGGCTCGGCACCGCGCAGCCGGTCAAGCTCGCCTGCCTGTTCGAAGTCTTCGGCTTGAACGATTGCGCCGCGGAAATTCTGCAGGCCCATCGCGGCGCCTTTGCCCGATGGGCGGACCCCGATCTCTTGCTCGACCTGCTCGTGCCGGAAGTCAAAGACCAGAAACTAGCCTTTGCAGATCATATGACTGGCCATGCCGCGGGCGATCGGATGTTCCGGCCGAGCCCCGGCAGGCGCATCCCCGATCCCATCGTCAGCCACTACGATGGCGTCTTCACCCCGGCGTGGGCGCAGGTGCCGCCGCCACCGCCGCCCGGACTATGCGAAAGGTTGCGCCGCTGGCTGATGGGAAGAAATGATTAGCGCCCTATTGCTCCGCGCTCGCCCCGGGAAGCTCGCGGGGCTTGCGGGGCGTGGCCGCCCTCTCGACGCCGGCTGCGCCGAAGGGCGCTTGCGGCATCAGTGCAATGGCCGGCTTTTGGCTCGGTGCCCGGGCGATTTTGGGCGGGCTGCTGCGGCCGATAGCACGCAGGAGCTGGCGCTCTGCGACCAATGATTCGTGCCGGACAAGGGCTGATAATTTCGACGGCATTGAGCGCCTCCCCCTGGCATTGCCCCAATTTCAACGCCAAAGAAGCCTGGAAGTTGCCAATTTATCACATTCCTTCGTCGATTCTTGTCAGGCGTGTGATCAAGCTGTGAGGTTTGACGGGTCCCGCAACAAGGCCCGCAACAAGGATTGACGGACCGCATTTGTTTGCCAGCGCGTCGGTCCACCGGCAACGCCGACAGCGCTCTCCTCAAATTTGCCGGCCCGCCCGGCTCCTGGATGGAGTCGGGCGGGACGAGAGGATTGCTCAAACGATCGGCCGCCCCCCTTGGCCGGCCCTTCCTTCCCAAAGATCGGGCGCGATTTAGCGGCCGAGCGGGCGGATGCTGCCGTTGCCGCTGGCACCCCGCTGTCCGAGGCCGGAGGCGTCACGACGGAACCACCGCCGATGATGCCGCCCGTCGCCGCGCCGTTCACACCGCCTGAAGAAGTGCCGGTGCCGGCGCCGGCGCCCGCCGCCGCACCGCCGCCCGCAGGACCGGATGTCTGAGCCTGTGCCAGCGAGGCCACGAAGGTAGCGCAGGCAAGCGCAAGAAACCGCGTCTTCGTCAGTTCACTCCTCCGAGGCTTGATCCTGTGTGAACTCGCCCTGCCGAAGTTGCGCGCACCGAATGGCGCATAGCGGTTCTGCACTGACGGCTATCGAACCGGCGGCATCAATTGACAACCGCTCTTGCCCACGCGTCCAATAGTCGGCCGTGATGCTGGAGGTCGTCCGTTGAACGACATAGGTCTCTCAACCCGCAAGACCGATCCCGTCGCCCGCGCCCGCACGCTGGGGCCGGCGATCGCCGGCGTGGCCGACGAGATCGAGCGCACGCAGGAGATTCCTGAGCCGGTGCTGACGGCGCTGCACGAATCGCGGCTGTTCCGCATGCTGTTGCCGCGTTCGGTCGGCGGCGATCAGGTCGAGCCGTGGGTCTATCTCGACGCCATTGCCGAGATTGCGCGGTTCGACGGGTCGGTCGGCTGGAACATGTTCGTCGCCAACAGCTCGACTTTGATAGCGCCGTTCATTCCACTCGAGTCGGCGCGCACGATCTATTCCGATCCGCGCGGCCTCATCTCCTGGGGCCCGCCCAACCATCACAAGGCGATCGCAGCACCGGGCGGCTATCGAGTCACCGGCGAATGGCACTTCTCCTCGGGCTACCGCCAGGCCAACTGGATCGGCGCGCACGCCCACGTCGTCGAACCCGACGGCTCGCTGCGGCTCAACCGCTTCGGCCGGCCGACCGTGCGTACCCTGCTGATGCCCAAGGCCAGGACGACGCCGATCCACGACTGGCATACGCTCGGCATGCGCGGCACCGCCTCGGAGGGCTATTCGATCAAGGACGTGTTCGTGCCGGAAGCCTTCTCCGGCACGCGCGAGGATCCGACCCTGCGCCGCGACCGCGGCCCGCTCTACGCCTTCACCACCCAGGGCCTCTATGCCACCGGCGTCGCCGGCGTGGCGCTCGGCCTGGCGCGCGCCATGCTCGACGCCTTCATCGAGCTGGCGCTCGAGAAGGCGCCGCGCAATCTCGGGCGGCTGGCCGACAGCCCCGTGGTGCAGTCCGACATCGCCCGCCGCGAGGCCGATCTCGGCGCGGCGCGCGCTTTCCTGGTCGAAATCCTGAAGGAGATCTGGCAGCGCGCCGACGATATCGAGCCGATCGGCACCGCCGAGCGCGCGCGGCTGCGGCTCGGCTGCACCCAGGCCATCCACGTGGCGGAGAAGACCGCCGACTGGGTCTACAAGGCGGCCGGCACCTCGGCGATTTTCATCGGCACGCCGTTCGAGCGCCGCTTCCGCGACATGCACACGCTCTCCCAGCAGATCCAATCACGCGAGGCACATTTTGAGACGGTCGGCCGGATCATGCTGAACGGCGATCCCGACGGGACATTCCTGGGCTGAGGCTGGGCGCGCGCGACTCCTCAGGCGAAGTAACCTTCGCCTTGTGTCGCGCGTCTTGTGCTCGCTCCAACGATGATCGCGCCACTGGAGTGGCGCGCCCCCAGCGAATCTATTTCGGTTCGATGCGCTTGGACGCCAGCACGGCGGCCTGGCCCTGGTCGGGCGGGACCTCGGCGATCTCGCAGCCCGGCGTCCACCAGCCGACCTTCACCGACACTTCGACAAAGCGCGTCTGGCCGTCCTGGATCTCGACCTGGCGCGCCGTGGTCTTGTCGCCGATCTTGCAGTCGATCTCGACCGGGCCGGGCGGTCCTTCCAGACGAACGTAGGTGTTCGAGCCGAGCTGGGCGTTGGCGCCACCGACGATGGCGACGTCGATCGTCGTGGTCAGCGCCATCCAGCCCGGGCGATAGATGTAAAGCGCGCCCTTGTCGGGCGCCGGCCGATCGAAGCGCTTGGCTTCCTGGTCGGCCGCCGGCGGGGCCATCGGACCGCTGCAGGCGGCAAGGATCGAGAGGGACAGAAGCTGCAACCCGATCGAGAGGCGGCGGACCACGGATGTCTCCTTG
>Ga0137361_10002580_pt1 | contig 11563 bp, 12 predicted proteins | sample Mad1_80_16metaG_FD_104923 | JGI IMG/M metagenome (GOLD analysis project Ga0137361, IMG submission 104923) | Vadose zone soil microbial communities from Angelo Coast Range Reserve, California, USA - Mad1_80_16 metaG | ecosystem: Environmental > Terrestrial > Soil > Vadose zone | place: USA... | reverse complement strand
CTCAATCCTCTTGCCATGTACCGCCAGCCGATCACCGTGCAGGATGTGCTCAACTCGCGCATGATTGCCGACCCCTTACACCTGCTCGACTGCTGTATCGTCACCGACGGCGGAGGCGCCGTGCTGGTAACAACAGAGGAACGCGCCAGGGACTTGAAACAAATGCCGGTATTTGTATTGGGAAGCAGCGAGAGCCATACCCACGCTCACATCTCGCAGATGCCCGATCTGACCGTCACAGCCGCCGCGGTCACCGCGCCGCGCGCCTTCGCCGAGGCAGAAGTCCAACCTGGTGACATCGACATGGCAATGATTTACGACTCTTTTACCATCACCGTACTGCTGCTCTTAGAAGACCTGGGGTTTTGCAAGAAAGGTGAGGGTGGTGCGTTTGTGCAGGGTGGGCGTATTGCACTTGGCGGTCAATTGCCGATCAACACAGATGGCGGCGGGCTTTCTTCTAATCATCCTGGCATGCGCGGTATCTTCCTCATCATCGAGGCCACGCGCCAGTTGCGCGGGCAGTGCGGCCCCCGGCAAGTGAAGGGAGCCAGGCTGGCCGTGGCTCATGGGAGCGGAGGGTTGCTTTCCTCGCAGGCTACGACGATTTTGGGACGCTGAGGAAAACTTTCGAGTAGACCTCTTCAAAAGAGTTGACAGATAAATCTGTACCTAAAAATTCGATTCATCCGTCGTTTATGTATCGGGCGAAATACGAACCGATTTTTCTTTTTGGCTTTCGTTAAAAATACTTACTTCAAAACAGCATTTTTTAATGCAAACATTACAAAGAAATGCTATGATTAAATAACGAATAAACTCGTCCACCTGGCAGAAAATTATCCTACTAGAGACCTCGATCAGGCAGAAACGCTTCTTGGAAGCTTTCTATAAATCCATATCGAATACAGGAACCAGTTGTAGTACGAAATCGAGATAGGCTACTGGGGGAGTTGCTATGTCCAGGCTCAGAGTCTACCTGTTTGGGAAATTTTGTGTCCGGCGTGACGAACAGGTGCTGGATGGGTTCGATGCCCGCAAGGTGCAGGAACTCTTCTGCTACCTTCTACTCCACCGCGATCACTCACTTCCCCGTGAAACACTGGCCGGCCTGCTCTGGCCTGATACCACCACCGTTCAGTCAAAAAAGGGCCTGCGGCAAGTCCTCTGGCAGCTTCAATCCGCCTTAGGTTCTCAACACGAATCCGCTCGAGATCGCGCGTTGCTAGTCGAACCAGACCGGATCCAGCTCAATTCGGAAGCCAATCTCTGGCTCGATGTAGCAATCTTCGAGCAGGCATTCACGCTTGTTCAAAAAATGTCAGGCCACGAACTGGATGCCTCAAAAGCTCAGACTCTCCAGAACGCGGTCCAACTCTACCAGGGTCCTCTGCTCGAAGGCTGGTACCACGACTGGTGCCTGTACGAGCGCGAGCGCCTCCAGAGCATGTACCTGGCCATGCTGGACAAGCTGATGGGGCATTGCGAGGTATATCAAGACTACGAGACCGGCCTGCTCTACGGCATGCGTATCATGTGCTATGACCGGGCACGCGAACGCACCCATCGACGGCTCATGCGCCTACACTATCTCAACGGTGACCGGTCTGCAGCCCTGCGGCAGTACGAGCAGTGTGCTGCCGCCCTTGCAGAAGAACTCGGCGCGAAACCTTCCAAACACACCATCGCCCTCTACGAGCAGATCCAGGCAGACCAGCTAGATGTGGTTGAACATCCAACAACATCTACAGTCGCCAGCACAGCGCTCGAAGTAGCAACCCCGGTGCTGTGCGAAGTACTTGATCACCTTACACAACTCCAGGGAGCCTTGAACGATCTGCAAAACCAGGTCCAGCAAAGTATTCAGACAGTGGAGCAGGCCTTAAACAGCTATACATCTCCAGCCTACCCGAGACCATCAAGCTAAGAGACGCTACATGAGACGCACAAGAGACACAGGAATAGACGCAAATATGTACGTTGATCCATACCTCCATGAGACGATTCGATAGACACTCGCCTGTTACAGTTAATTTGCACCTGGTACGGTCCGGTAGAGGCGAGTGAAACCTGGCCTCAGGATCAACTTCGAGGTGAGGGCAAGAATGGACCCCTTAGAAGATTCCAACTCACAATCGTTCATTGTCAAAGTCTGGGTTGAAGACAGCGCTGTGGAAGGCAGCCAGGGTGTATGGCACGGGCACATCACACATGTGCCGAGCCACGAACGCCGCTATCTGAAAAACCTGGGCGAGATTGAGGACTTCATCGCCCCTCACCTGGAAGCAATGGGCGTCAAACTTGGAGTACGCTGGCGGCTGAGGCGTTGGCTAGAACAATTGATCGGAAAAGGTTAAGTATTACGCAGACCGGCCTTATCTGACTGGTGCTGTGGAAGTTTCAAGGGCTGCCGCTAGATTCTTGCTTGTCCGGCAGGCCCATTAGCGCATTCATGGAGGATACCTACAATGACGATTTCACAAGCAACCAAAGTAGCAAAGAGTCAGGTTGTACTACCTGAAGCTCTAGCCAAAAATGTCAATGGAAACTGGATATTCGGTTCTATGGAAACTGATCTGGATCCTAACTCCTTTCAAGGATTAATAGTTGCAAGAATGGGGGAGACAAATCCCGATCCAGGTGCAGGAAACCAGAGCATCATTGATTCCAGCGAGCCCTGGCAAGTTGAAGTATATTGGCTGCTATTTGGCAGTCTGAACCCTTTTATATGTGGCAAATGGTGTGCCAGGCTCTACCTCGAGACGCTTGGTAAAAGCGATATCGATTTAGAGCTAAATTGTGATCAAGGCTTGATTGACTTTACTCCTAATGTGTCTGGATTCAGCCTCTATTATGCCAGCTTCACTGCTCAAGGAGGTGTAGTGCAGCCAGAACATGCCGGCACTCCATTCCAGCCGGTCGTGACTGTAACCTCCCTTACTAGCTATATGCGTGGTCCGGGTCTCGACCCCAACGATGATCAAAGCTACTTTACTGGGCCAATGACTGGCTTCGTCCCATTCCCAATAACGGAGTTCTTAAAGGAAGAAGTCGAACCTTAGTACCTTTGACGCCGTGCTCAGGTGCCCCGCTGGTATGTTTATCGTGCTAGCGGGGAGTAACTCGAGGGGAAATCAAACGGGCGGTGTTTGCGGGATTTCGTTTCCCCACAAGAGCCGAGCGATTTTGCACGGTCTTTGAGACGTATTATTTGATGAAGTTAGGCCCTTCAAAATTCCTGCTTGCGACCTGACAGCTACTCAAGTTGGAAAAGGAACATCTATGCCCAGGAAGCGTTCACAAATTGCAAGGGGGATGGAGCCACCAGGGGCCGATGATCTCAAGCTTATCAATGGCATCGGCCCAGCCGTCGTAACTCGTCTCAACGGCGTTGGTATCCTCACTTTCGCTCAACTTGCCGCCATGTCACCTGCCGATCTTGCAGCAGCAGTCGCTGACCTTACTGGATTGACGGCTGAACGCATCATCAAGCAGGACTGGATCGGTCAGGCACGCGAGCTGGCAGCGCAATCGACATCGCCCAGGCCGGAAAAGGATGCTGAGCCGCTGAAAGACTCTCAGAACAATCTTCTGTTGTCAGTCGAGTCCCAAAGAGATGATGAGCCTGCCACAGACCTTCAGGATAATGATAGTATCGCAGTCGAGCCACAAAAAGATGCTGAAATTCCAGCAGGCAGCCAGAATTACGCTCGGTTCATGATCGAAGTGTTCCTCGATGAAGAGAACAACCGGCGTAGTACACATATTGTGCATGTCCAGAGTAGGGATGAGGATACCTGGGCTGACTGGCAAGGTTCGCGTCTTCTGGATTTCATCGCGCATCGTTTAGGAAAGAACTTTACACTGGATGAACTCACTTCTACGATTCTACCAGTATCAGTCGTCGAGCCCACCCCACCAGTCATTGATAAACGTGACCTCGCTGGTGTACTGCGATTGAGTGATATAGAGATAGTACTGGGTGAAACCACTGGTCGCCACGGCACCCTCTCCAACGGGCAACCCTTTGGCACGCGCCTCATGCTTGACCTTACTGATATTGCTCTACCCGAGGAAGAACAACTCCGCTACACAGCGGTCATCTATGGCAAGCGATTGGAAAGTCGCGTTCGCCTACTTATCGGCGAAGGACGTGGTACTATCACACCGGCCGATAGAGTTGCCATTGACGTGGATTGTACAGCTCCATCACAAGGCACTTATCACCTGGAGGCTGCCTTGACCCTCGTGCAGCCAGCAACAGATACAGAATCCGCTGATCTGAGTGCCCTAACGAAAGGGGGCTTGCTTCATGTGCATTAATCAAATTGGTCAAGCACTTTGTCGAGACCTGCATCTATTAACATCTTCTTCCAGGAGATTGTGCATCTGCTCTTCCATAGACATTTGAAAGGGTAGTTCCTCTGAAAGAATACTACATGGAGAAACTGGAAAAGCCCCTTTATGACCTTCTAACCTCTTAAGGTACTTGTGAATTCTGCTGCCGGAGAGAATGATGGACACTATTGTTGTACAGTGGAACAACGCGGCTTTGCAGGCGATACGTGATACACATCCCGGCCCCCCTATGGCAGCACGTGCCCTGGCCATCCTACATACGTGTCTCTACGATGCCTGGGCTGCCTATGATCCCGTGGCAATCGGCACTCGCCTGGCAGATTTCCTAAGACGGCCAGCAACGGAACGTACTCCAGACAACAAAAACAAGGCGATTAGCTATGCGGCTTATCACGCACTATCAGATCTCTACCCGTCAGAGGTGACTCTCTTCACAGATCTGATGACCAGCCTGGGGTACGATCCCGCTAATACACTTACCGGCACAAGCACACCAAGCGGGATTGGCAACTTGGCGGCACAGGCAGTGATCGCATTCCGGCATGGTGACGGTTCAAACCAATTAAGCGATTTGCACACGGGTGCCTACTCCGACTACACGGGGTATGTGCCAGTCAATGATCCTGATCATATTAATGATCCTAATCACTGGCAACCATTACGCGTCTCTGACGGACATGGCGGCTTCGTTACTCAACAGTATATTGCTCCTCACTGGGGTCTGGTCACACCGTTCGCACTATCCTCTGGAGCGCAATTTCGACCCCTGGATGGCCCTCAGACGTTTCCCTCTGGTGGGTACTTGGAACAGGCGCTGCATGTTCTTGATTACAGTGCTAACCTCACTGATACACAAAAGGTCATTGCTGAATACTGGGCCGATGGTCCTTCATCCGAATTACCGCCTGGTCATTGGTGTTTGTTTGCCCAGTTCATTTCGCGGCGCGATGCTCATAACTTGGATGACGATGTGAAGATGTTCTTTACCCTGACAAATACCATCTTCGATGCCAGCATTGCTTGCTGGGATGCCAAACGAGCTTTCGATTCCGTACGACCTGTGACAGCCATTCACTTTCTGTTTAGAGATCATCAGGTCAAAGCGTGGGGTGGTCCATATCAAGGTACTCAGCTGATTAATGGTCAAGGCTGGCAGCCATACCAGGCAGCAACGGTGGTTACTCCAGCGTTCCCTGAATTCTTCTCAGGCCATAGCACCTTCAGCGCAGCGGGTGCAGAAATTCTGCAGAGATTTACAGGGAGCGATGTCTTCGGTGGATCGTTTACTCAAGCTGCTGGAACTTCTCGTATTGAACCTGGAGCTGTGCCTGCAACCGCTGTGACCCTCTCCTGGAACACCTTTTCAGAGGCCGCAGATGAGGCCGGCATTTCGCGTCGGTATGGCGGTATACACTTTGAACAAGGGGATCTTGTGGGAAGAGCGCTCGGGCGGCAAGTTGCCGCACAAGCTTGGGACAAGGCACAATCGTACATCACGGGCATAAGAGCCTCGGCCGTAACGATCTCTACTAGAACGGACGGCTGATGAAGCCAGTGGAGCCATCTCGAAAACCCATGGGTTTATTGCCAGGGGGATCTCCATCTGCGACAAGAAAAAGTCCAAGAGCAGAGAAGGTCCCCGCCAAGCAGCAGAAACCTATCAGCCTTGCTGCCCCACACCTTTGAAGAGGGCGATGCGATTGCCGGTCGGATCAGTGAAAATGGCGAACCAGCCGACGTGGGGGATTTCGGTTTTGGGAAACACAGTCTTGCCACCGAGCGATTCGACTTTGGCAAGGTCGGCGTCGATGTCGTCGCTCCCGACATAGACGATCAGGCTGTCGGGTTTATACTCGGGATTGTTAGCAGTACTCCCAGCTAGCTCGGCAAAGCCGCCGCCAGGGCCACCCTCCGCCTGGAACTGCACGTAGTTGTACATGGGGTCGGCCTCAATTTTCCAGCCAAAGAGGTCACCGTAAAACTTTCCCGCTTCCTCGGCCTTCTTTGCCGGAATTTCAATGTGGACGATAGGATGGTTTGACACGAAGATATCTCCTTTCAGTGTAGAGAACTAAGCAGATCGCGAGGTTCCAAAAACCTTGACACACCCTGCCATTGACCGTATACTACAGGCATGAAGAACCTTTGTTCGTAAAAGGGGTAGCGCCAGATGGGACAGGCCAGCCGGACCACCAAACTGCTGCTTGACCTGGGCAAGCGAGACCAGGGAGGAGCTAATAGCGAGAAACGAGCCGCGCTCTCGGCTACTGCCGACCTGCTCAACCAAGCGCGCGCCTTCTACCTCGACTTTTTTCTGGCCCATGCCGACAAGCTAGCCGAGCGCGTCACCTACTACAGCGAAGAGCACCTGGAGATGCGCGAACGCCTGATTTCAGCCCATGAACTCTTGAGCTGGGCCGAAACCTGCACCGTCGAAACAACGGCTCATCCCCACCCCTGGACGGGTTGGAACTTCAGCGAGCGCTTTCCTGGGATGCCCTTTGCCTACCGGCGCTCGGTGATCAAGGATGCGATAGGAAAAGCCCGGTCGTATCTGTCGTCGCTTGCCAACTGGGAAAAGAGCGGTAAAAAGAAAGGCAAGCCGGGGTTTCCAGGAGCCCGCGATCATCCCACCCTCTACCAGGGATGCCACGAACTGAACCTGGAAGCGCTCGATACCAAAGACGCCTTTGTGCGCCTCAACGTCTACACCGGGCAGGACTGGACCTGGATGCACTATCCGGTCAGGTCCTCTCGTTACACGCTGGCCCGGCTCAAGGAAGCCGACTGGAAGCGTCAAAGCCCGACCCTGGTCGTGCGGCCTGATTGCACAGAACTGCACGTCCCCCAGGTCAAGAAAATTGAAGCTAAGAAAGTGATGGAGCGCAAGCAAGATCCCGAGCTGGTTACCGTGGCAGTGGACCTGAACGTGCGGAATCTGGCCGTCATCACGGTGCGCCGCCTGGGAATCATCGTGGAGACCATCTTTGTGACCGATCATGGTCTGGACGCCCATCGGTATCGTCATCTCAAGCGGATCGCCAGGAAGCAGTGGCAATCGGGCAGGCCGGTCACAGGCGAACACAGCAACCGTGACCTCTGGCGGCATGTCGATCGCTTGAATGAGGATGCCGCCCACAAGGTCGCCCGTCAGATTGCCGAGGTCTGCGCTCGCTATCCTGGCTGCATCCTGCTCTTTGAACGCCTGCGCAAGATCAAGCCGAGGAAGGGCAGCAAATCGCGGCGCATGAACCGCAGACGTGCCAATCAGTTGCGCGGCAAGGTCAATCAGCACGCCCGCCAGAAAGCCTACCTCCACCAAATCGTTACCGTGGAGGTCAATGCACATGGGACATCCCAATACTGCTCCCGATGCGGCGCGAAGGGGGAGAGGTTCTCCTACCAGAACGGAAGCCGCCTCACAGTGAAATGGGGAAAACTCTTCTTTTGTCCCAGGTGTCACTACGAGGCAAATGCAGATTTTAATGCATCTGTGAATGTGCATCACTCCTTTTATCGGGAGTGGCATTGGCAGTTTCGCCAAAAACCGCCGCCATCGGTTGCCTAGCGCAGCCTTGGAGGCATCTTCCGCCCTCTGCGGCTACAGGTCGCGGGGGAGAAGCCTGGGGAGGGCAATCCCGCTGATCCAGGCCAGGCCCGTATGCAAGCGAGCATACACGATCAAGGTGGTGGGGCTAGTGCTGGTCCAAAGGGAGGACGTTCCAGCCCACATCCTCTCACGGACATGACCTGAGTTGATAGCGTCCTGGAATGCGGCAGGAACGCTGGGAACGCTGGACTGATTCAGGGCGGCACGAACGGTCTGTGTCCAGGTTTGTTCAGCAAATCCGGCTACAGTTGACACCACGAGTTACAAGCACCGAAAGAAGTATAGTCCGCATGTTCTAATAAGTCAACTGAACCATAAAATGTGATGAGAAAACCTCGCCAGGACACTTGACAAACTAGGGCCATGAAGCTAGGATGGCCACTTGCCGCAATAGCAATCTTCGAGTAGGATAGAACTACGAAGAACACGGTCAGGCACACTTGAAGGCCAGAAAAACCTGAAGCATTTTCATGCTTTCAGAGCAGTTCCCCAAGCAGAAGGAAAAACGATGATCTACACACCAGCGATGTATGGTGCAAATCGTGATGCTCTCCTCCAACATATTCTTGCTATCTTAAGTACCGATGAACGCTTCGTAGCAGCCTGGCTCACGGGGAGCCTGGCACGAGGCGAAGGTGATGACCTCAGCGATCTTGACCTGAGCGTTGTCGTGGCTGATACCTACGCTGACCGTCTCTGCTCTTGCAGTTCGGTGGCCGTCACGGAGAACACCAGCCCCGACCGTATGGCCCTCTACGAACAATTTGGGCAACCGCTCATCTTACGCGAAGATCGCAGTTGGCTAGGCAAGGGGGCGTGCTTCAATCACGTCAGTTACCGGGAGACAGCAGTGGTGGTCGATTGGGCCTTTTTACCACAGGCAAAGGCTCAGCGACCGATGCCGAGCCTGGTCTTGTTTGACAAGGTGGGTATCCCTGTCGCACCTCCCTCTGAAAGCCTGGAGGAGCGGCGAGCGTTCGCCTCGCGCGATGTCGGCTTCTTCTGGCTGATGACGACGGTGACACTCAAGTACCTCCTGCGCCGTGGTACCATCGCCTTCTATGGTTTCATCAGCGCCCTCTACTGGGCCATCCAGGACGTGAAAAAACGCATTATCGGCGAAAGCTGGCAATACAGGCGCGTGGACTATCCTTTAGTAGGGACCATGCAGGAACAAGTTGCACTGGTGCGCCAGTTCTGCCAGGAGATGCTGGCGCTGATGCCTGAAGTTGCCAGGTTAGGCGGTTCCATACCAGAAGATCCTATGTCCGTGATAGAAGTGTGGCTGAGTATGGTCGAGAGCGCGGAGAGAGGGGAAAAAGCGTGATGGTTTATGCAGCACCCTATCAAGAGAGAAAAGTCGAAGTGATCCGGCTTGTCTATTTACCTGCCAGCTATGGTGCTTGGGACTTTTGGGTCACTCAGGCAGCTCTGCAAGCGACGATTTCACCTCGACATAGCGGGCAAGAATAAAGACCAGGTCGGAGAGACGATTGAGGTAACGCACCACCTCGCCATTCTCAATGACCCCATCGTGCAGTAACTTCACTGCCATGCGTTCAGCGCGGCGAATGATTGTACGGGCGAGATCAAGTGCAGCCCCGTCGAGCGTATCACCCGGTATAATAAATTTATTGGGAATCTCTACTTCGCGCTTGAGCTGCTCTTCTACCTGCTCCAGGCGCCGCACATGCTCGACAGTCATACGCAGGCCCATTTTTTCGTAGTTTTCAGGCGGCGTCGCCAGCTCACCCATTAAAAGATAGAGTTCTTGCTGGATTTGAAGAATAATTTGTTTGACTTTGGAATCCTTTGCCACCGCACGGGCCAGCCCAAGGGCAGATGTGGCCTCGTCAACCGTCCCGAACGTATCAGGGCGCGGATCATATTTCGGTACCCGCTGCTCGCCAAGCAGCCCGGTATAGCCCGAGTCACCAGTGCCAGTCGTTACCTTTGCCATCTATACTTCTCCTCGTTTGGGGGCAATTTCAGAACTTGAAAGCATCCCCAGGCGCATCAATTTCGCCCCTACGAACCCTTATAGCGGTATGCCCGGCTGACACGACGCCAGTCAAGCTCTCTGCCACGTACAGGGTGTTCCTCATCCAATGCTTGAAGTCGATCCGTTGCCAGAAAACGTCGTCGTAAGTTTGATAAGTCTATTTGCTCATCTGGCGGGAAAAAAGCCTTGTAGAGCAGGGCAGCCTCGGCCAGCGTCAGTATGCCATCACCGGCCGCAGGCTCTTCGACAACTGCCAGCGGTTGCGTACCCCTGCTTATGCGAGTGGGTGGGTCTTGCTGCCACCATTCGTCGCCAGTGCTCCCCATACCCATTGAACTCATATCGGCTAAGTAGCGCAGCACAATCTCAGGATCGCGCTGCACTTTAGAACGCAAGGTATTCAAGGCAGTCTCAAACACAGGCTGCACTTCTGGGTCAAGGGCATGCTGGCCCGCTTCAATCTGCGCGACCGATTTCCAGTCTACGCGCAAGCTGGGTACGGGCTGCTTATGCAGATTCGGCCGCAGTTCATCGCGATTCGCACGCAGCAGCACACTATGAATCAGGGAGACGGCCGCGCCTTGCTCCGCACTGCCCCACACATAGACTTGCTGTTCTTGCCAACCTGATTTGAGCTGCAAAACTGTGGCCCCGGCATGCCACACCAACACCGCCTCCAGTATGCGATCCACAGCATCCGTTACCGATTCCGAGCCAAGAACAAGTCGCATAGGAGGACCCCAGGGGCCCTCGCGCAATAACACCCAGAGCGACCAATCCCGAATCGCGAAGATAACGACGCCAGCAGTTACAATTAGCCGGCGCGGTGTAGCATCTCGTGCAGGCTGCTCACTCATTGCTTCATTACTACCAGGCTGAGACATGCTCATACTACAAAAATACCCCGCTTCCAGTTATCGATGGTTTGAATACTATCGATAACTATACCATGTTTATTGATGAATATATAGAGCCTGAGCCAAAGGCGCGACAATAAGACGATCAGCAGGTAGAAGGCTTAAAGAGGTTGCGAAAGAGAAAAATATGAGGGCACCTTTGGCAGGTGCCCTTCTAGAGAAACTGCCGCTTTCAAGCTAATGGGCAAAAATCAGGCGAAGGCCCAGCGCAAATGCGGCAGAGAGTAACACTGCCAGGAGCTGAAGCAGGCGAATTTTTGTCAGAAGTATACGGTTATCAAGTGCTATAGCTTTAGAGCCGCTTTTTTGCCGGATAGAGTTTGGTTGCTGCATCTTCTTTTCCTTTGAATGAAACGATCCAATGGTCTTTGTAATCATATACGTAGGCGCCACGTAATTGGTTGCACATCAATAAGCTATCATCTCTATCGATTACGCAGATCTCACAAGCCCGAATCTCCCTTTCGAACTCTAGTCCGGATTATCCTGACTAATCGGGAGTTTTACAAAGAACGTGATGCCTTTTCCCTCTGCTGATTCCGCCCAGATCTGTCCCCTATGTCGCTCGACAATCTCCTTACTAATGGATAGACCGAGGCCCCATCCTTTCATAGGTGAGCTTTCAGCATCTAGAGTACGATAAAATGGCTCAAAAATTTGTTCTAATTGCACTGG
>Ga0137361_10002578_pt1 | contig 11567 bp, 8 predicted proteins | sample Mad1_80_16metaG_FD_104923 | JGI IMG/M metagenome (GOLD analysis project Ga0137361, IMG submission 104923) | Vadose zone soil microbial communities from Angelo Coast Range Reserve, California, USA - Mad1_80_16 metaG | ecosystem: Environmental > Terrestrial > Soil > Vadose zone | place: USA... | reverse complement strand
GGACGAGGAGAGATGCTCTATCGTCTCGATCATACAAGTTCACTGCATTCCCACTTTAAGCGTTCGGGAGAGTTTGACAGCCGGCTCGAAGCAGATTTTGCTCACGAGTTTGAGCAAAAGGTTGGCGGCAAACGAGGACACTGGCAACTCACGCGTGAAAGCGAGGTGCTCCTGCTCGCAGATACGGTCATGGTGCCAGATTTTGTGCTGATCGATACGCATGATGAAAACCGGCGCATCCTGATCGAGCTGGTTGGTTTCTGGCATCCGCAATACCTGCGCCGGAAGGTAGAGAAGGTGCGTGCTGCCAACTGTGCTCATCTCCTCTTGCTGGTCTATGAAGGGCTGAAAATCACCGAAGAAGCATTTCAAGATGTGGCAAGCGAGGTGATCTTTTTTAAGCAAAAACCGGTGCTCAAAGAGGTGATGAAGACTGTCGAGGAAATGGCCGATCGCGTTTATGGCCCACGCCGGAAACGAGAACGCAGAAGTGAAAAGCGGCGTACACCAAAACGGCCTCATGGCAGTGATATCAATGAGAGCCCTACAAAGGACTGAGAGTGCTGACCACCTGCTTGGGGAAACGGGAGCGGTTACCGTGTACAATCATGCACAATTGATGGCAACGCTACAGCTTGTTCCGGGAGAGTAATGTTATGCGCACCGAGCAAAGCTCGACGGCGTGTGTTGGTTCCTCATATACTAAAAATCTTCGTGTACTAAAAATCCTCGTGAGCGGCGTCTTTCGTAGAGAAGGTGCATTCTAGCAGGTTCAATGGCAGCCGATCTGGTTTTCGAATTGACACTGACTCAGTACCAGGGGGATGGAGAGGCCTTCGTCACTTTCTGGGAGAAGGAGAGAAAAGATCACTCCCGCCTTTGTGTAATTGCAGAGGTAATGATATACTCTTCTGTGATGGAGTACTCTCATTTCTTCTCTACAAGTACAATAAATGTACTGAAACACATGTCCTAAAGAGATATGAAGCTTTCCCATCGAAGCCAGGACACTTGCACACCTAACCCATCCACACATTAACTGTGACTTTGATACCTTGGGGGAATACAAATAGTCGCCTTATGATACGCTGAGAAGGAGGGCAATTGATGTTATACCAGCACTCTAAGACCGATCAGCAGGATACTACCTATACCTCTGATACGAGTGAATATATCTCGAACTACGCAGCCCTCCTTTCCGCTCACGCCCAACTCAACGGAGCTAATTCCCATCAAGAGAAAATCAATGCATACATTGCTGAAGCCTTAAAGCCCCTAAAGGTTCGCAGGCATGAATTCAGTCCTTTCGCTCCTTTTCGGCGTGAATACTCTGCGCTATCAACGGCGACGTTTTGGCAAATCATTGTCATTGTTCTCCTGCTACTTGGATTGGGGGTAGCGTTATACTTCTATGGTATAAAAGTGTTCGTGGCACTTATTGCCGTAACGACGATCTTCTATCTTGGCGACATGCTCTTTACTTTCTGGCTCTCACTGCGGGCGCTGCGCGTCTCTAGTGGTGAACAGATAAGTGACGAGATTGTGCATGCCCTTGCTGGGGCTGACTGGCCTGATTACACTGTCCTCTGTCCGCTGTATCACGAAGCGGCTATTGTACCTCAATTAGTCAGTGCATTGCAAAGCCTGGACTATCCAACAGACAAGTTGCAAATTCTCCTCCTCATCCAGGATGATGATATTGAGACATACGAAGTACTCAAGAGCACGAATCTGCCAGCATATTTCAGCATCATAACGTTACCGGCTGGCGAACCACGTACCAAGCCACGAGCATGTAATTATGGCTTACTGCTGGCAACTGGTGAATATGTCGTCGTCTATGACGCCGAAGATATTCCCGATCCACTACAACTCAAGAAAGCGATACTCACGTTTCTGAAGCACGGTCCCGATCTTGCCTGTGTGCAGGCCAAGCTGAACGTTTACAATGGAAATCAAAATCCAATCACGCGTTTGTTCTCAGCAGATTTCTACCTCTGGTTTGATGCGATCTTGCCGGGGCTGCAAAGCCTGGGGTTGCCAATTCCACTAGGTGGCACATCCAACCATTTCCGGACAGAAGCTTTACGTGCTGTAGGTGCGTGGGACGCTTTTAATGTGACCGAAGATTGTGACCTGGGACTGCGCCTGGCTCACTATCAGTTGAAGACAGCTATCCTGGACTCAACAACTTACGAGGAAGCAAACTCACAAGTCAGGAACTGGTTTCGACAACGCACTCGTTGGATCAAAGGCTTTATGCAAACCTACCTCGTCAACATGCGCCGACCGCAACGCTATCTACGCCCAAGACATTGGAGCCAGTTTATCTCCCTGCAGTTCGTAGTGGGAGCCAAAACAGGCATCTTCCTCGTGAACCCGGTGATGTGGGTACTGCTCATACTCTACGTTCTGTTCCGCACAACCCTTGACCCACTCTACCATATCTTATTTCCAACGCCTATTCTGTACGCGGGTATGGCCAGTCTTATCTTTGGAAACTTCTTCTATATATACTCCCATATCGTGAGTTGCCTGAAGCGTCGTCAATATGGCTTGATCAAGTGGACACTGGTATTTCCCGTCTACTGGGTCATGATGAGCGTTGGGGCATACCTCGCTCTATTTGACCTTATATTCAAACCCCATTACTGGAGAAAAACGCAGCACGGACTTCACTTGCGTTCGCCTCATTCCATCCTTTTTATCAATAAATTGACACTTATCAACGCACCTCTGAAAACAATCCCAGAGATTGAAAAAGATTTTCCTATCCAACTGGAATCAGAGACAGATGATCCCGACAAAACTCTCCCCCTCCCACCCTTAGGCAACGGCGCACAAGTAACGGGTGTAGATGATCCCGACAAAACCCTCCCACCCTTAGATAAAGAGGAGCAACTTGCAAGCAGCGTAGCGGTAAGGGTATCGACGGAGAGAGATCTAGTAGATCTACGTGTACATGAAAGCGTAAAGCGCTCGGCGCAGCAACCGATGTACAAAGATCCCTGGCTCATAGCGCTCTGTATCATTGCCTGCGTTGCTAGTGTTGTCTCACTCTGCTACTTCTTCCAAAATGATCAGATACTCGTTTACAAAGATGCCTATTCTCACTTGTTGCTTGCCCGGCGTCTCATTGACAGTGCAACACCAGGTTTTGCTCAACTTGGCGGAGTATGGCTTCCGCTTCCTCATCTTTTAATGCAGCCATTCATCTGGAATGATTACCTCTGGCACAGTGGCCTGGCAGGAAGTTTTGTCTCTATGCTCTGTTATCTGGTTACATCAGTGTACCTCTTTCTTGCGGCGCGTCGTATCACGAAAGATAGTCGAGCCAGTTTTGTAGGTGCGTTGCTGTTCGTCTTCAATCCGAACATTCTCTATCTCCAGGCTACGCCAATGAGCGAACTTGTTCTGATTGTAACCATGACGATGGCCTGTTACCATTTTCTCGCCTGGTCGCAAGATGATTCTACTCATCATCTGATTTTGGCTGCACTGGGCACTCTTCTGGCGACGCTGGCCCGCTATGATGGCTGGTTCCTCTTCCCGGCATTTCTTGTTGCCATAGTTATTATCGGATTGATGAAGCGCCAAAGTAGGGTGGAGATTGAGGGAAAACTGCTGGCATTTGGTATATTAGGAGGACTTGGTATAGTGCTATGGTGCCTGTGGTGTGCCATGATCTTTGGAGATCCTCTCTACTTCCAGAGAGGTCCGTTCTCTTCTCAAGCTGACCAAGACTTTCTGCGTCAGGTTCATATCCTCTCCACCTACCATAATCTCTGGCAATCCACCTACACCTACTTACTAGCCTCTATCGAGAATGTAGGATTGGTTACCTCTGCGTTGGCATTCCTGGCTTTTCTTGTTTTTATCGCGCGCCGTCGCTTCACCCCAGACATAGTCGCAGGATTAGCTATCACCATCCCCATCGTCTTTTATATCGTCTCGCTCTACACAGGGCAGGCGGCCATCTTTCTCTCACCAATCAATAGAATATATAACGCACGCTACGGAGTAGAGGCTGTTATCCCTGCGGCATTCTTCGTAGCAACTCTTGCTGGTCGGTTGCCTTCGGCAGCTCAACGCCCTTTGCCACATCGTTCGTCCACTGGACAAGCTATGAGGCATCCAGTTTTGGCAATTGGTAGCGGTTTTGTACAACTCCTCTTTGTTGGTGCCATTACGGCGCAGTCCGTTTTGATGACGTCTGGAGGAATCATCTCCTTATTAGATGGTCAGTATGGTGCTGATTGTGCTCCTCATAGTAATGTCGTGGCTTACCTTGCTCAGCATTATACTGGGGGGAGAATTTTGGAAGATTTCTTCACCTCTCGCAAGGCCGGGGTAGACTTCACAAACATCGATTTCGCGAACATCATCTATGAGGGCTCTGGGCCTCTGTGGAAACAGGCACTCAAAAACCCTGCGTCGCTGGTAGATTGGGTCATTGTCAATCCAAGAGATCAAGATGACGTTGTGGCACAGCAAGTTGATATTGCAGGTCCCAAATTCTTATCACAATTTATTGCTCTGGTACAGGAACCACAAGGTCTTCTCCTGTTTCATCGGAAATGGCTGCCACTCCTCCCAACGCAGTCTGTCCCTGCTAGTGTGTTTACCGAACATGCTGTCTGTGCTGCCAGCGACCCCAGGCATATTCGCACCTTGACTGCCAACAACGTAACCAGACCCGCCTTTGAAACAGGTCTTGTCTTTCCTCGCTCAGGTGCAACAGCCTATGGCCAGGATGATACAGCGTGGGTGAACGGGATACAGGAAGTTCAGCAACAGACCGGCGCCCGTTGGATAGAAATGCCCATTCCCTTTTTTCAAGCATCTTTCACATCAACAAGCGTGACGGGCGGATCCGATACTCCAACACTTACCTCATTCGCCCAGGGTATACGTACAGCTCATGCACAAGGCTACCAGGTCTTCGTGGCACCGCTTATTTTCGCCGATCCACTCGATACAGCGATAACCGCAGACCATTGGTCAGGTCACATCCTCTTTTCCACATATCAACAGAACAAGCAGTGGTTCGATAGCTACTGGCAAACTCTTAAACCTTATGTAGAGGTTGCCGCACAAGAAGGAGTCGAGCAATTCACCATTGGTACCGAGGATGAATGGCTGGAAAGATCCGCGCCGAATGCATTGTGGAACACGTTGATTGCCCGCATGCGAACCATCTTTCCAGGCACTATCACCTATGATATGAACTGGACATCAGTTTCAAACACACCCCTCCCCGCGTGGATGCACAATCCCGACTTAGGATTGATCGGGGTCTCTGCGTATTTCCCTCTGACTCTCAGTCGTGAGCCGATTGATTCAAAACAGATGCTTGATCTCTGGAGAGTTAATGAGAAAAATATTCTTGACACACTTTCGGTAAAACTTGGCAAGCCAGTTTTTCTTTCAGAAGTTGGGTATCGTAATAGTGCAGATGCCGTCTACCATACGTGGGAAGCATTCGCCTCTGCACAGCCAGACCCGGAGGAACAGGCAATTGCCTGCGACGCGGCGATGGAGAATATCTTCAATGATCCACATATTGCCGGCACTTTCTTTTGGGGATGGGATAATGTTTCCGCATTTCGTTTACGTGGTATGCCAGCAGTTGCAGTCATACACACCTGGTATACTTCATTAGAAACTGAATAGCTCTATGTCGGCAGACACTTGACGTGGTTTTCTCGCACGTTTAGAATGAAGACGTGTATTCCCCATATTGAGTTAGTGATTCTAAATTGTGTCAAGCTAAACTCGAGGAGACAACTTATGACTGACCGTGTGGGAAGACAGGTTGGCAACTATCGCTTAATCTCTCTCTTGGGCCAGGGAGGGTTTGCCGAGGTGTACCTTGGCGAGCATATCTACCTGCGAAGCAAGGCTGCTATTAAGCTCCTAAACACCCAATTGAGTGAGAAGAATAAAGAGCACTTCCTTGAAGAAGCTCGCTTCCTGGTGAATCTAATTCATCCTCACATCGTGCGCGTGCTAGACTTTGGGTTAGAAGGAGAAACACCTTTTCTCGTCCTGGACTATGCCTCTTCTGGCTCCTTGCGCCAGCTTCATCCCGTGGGGATTCCCCTTCCTCTTATGACTGTCGTCACCTACACCAAGCAGGCCGCTGACGCCTTACAGTATGCCCATGAGCAGAAGCTGATTCATCGGGACATCAAACCGGAGAACATGCTACTTGGACGGTACAACGAGATACTGCTCAGCGATTTCGGTATCGCGGTACTGGCACAAAGTTCGCTCAGCCAGAGCGTGAAGGAGGTAGCAGGCACCGCGGCATACATGGCCCCAGAGCAATTTCAAGGTAAGCCACGCCCTGCCAGCGATCAATATGCACTTGGCGTCGTCATCTACGAATGGCTTTGTGGCGTACATCCTTTTAAGGGCACATTTGTTGAGGTCGCGAGCCAACACCTCTTTGTTTCGCCGCCGTCCTTACGGGGAATAAACCCTACCATTACTCCTGATATTGAGCAAGTCGTGATGACTGCTCTTGCTAAAGACCCGAAGCAACGATTTGCCAGTATTCGTGCCTTTGCCAATGCTCTGGAACAAGCCTCTCAGCCGTCGCAAGCTCCTCTCTTTCTTTCTGCGTCCAACCAGTCCTCCTTAATAGCAACCCAGATAGAGTCAGCAGCTCTCTCCACAGAAGCAGAAATCCACTCAGATAAGCCGTCATCACCCATGGAGCTGAATACGCCATCTGGTCAGCCAGTACAATCTACTATCGCGCAACCACCAAATGAAGCCGTCACCGCCCCTCCACGGGATTCCTCAGCTGGTTCGATAGCGATCCCTGTCCAACCATCACAGTCACCACAAGGAATATCCCGGCGGACAGTGCTAGCAGGGTTGGCAGTGCTTGGCAGTGTTGGAGTAATTGGTGGCGGGGTAGCATTGCTGGAATACATTCACTCTCGCACCTCTACCTCTACGTCTATTACCAATACTACCAAGCCGCCTCCTCCTGCATCCTCCTCAGGCGCTATGTTCGGTTTTAACCCCCAGCATACGCACGTTAACGCTGGCGAGCATATCCTTTCAACCGCAAACGTCTCTCGTCTCACCCAGGCCTGGGCGACCGCTGTCGAAGGTATCATCGGTATCTCTTCACCTGCTGTAGCGAACGGCATGGTCTATGTTGGTTCATTCGATCATCATGTGTATGGCCTTAATGCTGCTACGGGCAGGATTGTGTGGATGACTCCCACGAAAGACATCATCTACTCGTCCCCGGCAGTAGCCAATGGCGTGGTCTACGTTGGCTCAGCAGACTCCAAAGTGTATGCCCTTAACGCCTCTTCGGGCCACGTTCTCTGGACTTTTCAGACAGGCGGAGGCGTCAATTCTTCCCCTGCAGTCGTAGATGGCGTGGTCTACGTTGGTTCATTTGACTCCAAAGTGTATGCGATTGATGCTTCTTCAGGCAAATTGATCTGGGCCGTTCCTGTAGCGGGCGGAATATTTGACTCTCCGGCTGTAGATAACGGCATTGTTTACATTGGCACACAAGGGCACTCCACGTTCTATGCTATTAATGTCTCCACAGGCAAGATTACTTGGAAGATGCCAACAGGAGATTACATCAACTCCTCTCCGGCGATAGCTGGTGGATTAGTGTATGTAGGCTCAAAGGATGGCAAATTATACGCTTTTGACGCCTTCACTGGAAAAAAAGACTGGACAGCGTTCAATATACCGGGTGCAGAAATAGCCTCTTCGCCAACGATTGCCAATGGGGTCTTGTACGTCGGCTCATGGAACCATAATTTCTATGCGCTTGACGCCTTCAGCGGTACTATTCTATGGAATACGACAACAGGGGATGGGATCGAATCATCTCCGGCAGTCGTCAACGGTGTCGTTTACGTTGGTTCACGGGACCACAAGCTGTATGCTTTTAAACTCCCTGCTTCCTGAAGTAAATCACAGTTGTCGAGACCTTGCCTTGCGCCCCCTGGGCCCCGACCCATAATCCCCAAAGGGATCATCGCGCTCGCGCACAGCCTGGCGAAAGCCCACTTCCCCTGCTCGTGCTACGAAATCGCGCCCCTCCTGGATAGAGTATAAGGAAGCGTTCTCTCAAAAGAGAAAAGGAAGTCGAGTGGAGGGGTGTCAACTCCTCCACCTCTTTTCATGTTCTCCCATTTTGAAGTCCGACGGTGCTGCACCTCAGAAACGAGCATGAAAGTCTACTTACGAAGGAAGGGCTCCGGATGGTTATGATACAGCGGGGAGGGTAGCGATTTTTTGCCAGGTTTTGCCCGCGTCGTGAGTGCGGTACACGTCGAGATCGTTGGATGGGGTTCTCACGAGGGCCACGCCTGTTGATGCGGACGGAAAGCTATATTCCACCGGGTCTCCCTTCGTGGGATGGGTGCCCTGCTGTCGCCATTGGCCGTTGATGAGCGTCAAGAGATCCATTTGGAGCCCTCCAGCAACGGTGCCGCTATCGACTATGATATGTTGGTCATCTACCACGCTTCTCACTCCTACATAGCCAGGGACCGCGCTTCCTTGCACCTGCCACGATTTTCCCCCGTCGTGCGTGACGTAGAGGTACATGTCATGGGTGGCGTCCTGGCCAAAGGCGGCGAAAAGGGAGCCATCTTTTTCGGTGACAAAGGTGGGGCCGAATGTCAACGAAGGTACCTCCTGTGTTATGCCCGCTGGCCTGGGAAGCTGTCGTTGCTCCCAGGTACGTCCAGCGTCGTGGGTGACGTAAAGCGCTACCTTGGAATGCAGCACGTCTTTCGCTGTGAACGCTTGTGTTGTCACCCAACCCGTCTGCTCAGTGATGGCATGGTATTCTCTGATAGAGGAGAAGGGGAGCGTATTTGTTTGCTGCCAGGTATTGCCTCCGTCACTGGTCGTGTCGAGCGGGGTTTTCTGGTGTGTATCCCCTGAAAAGGACTGGGTGATCATCCACCCGTGGTTCTGGTCAGAAAATGAGAAGGACTGCACATTCCCCTGTAGCCCGCGCAGCGGCTTCCATGTTGCTCCTCCATCCGTGGTACGGTACCAGGTACCACCCTGCCCTGGCAGCCAGGCTGTGGTTTCATCGAGGATGTAGAGATAATCGATGCCCCCAGAGGCTACCTGGCTCGGGGTCACTTGCTTCCAATGGAGCCCTCCATCGGTGGTGCGCAAGACGCTGGCCCAGTTGAAGCCGTTGACGCTGCTCCCTATAGCCCAGCCAACGCTCTCCGTCACCATGTGCAGACGAAGCCCTTCTGTCAGGACCACGCCGGTTTTGACTGGTTTGGAGGACGCGCTGATGGGCGTTCCAGCAGGGGTGATGTTCGGGCTGGTGCCCGTTCTCGCCCGGTTCATCAAGGAGAAAGTGAACGCGAAGGCACTGATGAGCAGTATGACCAGGAGGACAGCCGCGAAAGGGGCAAGTCGCTTCATCAGCCCTGGTTTGCCAGGTGCGGGTTGCTTCATATGGCGCGGCCTTTCCACGCCTGATGGTACTGGTTGAGAGAGAGATGGTTTAAGAAAACTGATCTGCTGAATACCTGAGTGCTCGCGCTCGTCGAGCACATTGGAGAGGCGTTCCCAGGCGCCCTCTAGCGTCTGGCGCTCCTCCTGGTAGTGACGATGAACCTCCTGGATAAAGCTGGCAGCAGGGAGTGTGGTTGGCTGGCTCCTCAGAAGGCGGGCGATTTGTCCGTCGACCTGCTCAGGAGTAAATTGTTCGTTGGACTTATCCATGATGGTGCTCCTCATCACTGTTTTCATAGAGGCCGCGCAAGAGATTCAAGGTTCGCGAGAGCATGGCCCGGATGGCTCCCTCGTTTGAGTTGAGGAGCCGGGCGATTTCCGGACTGCTCAAGTCATGGGCAAAACGCAGGCGCAAGATGTGTTGCTTTGCCTCAGGCAGCGCTGCCAGGGACATATGCAGGCGAGCATGTGCTTCGTTGCGTAAAGATATCTGTTCTGGCACCTGCTGCTCATCGCTGAAGAGAGTTTCCATGGCCTGCTCCAACGAGACGATTGACGTACGATTCTGGCGGCGGTAGTGATCAATGCATTTGTTGTACGCTACCCGCCGCAGCCATGCCAGTTGTTCCCCTTCATTGAGCGCATCCAGCTTTTCGCTTTCCAGCGCAGCGAGAAATACTTCGAGCAGGGCATCTTCAGCATCTTCGCGAGATGGAATGTGACGCCGTATGAACGTCAGAATACTGGGAGCATGGCGTTGATAGAGCGCGGCGATAAGCGAACGGTCAGCTTGAGATGAGTGTTTTAGCAAATCGATCATGCTCCTCTGCACATGCTTTTTGAGATCTCAATCAGTATATCGTGAGAAAGAGGCAAGTGTTACATTATGCCCCTTTCCTAAGATCGACTAGAACCTTGAGCACGCTTAATCATACCCTCCATCAAAACACTGAGCAAATATTTATCCTCTCTTGAGCTATTCTTGAATTTTGCCAGGTAGAATATACGTCTGTAAGGGGTTATGGGCCAGCCTGTTGGGGCTTGTGCTGGCCAGGCAATCGACCATTCTTTTGCGCATACTCCCAATCCCACGTTGCTTTTGATAGGCAGCGCAGGTAAATGTTTCGACTATTGATGAATGTAAGGAGAAATGTATGACCTGGATTACTCAGTTGCGTCAACGATCGACATGGTTGCTGGCAGTCGTTGCGCTTGTGCTATCGCTCTCGCTTGCAGCTTGCGGCGAGCAAGCCAACGCGAGTAGCAGTAGCGGCACAAACAGCTATTCGACATCTCAACAATACCAGTCCGGCCAGCCCACTCATTCTGGAAACAATCACAGCAATACTATGCAGAATGTAGATCAGCAGGTTCAAGGAATCCTGCGCCAGCTCGATGGTGCGCAGAACGATGTCAATACCAGCAGCGCAGCGGCTTCCCAGGATGGCGGGCAGCCCTGATCGATTCGCTTCAAGTATAGTTTTTGAATTACCATTTCGATTCATATTGGAGGAAATCTTATGATGAAGCTTCTAGCAACTATCCGGCATATACCTCGACATTTCGCGGCAATCGGCATACTGGGCATAGTAGCCCTCGGTATGCTTATCCCTTCAACTGCATTTGCAGCATCAGCGCCTCCACAAAAGTGCGCCCCCACCGATACGCAGTGCTTTATCAACGCGGGCAATCAGTTCATCGCGCAGCGCCAGGCAGCCCTGACGACGCTGAGCGGGAAAATCACCGGGCGGCTGAATGACAAGCTGATTACCAGCGACCAGGCAAACGTTTTGCAGGCTGACGTCAGCACCAACCAGAGCGGCCTTGCAGTGCTGAAGACTAAGCTCGATGCAGAGACAAATGCTCAAGCAGCGCGCCAGGATGTAATGAACATCTTCTTGCAATTCCGCATTTTTGCGGTCGTGCTGCCACGCGACTACCGGCGGCTCTATCTCGACATGGCGATCAATATCAACGCCAAATTGAGGAATCTTGCGCCGCAGATCCAGCAGGCCATCAACAATGCAGCGAGCAGGCGCAATTGAACACGCTCTTCAACGATTACAAACAGCAGCTCACAACAGCAGAGT
>Ga0137361_10002577_pt1 | contig 11567 bp, 11 predicted proteins | sample Mad1_80_16metaG_FD_104923 | JGI IMG/M metagenome (GOLD analysis project Ga0137361, IMG submission 104923) | Vadose zone soil microbial communities from Angelo Coast Range Reserve, California, USA - Mad1_80_16 metaG | ecosystem: Environmental > Terrestrial > Soil > Vadose zone | place: USA... | reverse complement strand
CTTCTCTGTTCTTAGGATCGGTACTAGGCCTGAGCAGCACTGCAATCGTAGCGAAAATCGTCGCCGATCGGACCCATGAACATGGCGAAAACTTGGCCGCCACAATTATGATGGTTATGGTCGTCGAGGATCTAATAGCTGTCTTTCTACTCTTCCTCACGCCGGAGCTTGCCAGCGGAAACCGAGTTCAAGCCTCAGCATTCCTGATCGTGACTGGAAAGGCCGGGTTCCTCTTCCTCACCACATTTGGCTTCAGCAGGTACATCGGTCCGAGACTGATCAACCGAGTAAGCCAATACGAGATCGAAGTTGGGGAAATCTCGTTTCTCCTAGCCCTCTCATTTGGGTTTCTCTTCGGGATACTATCCGACTACCTGGGGTTCTCGCCGGGCATCGGGGCCCTCCTCACAGGATTCTTTCTGCCGGTTAAACACTCTCGTTACGTGAGGGAGAAGATTCTGCCGCTAAAGGAGGCATTCATCGTATTCTTCTTCCTCTCCATGGGAGCACTCATTGACGTTGGCGCTGCAATATCTGTAGGGCTTCCTCTAGCGTTAATATTAGGAGCAGCAATCCTCGGAAAATTAGTCGGTGGCTCACTCGGCGCGCGTTTAGCAAAAACCGGTGCCCCTCTGCTCGTTGGTAGCATACTAGTTCCTCGCGGAGAATTCTCACTAGTGCTGGCCAAAGCAGGCGCCGATTCCGGACTGGTGAATACTCAACTCTACCCAGTCGCAGGACTCGCGGTACTAGTTACTACCCTCGCATCACCACTAATCGAAAGGTCGCTACACTCCTCTAAGCCCAAGACTGATCGCGATAGAAAATCTCTGCACCGCTTTCTTTCGCTAGAGTTTCAGAGTAGCGTGCTGTAACCACAATTGTGCTTAAACATACATGCTATTCTCAGCAATGACATGGTCAACGCCAGAGCTCCAAAGCCTTACGCAAGATATGCGTGGACCCTTCTCTTCCTCTTCTGGGCACTCCACCTCGTGTTATCAGTGCGCGACTTTTTCCCAAATCTGCAGGACCTTTGCCTCGCGTGTCTGCCGGGCGCGCAGACTGCGATACAGTCCTCTACTGGGATGACCTGGAGCCAGCTGACTTCTACAAACCCGAGGTTCACCAGTTTTCTCGCCTCCACCCTCGTCGACGACGGCATTTCAGGAGTCGGCCTAGCAATCTTCGGGATGATCGTTTCGCTGACAGGTTTTAGGAGGGGCGAGAAATGGGCCTGGTACGTATCGTGGTCGATGCCAATTGGAATACTGGCTGCTCAGCTCAACGTGTATCTGTTGACTGGGTCCCTGTTGGTGATTGTTCTGGGCGTTGTGTTCGTCCTGGTTTCTCTGCTCGCTCTCTTCCTACCTTTCAGACAGTTCTTTCCGAAGAAGATGACCCACGTTCCCTAGAAACTATGCTAGAGTTCCGGATGTCAGCCTTATCCTTTAATAAACGGAGTTTCCGGATTGCCGTTGCCGCCGGCTAGTAGCGGGCCGCCGTTCCCTCAACAAGGGGCGCGAGCTCAGTGGTAGAGCAGCGGGCTCAGTCAAAAACTGAGGCTGAAGCTGTTAAAGATCCCACTGCAGCAACCCGTTGGTCAGAGCGCCTTTACACGGCGCGGCTAGAGGTTCGAACCCTCTCGGCGGCGCCACATCCAAGGAACTTGAACCTATTTTTTTTGGGGTCTTCCGTGCCGAGGCACCGTGCGACTTCAACCAAGCTACCTTTTCACCCAACTTCGCTCTATCCGATCAAGAGTGCAGATTTCCCCTATGGTATCCATCCTTCATTGTGAAGGCCCTTGATAACGTGACGCGTCTTTGGAAAAGCTAGCAGCCCGCTGAGAATGAGTAGTAATCCGAAGAAGAGATTGGGCGCAAGGTAGAAGAATAGGGGGCCGAGCAAGAAGGTTGCAAATTCAGCATAGACGATCGTGGAAGAGGCGACAACTCCTCCAGCAAGTAGGAATGTTCCACCTGCATACTGATTGAGCAGAAAGACAATGCAGCCAAGGAGACCAACTAGACTCCCTGCTACTACTGGCCATGTTACAATTCCTTCGGCGGTCTGCCATCCGCAAGAACAAGCGCTCAGATCGAGACTAGGATTCATGAGACTATAGTATGAAAGTAGCCCGAGACCGCCGCCAAATAGCCCGAGCAGAGACGGAGTTAGTCTCCTCAACAGACTCGACAATCCTTAGCACCTGTTCGTCAAAGGAGAGTATAGTTCTATCCGCAGGCTATTGCATGGCCAGTATCGGGAGAAAGATTCGGCGGAGCCTTTTGGCGTGAGGTTGTCCCTTCAACAAACCAGTGACCCATCCATTTGGCGTTTTCACGGAATCACGGAAAGTCGTGGAGGTTTGATGGATTTTCCACGCGCGGGACATGTGGGTATCAACACGGATTATAAGCCGCGAAGCACTAGCTACAGGTAGAGCACTGCTCCTAGAGCTGCTCCTGCTGGTTGAGACATGAAGCTTGACCAAGATCCAATAGGCGAATTGCGAGTCTTAGATTCCGGATACACAGACCAGGTCTTCCTAGACACCATCAGCGAAGAGGTCCTACGTATCAAAGCAACAGTCTGCAACAGTCTCCAAGACCTGAACAAGCTCTACATGGTAGACCGAGCACTCTACACGAATACTCCGGGTCTGCCCTTCTACATGGAATTCACACCGCAAAACATGAAGTCGATCAAGACACCTCTCATAATTTCGGAAGTGAAACTCTACACTGTTGAACGGATCTGGGGCATGCGAACCCTAAGAATCACCAGATAATTCACAAACTGCCTGCCTTTCTTGTTCAATTCCTGCCTTACGGCAAGCCTGACGATCCAATGGATTACTATGACAGGTAACAGGATGACCAGAAACAATGTGACGAGTATGTTCGACCGGATTCGCCAAGGCCATGGTTAAGATGACGTGATTCTCCTCAAAAAATGATAACCATCCGATGACTCGGAAGTTACTTCAGGTCAAAGAATGGAGTTTAGTTCTGCTTAGATTGAACGGAGCAATATCAAAGATGGAAGAAACCGGGCGAGTCTTTAGGTGTCACTCTCTACAACTGAAGAATCTCATCACTCTTACAGAGAAATGCCAGGCTACGTCAAGATCATCATCTTAGCCCAGGCCGCCACGATCCTCTCACTTACCGTATCGATGTACCAAGTATTCCTAAACGACGTCTATTTCCAACAGTACGTAATCGGCCTTTTCCAGTCTAACATAGTAGCCGATGCAACCTTGTCGTTAGTTACGGCGTCAGTATTTGCTCTCGGCACATTCACCTTACTAGGCTCAATGAACACCCGCAGAGAAGCAAAGCAATGGCGTCTCCTATCCGAGGAAGCGAAGGCGCCACCTATGCCATCATTGCCAGTTCTAGACAGGATCGAGCGACCCTTGAAACCGCGCAGGTCAAGCCGTCGACCTCGCACTCGAAAACCGAGGGCAGACGTGGACAATCTCTACGATTCTATGCGCCACTTTGCGGACGACCACAGACAAGAGTAAAGCGCACTTCCTCTGACATATCAAGTGTCAGGTCTACAGCTCTCTATGACTTGAGAATCTTGGCGGCGACTTTCTGTTCGTTGCCAACGGGACGAATCTTGCAGACGAGTTGATCGTCGCTCTCTTCTAGGTCGACTCCCATTCCGAGGCGACCACTCAATGCTTTGAGGGACGCGCCATAGTAGGCGGATGCGTTCCGTCCCATGTTATGTCTCAGAATTATCGTGCGGTTCCGGTCATCGCCGGACTCGGAGTAGACGAACGCGTTGGAGTATTCCGCGCCGATCACCCGAAAGGTCTTCAGGAGAGATTCTAGGTCGAACTTTCGGAAATAGTAGAGGATGAACTCGACGACCGCGCTGTTGCCGTTCTGGAGCCCCATTTCTCGAGCCTCTTCAACAGTTAGGTGCGACCAGAACAGTTTCATCAGTCGGGGATCGCTCGTGACCAGCTTGAAATTTTCAACGAATCTTCCCCACTCAAGGTAACGTCGGAGGGCCTTGTTGACGAGCAGGTTGGCCTCCAGAGTATGCCCATCCACCAAGGCGTCTATTTTCTCACTGACGTCTGGCTCAATGGCAAATGTTCGACGCGTTAGCCTGGCCAAGAGGGTTGTCGCAACTAGGGCGGGGAGGGATCAGGTGTATAGGAGTTGCTCAGTCCAGCGACTATCGTGTGGATCTTAGTGTCGCCCCAATCGCCAACGCACGAGGATGGCTGGCCGATCTTTCCCGTCTAACTGGCGGAGAATCTGCGAAGAAGGTACGGGCAGCCTCCGTTGACGCTCAACCGGTTCTCCAAGACCAGCTTGAAGGGGGTGAATCGGGTCTAACTTCGAAATCACATTCTTGGTTACGGAACTCTTGTTTGTTCAAATCCGGTTTCGTTAGAACTCTGATTCTTGATGTTCAAGAACGCTTCACGGGACCAGGCTGCCGCAGGCGAAGAGCTACAACAAGATGAGACACCGTCTGCTAGAGAGTTCGGAGCCGACGACCTGCTCTACCTCATTTCAAAATTCTTGCAGATAGGAGGGAATGTTCTGCTAATCCAAGGACCCCCGGGGGTCGGCAAAACGACACTGGCGCTTGAACTCCTGCAAAGAGCACAAGCCACTCGTCTGGGACACGCGGAGATTCCGCCTGCTAGGCTGTACGTGCCCAGTCGAGGTTCCCCCTACAGGCTGAGGAAGCATTTTCCATGGATCCAGAACATTAGCGATCCCTATTCAAAGAAGATCTCAAACAATGACTCAGAAAGCTCTGCCGAGATACGAGTGTCAGACGCTGACGATGTTTTCAACAAAGTTCTCACCCTAAAGCGTTCCAAGCTGAGAGGTCTCATGGTCATAGACAGTTGGGAGGGAACCCTCAGGAACACGAGCGAAGATGGGCGCCGAATGATTGAATCTGCAATACTCTCGGATCCTGATGACAGTAGCGTGGGAGTCGTCCTAGTCAGTGAGGGTGGTCGCCTTGGTGACCTGCCGAATCTAGTCGATGGTATTGTGACCCTGTCGTCTTCCGAACTGGATGGTCGGAGGTTGAGAACGATCGTTGTAAACAAGCTGAGGGGCGTTAGAGTCAAGTCGGATCGGGCACTCTTCTCCCTGGACAAAGGCAAGTTCAATCTGCTTCCGAGCACAAAATTCGAAGACCAGGCTCCTACGAAGCCAGGGATTCTATCCCCCGTTGCCCACACAGAGACCTCATTCTCAACAGGTAGCCGTGATCTGGATGCGATGCTCAAGGGAGGGATCCGACGGGGCTCATGGATCCTAGTGGACGTGAACAATACTGTTCCCACGATGGGAGTTAGGCTTCTCCTTAGAATCATCATTGCAAATTTCATCAATCAAGGTGGCTCATCCTTCATCGTGCCCTTCAGCACAATCAGCTCGGATAACGTCGCAGAATCCCTAAGACCCCTAGTTGGAAGCGATACGCTCGACGAGAGGGTCCGCATCACCGAGTTCAATCAGGATCTCCCTCGCAGGAGATGGAGAGTCCCGCTGAACGGGAAAGTCATGCAAGACTTCACTCTCTTCAGCAACATTTGGAAAGAGCTCGGAACAGTATCCTCCTCAATAATTCTCGCAGTAGACTTCGACAAGATCGTCCAGATCTACGGTGATGACTTAATGCTTCCAAGTCTTTCAAACATGGGCGCGACTATCCGGGACACCGGCGCCGTCACTCTTGCCATTGCGTCAGGGATGAACAAGATGCGAGATGCATTTCTCAGGGTGGCAGACTACTACCTGAAGGTTGAGAATATCAACAACACAACTGTCCTCTATGGTGTCAAACCCTTCACTAATGTTCATGGAGTAGAATTCGCGTTTAACAGAGGCTATCCCACGCTAAAACTTACAGAAATAGTGTGACTCCTCTCTGACTAGGCCGAAGTCCACGAATCATACAGGCCAGCAACGTCCGGTCTTGAGGAACGTGTGCCAAGGCTTCTCATCAGAGGTTAGTCGGCAATCTCAAAAATAACTGGTTAGCGGTTACAAGCTTACTTGGGTTGTGCAGCACCAGCAACCTTTGTTGAGACAGTCGCTCTGAAGGTGGTGGTCGCAGTGTCCGCAGACGCAGAAGAACTTGCCCGCCTTGACCTTGCCCATCGTCGAATTGTGAACCTCCATGGTATTCGAGACCGATACCTGTTTGGTTAGAGACATCTCTCAACGATGGTGGAAAGATGATGATTGGGGATAACTCGATGTTGTAACTCTGAGTGTTCGATACGGAGTTCCCTATCCAGAGGTTCGTAACAGTTACTCAGTTTCTCACCAGTGGCTAGAACCCGCGAGTCAAGACATGGGTTGCAGATCAAAAAAGAATACGCGCCCGGCAATAGCAGGCAGGATTAAGATGGCCGCACAGACCAAAGGAAGAGAGTCGTGGACCGAAGAAGAGTCTCCGGGGACAACCATTCGACAGTCGAGCCCGCTAAAACTGTCGAGGGTTTTCAGATTCGTCGACCAGCAGACGGGAGCTCCGCAGATCTCAGACTTTCCCGACTCCAATCCAACAGGAGATACTCCGTTGGAGATACGGATGAAGCACTTTACCGAGATCGAGAATTTCACTTTTCTAGGCTACACTCTTGCTCACGAGCTTGGAGGGACAACGCCTGGGCCCATCCGGACAGTATCGGATCTACAGGTTCCCGACGAGGAGTTTCAGAACTTCGTCAACCAGGCAAAGACCGTCAACTTGACTGACGAGGAGCTGGCTGATACAGTGCTCGATGTAGGAATCAACTGGGAACACTTTGTTGCCTCAAACGACAACCTCCTAATCCCAGAGCATCCGCTCAAGATAACCGATGTCCTGATGCAGGAGAAGATAGACTCCCTCGACATCATCACAGAAGCATTCGTCCGTGAGATCAACTTCCGGAGCATCGAGAAGAAGACTGGGCCGAAAAGCAGACAAACCTAGGAACGATCAGAGCGGAAGACAATCGTCTGGTCCCCCGCCTCAGACTACCGTTCGGATGGACTGATTGTCATGCCAGATAATCGTATGCCATTAACGTCATGAACTCAGCGAATGTTTCGCTAGTCGTCAGTTTGTCCAGCAACTCTTCCGCGATTTTGTAGTTGCTCGTATGATAGGAGCGAGACCCTATCTCGTTCATTATTCGCACTGTTTCCTCCTTCATCATTGATCGGAATAACTTGCGTGTAATGGTGGGTCCTTCGATTAGCTTGGCGGAGTGGTGAATCCATTGCCACACCTGTGCCCTACATATCTCGACAGTAGCTGTATCTTCCATCAGGTTGTTGATCGCGACGCAGCCGAGGCCTCCGAGCCAGGAATCTAGATAACGTAAACTAACGGCAATATTTGCTCTGACAGCCTGCTCGCTTATCCTCGGCTCTGGGACCTTGAGCAGATCCGCGCGGCGAACCTCCACGATCGCGCCACCGTTTTCGGATTCCACGGAGCCGTCGGTGAAGACTTTCATGACGACAGGTACAAGTCCCGGGTGAGCAACCCAGGCGCCCTCGTATCCTTCAGAGGCTTCACGCTTCTTGTCAGCGACCACCTTGTCGATCGCCTCCTGCGAACGCGGGTCTCCTCGAATGGGCACCTGAGCGGCCATTCCTCCGATCGCGTAGGCGCCGCGTTTGTGGCAGGATTGAGCGAGCAGGATCGAACAGGACTTGAGAAATGGTGTAGTCATAGGGAGGAGCGGTCTTTCAGGAACAATGAATCTCTGGTCCCCTCCTAGGAATTTGATCAGGCTGAAGATATAGTCCCAGCGACCGAAGTTGAGGGCCGTTATCCTCCTTCGTAGCGAGTGGAGGATTTCGTCCATTTGAAAGGCTGCAAGAATAGTCTCAATCAGAACGCTGCACTTGATACTGGCCTCGGGAAGTTTGAGAGCTCTTTCGGAATAGTCGAAGATGTCGTTCCAGAGAAGGGCTTCTAGGTAGCTCTCCAGCTTAGGGATGTAGATATACGGCCCAGTCCTGCGAGCAACCAATTTCTTAGCATTGTGGTAAACGAAGAGACCGTAGTCGAACAGGAAGGCAGGAATCGGATGAGACTCGAGAAGAACATGTTTCTCGGCGAGGTGTAGGCCTCGGGGTCGGACGAAGAGTGTTGCAAGTTTCTCTCCTAACCTGTATTCTCGTCCATCTGGCCCCGTGTACGCGATGGTGCGGTCAATCGCGTCTCGAAGGTTGACCTGGCCTTGGAGAGTTCCTTTCCAGGTTGGCGAGTGGGAGTCTTCGAAATCGGCCATGTAGACATCTGCCCCTGAATTTAGAGCGTTTATGACCATTTTTCGATCCACAGGGCCTGTGATTTCCACTCGTCGTAAGCGAAGATCGGCGGGGATGGATCCGATCTTCCAATCCGAGGTTCGAATTTCACGTGTATCGTCGAGAAAGTCTGGAAGTGCTCCGTTACGCAGGTTCGCATGGACGAGGACTCTCTTCTGCATCAGAGAGTCTAAGCGTGGAGAGAATTCTTGGACCAGATCGCCAACAAAAGCCAATGCGTCAGGCGTCAGTATCTGTTCGAAACCCTCGAGGCTAGGAGACGCGATCGTGAAGTCTCGCGGGTTGAATGAAGGCTTGGCTAGACTGTAGGTCTCGTCGGACTGGGCCAGCGCTATTGACTCCCGTCGTGATCGGGGTCCATGCGGCGAACCGGAGGGGTGACGACCGCCTTCTGCTCACTAAATTGAGCTGTCTCTGTGGATTCATCCATGGCGGTCGTTGAGGACGTTCCGTTTGATATTACGGTCGCAATCTCGTCGAAATATTCTGTTCCTACGAATGATTGATGTTTTACGGTCATGTAGCCTTCTCTTTCAGCCTCGAACTCCTTCCTCTGGACACGAACATAAGCGGCCATTCCCTCAACCGCATAGTGTTTGGCGAGATCGAACATGGACACTGAGAGGCTGTGGAAACCCGCGAGCGTGACAAATTGGAACTTGTACCCCATCGAGGCTAGTTCCTCCTGGAATCCACGGATCTTGCCAGGATCGAGGTGTTTCTCCCAGTTGAATGAAGGTGAGCAGTTGTACGCGAGCAATTTTTCCGGGTAGGCTCGGTGGATGCCTTCCGCGAATCTTCTAGCTTCCTCAAGGTCCGGAGTCGAGGTCTCGCACCATATGATGTCGGCGTATGGTGCGTAACATACTCCCCGCGCAATTGCCGCCTGCAATCCTGGTTTGAGTTTGTAATAGCCCTCCGGGCTTCTCTCCCCTGTTGTGTAGGGAAGGTCTCGCGGGTCAGCGTCGCTAGAGAGGAGTTTTGCACCGACGGCATCTGTACGAGCTATGAGATAGGTTGGGACGCCTAGCACGTCGGCTGCAAGTCGGGCTGCGATCAGGGTTCTTATGAACTGATTAGTTGGGACCAGAACCTTCCCACCCAGATGGCCGCATTTTTTCTCGGAGGCCAGCTGGTCTTCGAAGTGTACTCCTGACGCTCCAGCCTCGATCATTGCCTTCATTAGCTCGAACGCGTTAAGCTGTCCTCCGAAACCGGCCTCGGCGTCTGCAATTATCGGTGCGAACCAGTCAATCTTTCCCTTCCCACTCATGTGTTGTATCTGGTCTGCTCTCTGGAAGGCTTGGTTGATTCTTCTCACCAGTTGGGGAACACTGTTGGAAGGGTAGAGGCTCTGGTCTGGGTAGGTCTGGCCGGAAAGGTTTGCGTCCGCAGCCACTTGCCAGCCGCTGACGTAGATGGCCCTTAGGCCGCCTTGAACCATCTGAAGTGCTTGAATGCCGGTAAGCGCTCCTAGGGCCGGAATGTATCCACCATCTTTGAGGAGTCGTTCGAACTTTTCAGCTCCTAACCTTGCGAAAGTGTGATCGGGATGAATTGTACCTCGGAGTCTCCAGACGTCTTTTGCCGAGTATGGTCGGCGGATTCCATTCCAACGTTCTGAGAGCCAGCTCTGGTCTATCTGCTCAATCTCTCCACTGGCAGTACTAGTTGGGTTGGTCAAGAAGCTTCTAGCGTGCAATTACCGATTCCGCTGATAATAAGCGTTGATTTTCAACTCGCTCGATTTATATCCTTGGATATACTTGTATGCACATCCATGCGAACCTCTAATGGTCCAGAGTCTGAACCCGGCTCTAATCTAGATGTGCACGGGAAGCCCTGGTATTCTCAAAATTGCGGGTGGATTGGGTGATAGTCGCCCTTACAATCCGGGGACGAGCGTTGCAGATACACTTAGTCTGCTAAACTATGGAGCTGTGATTCTTGCTGCCGATTTCTGCTGTAGATCCTTTCCAGGTGTTCTCGACCAGTTCGACAACGTCCGCTAGGTGGGCCCCCAACTCTCCGAGCCGTTTTCCCGTCTCGGGGTCGTCCTCGTAAAAGAAGGAGCTGAGCCTGCCGAGTATGACCATGCACTTCTTTATGGTGCTCACCTCATATCGTATCTGTTCGCCGACTGCGATATCCCAGAGTATTGCTCTGCGCTTTATGGCCAACTCAGAAGCTTCGGAAGGCTCAGATTCGGTCTCTAACATGCCTCTCAGTTGAAACCCAGTCCGGGTTTAGAATCCGTGTAACTCCATCCCGGATCATCAAGTGACAACAATTCATCCTTCATGATTTCGTACAAGAGCCCTGGTGCCGATTCGTGTTCAATGGTTGCATCTTAGGACTCCACGATCGGCGAGCTGTTGTTCCGTGTCTTCTCACGAAGACGATTAGCCTTCAACACGTCTCTGATGACGTCCTTGTAGCCAGTCGTCATTTCGACATAGGCCTTCTCCACCTCTCGCGTATCAGGTACGAGTCGTCGAAGCTTAGCCGGGAGGTTTGCGTCCCGATGAGACCGATTCATCATAGCTCGGCGTTCTTCAGAGGGTTTATGGTCTGCGCGAGGATGGTTGATAACAGCTCGAGGTTCTTTCGAAACCTTGACTCTCTTCTTAGGCGGACTAATCTTGTTTCGGATTTTACCAAGCCCGGAGGCGAGTCTGTCCGTCCAGTCTTCTCTCTCGAGGATCCGAACGAACAGTTTCTGTAGGTCTTCCTGCTCTCCTATAGGTTCAGGTTCATCTGTAAAGATTTTCTGAGCCATCCGATGAATCTGTCGCTGCATTTCTCCATCACCTTGCGAGCCGTACGTACTTCGGTTCAAATAGCGTCGATCTCCTTTTCAGTCAGAATATTCCGAGCCCGATACTCGCGCTCTTCGAAGTGATGCATAGGGAAGAGGCAGGGCAGTCGTTTTAGACCGTCAGCTAGCTCAGTCCCAAATTAGGACAGAGCAAAGCAAAATGGTGTTGTTACTCGGGACCCTTGCAAGGAACCTGAGCACGGAGCTGGTTTTCGCTGGTCAGTTCCGAGTCGTTGATTGGTACACAGGACTTTCTGTCGGGATTCTTCCAACTACGTACTGGATCGCGTGCTCTACTAGAGAGCCTACGACAAGGAATACGGGGCCTATCGATCCATAAAGTACCCAGAGGCGTGCCCCGACACCCTCGCTGAGAGTCTCAAGAACGACGCCCGCTGTGATTGTGGCTCTTG
>Ga0137361_10002576_pt1 | contig 11570 bp, 9 predicted proteins | sample Mad1_80_16metaG_FD_104923 | JGI IMG/M metagenome (GOLD analysis project Ga0137361, IMG submission 104923) | Vadose zone soil microbial communities from Angelo Coast Range Reserve, California, USA - Mad1_80_16 metaG | ecosystem: Environmental > Terrestrial > Soil > Vadose zone | place: USA... | reverse complement strand
TCGGGGGTGAGGGCCTCGTCGCCCAGCACCAGCCGGCCCTCCCGGTCGACGCCGAACTCGAACTTGGTGTCGGCGATGATGATGCCGCGCTCGAGCGCGTAGGCGGCCGCGAACCGGTAGAGCGCGATGGAGAGCCGCTCGGCCAGCGCGAAGCGCTCGGCACCGACGACGGCGGCGCCCTGCTCCCGCGTGATGTTCTCGTCGTGGCCGGACTGGGCCTTGGTGGCCGGGGTGAAGATCGGATCGGGCAGCCGGTCGGACTCGCGCAGGCCGGCGGGCAGCCGGTGGCCGCAGACGAGGCCGGTCTTCTGATAGTCCTTCCAGCCCGAGCCGGAGAGATAGCCGCGCACCACGCACTCGATCGGCAGCATCTCGAGGCGGCGGCACTCGGTGGAGCGGCCGTCCGGCCGGAGGGCCAGCAGGTGGTTGGGGCAGATCGAGCGGGTGCGCGCGAACCAGAAGGCGGCCAGGCCGGTCAGGACCCGGCCCTTGTCCGGGATGGCGGTCGGCAGGACGACGTCGAAGGTGGAGATGCGGTCGGAGGCCACGAGCAGGAGCCGCTCGTCGTCGAGGGCGTAGAGCTCGCGGACCTTCCCACTGCCCAGATGCACGGCGTCTGCCATGGATGGCCCCTCCTTTTCCGTCGCACTGTAGCATAGTGCGCGCATGCCCGACGGGCCCGCGACGCCCGCGCCCGCGCCGATCGTGCAGGATTTAATCTCCCGGGTGGATAATGACGGCATGGCCACCCATCAGGCCGTGCTCATTCCCGGCGACGGCATCGGCCCCGAGGTCACCGTCGCGGTCCGCCGCATCCTGGACGCGGCGGGCGCCCCCGTCGAGTGGGTGGAGTGCCGCGCGGGCCTCGCCGCCCTCGAGCGCGGCCAGGACGTCCTGCCGCGGGAGACCCTGGACGCGATCACGCGCCTCCAGGTGGCGCTGAAGGGGCCGTGCACCACGCCGATCGGCGAGGGCTTCGTCTCCATCAACGTGCGCCTCCGCAAGGAGCTGGACCTCTACGCGGCGGTGCGGCCGGTCCGCAACCTCGACGGGGTGCCCACCCGTTACCGGGACGTGGACCTGGTCATCATCCGCGAGAACACCGAGGGCCTCTACTCGGGCATCGAGGCGACCCTGGCGCCCGGGGTCGTGACCACCACCAAGGTCGCCACCGAGAAGGCGTGCACGCGCATCGCGCGCTGGGCCTTCCACTACGCGCAGCACCGGGGCCGCAAGAAGATCACCGTCTTTCACAAGGCCAACATCATGAAGCTCACCGACGGGATGTTCATCCGCTGCGCCCGCTCGGTGCACGACCAGGAGTTCTCCCAGGTCGGCTACCAGGAGATGATCATCGACGCGGGCTGCATGGGGCTCGTGCAGGATCCCACCCGCTTCGACATGCTGCTGCTGGAGAACCTCTACGGCGACGTGCTGAGCGATCTCTGCGCGGGCCTGGTCGGCGGGCTCGGGGTGGTGCCGGGCGCGAACATCGGCGACCACGGCGCGGTCTTCGAGGCGGTGCACGGCTCCGCGCCCGACATCGCGGGCCGCGGCATCGCCAACCCGCTCGCGCTCCTGATGTCGGCGGTCATGCTGCTCAACCACCTGGCCGAGACGCGCGACGATGCGGTGTGCGCGACGGCCGCGCAGCGGATCAAGGACGGCTACAACCACGCCCTCGCCGAGGGCTGCAAGACCCGCGATCTCGGCGGCACGCTCGGCACCGCCGAGTTCGCCGACGCGGTCATCGCCCGCCTCGGCGCCTGACCGCGCCCCCTGCTCGAAGCGCTCTCCTCCGCCGTCCCGCGCCTCCGGCGTCTCGCTTGACAGGATCCAATATATGCATATATAAGGTAGTTTGCATGAAGAGGACCGGGGGCAGCGGGCAGCTCCAGATCTTCAAGGCGGAGTTCTTCAAGGCTCTCGCCCACCCGATCCGCATCCGAATCCTCGAGATCCTCGTCCGGGGTGGCCTCAGCGTGCACGAGCTCCAGGAGGCCCTCGGGCTCGACCAGCCCACCGTGTCCCAGCAGCTCGCGGTGCTGAGGGGCAAGAACATCGTGGAGGCCCGCAAGGAGGGCACCGCCGTGCGCTACAGCGTCCGGGACGCCACCGTCCGCGATCTGCTCGACGTCACCCGCCGGATCTTCGACAACCACCTCATCGGCACGCAGACCATGCTCAGGGAGCTGCGCCGCGAAGCTCGTCGACGCTGACATGCGACTCTTCTCCAAGATTCTCCAGGTTGGTCTGGCCACCGAGCCCTTGCTCCCGAGCGGGGACGAGGTCGTCCGCCTCCTGCACGAGGTCGATGCCCGGGCCCGGCGCCTGTTCGGCCGCGCCCTCGCGATCCGGGAAGTGGACGCGGGCTCCTGCAATGGCTGCGAGCTCGAGATCGTCGGACTCACGAGCCCGGTGTACGACAGCGAGCGCTTCGGGGTGCACTTCGTGGCCTCGCCCCGTCACGCCGACCTGCTCCTGGTCACGGGGCCGGTGACGCGCAACATGGCGGTGCCCCTGCTGAAGACCTACGAGGCGACCCCCGCGCCGAAGCTGGTGGTGGCGGTCGGGGACTGCGCCCGCACCTGCGGGGTCTTCAAGGGCGGCTACGCGGTCGCCGGCAGCGTGGACCAGATCATCCCGGTCGACGCGTTCGTGGACGGATGTCCGCCGGAGCCGGCGGCGATCCTCCAGGGCATCCTCGCGGTGATCGGCCGCCGATGATCCTCCTGTTCGGCCTCATGATCGCCGGCTACGGGTTCGGGGCCGCGACCGCGGCCCTGTCTCCGGGTGGCCGGGTCTCGCGCTGGCTGGTCGCGATCGGGGCGGTGACGGGAGGCGCGGCGTCGTTGGGTCTCGCCCTCGAGGTCTTCGTGACCGGCGTGCCGTTCGTCCTCGAGGTGCCCACGCTCCTCTCGGTCGCGGACGGGCTCGCGTTCCGGCTCGACGCCCTGGGCGCCTTCTTCCTCGGCCTCGTCGGTCTCGTCGCCGTCCCTTGCGGTCTCTACGGAGCCGGGTACACCGAGGCCTACGAAGGCCGCTACTCGCTGCGGCTCCTCGGCGCCATGTTCAATCTGTTTCTCCTCACCATGAGCCTGGTTGCCTGCGCCGGGAACGTGCTGACCTTTCTCCTGATGTGGGAGGGCATGTCGCTCACGTCGTACTTCCTCGTCCTGACCGAGACGGAGGAGCCGGAGACCATCCTGGCCGGCGTGTGGTACCTGGCCATGACGCACGCGGGGCTGGCGCTGGTGCTCGCGGCCTTCCTGCTCCTCGCGGCGGGCGCGACCACGACCGCTTTCGCCGATCTCCGCATGGCGGCGGCCGCGCTGTCGCCGACGACCCGCAACGTGGTATTCCTCCTGGCGATCCTGGGCTTCGGCTCCAAGGCGGGGATCGTCCCCCTCCACGTCTGGCTTCCCCGCGCCCACCCGGCGGCGCCGAGCCACGTCTCCGCCCTGATGTCGGGGGTCATGATCAAGCTGGGCGTCTACGGGCTCCTCCGCGTCGGCCTGGATCTGCTGGGCGGCGGGCCCGCCTGGTGGGGGGCGCTCCTGATCGGCCTCGGCGCCCTCTCGGCGCTGATCGGGGTGCTCTACGCCCTCATGGAGAACGACCTCAAGCGCCTGCTCGCCTATTCGAGCGTCGAGAACATCGGGCTCGTCTTCATCGGCCTCGGCGCCGGCTTCCTCTTTCTGAGTCTCCGGGTCACCCCCGCGGCCCTCCTCGCCTTCTCGGCGGCTCTCTACCACGCCCTGAACCACGCCGCATTCAAGGGGCTGCTGTTCCTCGGCGCCGGATCGGTGCTCCACGCCACCCACACCCGTGACATGAACCGACTCGGCGGCCTGATTCGAGGAATGCCCTGGACGGCGGCCTTCTTCTTGACGGGCTCCCTCGCCATCGCCGGACTGCCCCCGCTGAACGGCTTCGTCAGCGAATGGCTCCTCTTCCAGTCGCTGCTCCCCGGTATCGGCAGTCCGGTGCTCCTGGTGGCCCCACTGCTGACCCTGGCCGTCGGGGTTCTCGCCCTCACCGGGGGGCTCGCCGCCGCGGGATTCGTCAAGGCGTTCGGAATCACGTTCCTCGCGATCCCGCGCTCGCCCGCGGCCGAGCACGTCCGTGAATCGCCTCGGTCGATGCGAATCGGCATGGGAATCCTGGCGACGGCGTGCGCGGGGTTCGGGCTGGCCGCCGTCGTCCTGTTGCCGGCGCTCGCGGCCGCGCTCGCCGGTCCCGCGGGCCTGCCGGCTCCGGCGGCGAGATTCGGCTCCGGGCTCTCGCTGTCCATGCCAGGCGGGTTCGCCCGGATCTCACCGATCCTGGTTGCCCTCGGACTGGTGCTCGTCGCGGCCGGGGCCTGGCTGGGCGTCCGTGCCTTCGGGGGCCGCCGGGCGCTCCGGGTGAGCGAGACGTGGGGCTGCGGGCGAGTGATCCAGACGCCGCGGATGGAGTACACCTCGACCGCCTTTGCCGAGCCGCTGCGCCGCGTGTTCGCCGAGCTCTACCGACCCACCCAGGACCTCTCGATCGACTTCCATCCGGAGTCGAGGTACTTCGTCCAGTCCATCGAGTACCGGAGCGAGATCGTCCCCTGGTTCGAGCGGTATCTCTACGCGCCGCTCGTCGCGCGCATCCGACGGTGGGGCATCCAGGCCCGGGCGATCCAGTCCGGCTCGGCCCACGCCTACCTCACCTATCTCGTGATCGCCCTCGTGGGGCTTCTGGCCCTGCTGCTCGTCCGGCAGATGTGAGATGACGCTCCCGCACCTCCTGTTGACGATGCTCCTCCTCGCCTATCCGACCGGGGCCGTCGCCGCGCTCGGCGGTCGCGGAGCGCTCGGGCGAGGGCTCGTGGCCGGGTGCGGACTCGCGGGGGCCCTGGCCGGCTTCGCGCTCGGCGTGGTCTGTCTGGGCACCGGGCCCGTGCCGACGTTCAGCGCGGCCTTCCTGCCGCTGACCGGGTTCTCGCTGCGCGTCGACGGCCTGAGCGCGTTCTTCCTCGTCGTCATCGGGGTGGTCGGCGCCGCGAGCACGGTATACGGGTTCGGTTACTCGGCCGCGTACGAGGGGCGCTATTCCCTGCGGCTGCTGGGCGCGATGCTGAACGTCCTGCTGCTGGCCCTGAGCGTGCAGGTCATGGCCGACAACGCCCTGACCTTCCTCATGGCCTGGGAGGCCATGTCCCTCTCGGCCTACGCGATGGTGCTCACCGAGCACGACCGGCCGGGCACGGTCCGCGCCGCCCACTGGTACATCGCGGTCACGCACGCGGGCTTTGTGGCCCTGCTGGCGATGTTCCTGCTCCTGTCCGCGGGCGATCTGACCACCTCCTTTGCCTCGATGCGATCCGCCTCGCTGAGCCCCGGAACCCGCGACGCGGCCTTCGTGCTGGCGATGCTCGGCTTCGGCACCAAGGCGGGCATCGCGCCCCTGCACGTGTGGCTGCCGATGGCGCACCCCGTCGCTCCGAGCCACGTCTCGGCGTTGATGTCCGGCGTCGTGATCAAGATGGGGGTGTACGGGCTCCTCCGCGTCACGATCGACCTCCTCGTGGGGGGGCCCGCCTGGTGGGGCGGTCTCGTCCTGGCCGTCGGCACCGTCTCCGCGCTCCTCGGCGTGCTCTACGCGCTGATGGAGCACGACCTCAAGCGCCTGCTCGCCTATCACTCCGTGGAGAACATCGGGATCATCTTCATCGGGATCGGGGCGGGCCTGATGTTCCAGAGCTATGGGCTGATCGCGCTCGCCACCCTCGGCGTCGTCAGCGGCCTCTACCACACGATCAACCACGCGTGCTTCAAGGCCCTGCTGTTCCTGGGCGCGGGGGCGGTCCTGCACGCGACGGGCACCCGCAACATGGAGGAGATGGGCGGCCTGATCAAGCGGATGCCCCGCACCGCGCTGTTCTTCCTCGTCGGGGCGTGCGCGATCGCGGGCCTCCCTCCCCTCAATGGCTTCGCCTCCGAATGGCTCGTGTTCCAGACGCTCCTCGGCGGGTCGGCGATCCCTCAGCCCGAGGTCGCGGTGATCATGCCGATCGCGGTGGCCATGCTCGCGCTCACCAGCGGGCTCGCCGCGGCCTGCTTCGTCAAGGCGTTCGGGATCACGTTCCTGGCCATCCCGCGATCCCGGGAAGCGGAGCTCGCGCACGAGGCGCCGCGGTCCATGCAGATCGGGATGGCGACCCTGGCGGTGGCGTGCGTCGGGCTCGGACTGGCCCCGTTCATCGTCGTGCCGGTGCTCGGCTCGAGCCTCGTGGGGTTCCGCGGCGTCGCCCCCGTCGAGATGGCCTTCGCCCTCACCCTGCCCCTCCGCGTGCCGGGCACCTCCGGGCAGATGTCGATGCCCCTCCTCGCCCTCGGGCTCCTCCTGCTGATGACGCTCGTTCCCCTGGCGCTCCGGATCCTGGGGGCGGACCGACGGCTGCGCGTGGGCGACACGTGGGGCTGCGGCCGCATCGGCCAGACGCCCCGCATGGAGTACACCGCCACCGCCTTCGCGGAGCCGCTCCGACGCGTCTTCGCCGAGCTGTACCGACCGACCCGGGACCTGTCGATCGACTTCCATCCGGAGTCGAGATACTTCGTGCAGTCGATCGAGTACCGGAGCGAGATCCATCCGTGGATCGAGCGGCTCTTCTACGACCGGCCATTGCACGCCCTCCACCACGCGGCCACGTGGGTCCGCCGGCTCCAGGGGGGCTCGCTGCACCTCTACCTCCTCTACCTGACGGTGGCGTTCCTGGTCCTGCTCACCGCCGCCCGGTGGGGGAGATAGTCGTGGAGATGATCGGGTACGCCCTCGAGGTCGCGCAGGCGGCGCTGGCGCTGCTGCTGGCGCCCGGTCTGGTCGGCCTGATCCGCTGGCTGAAGGCCCGCCTGCAGAATCGACGCGGGGCCCCGGTCTGGCAGCCCTACTGGGAGCTGATCAAGCTGTTCCAGAAGGAGGTCGTCGTCTCGAGCAACGCGTCCTGGCTGTTCCGGGTGGCTCCGTTCATCGTCTTCGCGAGCACGGTGGCGGTCACGTTCCTCGTGCCGATCCTCGCGGTGCCGCTGCCCTTCGACGGAGTCGGGGACCTGCTGGTGGTCGTCTACCTCCTCCTGCTCGGAACCTTCTTCCTCGCGCTCGCCGGCCTCGACCCGGGCTCGCCGTTCGGTGGGATGGGGGCCAGCCGCGAGATGACGGTGGCCGCCCTCGCGGAGCCCACCGTCGCGCTCGCGATCTTCGCCCTGGCCCTCAGCGCCGGCTCCACCAACCTCGGTCAGATCGTGGCGCGCACCATGACCAGCCCCGGGGCGTCGCTGAGCCCGGGCCACCTGCTCGCCTTCGGGGCCCTCTTCATCGTGACCCTCGCGGAGACCGGGCGGCTCCCGATCGACAACCCGGCGACGCATCTCGAGCTGACGATGATCCACGAGGCGATGGTTCTCGAATACTCCGGGCGCTACCTCGCCCTCATCGAGTGGGCGGCGGCCCTGAAGCTGCTGATCTTCTTCTCGCTGCTCGGCAATCTCTTCATCCCGTGGGGCGTGTCGGTAGGCCTGACGCCGGCGACCCTCGCGATCGCGGTGGGCAGCCTGCTGGTGAAGCTCGTGGTCCTGGCGGCGACGATCGCCGTCCTCGAGACGCGCATCGCGAAGCTCCGCCTCTTCCGGGTGCCCGAGCTGCTGAGCGTGTCCTTCGTGCTCGCGCTGCTCGCGGTCACGTCCTCGTTCCTCCTGAGATAGCCCATGGAAAGCGTCTTCTCCCAGCTCAGTGTTCTCGGCTCGAGCCTGGCGCTGATCTTCGGGATCATCCTGCTCTGGCGGCGGGGTGTCACCGCCTACATCAGCGCCTTCACCTGGCAGTCCATCGTCCTGTCGGCGGTGACCGCTATCGTGGCCTATTTCGGGAACGATCACGAGCTGTACTGGGTCGCGGCCGGCCTCCTGCTGCTCAAGGGGCTGGTAATCCCGCGGCTCTTGAAGCAGATGGCGCGTCGATTCGCGGCCGAGCGGGAGCTGGAGCCGTACGTGAACACCGCGTCGTCGCTCGTGGTGTCCGGCCTGCTCGTGCTGTTCGGCTACGCGGTCACGCGGCCGCTGGTCGCGCTGAGTCAGCTGCCCACCCGGGCCGGCATGCCTCTGGCGATGGGACTGGTGCTCGTGAGCCTCTTCGTGGTGATCAGTCGGAAGAAGGCGCTGACCCAGGTCATCGGCTTTCTGATGCTCGAGAACGGCCTGGCCCTGTTGGCGGTCCTCGGCACCTACGGGATCCCGCTGATCGTCGAGCTCGGCGTGTTCCTGGACGTCCTCATGGGCTTCCTCGTGATGCAGATCTTCATCTACCAGATTCACGAGACGTTCGAGAGCATCGACGTCGAGCAGCTCAACCGCCTCCGGCACTGAGGGATCGTGAGTACCTTCGTCATGCTACTCGCTCCGCCCCTCCTGGGGGCGCTGCTGGCGGCGGCGGTGCGGCCGTACCGGCGCTTCGTCGGATGGGCGAACGCCCTGCTGTCTCTGTTGTCCATCGGAGCGGCGGTCGCGTTCTGGCGCTATGTCCTGGCGGGCGATGTGCTGACCTCGGGCCCCGGGGAGTTCTTGCGGGCGGACGCGCTGTCGACCTTGCTCGCGCTGTGCGTGAGCCTGGTGGGCGCGCTCGCGGCGTGGCTCGGACCGGGAATGGGCGCGAACGACGGTTACGACGCCGCGGAGGCTCGCCGGTTCCGGATCTTCGGCCCCCTCTGCACGTTCACGATGCTGTTCGCGGTGACCTCGAACAATGTCGGCTTCATGTGGATCGCCATCGAGGCGACCACGATCACGTCGGCCATGCTCATACCGCTACACGTCACGAAGGCGTCGGTCGAGGCGTCGTGGAAATACATCCTGATCGGGTCTGTCGGGATCGCCCTGGCCTTCGGGGGCACGGTGCTCGGCTACTTCGACTTCGTCAACCTGGTCGGGCGCCAGGAGGCCGCGCTGAACTGGACGGTGCTGCGGGCTTCGGCGCCCCAGCTTCATCCGGAGGTGATCCAGCTCGCCTTCGTCTTCATCCTCATCGGGTACGGTACGAAGGCGGGCCTCGCGCCCATGCACACGTGGCTACCGGACGCCCACTCGGAGGCGCCGACGGCCCTGTCGGCCATGATGTCCGGCGTGCTCCTCGCGGTCGCGCTCTACGCGGTGATCCGGTGGGAGGCGGTGGTGAACGCGGCGGTGGGGACGGGGTTCACGGACGGCCTCTACATCGCGCTGGGGGTCCTGTCGATCGCCATCGCGGCATTCAGCTTGGTGATCCAGCGCAACTATAAGCGCATGCTGGCCTACTCGAGCATCGAGCACACCGGACTGATCTGCGTGGGGCTGGCGCTAGGGCCGCTCGGGACCTTCGCCGCGATGCTGCATCTGCTGAACCACGCGCTGGCGAAGTCGATGATGTTCTTCCTCGCCGGACGCGTGCTCCACCGGTACGGCACCACCGAGATCAGCCGGGTGTCGGGTCTCCTCAAGGTCATGCCCTGGACGGGGGGCCTGTTCGCGGCGGGGATGTTGGCGGTCATCGGCCTGCCGCCGTTCGGCCTCTTCATCTCCGAGTTCGCGCTCTTCCGGGCGGGCTTCGCGGCGGGCCGGCCGTGGCTGATGGGGCTCGTGCTGGCCCTGCTGGCGGTAGCCTTCGTGTCGATGATCGGGCACCTCAACCGGATGCTCTACGGCGTGCCCACCGCGGGCGTGCCGGTGGGCGAGAGGGACCGGTGGCCGCTGGTTCCCCTCGGGGCCTGCGTGATGGCCCTCGTGGTGCTCGGCGTCACGCTCCCGACGCCTCTCCAGGCCCTGCTGCGGCAGATCGTGGAGATCGTCGAGCAATGACCCGGCTCCCCCAGCTCATGAGCGTGCTCGCCGAGAAGCACGCCGATCGCGTGGCCGACGTGCGCCTGGTGCGGGGCAACGAGCTCCACTGCTCGGTCCGCCCCCCGGCGGTCCCCGCGCTGGCCACGCTCCTTCGCATGGGCTTCGGCGCGGAGCTGGTGTTCATGGCCGCCACCGATCGGCGAGCGGACCGCGGGGTGTTCGAAGTCCACTATCTCTTCGCCCCCGAGCGGGAGAACTGGTTCGTCCACGCGAGCGTGGCCGTCTCCGCCGACGCGCCGGCGATCGTGTCACTGGCCACGCTCCACTACCCGGCCTCGCGCTTCGAGCGAGAGATCTACGATCTCTTCGGGATCGCGGCCGAGGGCCACCCCGATCCTCGGCCCCTCGTGCGCCACGCGTTCTGGCCGGCCGACTACTTCCCGCTCCGGAAGGATGCGGTGGTGCGGGAGTTCACCGACGACGGGCGCCCCTTCCCCTTCACCGAGGTGGGCGGCGAGGGCGTATACGAGATTCCGGTCGGCCCGGTGCACGCCGGGGTGATCGAGCCGGGCCACTTCCGCTTCAGCGTGGTGGGCGAAACGATCATCGACATGAAGTCGCGCCTGTACTTCACCCACAAGGGCACGGAGAAGCTCTTCGAGGGCCGTGAGCCGGGTGCCGGCGTCGAGCTGGCCGAGCGCGTCTCCGGCGACACGACCATCGGGCACTCGCTCGCCTTCTGCCAGGCACTGGAGTCCGCCGCGGGCACCGCGGTGCCGGAGCGGGCGCGGTGGCTGCGCGTGATCCTGCTGGAGATGGAGCGCCTGTACAATCACGTGGCCGACTTCGGCATGATCGCCAACGACACCGGCTACGCGGTGGCACACTCCCATTGCTTCCGCATCCGCGAGCGGCTCCTGCGACTCAACAAGCGGTTGACCGGCAACCGGCTGCTGCGGGGTGGCGTCGTGCCCGGCGGGGTCGGCCACGACCTACCGGCCGGGCTGGATCTGCCCGGCGAGCTGGAGGCCGCCCTCCGGGACTTCGACGAGATCGTCGGGCTCGCGCTCGAGAACACGCTCGTGATGGATCGGCTCGAACGGACCGGCCACTTGTCCCCCCGCATCGCGCGTGACCACGGCGTGCTGGGGTACGTCGCGCGTGCCTCGGGTATCGACGCCGACGTCCGGCGCGACCATCCTTTCGCGGCCTACGAGGATCTCGACGTGCGGGTACCGGTCTTCGAGTCGGGTGACGTCAAGGCGCGGACGCTCGTGCGGGTCGAGGAGGTGCGGGAATCGGTGCGGCTCATCAGGGAGGCGGTGACCCGCCTGCCCGCCGGGCCCCTCGCCGCGCCGCTCGGGCCCTTGCCGCCCTTCGCGCCCGCGTTCGGGCTCGTGGAGGGCTGGCGGGGCGGGATTCTCCACTGGGTGATGGGCGACGGCGCGGGGCGGCTGCATCGGGTGAAGATCATGGACCCCTCGTTCCTCAACTGGCGGCCGCTCTCCTACGCCCTGCTGAAGAACATCGTTCCCGACTTCCCGCTCTGCAACAAGTCCTTCAACCAGTCGTATTCGGGAAACGACCTCTGACGGGGGGTATACTGCCAGCATGAAAACCGGACTGATCGTTCTGGGCGTGATCATCCTGATCGTGGTCGGCGGCATCGGCTGGGCGATCGGGATCAACAACCAGCTGGTGGGGCAGGAGCAGCTGGTCAACGAGAAGTGG
>Ga0137361_10002569_pt1 | contig 11589 bp, 10 predicted proteins | sample Mad1_80_16metaG_FD_104923 | JGI IMG/M metagenome (GOLD analysis project Ga0137361, IMG submission 104923) | Vadose zone soil microbial communities from Angelo Coast Range Reserve, California, USA - Mad1_80_16 metaG | ecosystem: Environmental > Terrestrial > Soil > Vadose zone | place: USA... | reverse complement strand
TCGCTTTTCGCAGCTCCGCCCGCCCTCACCAACGATGGATCCGGCTTTGGCGGCGGCGTGCCGGGATCGCGGAAGCGATTGGTGATCGGATAACGCCGGTCACGACCGAAATTCTTCAACGTCACCTTGACGCCGGGCGCCGCCTGCCGCCGCTTGTACTCGGCGAGGTCGAGCATGCGCGCGACCTTCATCACCGTCTCGCGGTCGAAGCCCGCCTCGACGATTTTCGCGATCGGCTCCTCACGCTCGACCAGCCGTTCGAGGATGCGGTCGAGCAGGTCGTAGGGCGGCAGCGTGTCCTGGTCGGTCTGGTTCTCGCGCAGCTCCGCGCTCGGCGCGCGGGTGAGAATGTCGTCGGGGATCACTCGCGCGCTCGGTCCCAGCGCATCCTCCGGCTTCCATGAGTTGCGCAGATGCGCGAGCCGATAGACCTCGGTCTTGTAGAGGTCCTTGATCGGGTTGAAGCCGCCGTTCATATCGCCATAGAGCGTGGCGTAGCCGACCGACATTTCCGATTTGTTGCCGGTCGTCACCACCATCAGCCCGAACTTGTTGGAGATCGCCATCAGGATGACGCCGCGCGCTCGCGCCTGCAGGTTCTCTTCGGTTACGTCGCGCGGCCTGCCCTCGAAAACAGGCGCCAGCGATTCTTCGAGACCAAGCACGGCACTTTCGATCGGCACGATCGAGTAGGCGCAGCCGAGCGTCTTGGCAACAGCCGCGGCGGCGTCGAGCGATGCCTGCGAGGTAAAGCGATAGGGCAGCATCACGCAACGCACGCGCTCTGGCCCGAGCGCGTCGACTGCGAGCGCCGCGACCAGCGCGGAATCGATGCCGCCGGAGAGACCGAGCACCACGCCCCTGAAGCCGTTCTTGTCGACATAGTCGCGCAGCCCCAGCATGCAGGCGCAATAATCATCCTGGTCGGCGTCATGGAGCTTTGCCACCGGTCCATCGATCGAGCGCCACCCATTGCCGGTACGCTGCCAACACACGGTCGTCACCAGCTCGCGGAAGGCTGGGAGTTGGAAGGCGAGCGAGCGGTCGGCATTGAGGCCGAACGAGGCGCCGTCAAACACGAGCTCGTCCTGGCCGCCGACCTGGTTGACATAGACGATCGGCAAGCCGCTCTCGGTGATGCGCGCGACCGCGATGTTGAGCCGCACTTCGTCCTTGTCGCGCCAATACGGCGAGCCGTTCGGGACGACCAGCAGTTCCGTGCCGGTCTCAGTCAGGCACTCGACCACTTCTGCGCCCCAAATATCCTCGCAGACCGGAATGCCGAGGCGCACGCCGCGGAAATTGATCGGCCCTGGCATGGGGCCAGGGATGAAGACGCGCTTCTCGTCGAACACGCCATAGTTGGGCAGATCGACCTTGAAACGCACGGCCGTGATGGCGCCGCCGTCGAGCAGGCAATAGGCATTGTAGAGCTTGCCGCTCTCGACCCATGGCGTGCCGATCAGCATGGCCGGGCCGCGATCGGCGGTCTCGCGCGCGAGGTCCTCGACCTTCACCCGGCAGGCGGCCTGCAGCGCGGGCTTGAGCACGAGATCCTCGGGCGGGTAGCCGCACAGGAAGAGCTCCGGCAGCGCGACCAGATCGGCGCCATCACGCGCCGCCTGGGCACGGGCGCGGCGCGCCTTGTCGGCGTTGCCAGCGATGTCGCCGACGGTCGGATTGAGCTGCGCAATCGCGATCGCGAGCCTGTCGGTCGGACGGACGTTCATGATTTAGGTCTAGCCGCCAACCCGCCGGACCGCAATCGCCGCGAGCGCGCAGCATCTACAACAGGCCGAAACGCTCGGCGAGCGCCAACAGCCAGGCAAACCCGGCGATCAGCAATGCCAGACCGACGGCCGCCGAGCCCATGTCCTTGACCTGGCCGATCTGTGGATCGACCGCACGGGTGACGCGGTCGGCGAGTTTTTCGATCGCGGTATTCAACAGCTCGACGACGAGCACGAACACGACCACGCCAATGAGGGCGAGCCGCTTCCAGGTCTCACCCGCGACCACGAAGGCGAGCGGCACCGCGACAATGAGAGCGGCCAATTCCTGGCGAAAGGCCTCCTCGCTGCGCACCGCCGCGATCAGGCCGTGCCAGGTATTGATGGTGGCGCGCAGGAGTCGGTCCATGGATCGGTCATCGGCCGCCGAGCGCGGCGATCGCAGGCTCAATCTACCCTCGTTGCGGCGCAAATCCAGCCAGGGCCCACGAAGCTCTAGTTGGTGCTGATGAGCGGATAGGGCCCGAGCTTGATGCTGGTCTGCAAGAAGGCGCCGAAATTGCTGGTCTTCCACTGAACCACTTGCGGCAGGGCATTGATGCCGACGATGTGGCCCTCGAAGTGCGTGAGACCCCTGGTTTGCATGTGCCAATAGCGGGCGCCCGCGCCGACCGTGAGGACTTCGTTAACGCGATAGGAGAGGAAGCCATCGAGCTGGTAGCCCCAGCCGTTGCCGTCCTCCGGCACCGGCCCGGTGAAGGCGCCGACGAACCTAGCGGTCGGGTCGATGCGCAGCCAATGCGCGTCGGCGCCGGAGAGATGCACGTAGGGCACGAAAGCAGCATCGAGGCTGAGCTTGAAGCGATTGATCTCGACTGCGGCATCGAGCCCGACACGTAACGAGTGCCAATTGTTGACTTGGCTGATCACTTTCACGAAATCGGGAATACCGCCAGCGCAAACGAGCGGATTGGTGGCGATCTCGCCGCAGCCATAGGCGTTCACGGTCTCGCGGAGGAAATGGTAGCCGGCATAGAGCCCGACATGGAAGTCCGCCCCCCAGAGGAGCTTGAACCCGCCGTCGACGCTGCCATAACTTTGAGAGCTGTTCTTGTTTGTGCTCAACGTCGCCGAATAGGGACTGATCCCTGGCGGAAAATCCTCGTCCTTGAGCTTGCCATCCCACAAGGCGCCGCCGCCGGCATAGCCCTTAAGGAACCAGCCGGTGTTGAAATCGAAGCGGCCGTAGCCCTCGCCGGTGAAGATTGTGAGGTTGTCGTAGGTGAGCCGGGACAACAGCTGGGTGCCGGTCGTGTCGTAAAGATTCTTGCCGGTCTTTGCGTGCCCGGACCAGAGCCGGAGCCCGAAATCGCCTGTAAAACTCGCGGGCGTGTCGAGAACTTTGTACGACCAGTCCGCCGCGCCCGCAGGAACCGCGGTCGGCAAGCTGATCGCAAAGGCCACAGCCGCGCACACACACGCCATCGAGATCGATTTGATTTTTTTCACGGCAGGCCCCCCGCCTGTTTCGGGGGCCATTCTTCCAGCCGATGATTTTCGCAATCCTTACAATTTGAGCGAACGCACTGAAGACCCTGGCCTATTGTTAATGCCCCAATAAATCGGCAATCATTTACCTTCACAGAGCGTGAATGGGACAGGATGTTTCGGCAATATGTTTAGCTGTTCCGGACGTTTTCACCGGAAGCGGATCGGCGTCGATCAGCCAAATGCGTATTCGATGACGAGCCTCGGCGAGCCGTGCGAGATGAACAGGGTCGGAAACGGCATCAGACAAACTCCGTTCCCCCGCGCCTATGGCTATATGGGGTCGGAAACGATCATTCACCTTCCCCTGCGGTACCTGCGGGGGAGGAAGAAGAGGCTTGCCGCCTGATCAGAGTCCCGCGACAGCAGGCAGTGGCTGGGCCTTGCCCGCGCGTTCCTCTTTGAGGAGATCGGCAAGCAGGAAGGCGAGATCGATCGCCTGTTCAGCGTTGAGTCGCGGGTCGCAGACCGTGTGGTAGCGATCGTTGAGATCCTCGTCGGTGATATCGCGTACGCCGCCGGTGCATTCGGTCACGTTTTGGCCGGTCATTTCGAGATGCACGCCGCCGGCATAGCTGCCTTCGGCCGCGTGCACTTGGAAGAAGCTGCGCACCTCCTTGAGGATTTGGTCGAACGGCCGGGTCTTGTAACCTGACGCCGAGGTGATCGTATTGCCGTGCATCGGATCGCAGGACCATACCACCTTGCGGCCCTCGCGCTTCACCGCGCGGATCATCACCGGCAGAATCTCTCCGGCCTTGTCGGCGCCGAAACGGCAGATCAGCGTCAGCCGTCCGGGATCGTTGTCGGGATTGAGGATATCGATCAGCCGCAGGAGATCGTCGGCCTTGAGCGAGGGCCCGCACTTGAGCCCGAGCGGGTTCTTGATGCCCCGACAGTACTCGACATGGGCGTGATCGTATTGGCGCGTGCGGTCGCCGATCCAAAGCATGTGGCCAGAGGTGGCGTACCAGGTTCCCGGCCGCGTCGAGTCCTCGCGCGTCATCGACTGCTCGAAGCCGAGCAACAGCGCCTCGTGGCTGGTGTAGAAGTCGGTGGTGCGCAGCTCCGGATGGCTCTCGAGGTCGAGCCCGCAGGCCTGCATGAAGCCAAGCGCCTCCGAGATGCGGTTGGTGAGCTCCACGTAGCGACGCCCCTGCGGGCTGTCCTTGACCGAGCCCAGCACCCACTGGCGCACATTGCCGAGATTGGCGTAGCCGCCGGTGGCGAAGGCCCGCAGCAGGTTCAGCGTCGCCGCCGACTGGCGGTAGGCCTGCAACTGGCGGCTCGGGTCCGGCAGGCGGGCGTCGGGCGTGAAATCCGTGCCGTTGATGATGTCGCCGCGATAGACCGGCAGCTCCCGGCCATCGCGCTTTTCGACCGGCGAGGTGCGAGGCTTGGCGAACTGGCCGGCGATGCGGCCGACCTTCACCACCGGCGAGGCCGCCGCATAGGTGAGCACCACCGCCATCTGCAGGAAGACGCGGAAAAAGTCGCGGATGTTGTTGGCGCCGTGCTCGGCGAAGCTTTCCGCGCAATCGCCGCCCTGAAGCAGGAAAGCGTCGCCAGCCGCAACCCGCGCCAGCGCTTTGGTGAGGTTCCTCGCCTCACCTGCAAAAACCAGCGGCGGGAAGGTTGCAAGCTGCCGCTCAACCTCGGCAAGCGCGGGCTTGTCAGGGTAGTCGGGCATCTGCTGGATCGGCTTCTTGCGCCAGCTCTCCGGCGTCCAACGCTCGGCCACAGTCAATCTCCTTTGCGGGTTCGACCGCGCAACGTGCCAGGTCGCGTGGCAGGGTTATATACGAGAGCGGGTGCCGATTGCCAGCCGCACGTCATCGCCGTTCGGCTTGCCGACATCGTCCGGCGCATCGTGAACGAAGACTTGGCACCTCTCCTCGATGCGCAGAACGTCTCGCGCAACAAGTCAAATGAATAAATTCTACTCCGCCGCCTGCCGCTCATAGCTGACGGCCTTCTCGCGCATGGTCACGAGCTCCTCGGCGCCGGTCGGGTGCACCGCCATGATCGCGTCGAAGTCGGCCTTGGTAGCCCGCATCTTCACCGCGACGCCTATGAGCTGGATCATTTCGCCGGCCTCGGGCCCGACGATGTGGCAACCGACCACCCGGTCGTTGCTCGCGTCGACGACAAGCTTCATGAACGAGCGCGTGTCGCGACCTCCGAGCGTCGCCTTCATCGGGCGAAATAAGGTCTTGTAGATGTCGACCTTCGGCAGCCGGTGGCGGGCCTGCGCCTCGGTAAGTCCGATTGCCCCCACTTCCGGCTCGGAGAAGACCGCAGTCGGCACGTTGCTGTGGTCAATCGGGGTCGACTTGCCGCCGAACACGGTATCGGCGAAGGCATGGCCTTCGCGGATCGCGACCGGCGTGAGATTGATCCGGTTGGTGACATCGCCGACCGCGTGGATGTTGCACACCGACGATTGCGAGAATTCGTCGACCGCGATGCCGCCGTTCTTGGCCAGCCGCACGCCCGCCGCTTCGAGCCCGAGCTTGGCGACATTCGGCCGCCGCCCGGTCGCGAACATCACCTTCTCGACTTCGATCAGGCTGTCGTCGGAGAGCTTTGCGGTAAAGGTGTCTTGGGTCGGCTCGACAGCCGCGACGGTCCTGCCGCAGATGATCCTTATGCCGCGCCTCTCCATTTCGCTGCGCAGATGCGCACGCACGTCGTCGTCGAAACCGCGCAGGATATTTTCGCCGCGATAGACCAAAGTGACCTCGGCGCCGAGGCCGGCAAAAATGCCCGCGAACTCGACTGCAATATAGCCGCCGCCCTGGATGAGCACACGCTTGGGCAGCGCAGTCAGATGGAACGCCTCGTTCGAGGAGATGACGTGTTCGATGCCCATGATCGGATGGCCGGGATGGGGCGCGGCGCCGGTGGCGATCAGGATATGCCCGGTGCGGATTTCTTCGCCGGTCGAAACGAGGCGCACAGTGTGCGCGTCTTTCAGCACGGCACGCCCCTTGACCAGCTTGACATCCGCCCGTTCGAGCGCGGTGGTGCAAGCGGCCTCGAGCCGGGCGATCTCGCGGTCCTTGTTGGCGATCAGCTTTGCCCAGTCGAAGGAGGGCTCGCCCACGGTCCAGCCATAGCCAGCGGCGTCCTCGAACTCGTCGGCAAAGCGCGAGGCATAGACCAGAAGCTTCTTCGGCACGCAGCCTCGGATGACACAGGTGCCGCCGACCCGGTATTCCTCGGCAATCATGACCCGCGCGCCATAGGAGGCCGCGATACGCGCGGCGCGCACCCCGCCCGAGCCCGCGCCGACCACGAAAAGATCGACGTCGCGATCAGGCATGCCGCCCCCTTTGCCCGACCAGCGAGGCTGCACGCATGAGGCCTTTACAAGTCATGCCCCTTCTTCTTCATCTCGGCGCGCATCTTGGCCATCATCTCAATCCCAAATTTGTCCTGCCAAGCCCGCACCCTCTCCAGGCTATCGTCGAGGATTTGGGGCTCCTCCGCGACGATCTTCCTGCCGAGCGGCGATTTGTAGAACGCGAGCGCATTCTTGAGCTCCTGCTCGGTGAAGCGCGACGCATAGAGCTTGGCAACCTCGTCTAAGAGCTCCGCGCTTCGGCTCGCATATTCGGCGCGCAAATTGCCCGCAACCTCGCCGAGGTCTTTGCTGAGCATCGGATTGGTCTGCAGCAACATCAATCGGACCCGGTCGATGATGCCGGGCACGATGGGATCATACATCGCAGCTGCGCCCTTGGCGGCGATGATCTCCTTGGCGAGCGTAACTGCATTCGCCGATGGTTGCTGCGCCCACCCAGGCGCCGCCAAGGCGATAAGGGCAAGCCCCAGCAGGACGGCACGGATCGCCCCACGCAGTGATTTCATGATCATGGCGATACTCCTCTCCGGTGGCATGGCTCAAGGCCGGTCGACGACGCGAACGCCCTCGGAACTCGCGAGAATGGCCGTTTGCGCAAGTCCGATGAATAGGCCGTGTTCAACCACGCCGGCAATGGCGGCGAGCCGATCCGCCAGCGCCTTCGGGTCACAAATCCGCTCCAGTGCGGCATCCAGAATCCAGTGCCCGCTGTCCGTGACGAAAGCGTGACCATCCTGGTCCCGCCGCAGCAGCGTCGGCCCAGGCGATCCCGCCGCCGCGCTCGCCGCTTCGACCAGCCGCCGCGTTGCAGCGAGGCCGAACGGCACCACCTCGACCGGCAAGGGGAAACGACCGAGCACGGGAACCCACTTCGTTTCATCGGCGATCACCACCATGCGGGCCGACGCCGAGGCCACGATCTTCTCGCGCAGCAGGGCACCGCCGCCCCCCTTGATGAGACTCAGGTCGGGGGCGATTTCGTCGGCGCCGTCCACCGCAAGGTCAAGGGCGGGAGTCTCGTCGAGGGTGGTCAGGGGCACCCCGAGCCGCTCGGCGTCGCCGCGGGTCGCCTCCGAGGTCGGCACCGCGACCACATCGAGGCCGGCGCGGACGCGTTCGGCCAGAAGGGCGACGAAATGCCGAGCGGTCGAGCCGGTGCCGAGGCCAAGCCGCATCCCAGGACGGACGAATTCGATCGCGCGGGCAGCAGCGGCACGTTTTTGGGCATCGATGTCCATCGCGGTGAGGCAGTGTCGACTCGCCTGAAAGTCCAAAGTCTGTCTAGCGTCGCTCCCCGGCAGAACATAGTCAAATTGCGCCCGCGGCGCCCGACCGGAGCCTTGCCATGCCGGGGCCTACCAGCTAGCGATCCCAAATCATGACTGTTCTAACCGTCGTCTTCGATCTCGATGGGACGCTGGTCGATACCGCGCCCGATCTCGTGGCAACGCTCAACACTGTCTTTGCCCACGAAGGTCTGCCACCGGTCGCCTACGAGCGAGCGCGCAATATGGTTGGAGGCGGCGCGCGGGCGATGATCGAGCGCGGACTCGCCGCGGAGAGCCGCAAGCTGCCGCTGGCGGAGATCGACCGGCTGGTGCGGGACTTCATCGACCATTATGCCGCCCATATCGCCGACCGCTCGCGCCCCTTCGACGGGGTCGAAGCCGCCCTCGATGAGCTATCCGACAGCGGCTGTCGCCTTGCGGTCTGCACCAACAAGCTTGAATGGCTCTCGCTGCGGCTGCTCGATGCGCTCGACCTGTCGAGGCGGTTTACCGTCGTTTGCGGCGCAGACACGTTCGGGGTGTCCAAGCCCGATCCCCGGATCCTGCTCGGCACGATCGGCCGGGCTGGCGGCCGCCCCGACCAAGCGGTGATGATCGGAGATTCGACGACTGACATCGCTACCGCGCGGGCCGCTCAAGTGCCGATGGTCGCAGTCGATTTCGGCTATACGGAAACCCCGATCGCAAAACTCAACCCGGATCGGGTGATCAGCAGCTACGCTGACCTGCCATCGAGCATTTTCGGCCTGTTCGGCGGCCACGAGGGCGAATTTGCAGGAATTCGTTAATCGTGAATTTACCTTATGCTTGCCACACTTAGGCGGAATTATTGGCGGGAAACAGAGGGCGCGGGCAAAACCGCGGCGGTTGCGCAGGGCGGATTGCGCTCGTATGGTCTCGACTGGGGACAAAGGCGGCCGTATGCCGCCCCAATGGTGGGAAGTACCATGAGCCGAGTTATTGCCGTCACGGCATGTGGCTTCGCCCTCGCCGCATGTTCGATGTCGATGCCAAGCCTTGACTTTTTCAGGTCGTCGCCGGCGACCGAAGTGTTGCGGGTCGAGTCCGAGCCGCCAGGAGCGGATGCCAGGACCACGCAGGGGCAGTCCTGCCGCACGCCCTGCGAGCTGACCGTGCCCTCAGGCAACGAACTTGCAGTGTCCTTCGCGCTCAACGGCTACCAGCCGCAGACCCTGCAGGTGCGCCCCGAGCTCGCTCCTGGGCCGAGCTACGGCGAGGCGGCCGCGGGCGCGCGCCTACAGCCAAACCCGGTCTACGCCGAGCTTTTGCCGGTCGGCCCGGCGCGGCCGGGAAAGAGAAAAGCCCCTGCCAAGAGGAAATCGACCGCCGCAGCACAGAAATCTGCGCCGCTCCCGGGACAGAGCCAAGCGAGCTCCCCGGACCCGAATTCGTCCTATCCGGCCGGCTTCCCGTGGCCGCCGGCGCCGCAATAATTTCATCCACACGCACCGGCCGCTCCTCATTTTGGCCGCTCACGAAGGCGGCCCATCCACTATTTCTTTCTTCTGCGCCGATCCTGATAGCGGGCCGCTGGACGCTCTGGCCGATATCGGTCAGAATTCCTACATGTTGGTAACGAGGCCGTGGCAAGAGGCCCGGCTTCCGTGAGCGATCGAGTGGGGATGGTGGAATGACGCAAGGCGCTTCGGCACTTGAATTCAATCGCCAAGCGGACCGACCTAGGCGTCCGCTCGTCGATCCGTTTGCGCGCGCGATCACTTACCTTCGCGTCTCGGTGACCGATCGATGCGATTTCCGCTGCGTCTACTGCATGGCTGAGAACATGACGTTCCTGCCGAAGGCCGATCTGCTCAGCCTCGAAGAGCTCGACCGGTTGTGCACCGCCTTCATCGCCAAAGGGGTGCGCAAGCTGCGGCTCACTGGCGGCGAACCGCTTGTGCGGCGCGGAATCATGACGCTCGTCGGTTCGCTCTCGCGCCACCTCGCGACCGGCCAGCTCGACGAGCTCACGCTCACCACCAATGGCTCACAGCTGCCGAAACATGCCCGCGAGCTTGTCGACCATGGTGTCAAGCGCATCAACGTCTCGCTCGACACGCTCGACCCCGACAAGTTCCGCGCCATCACGCGCTGGGGCGAGCTCGACAAGGTCCTGGCGGGCATCGACGCCGCGCAGGCGGCAGGCCTCAAGGTCAAGATCAACGCGGTCGCCCTCAAGGGTGTCAACGAGGACGAGTTTCCCGACCTGATCGCCTGGGCGCATGGGCGCGGCATGGAGCTCACCCTGATCGAGGTGATGCCGCTCGGCGACGTCGGCGAGGGCCGGCTCGATCAGTATCTTCCGCTGTCGATCGTGCGGGCGCGTCTGGCCGAACGCTACACGCTCGACGAGATCGACTACCGCACCGGCGGCCCCGCCCGCTACGTCCGGGTGGCCGAGACTGGCGGGCGGCTGGGCTTCATCACCCCCCTTACCCATAACTTCTGCGAATCCTGCAATCGCGTGCGTGTCACCTGCACCGGGACGCTCTACATGTGCCTCGGCCAAGAGGACGCGGCCGACCTGCGCACCCCGCTGCGAGCGTCCGAGGCTGACGATCTCCTCGACGCCGCGATCGAGGAAGCGATCTCGCGCAAGCCCAAGGGCCACGATTTCATCATCGACCGCCGCCATCAGCGGCCGGCGCTCGCCCGTCACATGAGCGTCACCGGCGGCTGAGCTTCAAGCCGCTGCCGCAACGATCAGGCGGCGCACTTCTTCGGTCTTGAGTTTCTGCGGCTCGAAGCAGACCCCGGAGCTCTGCTCGCCCGCACGGACGACCTTGCCGACGACCGGGTGGAGCGCAGGCAAGGTCAACACCAGCTTGGTGCCGACCGCGAGGCCGGGCAGATTCTCGATCAGGGCGCCGGATTCGCTGATGTCGAAGACGCGAGCGTCGAGGCTGCGTCGATCGAATTCGACCCGCGCCCTGGCGTCGATGTCGTAACGCGGATATTCGCGCAGCTCCGCGCGGGTCGCCTTGCGGGCGATGTCGGGGATCGCGATCCGCAGCGATTGCGAGGTGCGCTGCATATCCATCGCGACGCCGGCGACGCCGATCGCGCTCGCGGTCGAACGCACCACCATGTCGGCGAACTCGGCCATGTGTTTGGCCACGTCGGACACCGCAGCATTGGCCATGCGCGAATTCTCCGAAAAACCCTCGATCGCCGCGCGCTGCTGCTCCATGGCCGCAGAGATCGAGCTGGTCACGTTGGAAAGCTGGTCGATCGCCTCCGCGACGCTGGCGAGCGAGGTCACCACCTGTCGGGTCCTTGATTGGATCTCTGCTATCTTGGCGCCGATCTGATCGGTCGACTTGCCAGTCTCGTTGGCGAGCGATTTCACCTCGGAGGCGACGACCGCAAATCCCCTGCCAGCGTCGCCGGCGCGCGCTGCCTCGATGGTCGCGTTGAGGGCCAAGAGATTGGTCTGGCTGGCGACCGCGTTGATCACGCCCACGATCTCGCCGATGTCATCGGCGGCGGCTGCGAGCGCCCTGATGATGTCGCGGGAATTGGTCGCACGTTGAACCGCGTCCTGACTCGCGGCCGACCCGCGCTCGACCTGCGCGGCGACCGCCCCGATGGCCGAGATGATCTGATCGGAGAATTGGGCCGCCTGGTCGTTGGT
>Ga0137361_10002564_pt1 | contig 11597 bp, 15 predicted proteins | sample Mad1_80_16metaG_FD_104923 | JGI IMG/M metagenome (GOLD analysis project Ga0137361, IMG submission 104923) | Vadose zone soil microbial communities from Angelo Coast Range Reserve, California, USA - Mad1_80_16 metaG | ecosystem: Environmental > Terrestrial > Soil > Vadose zone | place: USA... | reverse complement strand
TTCGCAGCCAAGCCTCTTCGATCGCCCGGCGCTGCAATACGCCAAACCCATCGATGTGCCCGCGAACTTCCGCGCTTGGACCGACGATTACAGCAATCTCTGGCGGGTCTTCCGCTTCCCCTCGTGAAAATTGCCCGCCCGGAAAAAAGGAAGCCCCAAAAGGTTAGACCTTTGACCAAGATCGGATCCGATGCTTGCTAAGGATGACTTCGAATATGCGGCCGCGAAATCCAATTCTTCGCGCTGCTCGTGCTGCCCCGGGCAAACCGTTGCCAAGATGGGCCGGGTCTGGCCCTCAGCAGACCTAACGCTTTACGTGGACGGCGTGCCAATAACATCGCCGGGGGCTTCTGGCCTTGGGGTCGGGCATGGGGATGGTATGACATCTTCAACTGCGGAAGTTGGAGTGCCACGGTGAGTACCGTTTGCAGGCATTTATCGTTCTCACGTGTGTCGGCATTGGTAGCGCTTATCTCTTTTTTGCTGGCCAATTGTGCGACCGGCAAATCAAGCGGCTGCAATCGGGATGGAACCGACCTGCCTACCGGTCCGGATTGGGTGGGCCCCGTTCGGAGTACAATCGCTGATGGTTGGCGCAACGCTGCCGAGGGCTGGGCCGGTTCGGACGCGGTGCTCGAACGAGTGAATAGGCCAATGCTGTGGCGCAGCGCTTGACCCGGCGCGCCAACCCGATAGAGGATCGCAAATGCCGCACTAGGCCCTCAGCTCACGGCGGAGACGCGTGCCACTATCGCCGGCGCCGCCAGTGCACCGCAGGGCGCAGCGCTGCTTCTCGCGAGCCTCGAATTCCAATGGAGATGATCATGTGGACTAGGCGAACATTCTTCAAAGCGGGTGTCGCGTGCGCCACGCTTGTGTTCAGCGGTGCACGCGTGAGGTTCGCTGACGCTGCGCTTCGAACGGATAAGCGTTTCGTCGTCCTCACCCTTCGCGGCGGCTTGGATGGCCTCGCGGCCGTGCCGGCTCATGGCGATCCCGATTATGCATCGCTGCGCGGGTCGCTTGCTCTACCAAAGAGTGGCGCGGGCGCGCCGATTGATCTCGATGGATTCTTTGGGCTCAACCCTGCGCTTCACAATCTCTCCGAGATGTGGCGCGAAAAGGAACTTGTTATTTTCCACAATGTCGCGACGCCCTATCGCGACCGTTCGCACTCAGATGCCCAGAATGTTCTGGAAACGGGTAGTACGAAGCCATATCTGGTAAACGACGGCTGGCTTAACCGCGCGCTCCAACCTTTGGGGCTCGACACCGGCAATGGTGCCCTCGCTGTGAGGAGTTCGCCGCCGTTGCTACTCGATGGCGCAGCGCGCGTGATCAGTTGGATGCCATCGCGCGTGCCCCCGGCGGATGAGGATTTCCTCGCTCGCGTCGGTTTTCTGTACGCCAAGGACGAAGTGCTGGCGCCCGCCAATTGGCAACGTCCGAATGGTCAGGGGAACGGCCCCGCTGCCTCGATTGCGCTGCTGATGGAGGGCGCGGGCAAGATCCTCGCCGCGCCCGACGGTCCGCGGGTCGCGGTATTCGACATCAGCGGCTGGGATACGCATTTCGACCAGGGGGCGGGCGATGGTCAACTCACCCGGCGCCTGAGAGCGCTGGATGAAGGCCTTGCTGCGTTAAAGACGACCCTCGGTCCGATCTGGAAGAGGACTGCGGTTGTGGCGGCCAGCGAATTCGGGCGGACGGTGGCCGTTAATGGCACCGGCGGGACGGATCATGGCACTGGAGGCGTCGCATTCCTCATGGGAGGCATGGTTGCCGGTGGTATGATTCACGCGGAATGGGTTGGGCTCAAGCAGCGTGCACTCAGGGATGGACGAGATCTGCCGGCGCGAACGGATACCCGATCGGTGTTCAAGGGCGCTCTTGCAGACCATCTTGGCGTGTCCAAAAGCCAGCTCGAACTGAGCGTATTTCCGGACAGCGGTGCCACTCCGGCCTTCAAGGAACTGTTCCGGACTTAATGGCTAACCACTCGGCTCACGTCTCAGGCGATGACCAGCCCCTTATTCAGCCTCCGGGGGAACAGCTGCTTTGTGAAAAAGGGACCTTCGTTTTTTGCGCCGGGAAGGGCGATCGCACGATGGCGGCGAGATGGAACTCGTCGCGCGCGCCACTGAGACCTCTGAACAAGTAAACAGGTGGCTCTGGGTTCGGGTCGCGGAACGAATCCGGCCCCACTTGTTTCCGTTGCGATGACAGTTCGGTGGTTCAGTGACTATCTGAGAGCGTTTCCGTTGCAGCGTCGATCTCGTCGACGCTACTCTCGAACCGAGCAAGCGCAGCCCTTGCCGAGTCTTCGACACCGGCATAGTCCGTGGAAATGCTAATGATGGCCGCGGCGGGCGGTCCGCCGAGTAGCTTGGCCCTCAGCTGCAAGAGTTTGGCCAAATATGGATTGCCTGTGTAGCGACCATCGACCCAAAGCCAATGCCAAAGAAGGCGTCGGTCGTGTCCGCCACCGAAGGTCAGTGCCCTAGCATAGAACTTCTGGCGTGCGACGCTGGTGTCCTGCCAATGCTCCCCTGTTTGTAGCATCGGGGTTGCGCCGGCAAACTGATGGTTCGAACTCGCTATTTGGGCTCCGGGCCTTTCGAATGCAAAATATCCAAGGCTCAGGTAAATCGTGGCCGCACCGTCGCTGTAGGCCTGATGCCATACCCGGTCCGCGCCCCAGAATATAGGGGGTGAAGGATCCTTCGTTGCAACTTGGATCCATGGCCCGTGCACCGATAAAGGCAATGCTGTTGGCGTGCTGGTGTTGGTTGGCGGGCTCTCTAAAGATGCCGCTCCGGCTTTGATAGATACGACGAGGAGTAGCGAACAGAGCGCGGCAGCGAGGAACGAAAACGACGATATGGCGACGGGTAACCGGACGGCAGATCGGGCGTGCACTGCTGATAGAAAATCGTCGCCGTCGGCTTCCCGCATAGCGACAGCGATCCCGATCATCCCCAACAGCACCAGTGCAAATAACACCCAACCGTACAGAATGTGATCGACGCCCACGGCATAGGTATTGTCCGTAAGGTAGCTGATCAGGACAATGATGAACGCACGAAAGCCGTTTGCGACGATCGGCACGACGACGGATAAGGCCATGAAGAGCGCTCGCCGGCGCCAACTGCGCAGGAACATCCCGCTAAGCAATGCGCCAACAGCAACCGAGGCAATAAGGAATTTCAAGCCCGCACAGGCTTCGGCCACGATCCATGTCGCGTTCGGTAAATAGATCATCAATCCATCCGAACGCACCGGGATACCGGTGAGCTTTAGCAGGGCCACGGTGGAACCGGCAGTGACGGTCTGCAGTATGGGGATGAGCGATTCACCCAGAGGAACCAGAAACAACAAATAGACCAAAGGAAAAATGAGGGTACGCGTGGCCTGGACGCCCAAGATAGCGACAACCGTGCTTTGCGCCATCGCCACGAGCGCGAATTCGGAGACCACCAAAGTACTACTGAGCTCGCCCAGCAGCCAGACGGCACCAGCGGCCAGCAGCAACCCAAATCCGAGAACGCTTGGCATGGGATTCGTAGCGAGTAGCCTGTCGCGGCGCTCCAATACGAGGTACACGCAAATCGGCAGAATTAAGAAGCAGTAATTGTAAGCGGTAGTGCCATTCCAAGCCGCGACGAGAGCTGACGACGTTCCATAGAAGAGGAACGGCAGCAAGGTCAGAACAGCGACGCACAAAGAACCAGAAAGTAGCCACGCCTTAGACATGGCCACGTGTTCTATTCGTGATCCGATCTCTTGAGATTGCGACAGAAAAGTCCTCCGTCAGGCATAGCTGACGAAAACTACAGGTAAAAGCCAGAAGTAAGAAACGGCCTCATTGCTCACCCGAACGGTGCCCAGCAAGTGACCAATCCAATGCCAATTGCATTAGATCTTGGGCGTCGAGCTACTAAGTAAGTTCACGGTGTCGAGGCCACGCGTCGCTATTTACGGTTGATGCACCGCTTGGCGACGTATGCTCCGGCTACCCCAAGCCCAAACAAGGTCAATGTGGCCGGTTCCGGGAGTCCAATGATGCCCGGTCCCGCCAGAGCCGGTCCCAAAGCAAATTTCGCGCGAATTATCGAATCCCGGACGCCGAGCCACTGAGTAGCTTCACGCCGTGTGAACGCCATGACCGCTACTTGCGGTTAATGAACCTTCTGGCGACGAACGCGCCGGCTACACCAAGGCCGAACAAAGTCATTGTGGCCGGTTCTGGTAGTGGGGCGATTCCGGCCATAGCCGGTCCCGCCACTACTACCAAGATCAATGTCGCGCCGACAATCGTGAGAATCCGGTCGATCATTCGAACCCCTCGGGACAGTGTTTGGTTAACCCAAGCAAATCTTGCGCCACAGACAAAACCTAGGAAAACAGCGCTTTTAGTTTTGCGCTCTTTCGAGATTGTAAGAAGAGGTTACACTTAAGTCCCTACCGGATGAGATCCTGTCAACAGATCGAGCCACATGTCGAGTTGGACTGCTAACGTTCTTCACGCGTCGATAGCCGGTGACCCATAGCAGGCACGTGGGTCGTAGATGGTGTCACGAGTCCTAATTGGGCGCGCTCATCAGACGCCCCTCTGTAAGAGGAATTTGTAGGGGTGTGCGAATCGTGAACGAAGCTGCGCTGGCGAACATCCTGAGGTTCAGTTCTGTCTTGCTTCCAGCGGGCTTCTTCGTCCTGGCGTTATGCGAAGCGCTGCGCCCGGCGCGAGCGACCACTGCGCCACTGGCGCTCCGTTGGTTCGGCAACATCGCCGTGTTTGTCTTGGGTTGGCCAATCTTAGCTCTGCTTCCGTTCCTTTCGGCCACCGGTGCCGCGGTGATTGCGCGTGAGCACGGGCTGGGCCTCCTGAATATGGTTTCCATTTCACCTGCCGTCGCCATACCGATAAGTGTGGTGGCGCTCGATTTTGTCGGATATTGGGAACATCGTCTGCTTCATTCATTTCAACCATTTTGGCGGCTCCATGCGCTCCATCACTCAGACACCGATCTCGACGTAGCAACCTACATTCGACATCACCCACTTGAAGTTCTCATACAGGCACTTCTTGATGCCTTGGCCGTAATCGCGTTCGGATTCTCTCCGGTGTCCGTCGCGCTCTTTATCGCCGTAACCACCGTTGTTCAGATGATTGCTCATGGCAACGTAGAGCTTCCTAAGATGTTACGCTGGGTTGCCCCCTTCGTCGTCACACCGGAATTGCACCGGCTGCACCACTCACGAGCATTCGACGAGAACAATGCGAACTTCTCCAATACATTTCCAATTTGGGATCGTTTGTTCGGAACCCTGCGCCTTCAACCTCGCGGCGAGCTGCTGCTGGGCCTTCCCGAATTCGCCGAGACGAAGTTTCAGCGCCTCGACCAGATGCTAATGTTGCCGCTACGCATTACCGGTGTTCCATCGACATCTCGGCAATCGGGTTTGCAATCCTAACCATATCGGGCACAGAGGAATGGCTGAGGGCGGGGGGAGCCGCGTAACATGATGCGTGACACGCCGTCATTGATCAGAAGTGCCTGCTTCTGACAGACGCAACAATGTATCAGTCGCAGAGACCTATATCAGAAATTGGCGGCACCCGGCCGCTTTTTTGTCTCGAGCCAAACGACTGCTTTCGGCAAAGTCGGACGTTATTTTCCTGCGCCGGAATCGGCAAATCCTGACCCCTTATCGGACTCAAATCGGCACTGGTCTGAATTCTGTTGGGTATCAAGGATCGTCCTTCGGACGAACCGGATCGGGGCCGCCGAGACGCGCGAACAGGGACTTCGTGCACCGAGGACGCACTTCATTCGCGGTATCTTCGCGGCAGCATCGCTCGGCGTATTCGCGGTCACGGCCTATTCCAGTATCGGGCTTCTTCTTCCGCAAAGGTGGCAGTCGAACGTCGTCGCGGTCACCCGCGGATTAAGTCCAATCCCTTACCGTTCCGGCGCTCCGGCCGCATCACCTCCCCCGATTCCGACGAACGTCGCCGCGCAAAGCGTGGCGCAAAGCATGGCCATTGTGGTTCGTGATGTGAATGTTCGTGCCAGCCCTTCGAATGCGGCAGCAGTGGTCTCGACGCTGTCGCGCGGCGTGAAAGTCGCGACCATCGAGCGGCGCGGTAACTGGACACTTGTTCAGATCGAGGGCGACAGTCGCAACACCAAGCACCGACAGGGTTGGGTCTACGTTTATTCCTCAAATACGAGGTGTGAAGCCAAGACAGCGCTAGCCCCCCATCGCGTATGAAAGAATTTTTTTCAACTTAGCGGGATTTTGGAAAGGTGACGGTCAAGTCTACCCGATAGGTTCCCAAGTTCACGGCCCTCAAAATCATGACCCGCCGGCGTCGCCCGTGGGTTTTCTTCTGCAAGGTGACGAGACCCACATGAAACGCGCTCTGACACTTACCGCTGCGGTATATCTATTAGCCGTGCCTGTGGCGTTTGCCGCTCCTGGGCATGGCAGGGGCCATGGGGGCGACGCGGACGTGCCGCCAGGACTGGCGAACAAGCCCTATGGCCTTCCCCCGGGGCAGGCGAAGAAGATGTGGCGAAGGGGCGAGAGAATCCCGAACGCTTACCTCGTTCCCCAATATTTCATTGTCGAACCACGGGTGTATCACCTGGTTCCGCCCCGTCCCGGCTATCGCTGGGTCGTCGTTGAGCGTGATGCCTATCTCGTCCAAATTACGAGCGGGATGATCGCGGATGTAATCGCAGGTGCCGTCGCCGATCTGAACGGACCCGGCGATGATCGTTATGGGCCCCGGCCGGTCATCACCGTTGATCGGGAAGATCGGTGGCGCCAACGCTATGCACGCACTTACACCTACAATGACGATTCGTTCTACAAGGAGTGCCGCCAATCGGTTGATCCTGCGGGCGTCATTGGTGGCGCGTTGATCGGCGGCCTGTTGGGCAACGCAGTTGGCCGCGGCAGTGGACGCACCGGAGCGACGATCGCAGGTGTCGTGCTCGGGGGCGCGCTCGGTGCGGCGCTGACCCGCCATCTCGATTGCGAAGATCGCAGCTACGCGTACAAAACATATTCCGACGGGTTCAACTCCGGGCGTCCCAACAGCGTCTATAAGTGGAGCAATCCGAACAACGGCCATTACGGCGACTTCCACGTTGCTGATTACTACAACGATCCCGACGGTTTCCGCTGCGCCAACTACACGCAGCAGATCTTCGTCGACGGTCGTCCGCAGGCGGCGACCGGCCGTGCCTGCCAGCAGCCGGATGGCACTTGGGCCATTGTGAGTTGACGGACGCGATCCTCGGCGAGCAGGGAGGTGGCCTGGACCTGATTCCTCCTTTTACTTCGCGTTAATCCCATGAGGCCAACATCGGCCGCTGAACTCATCAGCTAAAGCAAATCGGCCTCGGCCCGCTCGTAAAACAGGAAGATGAATGAACGAGCAGATCAACCCAGTGAAATTTATAGGACCACCGGCCGCAACAGCCGATCACTTGCCGTTGCTGGGAAAGCTGGTTCGAAAGACGGCCAAGAGAAAGTTGGTTACGACAATGACCTTGACCGACGACACCTGCAAATGGCCGATCGGTGACCCGGCTAAACCAGATTTCCACTATTGCGGCCAACTGCCGCAAAACGGACGGCCTTATTGCGATAAGCACAATTCCATGAGCTATCAGTCAGCCCGGCGCAAAAATAGTCCTGAGAACGCCTCCGATCCTGACTGAGCAATTTCCTGACTTGCAGACAGGCTGAGGCTCCGACAGGACCCGATCGCAGTCCGCGGCAGAAGTGCCGTCTGTCTCGCGTGCTTCCCAGCAGGATAATGCGAATAATTTTTCGAGTGGCTTAGAACCGAGCACCCTGACGTTCGCTTATGGCGACACCCAGCCGCCTTTTCGCCACTTGGCAAATGACCGCTTTGGATGAAGTCGGACGTTACTTTCCCAGGTCGGAATCGGCAAATCCTGACTCCGGACGGACGTCTCTGCGGAAGCGCGTTTGCCATGAACAGCTGCCGGACTCCCGTCTGCTTACTGGAGAATGACAGGTTCTGGCGAAACCGGGCCTAAAAATTCTACGCGGGAATCGGCAATCTTTTTCATCGGGCCTAACGCACGGTGTGGGTAACGAGCAACTCAGGCGTAACGGGACGTGATACAATGGAGAGCCAGGGGAAACACACCAACAGGAGGGCAAAATGGCCGTGCGGGAATCACCAGTTCCATCGCCTGTTGCACAAATGCAGTACGAAGCGACGAGGGCTTCCGTTGCAGCCATTTTGACCGCTGCTCTTGTGCATGCCGCCGGTCGCCCACACTCCGTGGCGGAGGTTTTGGAAATTCAGCGTGATATTTCTTGGTCCCTGTATCCCAAGAACGAGTTGGGCTCATACCAAGAGTGGCTCAAAACCAAAGACGGGCGAATACAGCAAGTTCACGCTTAATCTTCTGCTGACGACGATTCCGGGCGTTTTTGTTTGCGCAAAACCGCCTACTTGAGGGACTGAATGAGCGCCCCTTATCGTTCCCGGCGCTGCCGACGCGAAAATCGGTGGGGTCAAGAAGTCATACGCTGGGAAAGGGGCCGCGCAGAACTTTCATATCCAGCCCAGGTGGACTAACTCTGACGAGTATGACTGGCGCGAGCGTGAGGCGGTGAATTGGATCCTTTGACAATTAGACCAAGACTTTAGGCTTACTGCACAACAATCATTCAGCGCTCGCGTGCGAGTGTCGTCTCGCTATGGGCCAGTCCCAACAATGCGTGGCGAAGGTACTAGTCGTTGAGGACGACCCGATTGACCATTGCCTCGTCCCAAGCAGTTTGCAGCTGTGCGGGTTCGAGGTCGTCCACGCGAGGGGCATCCCAGAGGCCATCAGTATCCTTCAGAAAAATGGCGACATCGATGTGGTGTTCAGTGACCTCATGATACCCGGCGACGGCTCGGGGCTGCAGGACTGGATTCGCATCAACCGGCCCCGACTCGTTGTCATCTTGGGATCAGCCAATATGGCAAAAACCAAACCCAGTTCGCATGTGGAATACCGCTTCTTCGCCAAGCCCTACAATATGAACGCCGTGGCGACTTGTATTAGGTCATTGATCCGATAGTGCGTCCGGATTTGTTCATCCCCGATAGTCTCGAATTGCGTGCGGCGCGCGCAGGAGATTTTTAATCGTAGATACAATCTTCAGCGCTTCGGCTTCTGCGCCTGCTTTTTGATGGCGTAAGCCACGAGCTGGTGGATCGCCTCGGCTCGAGAAAGAACTGGGCGTTGCCCGGCGCGCCAGTCGTCAAGCGCCGCCAGAAATTCGTCCGTCGTGCGCATTTGGAAGGTTCGCAGTTTCTTCTGTGCCATGCCCCATCTTGTAGCGACTGTGTTGACATTTCGTTGACACGTGCTAGCAATCTGCGTGTAATTACATGAAGGACCGGGGGACGAGGTGAACCGGCGGATATTGGCGAGCGACCCTTCATGCAAGTCACGATCCTCATAATCCTTGCAACGTGGGTAGTGGGCAGCTTTGCCTTCTTCGGCCTTCTTGGCTTGGTAAACCGGGATGCGCGACTGCCCCAGCAGTTAGCCCGCTTCACGAAGCACTCAAATCGCGCGGCCGACGGATTTACGATTCGCGTCCGCGAGCGCGCCTCGCGATCTTCACGGCGATTGCGTCGATCCACGCCATAACATCGCCGTTCGGCAGTCGCTTACGAAGATCTGCTGGCGAAACGGCCGGCGCGGCGCAATGAAGGTCCGTTCTCGGGAAGACAGGACGTTCCCGCGCCTTGCGACTATTGACCGGGTCTGGACCCAAATGAGACCATCCGCACTCGTGCAAATTTACCATTGGGAAGGTCCTGTCCCCTAACGCCGGGTTAAGTTAGCTTGCGGCTGACTTGGCCTAACAGGAGAGCGTCGCATGCTTTCGCCAATCGAGCGACGGGGCAAGCTCAAAGCTGCTATTCGCGCGCTCAGCGGCAATTTCCTCGAAGTTTACGACTACGTTATCTACGGCTTTTATGCCACCTACATCGCTGCCGTTTTCTTTCCGACGAACAGCGCGTTCCTCTCGCTAATGCTGTCGCTGACGACGTTCGGCATCGCCGCGGTCGCGCGTCCGTTTGGCGCCATAGTTCTTGGTTCCTATATGGATCGCAAAGGTCGCCGGGCGGGGTTACTCCTCACCCTCGGCCTGATGGCGATTGGAGCGATTACGATTACCGTCATGCCCGGCTATGCCGTGATGGGTATTGTCGCGCCCGTCGTGATCGTCTGCGCACGGTTGATTCAGGGTTTCGCGTTCGGTGTTGAAAGCGCCGGGGTCATTGTCTATCTCGCCGAAATTGCCACTCCGCGGAACCGCGGGTTCTATGTTTCTTGGCAAACCGCTTCCCAAGGTCTTACGGCTATGCTCGCCGCTTCCCTGGGATTTGCGCTTGCCGCCAGCCTATCGACTGAACAGATGGCGTCTTGGGGCTGGCGCGTGCCGTTCCTCATCGGCTGCCTTGTCATCCCAGTGCTCTTTTGGTTGCGAAGTTCATTGGAGGAAACGGAAGCTTTTCTAAAAAGCCGCCATCCCCAAGGCACGGGCGAGGTGTTGCGGGTTTTGGCCGCTCATTGGCCGGTCATGCTCATCGCGCTGGGTATGCAAATCTTCACGACGACCATTTTCTACTTGATCACCGTTTATACGCCGACCTTCGGTGGCCAAGTGTTGCATTTGCCGCCGCTGGGCAATCTGCTGGTCACGTTCTGCGTCGGTCTCGCTCTTTTCATCCTGATCCCTATCGGTGGTGCGCTTTCCGACCGGATCGGCAGAATGCCATTAGTCATCGTCGCTCCCTTCCTCGTTCTGATCACCGTATTTCCAGCGATGTCCTGGCTGATCGCGGCGCCGAGTTTTGGCGGGCTACTCGTGGTCGAATTATGGCTCGCATTTTTAAGTGCGATGCACCTTGCGGGATTGGCGCCACTTTTCGCCGAAATCATGCCAGCAAAGGCCCGGACATCGGGAATGGCACTCGTCGTTAGTCTGGGAAGCGGCTTTTTCGGCAGCTTCACCCCGGCGATCAACACATTGTTGATCGAGATGACCGGCAATCGCGCGGCGCCCGCGCTATGGATCACCTTCACCGCCGCCATCGGCTTAGCGTCCGCGCTCGCCGCAATGCGTTTCGCACCCACTGCGTCAATGCAAGAAGCGCCGACGTAGCGATTCTGGTCAAAGGTGTAACCTTTTGGGGCTTCCTCTTTACCCCCGCCCCTAGGGGGAGAAGGTTGGGGTGAGGGGGTCAACTCCGCGCGCGATTTTCCGGTAAGGTCGCACCCTGGAGGAGTGATTTGGGGACAGCATGAACCCACCTGACGAGACGGGCGAGATCGCGCGCGGAACTCCCGGCTGGCTGCTGGCCGCGCTGACCATCTTCTCTGGTGCCTTCTTTCTTTTCCAGGTCGAGCCTTTGATCGCCAAGGCGATTCTGCCCTGGTTCGGCGGCTCGGCGCAGGTTTGGACGACGTGCCTGTTGTTTTTCCAGGCCGCGCTGCTCGCGGGCTATCTCTACGCGCATCTCTTGTCCGAACGCG
>Ga0137361_10002559_pt1 | contig 11606 bp, 9 predicted proteins | sample Mad1_80_16metaG_FD_104923 | JGI IMG/M metagenome (GOLD analysis project Ga0137361, IMG submission 104923) | Vadose zone soil microbial communities from Angelo Coast Range Reserve, California, USA - Mad1_80_16 metaG | ecosystem: Environmental > Terrestrial > Soil > Vadose zone | place: USA... | reverse complement strand
GGCCGTGTCCACATGACTCGGGGTCGTCGTGGGTGGCTAGCCCCTCGACGTGCGACTTCCTCCTTCGCTACACTCTGCCGGTTTATCCCGGCGCTTCTTCCAGAACCAGTACGAAAGGTAACAGCCGGAGGCTACGGGCGCCCTTGATTACGGTCACGGGTCGTGAATCATCGAAGCGGGTGACCAGTGTTACCCTCTGCGTCCATGAATGCCCTTCTCCTTTTCGTTGCCCTCTTCACATTGCGGCCGGACGACCATCCGATGCGAAAGCCGGACGCCCCGGCGAAGCCCCTCGCCGGACCGGTGGTCGTGCTCATCTCCGCCGATGCGGAGTGGCGGGCGCTCCGGCAGGTCTGGCCGCAGCCGGCGGCGCAAAGCTCGCCCTTTGGCGAGTGGATCGAGCGCGAGGTGGGCGCGGGCGCGGGAAGGCGACTCGTGATCGTCTTCCACGGCGGCTGGGGCAAGGTCGCGGCCGCGGCCTCGACCCAATACGCGATCGACCGCTGGCATCCCCGCCGGCTCGTGAACGTCGGCACCTGCGGCGGCTTCCGGGGCCGGATCGAGCGCGGCGAGGTCGTCCTGGTGGAGCGGACCGTCGTCTACGACATCGTCGAGCAGATGGGCGACGCGGCGGAGGCCATCGCCGCCTACACGACCGACCTCGATGTGTCCTGGGCGGGGCCGGACCTGCCCAAGGGGGTGCGGAAGGGACCGCTCGTCTCCGCCGACCGGGACCTCCTCCCCGCGGACATCCCTCGCCTGGAAAAGCAGTTCGGCGCGGTGGCCGGGGACTGGGAGTCCGGGGCCATCGCCTGGACCGCGCACAGGAACGCGGTGCCGGTGCTGATCCTGCGCGGGGTCACCGACCTCGTCGGAGAAGGGGGCGGAGAGGCTTACGGCAACCTCGCCCTCTTCGAGGAGGGCTCGCGCGCCGTGATGAAGCGCCTGCTCGACGAGCTGCCTTCCTGGCTCGCGCGCTGGGACGCGGCCACCGCCCCCTAGCTTTTCCGGGTCTTCCTTCCGTAGGCCAGCTCGGCCCCGCCGGAGATGATGTTGTCGACCCCGGTGGTGAACGTGGCCTCGGCGGCGAGGAACAGGCAGAGCTTCCCCGCCTCTTCTATCGTCCCCATGCGGCCGAGGACCTGGGCCGCTTCGCCGTCGGCCCTGGTCGTCGCGGGATCGGGCGCGGCGTCCACCGCCTCCTTCCACAGCGGAGTCCAGATGTTCCCCGGCGAGACCGAGTTCGCGCGCACGCCGTGGGCCGCCTCGTCCACCGCCAGGGCCTTGGTGAAGGCGGTGATGGCGCCCTTGGTGGCCACGTAGGTGGTGGCGTAGAGCTGGCCCATGCTCCCCACCAGGCTCGAGAGGTTGATGATGTTGCCGCGGGTCTTGCGCAAGTGGGGCAGCGCCTCCTGGCAGGCCACGAACATGCTCACCAGGTTCAGCTCCAGCAGGTCGCGGAACTCCTGGGCCGTGAACGCGTCGATCGGCTTGTGCGGCGGGTGCCAACCCGCGTTGTTGATCAGGCAGTCGAGCCGGGCGTGGCGGGCCACCGCGCCCGCCACCAGGGCGCGGACCTCGGCCTCTTTCGACACGTCGCAGCGCACGAACTCGGCGCGGCCGGGGCCCTTCGCGTTCACCTCCGCGGCGAGGGCCTTGCCTTCGGTCTCCCCGCGCGAGCAGAAGACCACCTTCGCCCCAGCCTCGGCGAAGACGCGCACGCACCCCGCGCCGATGCCGTGGCTGCCCCCGGTGACGATCATGACCTTGTCCGCGTAGCGCATGTCGCCCCAGCCCTCAGAGCTTCAAGCTCGACAGGTATTTCAGGCTCTGGGGGATCTGCCCCAGGGGATCGGGGCTCTCATCCTCGATGTAATAGGCGATGGTGCCGGACTTGATCGAGGCCCGGAAGACCGCCGGCCAGTCGATCTGGCCCGTCCCCACCGGCACGTTCGTCTCCTCGGGGGCACCGCTGGTGCCCGGGGGCAAGCTCAGCCCCTTCTTCATGTCCTTCACGTGGAGGAACGGGACCCGGCCCTTGTATTTCTCGATCAGGGCTGCGGGATCGGCGCCTCCCGCCTTCGCCCAGAACACGTCCACCTCGATGTGGACGAGGTCGTGATCTGTGTCCGCCATCAGGGTGTCGAAGAGCGTCCCTTCGCTCGAGGGGACGAACTCGTAGCCGTGGCAGTGGTAGGCGAACTTCATCCCCTCGCCGCGGGCCGCCTTGCCGATCTGGTTGAAGGTCCCGGCCGCCTTCGCCGCGTCTTCCCTCGTGAAGTCCTTGCCGTGGGGGATCCACGCGCAGACCACCCAGGACGCGCCCAGGGTCTTCGCCTCCTTGAGCCCGCCCGCCGGGTCGTCGCGCAGGCGCTCGAAGCCGATGTGGGAAGCCTGGCAACGGAGCCCCGCCTTGTCGAGGGCGGCCCGGTGCTCCGCGGCCGTCTGCTCCCATAGCCCCGCGGTCTCCACCTCGCGGATGCCCATCGGCCGCACCTTGGCCAGGGTCCCCGGCACGTCCTTCTTGAGCTGCTCCCGCAGGCTGTAGAGCTGCAGGCCCACGGGGCCGTTGAGGGCGGTCTTGACCTCGGGGACGTCCGCGGCGAGAGACCTTCCGGGCCGGAGCGCGGCCGCGGCCCCGACACCGGCGGCCATGGTGGTGAGGAAGTCACGGCGTGAAGTCATGGGTCACCTCGACGATGAAGGGAAGGCCGGTCTAGAGGTCCCCCGCCTTGACGCGCTCGGCCAGGTAGTCGGTGGCACGCCAGGAGAGGGCGAGGATGGTGAGGGTGGGGTTCTTCTCGGAAGCGTTGGGAAAGGCGGAGCCATCCACCACGAACACGTTCTTCACCTCGTGCATCTGGTTGAAGGCGTTCAGGGCGGACCGTTTGGGATCGGCGCCCATGCGGCAGGTGCCGTGCTCGTGGATGGCGGAGCCGGGCGGGTCCAGCTGCCCGCGCCGATAGCCGACCAGCTCGCCCCCCGCCGCCTTCACCACTTCCTCCACCCAGTCGGCCATGTGCTCCGCCATCTTCTTCTCGTTGTCGCCGATGCGGTAGTCGATGCGGGCGAGGGGCACCCCGTAGCGGTCGTTCCGGCCCTCCTCCACCGTGATCCGGTTGTGGGGGTAAGGCAGCACCTCCCCGAACGGGTGGACCTCGAACCAGGACGGATGCCGCTGCTTGATCTCCCGCTTCAGGGAGGCCCCGAAGCCCGGGACCGCGTAGGCGCCCCGCGAGGGGCCGCTCGCGCTCGACCCCGTGTTCCAGAACTGGACCCCGAACCCGCGCAGGTAGTCGCGCTTGTGCGGGGGCCGGTGGTTGAAGCGCGGCACGTAGATGTGCTCGCCCCCGATGCCGCGGTCGTTCCGGGTGGCGGTGCCGTAGAGGAGGGGCAGGGTGCCCCCCACGTTGATCCGGATCTGCTCGCAGAGGTAGCGGCCGATCACGTCGGAGCCGTTGCCGATCCCGTTGGGATGGCGTCCGGACTTCGAGTTGAGGAGGAGGCGCGTGGAGTCGACACAGCTCGCGCCCACCACCACCACCTTGCCCAGCACCTCGCGCTCGGCCCCCGTCTTCCGGTCGAAGTACTGGACGCCCCGGGCCAGGCCGCGGTCGTCCACCAGGATCCGGGCCGCCACCGCGTTCGAGCGGATCTCGAGCTTGCCCGTCTTCACCGCGAAGGGCAGCAGGTGGTCCGCCGAGTTGAAGAACGAGGCGGTGTCGCAGCCGCGCCCGCAGGCCCCGCAGTAGTGGCAGGCCGGGAAGCCGCGGGTGGGCCGGGTCATGTTGGCGCGACGCCCCGCCACCGCCGGAGTGCCGATCGTCGCGGCCGCCTGCATGAGCAGGCGCTCGCCGCAGCGGGGCGGGGGCGCGGGCTGGAGGAAGCGGCTGCCGGGAAGGGAGTCCGAGTCGTCGTCGCCGCCGCACACCCCGATGAGCTGCTCCACCTGGTCGTAGTACGGGGCGATGTCCTTGTAGGAGATCGGCCAGGGGATCTCCCAGCCGTCGCGCTCGGACGCCTTCAGGTCCATCTCGGAGTAGCGCAGGCTCACCCGGCCCCAGACGTTGGTCTTCCCCCCGTGGCCCCACACCCGGACCAGATCGAAGGGCCGCTCCCCGGGGGTGACGTACGGCTGCTCCTTCGTGTCGAGGAAGAAGGCGGGCGGGCGCTCGCCCCGGGCGTGCCGCTCGCGCTCCTCCCAGGGCATGACGTGGGTCCAGAACTTCGCGCGGTCGAACTTGTCGCCCGCGTCGAGGAGCACCACCTCGATGCCCTGCCGGGTCAGGTTCCAGGCCGCCATGCCCCCGGAAGCGCCGCTGCCCACGACCACGACCGCGTAGACCTTCGGCGGCTCCAGGACCTGCATGGCCAGGGCGTCAGGCGTGCTTGCCGGGGTGCGGGCAGTCCGGGAAGCTCGTGAAGAACGACTGGCCCGTCCATCCGAGCTCGCGCATTCCCTGCTCCGACGAATAGTGCGCGCCCACGATCCAGCCCTTCAAGTGATCGAAGTGGTCGCGGAGGCCCACTTTCCCGGGCTCGGGCTCCGGCGCGGGCGCCCTTCCCCGGCGCGGCTCCGCGCCCGGCTCCAGACTGGAAGCCGCGGTCAGGATCTCGACCTGCTGCGCCTCGGTGAGCTGCTTCCACGGCTTCGAGAAGCGCGCGCGGGCCTCGCCCTCGAAGGCGCCCAGAGCGGTCAGGAAGCGGGCCTGGTTCTCCCGGGAGTCCACCGCCAGGAGCTGATCGATGAAGCGGTCCGAGCCGCTCGCCACCGAGCCCGGAATCATCCGCTCGCACATCGCGGTGAGGGTGGCGAACTGGTGGGCGTCGAGGAACTCGGGCTTCCAGGAGGCGGCCTTGGCCTGGCCCTCCGCGCGCTCCACCTTCGCCGCGTCCGCCAGGTGCTGGTGAACGGGGTGCGTCTGGGCGCCCAGGGGGAGCGCGATCCCCGCCCCCACTCCGCTGAGCAGCCCCTGGAGGACCGCTCGGCGGCCCACCCCCGATCCCTCGTCCTTGGCTGGCTCGTCGGCCGGGTGGTCCATCCGCCCTCCTTCGCGGTGCGAAGCGTAGCACAAGGCCCGAGGTGGGCGTAAGATCCGGCGTTCGGCCTCCGGTGGGCGCCTCCCCCTACGGGGGGAGGGATAGGGTGGGGGGTCGATGAATAATAGGAGGATCCTTGACCTCATCGCGTAGAGCTTTGTCAGCCGCCGCGATCGTCGTGACCGGCCTGGGCGCCGCTTCCCTGCGCAGCGCGGAGGACGCGGCCTGGACGAGCCGTGAGCTGGCGCAGAAGGTCCAGATCGTTGCCGAGCCGAGCCACCCTTTCCACTACAACCAGGGCACCGGGCCCTATGGCAACCCCACGCTCAGCCTGCTGGAGCGGCGCCGCGCCTTCTTCCCGGGCGAGAAGGTCCGCATCGGCTTCCGCCTGCCGCGGGAGGCGAAGGTCGCGGGCCCCCTCGAGGCTCGGGCCGCCTTCTCCCTGCACGACCTCGACGGGGTCAAGGTGGGAGACGTGAGCGAGGTCTCGGTGCGCGCCTCCGCGTCCGAGGTCACGGGCACCCTCGAGTGGACGGTGCCGGAGGCGAAGCAAGGCTCGTACTTCCTGGCCGCCCGGTTCCTCGACGCGGACGGCAAGCCGCTCGCCACCCGCAGCGAGATCGTCTTCCTGACCCCCGAGTACCCTCGGCTGCTCGCCGAGGCGGAGCGGGTCGCCATCGACAAGGCAGCCCTCCCTCCCCTGATGAAGGAGGTGAGCCTGCCCTCCGTGGAGATGCTGATCGAGGACGCGAAGATGCGCTGGTACGACTTCGGCCGCGCGCCCCGCGACTGGGAGTACGTGAAGCGCCAGCTCACCACCGCCCGGGCCTATGCGCAAAAGCTGGCGGCCGGCGAGGACCCCTACCGCGACCAGGCCGGCCTCCTCGTGAAGGCCTACCGCTCCACCCTGGACGACACCCTCCAGCCGTACGCGCTGTACGTGCCGAAGTCCTACGACTCGAAGAAGGCCTATCCGCTGCTCGTCAGCCTGCACGGGGCGACCTCGAACCACCTCCTCAACCGCCGGCGCGTCTTCGGCCTGGGCAACCGGCCGGGGGAGTCGGACTACGAGGCGATCCGCAACGAGGACGTCCCCTTCCCCGAAGTGGACTTCATCGTGCTCAGCCCCTACGGGCGCGGCGAGGTCGCGGGGTACAACGGCGTCGCCGAGGCGGACGTGCTGCGGGCCATGGACGACGTCGAGCGCGCCTACAACGTGGACCGCGACCGCGTATACCTGACCGGCCTCTCCATGGGCGGGGGCGGCACCTGGCACCTCGGCCTGCGCTACCCCGACCGCTTCGCCGCCATCGCGCCCGTCTGCGCGCTGGGCGACCTGAGCCTCTTCCTCCCGATCTCGCAAGGGGCCAGCGCCGACGACCGCGCGCTCATGGACCTCACGGGGCCCACCGCCATCGCGGAGAACGCGTCGAATCAGCAGGTCTTCATCTTCCACGGCAACGAGGACCCCGCGGTGAACGTCGAGCATTCGCGCCGGATGGTCGCCCGCTACCGCGAGCTCGGATGGCTGGACAAGAGCGTTCATTACTTCGAGCTGCCGGGGGTGAACCACTTCGCCTGGGACTTCGCCTACCGCGAGGCCTCGCTCTTCGCGCGCCTCGCCCCCATCCGCCGGAACCCCTTCCCCGACCACGTCGTGTACTCGACGTTCTCGCCGCGCTTCAACAAGGCCTACTGGCTGCGGATCGACCGCATCGACCACGGGCTCAAGCTGGCGCGCATCGAGGGACGGAGACGAGTGCGGCTCTTCGAGATCACGGTCGACAACGTCTCGGCCTTCACCATGCTCCTCGGGCCGGCCCTCGTCCCCCCGGGAATGCCGATCGAGGTCAAGGTCAACGGCGAGGCGGTGTGGCGCGGCGTTCCGCCGCCGGCCGCCCTGAGCCTGTCCCGCGGGCGCGCCGGGCGCTGGCTCCAAAGTGCCTGGGTGGGGCCCGCGGTCGGTCCAACCGACCATCCCGAGGCGACGTTCCGCAGCGTGAGCCTCGTCCAGTCCGGGGCCCACGTCTACGTCTACGGAACCGCGGGCGATCCCGCGCTTACCGCGGCCGCGCGGCAGGCGGCGGAGACCCTTGCGGACTGGGGCCCGAACGTACGGGCGCGCTGGAAGGTGATGGCGGACAATGAAGTGACCCCCGAGCTGATGGCCAGCCACAACCTCGTGCTGGTGGGCAACGCGGCCCTCAATCGGCTCGTCGCCGGCATGGCGGACAAGCTGCCCCTACGCCAGGATGCGACGGGGACGTACGCGGGCGCCCAGCGCGTGGCGGGTCCCGACGCGAGCTTCCGCCTCCACTACCCGAACCCGCTGTCCGCGGGCCGCTACGTGCTCGTCTACGGAGCGGGGAGTGCCGCGGGGTTCAAGCGCTTCCAGCCTCCCCCGCCGGGGGCCCGGCCGCCCTCCGCCCTGGCCGACTATCTCGTGCTCGGCGAGGACGGCCAGACCGCGCTCGCCGGCTACTTCAAGGACGACTGGACGATCCCGGCACGTTAACCGAGGTACGGGATCGTCATGGGCCCCTCGGGCAGGACCGCGACCGGGGCGTCGCGGCCGATGCGCGCGAGCTCGCGGGCCACCCCGGCCGTCACGTCCTCCAGCGGCTCGAGGTGTGCGCGCTCGACGTCCTCGGCCGGGATCTCGGAGTACAGGCCGACCCGGGCCTTGAGCCTGATCAAGGCGAGAAGCTGCGCCTCCCACTGGTCGTACATCGAGAAGCCGGGGGCGCATATGGTGTCGAGCAGGGCTCTCGGCGAGTCGTGCTCGAAGAGCAGCTTCTTGAAGTTGCCGTGGGCGGGAAAGCCGTCGTTGCAGCGCGAGGCGGTGGCGATGTAGCCCCCCTCCGCCACCACCTGGGCCGCCGCCGACATGCCCTTCACCGTCTGGTAGAGGTTCTGGTCTAGGGGATAGCCGCTGTTGGTCGTGACCACGATCGGGAAGGGCCGCGCGCAGGCCGCCATGGCCGTGGACTTCGAGAAGGCGCAGCCCGCCTGGTGGGCGGCGAGGGGATCGCCGCAGAAGAACCGTGTGATCCGACGGTCGCGGTTGAGGGTCACGTTGATGCAGAAGTCGAGGGGAACCAGGGCACCGTTGTGGCGAATGAGCGCCTGGGTCGGGTTGCCCTCCAGCAGGCCCCAGGTGCTGCGCGGATCGCCGATCGTGCGCGCGTCGTGGTAGCGCATGATCGAGGCGATGTCGGCCACCGCGGGGAAGATGCCCTTGTAGCCGCCGGAGAATCCCGCCATGAAGTGCGGCTCGATGAACCCGAGGACGATCCGACGGTCCGCTTCCACGTACCCCCGGCTCATGAGCACCGGCTCGCCGTCCGGTGAGCGGCCCACCGCCACCAGCCCCTTCGTCTCATGGGCCGTGTGGTTCACCACCCGGTAGCGCGCGAAGACGTCCCGCCCCACCATCGCGGCCAGCTCTTCCGGAGTGTTGTCCCGGTGCGAGCCCGTCCCGTTGACGACCACGAAGCGCTCCGGCGGCACGTGGCTCAGCTCGGCGAAGAGCCAGGGAAGCAGGCGCTCCGTGGGTAAGGGGCGCGTGATGTCGGGGATCACGACCGCCACTCGATGGCTGGCGCGGACGACCTCGCGCAGCGGCCGGGCGCCCTGGGGGCTCCGCACCGCCTCGCGGAAGCCCGCCGCCTCGTCGGGCAGGCCCTCGACGTAGCGCGGGGTCACGACGGTGACGTTCTCGGAAGGGATCTCGACCTCGAGCCCGTCCTGACCATACTGGAGGTGCGTCCTCACATCCTCATTCTACGGCCGGTTCCCGATCGCCGCGCCCCGGGATCCCGGGTATACTCCCTCCCCGTCCCGACCATCACCCCCGGGCTTCCGGCCCTGGAGAGCGACATGACCCTCCACCCCGTGGACGTGGCGGTGCTCGCCGTCTACTTCGCGGCCATGGTCTGGATCGGGCTGGCGGTGGTCCGCCGCGCCTCGAAGAGCCTCGACCACTACTTCCTCGCCGGCAACACCCTGCCCTGGTACGTCCTCGGGGTGTCGAACGCCTCCGCGATGTTCGACATCACGGGGACCATGTGGCTCGTCTACAACGTGTTCGTCTACGGGCTGAAGGGGATCTGGCTGCCCTGGCTCTGGCCGACCTTCAACCAGGTCTTCATGATGGTCTATCTCTCGGCCTGGATCCGACGCTCCAACGCCCTGACGGGGGCGGAGTGGATCACGAGCCGCTTCGGCGAAGGGCGCGGGGCCGCGCTTGCCCGGGCCATCGTGGTGCTCTTCGCGGTGGTGAGCGTGGTCGGCTTCATCGCCTACGACTTCCAGGGGATGGGCAAGTTCACGAAACAGTTCCTGCCCTGGGACTGGTCGGCCGAGACCTACGGCGTCCTCATCATGGCGGTCACCGCCGTCTACGTCCTGCTGGGCGGGATGATCAGCGTGGTTCTCACCGACGTCGCCCAGTTCGTGATCATGGCGGTCTGCTCTCTCATCATCGCGGTCATCGCCATCGATCAGGTCTCGCCGGAGCAGCTCCGGGCGGTGGTCCCCGCGGGATGGGGGGACGCGTTCTTCGGCTGGCGGCTGGACCTCGACTGGTCGCCGCTCATCCCGGCCCTGCGGGGCAACCTCGACCGGGATGGGTACTCGATCTTCGGCCTCTTCTTCATGGCCATGCTCTTCAAGGGCGTCCTGGTGAGCCTCGCCGGCCCCGCTCCCAACTACGACATGCAGCGCATCCTGGCCGCGAAGAACCCGCGGGAGGCGGCCCTCATGAGCGGGGTGGTCTCGGCGGCTCTCCTCCCGCGGTGGTGGATGATCGGCGGGATCACGGTCCTGGCCCTCGTCTTCCTGGGCCCGGAGCTCAAGCAGCGGGCCTCGGCCGACTTCGAGATGGTGCTTCCCTGGGTGATCCGGGAGAGGATGCCCGCGGGGATGATGGGCCTGCTCCTGGCCGGGCTCTTCGCCGCCTTCATGTCCACCTTCAGCGCGACCCTGAACGCGGGCGGGGCGTATCTGGTCAACGACCTCTACAAGCGCTACCTCAAGAAGGACGGCACGAGCCGCCACTACGTGGCCGTGGGCTGGATGGCCCAGATCCTGATCCTGGCGGTGGGGATCGCCTTCGGGTGGCAGGCCGCCTCGATCAACCAGGTCACCCAGTGGATCGTGAACGGCCTGCTGGGCGGCTACACGGCGCCCAACCTCCTCAAGTGGCACTGGTACCGCTTCAACGGCTACGGGTACTTCTGGGGCATGACGGCTGGTATCGCGGCCGCCCTCGCCATGCCCGTGGTCGCGCCCGAGGTCCATCCCCTGCAGGGGTTTCCCATCATCTTCGGCCTGTCCTTGGCAGCCAGCATCGCGGGCAGCCTGCTCACCGCGCCGGAGCCGGACCAGGTGCTCGCGAAGTTCTACCGGCAGGTCCGCCCCTGGGGCCTCTGGGGAAAGGTCCGGGACGCGGTCCTGGCCGCCGACCCGTCCTTCCGCCCCAATCGCAACGCGGGCCGGGACGCGTTCAACGTCGTGGTGGCCGTCGCGTGGCAGATGACGCTCGTCACCATCCCGCTCTACATGGTGGTGCGGGACATGAAGGCCCTCGGGATCTCGGCCCTGCTCCTCCTCGTCACGAGCTGGGTCCTCAAGAAGAGCTGGTACGACAAGCTCGAAGCCTAGAAGTCATCTCATAAATGCCTGAGGAGGATCCTGGCGCAGGCGAGATGCAGCAGGCCCAGGAAGTTGTCGACATGACGTTCCCAGCGCGTAACGAGACGACGCGTCGGCGCGCGCGGCGGAGCGGACGGCCATCCTGCGTGGACCGTCGACCCCGCCGGTGTACCGCGATCATCTCGATGCCGTACTGGGTCATCAGACGTTCGTCCAGGGCATCGCTGTCGTAGCCGCGGTCTCGCAAGTCTTCGGCGAGTCGCTGGAGCAGGACCTCAAGGCGTCCGGATCGTTGCCACAGCTGAAAGCGACGATCGCAGGTCTGATACGGCGGATAGCGGCGCGGCAGATCGTGCCACGGAGCGCCCGTGCGCAAGACCCAGAGGACGCCGTTGAGGACCGCCGCGGCGCCGTCCAGGGGCGCCCTCGTGATCCGGTCGACGTCGCGGTCGAAAGATCGGTTCGAGGACGGCCCACTGCTTATCGGGGTGATCCATGCCCCCGAATGCTGCAAGAAGAAGCTGCCGCTGGGCGCGCTGATCGTGCATTTGAACGACGCGCATCACTGGACGCGCGAACGCATCGCGGCGTGGGTCGCCGACCCCGACGTGCCGCAAGACGAATCACACGCCCATCACTGATGGGTCACGTCCGTTGACGGCTATTCCGCGCGCAGCGCGGCGCACGGGTCGATCCTTGTCGCGCGGCGCGCGGGCAGCCATGCCGCCATCAGTCCCACCGCCATCAGCAGCAGGGTGACGATCGTGAACGCGATCGGATCGGTCGGCGTCACCCCGAACAGGAACGTCTGCAGCACGCGAGTCACGCCGGCGGCCCCGGCGAGGCCGACGATCAGGCCGGCGACGACGATGCGGAGCGCGCGCGTGAGCACGAGGCGGAGCACGTCGCGG
>Ga0137361_10002558_pt1 | contig 11609 bp, 14 predicted proteins | sample Mad1_80_16metaG_FD_104923 | JGI IMG/M metagenome (GOLD analysis project Ga0137361, IMG submission 104923) | Vadose zone soil microbial communities from Angelo Coast Range Reserve, California, USA - Mad1_80_16 metaG | ecosystem: Environmental > Terrestrial > Soil > Vadose zone | place: USA... | reverse complement strand
GGAGATGACGGTGACGGTGTCGTCGGGAGCGATTCGAAGGAAGGCGTTCGGCGCAAACACAGTCGCGCTTGCGGGAGCATTCGAATCTGGACGCGCGGCCAGCTCGGGCACGTAGGCTGAGATCCACAAGCCGCCGCCAATCGTTGCGGTGGTTTTCAGAAAATCGCGGCGGGCGATTCGCGACGTTTTTGCGGCCGCGAGATTCGAAGAGTTAGCGCCGGACAACTCTGGGGTTGTCTTGATGCGTTCCTCGAGGTAGCTCATGACGACCTCTTTTCCGCGGCCATTTCGGCGGCGCGGTGAATGGCGCGGCGGATGCGCGGGTAAGTTCCGCAGCGGCAGATGTTGCCGGACATGGCTTCGTCGATGTCTTCGTCGGTTGGCTTGGAATTCTCTTTCAGCAAGATCGCGGCGCTCATGATTTGTCCGGACTGGCAGTAGCCGCATTGCGGGACGTCGATTTCGATCCAAGCGCGCTGTAGCGGGTGCGAAAGGTCGTTCGAAAGACCTTCGATGGTGGTGACGCGCTTGCCTGCGGCGCGCGAAAGCGGAGATACGCAGGAACGGATGGCCTTGCCGTCGAGATGCACGGTACATGCGCCGCAGAGGGCCATGCCGCAGCCGAATTTCGTTCCAGTCAGACCCAAAGAGTCGCGGATGACCCAGAGCAAGGGTGTGGAAGGATCATCGTCGACTGATACAGATTTTCCGTTGAGATAAAAGGAAGTCACAGTCCGCCTCCAAGAGATTTCAGGACCATCCACCACTGCAATGAGCCGAGGGCGCGGCCAGGAACTCGCAAACGACTCTACTTTGCGCTAGCTGGATTTTGGATGCAATGGGAGAATGCGAGGTGACACGGAGAATTACGCTTTTGCGGGAACCCATTTGAGGAAAATGGCGGCGAGAGGCGGCAGGGTAGGGCAGAGAGATTGCACGCGGGCCAGGCGGCATCTCGGAGCATGCCCAAGGAAATTGGCACTCGGCGGTAACCTTTGCAGAACTGTGGACTCGTATGAGGCGAACGGGATGAGTCGCAAAGGGGCTCACCGGAGATTCCATATAGAGGAGAGATTCGAATGGTTCGGACGATCAAGACAGGATTGGCACTTGCGGCGCTGGCCGCGGCTTTCTCACTTCAGCCATCGGTGTACGCACAGGAGCCGATGAAGCAAGACAGCATGAAGCAGGACAAGATGCAGGATGACAAGATGATGCACCAGGGCAAGGCGAAGACCCTGGTGACGGGCAAATTCCACGGGAAAGTGCACAAGACGGAAGGCCGGGCGACGATCTATCAAGAGTCGGACGGGAAGCTGGTGCTGCGGCTGACCAAGTTTAAGACTTCGAACGGGCCGGATGTACACGTGATTTTGGTGGCGACGACCGATGCCATAGATGACGCCAACTTCCTGAAAGACAACACGGAAAAGCTGGAGTTGGGAAAGCTGAAGGGCAATGAAGGCGACCAGAATTACGAGATCCCTGCGGGAACGGACCTGACGAAATTCCGGACGGTTTCAATCTACTGCGAGCGGTTCAACGCGAACTTTGGCGCGGCGCCGCTGGAGAAATTCTAAGGGATCAAAAGAAGAGCAGACCGGGCAGGAGGGCCTGCCCGGTCTGATTCTTCGGAGAAAAACGATGAATACAAATACAGGTTCGCGGGTGTCACGGAAAAGAGGGATTCTGGCGGCGATTGGGATTCCGGTGCTGATGGCGGCGTGGTGGGCGTTCCGGCCGGAGAAACTGTTCATCAATCAGAAGGTGAATGAGGCAGCGCCAGCCGCGCTGAGCTCGGAGGCAGAAGCGCTGTATACGGGCAGGCTGGAAGGGAAGGTTCACCCGACGAGCGGGCGGGCGACGATTTACAAGTCCTCCGATGGCAAGCAATATTTGCGGCTTTCGGATTTCGCGACTTCGAATGGGCCGGACGTGCACGTCCTGCTGGTGCGTGCGGAGGACAAGGCACTTGGGCAGGAAATCGTGAAAGGCGACCTCGATGGCGTGGAGCTTGGTTCACTGAAGGGGAATCAGGGTGATCAGAATTATGATTTGCCAGCGACGGCGGACTTGAATCAGTATCAGGCAGTGGCGATTTACTGCGAGAGATTTCACGCGATTTTTGGCGTGGCGAGACTGGAGAAGTTCTAAGAGAGAAAGTGTGGGCAGCAATAAAAGTCCCGCCCTGGTTCGACTACGCTCAGCACAAGGTTGAAGAGGGCGGCCACGGTCTGTTATGCAAATGACGGAGACAAATGAGGGGGAACTGATCGCGCGGATACTTGGTGGCGAGAAAGAACTGTTTCATGAGCTGATCCGGCCGTATGAGCGGATGGTTTACCTGACGCTGTTCTCGATTGTAAGGAACGAAGCAGACGCCGAGGATGGGGCGCAGGAGGCGGTGATCAGTGCTTACCGCCACCTTGCATCGTTCCGGGGCGAGGCCAAATTCAGCACGTGGCTGACGACGATTGCAATCAATGAAGGACGGAAACGGCTGCGGAAGGCAAAGACTGCCGCGGAGGAATCGATTGAAGAAGAAGCTGAGGGGCATGAAGGGGACTACACTCCCGCGCCGCTGACGGACTGGCGCGAGATTCCATTGGAGGCTTTGGAACGGAAAGAAATTCGGGAAGCGCTGAGGGGCGCAGTCGCGGAGCTCCCCGACATTTACCGGCAAGTTTTCACACTAAGAGACCTGGAAGAGCTGAGCGTGGAGGAAACGGCGCAGGCGCTGGGGATTAACTCCAACGTTGTGAAAGTGCGGCTGCATCGCGCGCGAATCCTGCTGCAAAAGCGGCTAGTTCCTTTCCTGAGAACAACGGCCCCGCCACGCAGGTGGTTCTTCGGGAGAGCATGATGAAACTCGACTGCAAACACGTCTGGGAGCACATCTCCGAATACATCGACAAAACTGTCGATGCCAATCTGCGTGAGGATATCGAGCGCCACTTGGAACACTGCGAAATCTGCTCGGCGATACTGGATTCGACGCGGAACATTTTGGTTTTGACGGCGGACGACCGGACGTTCGAATTGCCGGTGGGGTACAGCAAGAGACTGCATGAGCGGCTGGCGAAAGAGCTGGACAGTTCCGAGAAGGATCCCAAGAAAGAATGAAGAAGGAAGGCTATTCCGGCCTCACATTAAGGGACACGGTGAACCAGCGGGTGAGTGATCCATTCGGCAGCGAGGAGAAGCAGGGTCAGGACAGAGAGAGCGATCTGAAAACGCTCGGAATTGAGTTTTTTCTTCGTCAGAGGCTGCTGGCGCCACTGAGCGGCGGGTTTGCTGCGCAGGTTCCGCACTTTCCAAATTACAAATAGGTTGATGAGCGCCCCAAGGAAGGCCAAGACCATCATGGGGATGCGAATGGCGTCTTGATGAAAGCCACGGGCGGGGGCATGGACGCCTGCGGCGGCAGCCAGTGCGCCTAGGCCAATCGCCACGCGCAGGCCGCTGATGGCGATAACAGCAGTGCAGGCGCTTTGGAGAAGGGCGAAGGCGATGCTGGACCAGTTGAAGACCCTTAGATCGATGAGCAACATTCTGCCGCGAGGAGCGCCAGTGTCGGTCTGAGAGGTATCAGGTGGTTCTTTTAGCTGTTCCGTTATGGGCGAGCTCATCGGGGCCTCGTCAGGACTGCGGAGTCCATTTCAGATAGATGGCGGCGAGGGGAGGGAGGGTGAGAACGAGGGAATGAGGACGGCCCTGGGCGGGGACGTCCACTGCTTGCTGGCCGCCCATGTTGCCGACGTTCGAACCGCCGTAGTGGATAGCGTCGCTGTTCATGATTTCACGGTACAAGCCGGGATTGGGGACGCCAAGGCGGTAGCCGCCGCGGACGACAGGTGTGGCGTTGATGACGGCGACAATAACGTCCTCGGGGTTTTTTCCGCGGCGGATAAAGGAGAGAACACTGTTATCCGAGTCGTTGGCGTCAATCCATTCGAAACCATGCCAGTCAAATTCAACCTGATGAAGGGCAGACTCGGCGGCATAGAGATGATTGAGGTCGGTGATGAGCTTCTGGCTGCCGCGATGGGAATCGTGCTGGAGCAAGTCCCAGTCCAGGCTGTGCGCTTCGGTCCATTCGCGGCGCTGGGCAAATTCCTGACCCATGAAGAGGAGCTTCTTGCCGGGATGGGCGTACTGATAGGCGTAGAGAAGACGGAGATTGGCGAATTGCTGCCACATGTCGCCGGGCATTTTGTGAAGCAGAGAATTTTTTCCGTGAACGACTTCATCGTGAGAGAAGGGAAGCTGGAAATTTTCGGTGAAGGCGTAGAGGAGTGAAAAGGTGAGCTTATTGTGCTCGTACTTGCGATGGACAGGGTCGTGCGAGAAGTATTTAAGCGTGTCGTTCATCCAGCCCATGTTCCATTTGAAGCTGAACCCGAGGCCGCCGAGGTAGGTGGGACGAGAGACGGCGGGCCAGGAAGTGGATTCTTCGGCGATGGTGAGGACGCCGGGGAATTTGCCGTGGGCGACTTCATTCATGCGCTTGATGAAATCGATGGCGGGGAGATTTTCGCGGCCGCCGAATTGATTGGGCACCCATTCGCCGGGCTTGCGCGAGTAATCGAGGTAGAGCATGGAGGCGACAGCGTCCACGCGCAGGCCGTCAATGTGATATTTGTCGAGCCAGAAGAGAGCATTCGAAATCAGGTAGTTTTGGACTTCGTTGCGGCCGTAGTTGTAGACGAGCGTGCCCCAATCGGGATGTGCACCCTGGCGCGGGTCGGCATGTTCGTAAAGATGCGTGCCGTCGAATTGCGCGAGGCCATGCGTGTCGCGCGGGAAATGCGCGGGAGTCCAATCGAGAATGACGCCGATCCCCGCTTGATGGCAGCGATCCACAAATTCCATGAATTCTGAGGGAGAGCCATAACGGCTCGTGGCAGCGAAGTAGCCGAGCGTCTGATAGCCCCAGGAGCCGTCAAAGGGGTGCTCCATGATGGGGAGCAGCTCGATGTGGGTGTAGCCGAGATCTTTCACGTAGGGGATGAGCTGGTCACCGAGCTCGCGGTAGGTCAGCCAGCGATCCTTTTCCTCGGGAACGCGGCGCCAGGAGCCGAGGTGCACTTCGTAGACGGAGACTGGCGATTCGAACCAGTTTCTCTGCGCGCGCTGCGAAATCCATGCGCTGTCGTTCCATTTGTGGTGATCGAGGCGGGCGACGACAGAACCGGTCTTGGGCCGGAGCTCGGAACGGAAGGAGTAGGGATCCGCCTTGAGCGGCAGGATATTTCCATTAGGGCCGACAATTTCATATTTGTAGATTGCGCCTTCGTCGAGTTCGGGGAGGAAGATTTCCCAGATGCCGGAAGAGCCTCGCGCACGCGTGGGATGGACGCGGCCGTCCCAACCGTTGAAGTTACCAACGACGCTGACACGCTTTGCGCTGGGGGCCCATACGGCGAAGTGGACGCCGCGGACGCCTTCGAGAGTTATGACGTGGGCGCCGAGTTTTTCGTAGGTGTCGTAATGGCGGCCCTCCCCCATGAGATAGAGATCGAATTCGGTGAGTACCGGAGGGAATGCGTAGGGGTCGTAGGTTTCGAACGGGATTCCTTCATGCGTGCGACCTTGAATTTTGTAACTGCCGGGAGCGGGAGGACTGGTTTGATTCGAAGGCCAGTTGGCCTCAAAGAATCCCTCGGGGCGGAGTTTCACGGCGTCGGTGACTTTGGCGGGCGCAAGCGTAGTGCCTTCGACGGCGAGGGGTTTCAGAGAAATGGATGTGGCATCGGCCCAGGGCAGGAAGAATCGGACGGCCCAGCCGTCCTTCACGGGATGCGGACCGAGGAGAGCGAAAGGATCGGAATGGCGGGCGGCCAGCAATGCGTCAATTTGCGCATTGAGGCGCGGATCACCGGAAGCGATCGGTGCTGCGTGCCGCATGGCTGGGCGCTGCTCGGACAAGGCCATGGTCTCCGTGTGGTGACGAATGCAAGACGTTGGGTGAGCTGGCCTGAAAGAGGACCCACGTCCCCCTTGATATTATGGCGTCGGGGGCATAAATGCCATCTCGTTCGGTGATGGCGGTAGGTCAATTTCCGGTGACCGCATTTATCAGGAGGCGGTTGTTCCCGCGGCGCTGATTCGGCTTGCTGCGGTGGCACGTTCGTTGTGCCATGCGCAGGAGAAGCGTATGATGCGCGAGCCAGAGGTCTACATCGGAAATTCCGGTTACGACCTCGACCGTGCGGCTCTACCAGGGTGTCCGGTCATCCACGCCAGTTCCGGAAATCAATCAGGAGTTGGAGAATGAAGAACACACTACGCTCGCGTTTCGTGTCATCGCTGCTCACGGGACTGCTCATCGTTGCCGGCACGCAACAGACACACGCTCAGCAAGCGAACAAGAAAACACCTAATCTTGCCGAGAACAAGCCGGAGGTGCTTGGCTTCTCATCGGAGCGACTCGAGCGGCTTCATGCGACGATGCAGCGGGAGGTGGACCAGAAGCAGCTTGCGGGCGTCGTAACCATTCTGGCGCGCCACGGCAAAGTGGTCGAGGAGAGGACCTACGGCAGGAGAGACATCGCGAGCGGCGCTCCGATGACAAAGGATACGATCTTCCGCATCTTTTCCATGACCAAACCGGTTACAGGCGTTGCCATGATGATTCTCTATGAAGAAGGGAAGTGGCATCCTTCGGATCCGGTCTCGCAGTACATCCCTGAGTTCGCCCATTTGAAAGTTTTTAAGGGCGTGGATCAGAGCGGCAATATGATCCTGGAGGACCCCGTCCATCCCCCGACCATGCGCGAGTTGATGACCCACTCGGGGGGCTTCACGTACGGGTTTTTCGGTACTAGTCCGGTCGACAAGGTATACAAGGACCAGCAAGTACTGCAATCTCAATCCCTGCAGGAGATGATCAACAAGCTCGCGAAGATCCCATTGCTATACCAGCCGGGAACTCGCTGGGTTTACAGCGTGTCGATGGATATTCAAGGCTATATGGTTGAAAAATTGTCGGGCAAGTCCCTGCCCGATTTCATGCAGGAGCGCATTTTCGGGCCCCTCGGCATGAAGGACACGGGCTTCTTCGTTCCCAAAGAAAAGCGGAACCGGTTTGCCACGCTCTATGCGGGAGACCCAAAAGGCGAACTGATCGCGGACAAGCCGGGCGAGAGATTGCCCACCCACTATGCAACGCAGCCATCGATGCCCTCGGGCGGTGGCGGCATGGTCTCTACCGCGGAGGACTATCTGCGCTTTGCTCAGATGCTCCTGAATGACGGCGAGCTGGACGGCGTGCGCATCCTGGCGCCAGCCACGGTACAGCTCATGACCTCAAACCATCTTGCGCCCAGTCTTATGACGGGTGAGGGTTTTTTTATGGGTCCCCGACCCGGCTTGGGGTGGGGGTACGATTGCGCGGTCTTCACCGATCCCCTGCAAGCCGACGAGGTGGTTGGCAAAGGGACTTTCTTCTGGCTCGGAGCGGCAGACACTTGGTTCTGGGTCGATCCCACTAACGACCTGATTTTTATTGGCATGACCCAGCGTATGCTTGGCCCCGGGTGGCCCAATGTGCAGGCGTTGAGCCAAACGCCCGTTTATCAGGCGCTCCTGAAGCCGCGGATGTGACGATTTTCGCCGCTGTCGTCTCTCTCGACGACATCTGTTAATGAAACGCCGCACCCAGCAAATCCACCATCAATCGGATGGCAGTCTGGGCCGTTCTTCCAGAAGGGTCCCGGTAGGGATTCACTTCCACAACATCCAGGCCCACCAGCTTGCCTTTGCTCGGAATCCCTTTCAGCAATTCGTCGATCTCCGCAAAATTCAGCCCACCCGGCTCCAGCGTTCCCGTTCCCGGCGCCAGCGTCGGATCCATCGAGTCCACGTCAAAGGAAATGTAAATATTTTCGCTCTGCGGAATCGCCTCGATCGCCGCGGCTACTCCGCGCCGATGAATCTCCTCGCTTGTCACGATTTTCGTGTGAATGGCCCGCGCGTTGCCGATGGCTTCCTGATCGTTCGCGATTCCGCGCATGCCGAGCTGCGTAATATGTTTCACGGTCGGCAATTTCGCCACGCGCAGCACCCACGACGCATGGTCCAGATTTCCTTTCGCCCCGTTCCACGTGTCCAGGTGCGCGTCAATGTGCACAATCGTCAGCGGAATATCGTACGCACGAACTACTGGAAACGTGATGCTGTGATCGCCGCCCAAAATAATGGGGAACGCCTTCTTCGCCAGGATTTTTTTCACGGCTTCGGTGATCTTCGCGTTGGTTTCCTGCGCAACCGTTGGATAAATCACCACGTCGCCCACGTCCACCCAGCGCTTGCCCTTTAGCACCGTACGGTCGGCGTCAATGTAATAAAAGCCTTCCGTCAAATCGTGGGCGTACTCCTGGGAATTCTCGCGCATGTCGCGTGGACCATAGCGCTCGCCCGGCTGTCCCCACGTGCCTTCATCAAACGGCACGCCCAGCACTGCAAAATCCGCGTGTAGCTTGTCCAGGTCCGGCTCATACGACGCGCTCAAGAAAGTCCGCACGCCAACAAAGGTCGGCGCGGTCTGCGCCGCGGCGTTTCCCGGCGAAATGAGCATCACCACAAAATTCAGCAAGAACCCCAGCACAAAAATATGAACCTGTTTCATGGCGTTTTCTCTCCCGTCTCGCCGCGAACGGTGGTCTCCACAGCGCACCTTCGCGCAGGAGTATAGCTTGTGCTTCCTTCCATCGAAACGCATTGTATAATCCTGCTTCAGCTCCATCCACCTGAGGAGACACCATGGCCGAACCAACTTACGAAGAACTCAAAGCAAAAATCGCGGAAATGGAAAAGCAGACCGGCGGCCGCCGCGGCGGCTCCCTCGAATTTCGCGTCGGCGAAAAAGGAGGCGTCAGCGTTTACGGCCTCGGCCGCTTTCCCGTCACGCTCTATTACGAGCAGTGGGTCCGCTTACTCGACGCCGTGCCGCAGCTCCGCGAATTCCTCGAAGAAAACAAATCCGCCGGCAGGCTCAAACTGAAGGAGAAATAGCTTCGCTGTTCGTCCGTGAAGAAAGTCGAACGCCATGGATTCTTCTCAATTGCCGGAGGCGCGTGTTGGGGAAATGATCGCCAAGGTCGTCGCGTATTTTCGGCAGGAGCGAGCGCTGTATCACCGTGCAAGCGGGCCGCTTGCGCCCGTTTGGAAGTCCAGCATGCAGGATCATTTCTCAAAATCCCTGCTCGACGCCGTCAAAACCATCACTCTCAACGGCGCGCGCATCCCGCCTCCGCCGTTTTATTCCGAAGCCATGGCCCTAAGCTCCGGCGTTTTTCCGGATTTCGTGCATCTCGCTTCCGTGACCTACCATTGACATCATTGTTTTCAACGACGCGATTGCTCCCCGCACCCTGTTCCATGGACTTGTCCACGCACAGCAAATGGCTTCTCTTGGATTGGAAAACTACGCCGGTTTTTATCTTCGGGGTTTTCTGAAGACTCGTTCATGGATCAACATTCCTCTCGAAGCCCAGGCCTTCCAACTCGAAGCGCGTTTTTCCATGACTCCCCGCGAGGTCTTTTCCGTGGAAGAAGAAATCGAACTCTGGGCCCGCGACAATCGTTTCTGACTGGGAGAATTCCATCTGCACGAACAATTGCCGGGCTGAATTAGGAAGCCCCGGGAACCTGTGGGGAGGCGCCCGGGGCCGGGGGGGTGATGCGAGGGAAACTGAATCTCTTGTTGCTCGAATCTCTATTTAGACGACTGCGCCGCCAGCAGACAAAGTCTGCGTAGCTCCTCGTAGGTGAAAATCATCTCCTGGCCGCGGACGCTTTCTTCCAGGTGACCGATTCCGGATAAACGCGAGAACTGACGGAGTTCCGTGGCGGGGAGGCCCAGTAGTACCGCTGCCTTGTGTTCTTCGACTCGATCTTGCGAGGTCATGCCCATGGGGGAGCCAATCCTTCCATGGGGCATAGGAGCAAGCCGCAATCCAAACTGACGAGTGTGTAAGTCATTATAATTCTGATTGTTACAACCGATTCGAGTTGGCAAGTGCCCGGTTTGTGCAATTCCTTGCACAAACAGTACAGAGAATTGGCCATGCAGAACGATGCTTTCGAACGGGGGGATTGCCGGTTAGCGAGTCCAGGGGAGGGCGGACAAGTCTACATTTCCGCCGGAGAAAATCACGCCGAGTTTGGGGGGGCTGCCGTCGGGACGATTCGAAAGATTCAGAGAAGCGACGACGCCCGGTTTCAGAAGCGGCGCGATGGCCACGGCGCTGGAAGGTTCGATGATGATTTTCATGCGCTCCCAGACGAGGCGCGCGGCGGAAATGATTTCTTCCTCGCTGACCAGGAGAATGCGATCGACATATTTGCGGAGAATGGCGAAGGTGCGCGGCGAGAGGGAAGCGCGCAAGCCGTCGGCGATGGTGTCGCTGGAATCGAGCGATTGCAAAGTTCCGGTGGTGAGGGAGCGGTAGGCGTCATCGGCGCGCGCGGGTTCGCAGCCGAAGATTCGAACGGCGGCTCGAACGCCTCTGGCGCCGAGGCACGTTCCGCTCAACAGGCCGCCGCCGCTGACCGGTGCAAACACGGCGTCCAGATCCCCGACTTCCTCAAGCAATTCTTTGGCGGCGGTGGCCTGGCCGGCGATGATGCGGTCGTCGTCGTAAGGATGAACGAGATGCGCGCCGGTTTCTGCTTGCACGCGCGCGGCGGTTTCCGTACGGGAGGTGATGGTTGGCTCGCTGAAAGTAACTTTCCCGCCGTACGCTTCAATGGCCCGAACTTTCACTTTGGGGGCGTTTTTGGGGACGACGATGTAGGCGGGGACACCGCGCCAGGCGGCGGCGCAGGCGACGGCGGCGCCGTGGTTTCCGCTGGAGGGAGTGACGATGCCGCGAGCGGCTTCTTCGTTCGAAATAGAAAAGATGGCATTCGTCGCGCCGCGAATCTTGAAAGAGCCTGTTTTTTGCAAGTTTTCACATTTGAAGAAGAGTTTCGCGCCGGTGATGGAGTCCAGCGAAGAGGAAGTGAGAACCGGAGTGAGATGAATCCTTGGCGCGATGCGCGCGTGAGCGGCGAGGATGGCCTCCCAACTCGGCGGCTGGAAAGCAGTTTTTTCGACCTCCGGTGCTGTGCTCATTTTGCTCGCTTTGGCCAGGGCATGGCTAGTAAAACCCCTTGTTTAGCGCGTAGCGGGGCTGATTGAAAGAGGCATTTTGGCACGGTTGAAGCTCGATTTTTGGCGAGGGCGAAGCAAGAGCGGTACTGGTATCTTTTGGCTACACGGGTTTGGTACTTGACCGTTTCTGGTGCTCTGTTACGCTTGAGATACCTCCCTTGTTGCGAGAGCCTGCGACAGACGTTTTTCCGGCCCAGGAGGTCCAAATGAAGGCATCCGAACGCCGACAATTAGCGCGCATCAGCCTCCGCGCCCCGCTGCGTTTCCGGGCATTGGGCGTAGCCGCGGACAAGACGGAGCACTTTACGGAAGCGCTGAATATATCGCGGGGCGGGTTCTTTTTTGCTTCTTCGGCGCCGCTGCAGGTTGGGATGCCCCTGGAGGCGACGGTTCGAATGCCTGCGGAGGTGACGGGGACCGCGGCGCAGGAAATGCGGTGCACGGCCCGAGT
>Ga0137361_10002556_pt1 | contig 11612 bp, 7 predicted proteins | sample Mad1_80_16metaG_FD_104923 | JGI IMG/M metagenome (GOLD analysis project Ga0137361, IMG submission 104923) | Vadose zone soil microbial communities from Angelo Coast Range Reserve, California, USA - Mad1_80_16 metaG | ecosystem: Environmental > Terrestrial > Soil > Vadose zone | place: USA... | reverse complement strand
CGGCGGAGATCTGAAGTCCCCACAAGTACCTGTTCTTTAATCCGATGTTTCCCCATGAACGGGCCGGCGGGTTCTCGCGCCAAACAGCACCTTTGGTGCTTCGCAACCGTAGAAGATAGTGGCGGAGTGAATTTTCTCTATAGCAGCCGCTCGAGGGATGCCGTGCCCAGGCAACTTAGCGCGGAGTTTGTGAGCAGCACCGATCAGGCTGTCAATGCGTCCAGCATCGGACGACTTACAAGGTGGGGGGAATGCGTCAGAGTCGGTACGCGTCTACGGCAGTTGGACCGAATGCTATTCGGGCACGGTCGGCACTGACGCGTCGGGCTGGGATGCCCGGGCGGAGCGGAGCATGGCGATGGCCGCATACCCGATGACGCCCGTGACGACCCAGCGCATCAGCGTGAGGTGATCGCCGAGCATCTTCACGAGCGGGAAAGCGGCGATCGTGCCGACGATTCCGCCGAGCGTGAGCCCGACCGCCACCGCGGGTGCAAAGCGGCCGGAGTGCAGGAATCCGAGACTCGCCACCGGAAAACACCGGCAGCCCCTGTTAGCTTGGCCGATTCCTGCTGGTCGCTCTCGGGAGCCCTGTCCGGCGGCTTCAAGACCGGTCGTTCGGGGCAAGCAAACAAATCGCAGCTATCGGCGCAGCTCCACCGCTACCCTGTTCCCGACGCTTGGCCGGAGGGAGCCGGGTATGAATGCCGGGAGTCTTGCGGGCACTCTGCGGAAAGTTGGGTCGGATAAACGGAAGCGAATTCCCACATCGACAGCCAACCTCTTGCTAAGCCGATGCCTGTATCCCTGCGGGAGTTTTGTGGAAATGCTGCCGGGGTAACGCGAAGCGAACTCCCACGTCGACAACGAGCCCCCCAAAATCAACGGCCAACGGTTTATCAAACCGCAGGTCATCTGTTCGAATCAGATAGCCGGCATCGTCCTATTCAGCCTGACCCTCTTTCGGGTCGAATCTCCTTGGGGACACCAAACAATTCTCAGCTGCTTCGCGGCCGCCGAATTCGAAAACATCGCCCCTTGAGCAAACGGCCAAAGGCTGTGGATGGAACTACACACCCAGCGGGGAACACAGTTTAGGTTTAGGCTAGGATATGGATTCCACGCGGGGCCGATCCGGAGTCACAGTGATCAATTTCTATCTTCGTCCCTGGATCGTCGCGTCATTTGCAGCGCTGATGGCTGCTTCGCAGGCAGCTGAAATGAACTCCGCACCACCGGTCCCGCCCGTCGCCGCAAAGAAGCCTTATCGGGTTCCCTCGCCGAACGGTGCGCGGGAAGACGACTACTACTGGTTACGCGATGACACACGTCAGTCGACGGAAATCCTCGACTACCTCAATAAAGAGAACGCCTATCGCGATGCCATGATGGCTTCGACGCAGGCGCTCCAGCGGAAGCTTTATGACGAGCTGGTCGGCCGTCTCAAGCCGGACGATGCCTCCGTGCCGGTGCTCGAACACGGCTACTGGTACTACACCCGCTTCGAGCCGGGCCTGGACTATCCGACGTACGCGCGCCGTAAAGGCTCGATGACGGCTGCCGAGGAGGTGATGCTCGATGGTAACGCCATGGCCAGGGGCCATGAGTACTTTCAGATCGGTTCCACTGCGATCAGCCCCACTGGCAAATTGCTGGCCTACACCGAGGACGATGTCGGGCGGCGTCAGTACACCTTGAGAATCAAGAATCTGGAGAGCGGAACCGTGCTGCCGGATGCCGTCGCGAATGCCGAGCCTGACTTCATTTGGGCGGCCGACAATGCGACGCTGCTATATGTCGAAAAAGACCCGGTGACACTGCTGTCCGTGCGGGTACGCAAACACACGCTCGGTACCAATGCGAAGACGGACCCGCTCGTATATGAAGAGAAGGACCACAGCTACTACATGGGTGTAGGCAAGAGCCGGTCTGAGAAGTACCTGTTCATCGAGCTTCAGAGCACACAACAAAGCGAGTGGCATTACGCCGATGCCACCGACACGCAGCTGCGCTTCAAGACGGTCTTGCCGCGCGAACCGAATCTCGAATATCACGTGGAGCACCTGGATGACGACTTTATAATCCGCACGAACTGGCAGGCACCCAATTTCCGCATCGCGCGCGCGCCGATGGCCGCCAGCGCCGACAAGAGCACCTGGACGGATGTGATTCCCCACCGCACGGATGTCTTCGTACAGAACTTCGAAATTTCCACTCAATACCTCGCGGTAAACGAGCGCTCCGGAGGCCTGCTGAAGATGCGCGTCAAGGCTTGGCGCGGCCCCAAGGACGTACTGATCGACTCGAGCGAACCGGCTTATGCGATGCGATTGGTCGAAACGCCGGAAATCGACAACGGCAAGGTACGCTACGTCTATACCTCGTTGACCACGCCGAACACCACGTATGACTACGACATGCGCTCCGGCGAGAAGGAGCTGAAGAAAACAGATGCGGTGCTCGGTGGCTTCGACGCGTCGAACTATGTCACCGAATTCCTGCATGCGACTGCGCGCGACGGGAAGCAGATCCCGGTGTCGGTCGCCTATCGCAAAGGCACGAAGCTGGATGGCTCCGCGCCGCTCTACCAGTACGCGTACGGCTCCTACGGGTTCTCCACCGATCCGGCATTCCGCATCAACTGGGTGAGCCTCCTCGACCGGGGCTTCGTCGTCGCAATCGCTCACATTCGCGGCGGGCAGGAACTGGGCCGCCAATGGTTCGAGGATGGCCGGTTACTTCATAAGCGGAACAGTTTCACCGACTTCATCGACTGCACCACTTATCTCGTGGGGCACGGCTACGGCGCCAAAGACAAGGTGTTTGCTCAAGGAGGCAGCGCGGGTGGCCTGCTGATGGGCGCGGTAGCGAACATGGCGCCGCACGCCTACCGTGGGATCATCGCCTATGTGCCCTTCGTCGATGTGGTTACAACCATGTTGGACGAAACCATTCCGCTCACGACGAACGAATTCGACCAGTGGGGAAACCCCAGGGAGAAGGTGTACTACAAGTACATGCTGTCCTATTCGCCCTACGACAACGTCACAGCACAGGACTACCCGGCAATGCTGGTCTTTACCGGGCTGTGGGATTCACAGGTGCAGTACTACGAGCCCGCCAAGTGGGTAGCCAGGCTGCGCGCCACGAAGACCGGCGATCATCCACTCGTGTTCAGCGTGGATATGTCCGCCGGCCATGGTGGCAAATCCGGCCGTTTCCAGCGGTACCACGACACCGCACGCGAGTACGCGTTCATTCTCAATCAGCTTGGCATCAGTGAGGAGTAAATTCAGGCATCTGTTCTTTGTTCATGGCTATCTTGTCCAAAGAAACACGGCGCCTGGGAAAGGCTCTTTCCACTGGTCGAAACCGCCGGTAATGTAAATCGTGTCGGCTCCTTTCGGACCAAATGCCAGGTTGGTTACATACGGCGTCGGCACTTTGAGAATGCGGACGAGCTTCCTGTCCGCGTCTACCACTAGCACCCGGCCAGATCCATTGTGCGCTATGTAGTAGTTGCCATCAGGTCCCAGCTTCAACGCGTCAGGGCCATTGTAGGCATCTTCATGCGGAGTCGAAGGCGCCAGATCTTGGAGCCGTGCCCACACGCTACGCGCTCCGAGCGAGCCATCTGTGTTTATCGGGAAAGCAAGGATACGACTCGCAAACATCTCGGCTACTAGCAGAATTTTCCCATCCTTGGAGACCGTGAGTCCGTTCGAATAGTGGATGGTGTTAGCAACTTCGACCAGATGCCTACCATCTGCAGAAATATGGAGTACCGTCCCGGTAATCGGGGCCTTCAAATCAAAAACTCCAGAGGCGGAAAAATAAATGCCGCCGGCGCCATCCGCGGCAAAATCGTTCGGCCCAACGAACGGTCTTCCCGCGTCGTCGTGTTCAATCGAGCGGAGCACTTTCCCGTTCTGATCCAGCTCAACGATGGTGTTAGAGTCATAGCATGCAACCAAGAGATGGTGATTGCGAAACTCGATGAGAGCAGTCGGGCCACAGTGATCTCTCTCCCAATAGGTGACCGCGCGCTTGCCGTCCCACACTCTCACGCCGCCTCGTCCGGGGTATTCCACGTAGAGAAGCCTTCCCTGCTGCCAGAGCGGTCCGTCGGGCATCGGAGCCTTCACTAGTTCCGTGACGGAGGCGCACCAGCCTGATCGTAGCGGCAACAAGGCAACGGCTAGCACGCAGAGAGTCTTGAAGCCTCTTACTAGCATTGCAGGATGCTCCCGGTGGTGTCAGCGGACCGAAATGCCGTTAGCCTCGAGGTCGCGCGCTAGAGGTTCCAGCTGGTCCGCGTACCGCCGCCATTTACCGACCGACTCCGAATACAGTGGCCGACGTACCTGTGCGGCGCTCGCCGTGGCCACAGCTGCGGGGTGGCTGTGGAAGTCCAGGCAACGTTCCTCCCAAGCGAGGCCACAATGCGAAACAATCTTTCTGCTTATTCCATCCTGGTCCGCTACAAGTTCCTCATAGCTGACCGAAAGCCAGGCGTCCCCGATTACGCTCTCCCAATGTTGCATCAGTCGGTCCCACGCGACGTAGTAGCGCGAGAGGTCCCTGAGATCATAGGTGAACGGGTATGCATCGGCGAACAACGTCCTATACATCGCGAAGCAGCTATCCATAGGGTGCCGCTTGAGCACAATGAATCGCGACTCCGGCAGCGCCACGCGTATCAGTCCCGCGTAGAGGTAGTTGAGCGGCAATTTGTCTGTGAATCTGGCCGTATGCCCGGTTTGCGGGCGGGTGGCGTCGAGGTATGCGCGTCCCAAGTCCTTGAAATCAACTTGAAGAGCGCTCTCAACAAAATCGAGCTTCTTGACGCTTCTGCCTTCTCGTTGCGTAACGGCCTCGACAACAACTTTCGGGAAGGCCTGCAATTCGCCAGCGGCGCACACCTCACTGTGGCTCGCCAAAATGCGCTCGACGAGCGTTGTCCCGCTACGGGGTAATCCAATAATGAATATGCATTCCTGCGTATCGAATCCGGGTCCGAGGCTCCGCAGCGTTTTTGCTGTCTGGGTCGTCCGCAATTTTTCTAGAACCGCGACATCCTCGGCAACGTCATAGCGGAGCAACGCACGATACGACTGGCACGCCGCGTGAAGATGCGAAAATGAGGAAGAATATTCGCCGAGATCTTCGAGCTCCTTCGCTAGCGCGAACTCGACCGCGAATGCGGCGCGCCGACCTTTTAGTCGACGGTGCACGGCCTCCAGTTGAGCCACATGATTGCGCTCACGCGTCTGTTTCCGGAGGTCCGACCGTGCGCTGTATGCCTCCGCATCATCCGGCCGAGCCGCTATTACAATATCAAGGTTGGCCTCGGCCGCCTCGAGATCGCCCGTCATACGCTCCGCCATCGCCAGGTTGTAACGGAAATCCACATTCGTTGGCGCACTTTGCGCCGCTCGTCGGAAATAGGGCACAGCGCGGGTTGCTTCCTCAACGTGTGTCAACAGTGTGCCAAGGGCATCCTGTAGCTGCGGTCGATCTAACACGAGCCTTTCGGCCTGCAACGCGATCGCCAGCGCTTCTCTGCGCCGGCCAAGCCGCATGAGGCACTGACCATACTGAATGAGCACCGACGCATCGTGCGGTGCACACTCCATCGCTCGACGAAGGAATTCTATGGCCTCGGTGGGCTTGTTTGAGCGAAACCCAATTTCCGCGGCAAGTCTCCAGCCGCGAGGATCCATTGGCGCGACTTGAACGAGCTTCCCGCAACGCTCGCTCGCGTCCGCCAAACGGCCCCCAGCGACCAGCCGGCGGACGTCGGTTAGCTCGGACTCAATGCTCACGGCGCCGCCCGCGCGGCACTACAAGCGCATCGACGGCAACGACGCCCTGGGGCGTCGCAATGATCGGATTAATGTCCATCTCTTCGAGCGCCAGCCCTATGATTGCCGCCATCGCACTAAAAGACGCAATCGCATCTCCTAGCGGACCGAGGGCAACCGGTGCGCGACCACGCGCGCCGCTCAGCACCTCAAAACCTCTGAGCCGTCGTAGATAGGTCACGGCAAGTTCTGCATCAACCGGCGGCATGAACGTTATAACGTCCCTCATGACCTCAACGAAAGTGCCGCCGAGGCCGATCGTGACGAGTGGACCCCATTGGGCGTCGACCGTGAGCCCTAGAAACATCTCTACGCCGGGGTCCGATGTCTCTTGAACCAGAACCGTTGGACCGAGGCGCGCAGCAAGTTCTCGCCATGCCGTCAGGAGCTCGTCCGGGCTTTCGATGTCGAGCACGACCCCACCTGCGTCGAACTTGTGATCAATACCCGGCTTAAGCGTTTTAAGTACGAGCGGAAAGCGTAGCGTGGAGGCCACCTGCCGCAGCTCCACCTCGCTGTGAGCGATCCGCGAAAGTGCCGTGGGAATGCCAAAATCGGCAGCGAACGCAAGGCTGTCGTGCGTATTGAGACTGCTCTCCTCGCCGGCGAAACGCGCCTGCCAACGGTGGAGAATCTCGGGTGCGATCGCCGGTGGCCGGATGACGCGCCGCTCGCGGCGCCGGCGGTGCCACGACACATTGGCCGCGATCGCTTGCAGGCCAGGGGCCGTACCAAGTAGGACGGGAATGCCTAGCCCTCGCAGCCTTGCGGCCTCGTCGCGATCGAAGGCGCTAGACAGGTTGCCAAGCATCAGCACAGGCTTCGTAGTCCCACTGTGAACCGCCTCGGCGACGCGGCCCCAAGCATTCAGCAGTGGGCGGCCGCTCGGCATGTTGCTGGCGAAGACGACTTGGCCCACTTGCGAATCGTCGGCGAGAGCCTGAAGGCAAGTCCTTGCGATACGCTCATGATCATGGCCGGTGCCCCAGAGGTCCAGAGGGTTCACGGGCGCTAACCCTGCATCAAGGTTTTCGGCGAGAACCCGCGTGGTTTCAGGCGAAAGCGACGCCCAGCGGAGTCCCAAGTCGGCGGCGATGTCGACGATCATCGTGCGCTCGCCGCCAGAATCCGTCGCCAGCGCTATCTCGTCGGTGATGGGGACGCGGTTGCAGGCGAGAAGCTCAAGCGTATTGGCCAACTCGTCGAGTGTTTGCACGCCGATGACGTTGTAGCGCTCGAAAACCGCGCGGTGGGCGGCGTCGCTGCCCGCGAGAGCGCCGCTATGGGCGCGCGTCATTGCCTTCCCATGCTCCGACCGGCCAAGCTTCAGAATGACGACTGGGACACCTTTCCGATCCGCCGCTTCGAGCGTCGCCAGGAAACGCTCGGGATCACGCACCGTCTCGAGGATGCAGCCGACGACCCGCGTCTCTTGCTGGGTCAACAGGAATTGAAGATAGTCCGAGACAGTCGTTACCAGCTCCTGCCCCGATGAGATCATATGGGTCATGCCGAGCTGGCGGGCATTGAGCGCGAACGCAGAATAGGACGAGCCGCTGTGGGAGATGAAGCCGATATGGCCCCTGGGGGGCGGATATTTATACGGCCAGCCTCCGACCATGATGTCATCGATGAAATTGAGAAAGCCCATGCAGTTCCCGCCGCAGATGGCCATGCGGGCATTCCGCGCAATGGCGGCGAGGCGATCAGTGAGCGGCGGGCGGCCTGTGGTGGGTTCCTCGACGGCCGCGCCGAAGATAACAGCGGAGCGCGCACCAGCAGCGGCGGCGGCCTCCAGGGTCGCTTCAAGCTTATCATCGGCTACGGCAAGGATGGCGCAGTCAACAACCTCGGGTAGAGCATCGACCGCGGAATAGCAGCGCAAGCCCGCGATGTCGTCGTAGCGCGGATTCACAGGGTAGAGGCGACCCCGGTAACCGGTGTCGATGAGGTGGGTCACCACGTTGCGCCCAAAAGCGCCGGCCTTACCGCTCGCCCCGATTACCGCGATTGAGCGCGCCCGCAGCATGGCGGCGACGGGATCGTCGGACGCCGCACGAGTAATGTCGCCTGCCAAGGTATTACTTGAAACGGCCATTGCGCCACGCAAGAGCTGCGTTGAGCCCCTGTTCCTTGGCGATGCGATTGAACTCGACGCGCTCCGGTCCCGACGCACTTGAAACCAACGTAGCAGTATCGAGCGCGGCGAGAAGCGCCTGGCGCATGCTCATCATCTCATAGGTTCTATTGATGGCTCGCTTCGTGAGCTGCACCGAGACAGGTGCCGCCGCGCAGACGTCCGTGGCGAGGCTCATTGCCTTGGGGAATTCTTGTCCCGGCGGAACGACATGGTTCACCATGCCCATCTCGCGGGCCTGCGTGGCACTGACCTTGTCGTTGCCGGTGAGAAGTAGCTCCTTGGCAATCTTCGGCGTCGTCATCCACGGCAGTAACAACGCGACGATCCCGGCGCCAAATCGCACCTCCGGCTCGCCAAAGTAGGTACCTTCAGCGGCGACAGCAATATCGCACGCCAGCATTACCTCAAACGCACCAGCAAGGCAGTGGCCGTGCACAGCTGCGACAGTTGGCTTCGGGCAGTCCCAGAACTGCATAATGAACGCGAAATCCTCGTCCAGCAGGGCACGCCACTCCTCGATGGAGGCGACCTGCCGCTGTGCTGATTCCTTAAGGTCAAAGCCGGCTGAGAAAGCGCGCCCCTCACCGTGGATGACGATCGCGCGTACCTGTGGGTCATTGACGAAGGCCGTCATAGCCTCGCCAATCTCGCGTACCATCGCTGCGTTGATCGCGTTCAGCACGCTCGGTCGGTTAAGGGTCAACACTCCAATCCGGCCGTCCACGCGCGTTCGGATAGTCGCCAACATCATAGACCTCCTTTCATCGATGCCTACGGTTGCCTCCCATCACGCCGCTTTGGTGCTAGGGTCCGCACAATAGCGTTCTCGACGAAAAGCGACCTTTTCTTCAGCTCGTTCGCTCCAGTGGCTTTCCGTCGTCGAGTTTGGCTTCGGCGACTTCGGCTTCCGATCGCGCGGCCATATTGCTTTGGGGCGCGCTTGCTACCGTCGCAACGCTTGGAGTCCTACACGGGCCAGAACGCTGAATCGCGTGCCTACATTGCACAAAAGGATTTGAACCGACACACCTTTACTCAAACGCCCGCAGCCACCGAGGCCTCGAGTGCCAGAGGAACAATTCGCTGCACGGCGCGACGAACGGCTTGATGGATAGGCGAGGCGATTTCCCCCCAGCCGCGCGCGTGCAAGACATACCCTCGGCGACAGGGTTATTGAATCTTACCGAACGCATACCTTATTCCGATGCCAAACGTCCGCGGGCGAGTCAAGTTTCGGAGTGTGTAAGGATAAGGAGTGTTAGGAATCGTTTGAGCGAACTCGGATCCCGAGTACGCCGTATCGCTGGTGATGTTGTTGACGAATATGTCGTAGCTCCATTGCCGACTTGCGGTCAATGTCGCTCGTGCGTTGACGAGAAAGGCAGACGGTATCGTCCAGTTAAAGACACTCGTAGGGGAGATGTTGGCCTGCTCTGAACTGCGGTAGTTAGCATCCAGATGAAACGACCACGTCCAATCGGCGCGGCCGATCACGCCTCCCGGAAGTGTGTAGTCCCCCGACACCGTTAGGCTATGCTGCGGCACGCCTGGCAGCTTAGCGTGAGCCGGAATGGCCCCGTAGAATATGGACGTGGTCTGACCTGTGCCACCCAGCGACGGGATCAACGCATAGGGCGGGTAGTCCAAGATGTCAAACGACTCGCGGACTTCGGCCTTTGTATAGGCGTAGCCTAATCCCAGAATCAGTCGATCCGTGGGCGCAGCATCCACTTGGAACTCGACGCCTTCGGTGCGCGCATCCTTACCGTTGAAGGCTGAGGGGATGCCGCTCAACGAGAGCTCATTTAACTGGAAGTCGTAGAGGTTGGCGAGATAGACATCGGCGAAATAGCGCAGCCGGCGATTAAGGAGGCTACCTTTGATCCCAAGCTCGTAATTCCTCAAATATTCGGGCTTGAACGTGAGGTACGCTGGCTTGCTCGCATATGGGCCCGATATTGGCAGTCCTCCAGCGCCGCCGCGGCGGAAGCCTTCCGAGTATGTTGCATAGAGTTTTGTGATCGCGCTCAGGTCATAGGACGAGTTGAGCTTCCACAAGTGGTTGCTCACGACGTCAGACGCTTGGGAGACAGTGCGCCCGCTGGGGTCGACGAGACTCTGCGAGCAGATCGGACCACAGATCGGGATTAACGAAAACTCGTCGAGAACAAAACCCTGGCGAAAGAAGCGCGCACCGCCCGTGACTTGCCAGGCGTCGGTCACGTGGAAGGTTAGCTCACCGAAAATCGCCTTGTCCGAAAAGCTCACGTGCCGATTGATTATAAAATTCTCATCATCATAAATGGCCGGGGCCGGATTGGGCTGCCCTATGGCAGCCAGGTATGCGATTACGCCCGGATCCACCTGGATCATGTCCATGTGGTTCTTTTGCTCTTGATAGTAAAGGCCGGCGACGTAATCGAAGCGCCCGCCTTGCTTCGATACCATGCGCAGCTCTTGAATGAAGGAGTGATCGTCGTTCTGTGTGTGTTGCGGGTTGGTTGTACGGGGGAAATAGTTGTAGGGGAAGTAGGTAATAAAGCTTGTGCCGCCAATATTGATCATCCCGGGGGTGCCATCCGCATAGGTCAGGTTCTTCTTGTCGTAGTAAGACGATGCAGAAGTGATCGTGGCGAGTCCTACATCGAAGGTCCCCACTAAGCTGACCAGATCGGTCTCATCGTTGTATGGTTCTGCGACAAAGTTGGTTGTGCAGTAGTCACAGCCAGGGCGCAGGACGACCGAGCCGTTCGGCCAGTGATTACCAGAGTCATCAAAACGCCCACCCTTGTAGACAGGGCTCCCCCATTGGGTGTCGGCGACATTCGTCTTTTGGTGGACGTAGTCAAGCTGTAGATCTATGGGGGCACTCGGTTGCCAGCGTAGGGCGCCGCGCGCGAACCACTGATTTGAACTGTTCACGCCGCGCTTAACCGGTTCTAGTACAGGTCCGCTTGTCAAGTCGCCGGGGATGCTCGGAACTGGTGTACCCGAAAACCCCGGCATCCCGGGGCCTAGTACGAACCTGTCCACAGCTTTCACGAAACCGGCGAGGTGATCGTAACCGGCGACCAGACGCAACGCGAGCTGGTCGGCGATTGGGACGTTCAGCATGCCGTGAACACCACCGTTCTCATTTGGGGCGAACTCCGAATAACTTCCGTTGGCATCAGTTTCGGCAGAAAACGCGCCGAATTCTGGCCGCTTCGGGACGATCCGGATCGTGCCCGCCTCCGCTCCGGAGCCATAAAGTGTGCCTTGGGGCCCGCGCAGAACCTCGACCCGCTCTACGTCCTGCAACGGCATCTGAAAGAACACCGGTGTCTCGCCGAAGTACGTCGATATCGCATTGACAGTTAGGCTGTCATAAGCTTCGCCGCTCAGGCCACCGCCAGGGGAATCCGCCCTGATTCCACGCAGTGTGAGATTGTTATAGCCGGCGCGGGCAGCAGGACCTTCGTCGACCGTCGTCAACCCTGGGACGAGTCGCGTGAGGTCGTTGAGCGAGACGACGGCCGAGCTCTCAAGTGTGTCACCACCCAGTGCACTGATGTTGTAGGGCACATTTTGGATCGTCTCGCTGCGCCGTTGCGCGCTCACGACGATCT
>Ga0137361_10002555_pt1 | contig 11612 bp, 10 predicted proteins | sample Mad1_80_16metaG_FD_104923 | JGI IMG/M metagenome (GOLD analysis project Ga0137361, IMG submission 104923) | Vadose zone soil microbial communities from Angelo Coast Range Reserve, California, USA - Mad1_80_16 metaG | ecosystem: Environmental > Terrestrial > Soil > Vadose zone | place: USA... | reverse complement strand
TGAACGCATCCGATATGCGCTGCAGTCGAACAGACGACAGCCCGAGCGATTCCGGTTTGGCCTGGGGAAGCGGCGGGGTCCGCGGGGCAGCGGTGTGCCTGGCGGCGGTTTGCGCGTTCATGGTCTTTCTTGTTTGCCTTTGTTCTTGGTAACGAGGGTGAAGTTTGGCGCAGAACATACGGGTTGAACAGGGCGTTTCCCGCAAAGCAGCCGCCGGTTTGCCGCCGTGCTTATGCGCTCGCTGGTAAGCAGGCCGCCGTGGCCGGATCAGGGCCCGGTTGGCCTCTTCGGCCTTGCAATCGGGGCGTTGCCTATGCTTGAAACGGCGCGGATCGGCGGCGAGGTCTGGTCCTCTGTAGGAGTGTAGCTCAATTGGTAGAGCACCGGTCTCCAAAACCGGGGGTCGCAGGTTCGAGCCCTGCCACTCCTGCCAGCTAAATCAAATAGTTAGAGCGTGTTTGCTGATCACCATGCGGCGCCAGCTACCATTCTGCTACCCTTTGTCCCAAGTTGCAAAAAGAAGATCGGCTAAACGCCGTTCAACGCCTGGCACGGCTCGCTCGACGATCTCTGGCGCAACCCGCCAAAGTCGCGGCTCAATGGCTCGTATGAGCGGATCGCCGTTGGGCTGATCGCAAGTACTTCAACCACTGCGTCGTGAGCATCCTCGCAGGCTGGATCATTGCACACTGAAAGTTGGCATCCTGTGGCGCGAGGCGTGGCCAAGCCAGGAGGTACCGAAATTGAATTTGATGCTCCTGCAGTTCTCCGAAAATGGCCTTCACTTAAAAACGAATGTGTTTAGCGCCTTACTTGGTGCCCATCCGTACACATTTTTGTCGGCGGTCGGCGAGTCCTTGCCTGGCCTGGAGTCTTAGTGCAACCTCCGCGGTACTGAACCTGGACACGGGCTCTTGCGATGCCACGATATCGGATCACGATCAGCGGACCAGATAAAGCGGCCATGGCTGATCTGGTCCGCAAACACGACATCGAGATTTTCGATCACGGAATTCGCTTTGCTCCCGATAAGGGATACACCGTCGCTGCGTTCGCCGCGCCGGATGAAATACGGAAACTGCAACAGAACGGGTACCTGGTTGTTCAGCATGAAGACGCGGACGAACTAGGCAAAATTCGGCAGCGCGACGTCGGGCAGGGCAATCGCTACACGTCACCCCCTCACGAACCCTCCCTGGCATATCTCAACGTGGACGAAGTGGAGTCGGCGATCCTCGCTGCCGCGGCAGCGCCTTTTTCCGGTATCGCAGAACTGATAGCTTTACCCTATCCGACCGTGGAGGGCCGGCAATGCCACGCGTTGAGGGTCGGGAGTGGCAGCGACGCTAATCGTCCCGGCGTTTATTTTTTGGGCGGCGTCCATGCTCGAGAATGGGGCAGCCCCGACATCCTCATCAATTTCATCGAACGCATCGAGCAAGCTTACCTGAACGGCACGGCTCTCATATTCGGCGGCAAGACATTTAGCGCTGCAGAGATCAGGACCATTATCGATAGCCTGGATATTGTGATCTTTCCTCAAGCAAATCCCGATGGCAGGCACCACAGCATGACGGTCCAGTGCGATTGGCGCAAAAATCGCCGTCCTGCGCCGCCGGATTTCCCGCAATGTCCCGGCGTGGATATCAATCGAAATTATGATTTTCTTTGGGATTTTCCCCATCACTACAGCCCGTCATCATTGTCCAGAAATTTGACTTCGACCAAGCCGTGCAACGATTACTACCACGGCCCATCCGCCTTCTCCGAACCGGAAACCCGGAATGCTCGCTGGATCGTCGACAGGTTCACGAACACCCGGTTCTTTATCGATCTGCATTCTTATGGACCGCAGATCCTGTACAGATGGGGCGACGGCGAGCATCAAACTAAAGATCCCGATATGAATTTCATGAACCCCGCCTATGACAGCGTTCGCGGTATCGATGCATCCTACCAGGAATACATACCTGCCAACGATCTCGGTACAATGAAATCCCTCGCGGCGGCTTTGCACGACGGCATCAAAGCGGTGAGGGGCACCGATTATTTTACCAGGCCAGCCTACAACCTCTACGCCACTGCCGGCACCTCCGATGACTATTTCTACAGCCGGCATTTTGCCGATCTCGGTCAGCCGAAAATCCTGTCCTACACCTTGGAATGGGGCGAAGATTTTCACCCGCCCTACGAAGAGATGCAGCACATCATCGACGAGGTCACAGCCGGGCTGCTGGCCTTCTGCCTGCAGATCGCCGCAATGACCGAAGCTCGCAGGACGGTTTGAGCCTCAGCCCAACACATCTGCGCTCCCTTTCGGGAGCACAGATGACATGTGTTTTTATTACGCCTTCTTCTCCCGCCGCTCGGCGAGGGCTGAATCCGGGGGTGAAGGGTATCCAATGATTTCCATCGCATAGCATGGGACAGATGGATCGAAGGTGCACGTCACATCATTCGGACTGCCCGGGCTCCATGTGATCGTGACCTGTATCGGGTCGTCCCTGCCATCCTTGCCCTTGTTGGTCAGAGCCTGAATGATGCAGTTCTTGATCTTGTCCTGCGCATCCTGGGGGTAAGTTCCCGCATCCTGCATCCACGTGTCATACTCGCTTGAACCTGGGAGGTAATTATTGTACGCGGCCGTCAATGCGCCGAACTGATAGTTGCCGGCATTATAGAGCCTCTTAAACAAAGCCAGTGTTCTATGAATATTTGCAGACTTGAATTGCCCGTTTATATCCCGTCGGCCGGGGAGCCCTGCGATTGTCAGTAATCCCATGGTCGTTCCTCCTCATCCTCTGATACGCCCTAATTCCGATTTCATCCTACAATGGATTGATGTTCGGTCAAATTCGTATTGCTCGTCCTGCTACGGGGCACTCGAAAATTTAGTCGGGCTGAAAATCGGGAGGCGGCGTCTCACACATCATGCTTGATGCTGCTATACCTAGGGGTGTAGGTTTTGCCCCGTCAATTCCTGCTTTCCCGGTGTCTTATGGACTGCTCGGCATGTGGCGCGTCGAACCCGAGCGAAGCCCGGCATTGCCGGGACTGCGGAGTGGCTCTGGTTCTGCCTTGCGCCGACTGCGGCAAGCCTGTCCCTCTTTCGAACTGGTTCTGTGGCAATTGCGGCGCGAAGTTCGAGCGCGGCCTGGCGGCAGGATTTCGGGATGAAGGGGATAGCCTGGCAGCCCCGGTTCATCTTCCGCAGCATTTGGCGCGACGTATCCTCGACACCCGTGGCCTGCTTGAAGGCGAGCGCAAGCAGATCACGGTTCTGTTCGCGGATATCAAGGGCTCGACGAATTTAATCGAGGATCTCGACCCCGAAGATGCCGAGTTGCGGCTGCGGCCGGCGCTGGATGCGATGATCAATGCCGTCCATCGCTATGAGGGTACGATCAACCGGGTGCAGGGTGACGGCATCATGGCCTTGTTCGGCGCGCCGCTGGCGCACGAGGACAATGCCGTGCGTGCCGCCTACGCGGCGCTCGAGATGCAGAAGGGTGTTCGCGCGGCATGCGACGCAGACATCGCCATTAGAGTTGGCTTGCACGCGGGTGAGGTGCTGGTTCGCGCTATCCATAACGATCTTTCGGTCGATTACGACGCGATCGGTCCCACCGTCCATCTCGCCGCACGCATGGAGCAGATGGCTCCTCCAGGGGCCATCTACTGCACCGCCAATGTAATGCGGTTGGCAAAGGGTTTCGTCAACGCCCTGCAGCTCGGGCAGGCTACGGTGAAAGGACTTCGCCAGCCGATCGATTTGTTTCAAATCGTCGGGCACACCTCGGCTCGCTCGCGTTGGGAAGTGGCAGCCGCGAGAGGACTGACGCCGTTCGTCGGACGACAAAGCGAGCTCGCCGGACTTGAGCAAGCACTACAGTTGGCCGCGGCGGGCCAAGGCCAGGTTGTTGCCGTCAAGGGCCAGGCCGGGACGGGAAAATCCCGGCTTGTCCACGAATTTCTCCAGTCGCCTCAACTGTCCGATTGGACGGTGCTCAAAACCGCCGCCACTGCATACCGACGTGGCACGCCTTATTTGGCCATCTCCAACCTGCTGCGTTCCTGGTTAGAGATCCCCGAGCAGGCTTCTCCCGCCGAAGCCAGGCGCCGCCTGCAGGACGCTCTTGCCGCATTACCAGCAGGCTCGTCGACCTATGTTCCGGCATTGCAATCGCTACTCGAGCTTCCTGTCGAGGACGCCGATTGGCCTACGCTCGACCCCGCGGTACGCCGGCAACGAATGATGTCGACGGTGAAAGACCTGTTCCTGCGCTGCGCCGAAAATCGTCCGCTTCTGCTCTGGTTCGAGGACATGCAATGGACGGATGTCGAGACGCAAGATGTGGTCGAGCGCCTGGTAGACAGCATCGGGGCCAGCCGTTTGATCGTAATTTTGACTTGTCGGCTGGAGTACGACCCCAAATGGGCCAGCAAGGACTGCTTCACGGCAGTCCATCTTGATCCGCTCGAAGCCAACGCTGCCGACCAACTCGTTCGGGCCTTGCTGGGCAACAATGCAGCCAATGCAGAGTTGCGTGCGCTCATCATCGAGCGCACGGAGGGAACGCCGCTGTTCATCGAGGAAACGATCAGAACGCTGGTGGAAAGCGGGGTGCTCCGCATGCGCGCTGGCGGCTACGAACTCACCCGTGAAATCCGCGAAATCCAGATCCCCGAAACCGTGCAATCGGTGATAGCAGCGCGCATCGACAGCCTCAGCCCGAAACGCAAATCGCTGTTGCAAATAGTCTCGGTGATCGGATCGGAGATTCCGATCATGCTGCTGCGCGACGTCGTCGACCTCGCCGAAGCGGAACTGCAAAAACTGTTGGCGGAACTCCAGGCCGCGCGGTTCCTCTATGAAACGCCGAATGCGACATCCTTTCAATTGAAATTCAGGCACAGCCTGGTCCACGAGGTTGCGTATGGCGGCTTGATCTCGGCGAAGCGCCAGATGCTGCATGCTCGGGTACTGCGAGCCATGGAATCCCAAAATCAGGAGAAACCGCAGGAGCTGGTCGAAAGCCTCGCGCACCATGCCTTGAACGCGGCGCTCTGGAAGGAAGCCGTGACGTATCTGTGCCAGGCCGGCGACAAGGCGGTGGAATTATCGGCCTATCGAGAAGGAGGCGCCTTCTTCGAGTCGGCGCTCCAGGCGCTCACGCACCTGCCACAGAATGGTGAACGCATCCGACAAGGCATCGACATCAGACTGAAGTTGCGACCGGTATTCGGAGCGACTGCCGAATACGACCGGCTCGAATACTGCGTCGCCGAGGCTGAAAGCCTGGCCAAATCGATTGACGATCGCCCGCGGCTGGCGGCAATCAACGACGCTTGGTCGTTTGTCCACAATTGGCGCGGCCAGCTTGATGCCAGCATTGAACGCTGCTTGCGGGCGCGCAACATCGCCCGCGAAATTGGCGACGGCGCTTTGGAACTCGGTGCCAGCTTCCGTCTCGGCCAAGCCTACATGTGGCGCGGCGACTTCCAGCAATCGGTCGCTCTACTCGAGGATAACCTGGCCTGGATCGATGGCCCGCTGCGACACCTGCGGATCGGCACCACCGGGACCGGCTCGGTCTTGTGGTTGGGTATGTTGGGAGCTTCTCGCGGCCGTTTGGGCAACTTCCCGGCAGCGATTGATGCCGCACAAAAGGCATGTCTCATCGCCGACGAAGTTCAGCGGCCTTATGACATTGCCTTGGCGTATTGGTGGGCGGGCTTCATTCAATCGCACAAGGGTGATGTGCCCGCGGCTTTGCAATACCTGGAGCATGGTTTTGAGGTTTGCCGCTCGAGCCAGGTCAATTTTCTTGTTCCGGTCCTCTCGACAACCCTGGGCTACACCTATGCGCTGGCCGGACGCACCGCCGAAGGAATAGCACTGCTTTCGAAGGCGCTGGCATTCTCTCGCGCCACCAAGTTCACCTATGGGGAAGCCTGGTCGAGCGTGTATTTGGGTTTCGCCAATCTGCTCGACAATAGCTACGACGGACTGCTTGATCATGCCCGGGGCGTTCTCGAACTTGCGCGCAAGCATAAGTACCGCGCGATAGAAGTCGACGCCCTCCACCTTCTGGGCGACGTCTATCGAAAGGGTCCCGCACCGGCTCAGGACGAAGCCGAACGCCATTATCTCCAGGCTCGAGAGATGTGCCTCGAACTCGGGTTGCGGCCGGAATTAGCGCGCTGCGAGATTGGTCTCGGGCAAACGCTTGTGCAATCGGGCCGCCAGGCGGAGGCCGAGCGGCTCTTCGATTCGGCTTCGCAACTCTGTCGCAGCATGGGATTGGTCCTGCCGGACGTTCACCTCGACCGCCCAGCCGATCTCAATTCATCTTAAATCGGATCGGCAAACTTTTGGGCCCGCCGATGAAGATTGACGCCGATCGACGTGGCCTTCCAGCAATTTCGACCCATGCAAGCCGGCCGAGCAACTCCTCGAAGAAGATTCGCATCTCGAGCCGCGCGAGATGCTGACCGAGGCAAGCATGGACTCCCTGACCAAACAGTGCACTCCGTGATGTGTTGCGACGCAGGAGGAAGCGGTCCGGCTGATCGAAAGCCTCTTCGTCGCGATTAGCCGACAGATAATTCAACATCAACCAGTCACCCTTCGCTATTCGTCGCCCGCGTAGCTCCACATCCGCGGTCGCGGTGCGCATGACATGGTGCACCGGCGTCGTCCAGCGCACCGCCTCCTCAACCAATCGGGGAATCAATCCGGCATCATCCTTTAGTTTATCGAACTCCCCCATGTTTTCGCATAACGCCCAGAGGCCCCCGGAGATCGACGACGACGTCGTGTCGTGACCAGCGGCCGCGACGATCACGTAGTAGCTGACCGCTTCGAAATAATTGATCGGTTTGCCGTCAATCTTCGCATTGGCGATTACGCTTGCAAGGTCGTCCTCTGGCTTGTGGCGGCGCCGCTCCATCAGCGGGACAAAAAAGGCCTGAAATTCACCAAGCAGCCGAAACAGTTCCTTGGCGTGCCTGGCCGGATCGCCGGCGGCGGCCTCGCCGTGCCCCAGGTCCTCGTCCTCACTGGCGAAGAGTTCCTGGGTCAGCTTGAGCATCCGCGGTTCGTCCTCTTCCGGAACCCCAAGGATTTGCATGAGAACTTGCAAGGGGTAATGGATCGCGACATCGCGCACGAAATCGCAAGCTGAACCACGCTCGGCCATGCGATCGATGCTGGCGCGGGCAATGGAGCGGATGCGATCCTCAAGCGATTTGACTCTTTGCTGGGTGAACCAGGATTGGGTGATCCGTCGATATTTCGAATGGTCCGGTTCATCCATATGAACGAGGGTACGGATGGGATGTGGGCTCCCGCCCGTCAGGGTACGAGCCATATCGTCCGACGCCCGTGGCACGAGAGTGTGCGCGCGATCGCCGTTGTGGAACAGATCGTGCTGACGGATGATCTCCGAGATATCTGCGTGCTTGGTCACCACCCAGAATGGATCAAAGTCTTCGGATTCGACTCGACCGAGCGGTAGGTTCGCGCGAAGCCACCGAAGCCCGGCAAGAAGCGATTTTTGCTTCGCATAAGCTTTCGGCGAGGCGATCAGGCGTCCGAGGCGGTGGGGTATTTTTTCAGCCTCAGGCATTCCGCCTCTATCTCGCATATCTGGCTGTGTGGTCCCAAGCAGGATTTACCACGCGCTTCCACTGCATGGCTACCCAACTGCCGCATACGGGGCAGGACAGGATGGTATCCGCTCATCAGGAGCGCAGGAAAGCTCAACTTAATCAATCAAGGTGGTACGCGAGAGAACGAAGAGCTATGGTACCAAGCGGTCTCCAAAACCGGCGTCGCAGGTTCGAGCCCTGCCACTCCTGCCAGCTAAGATGCTGAAACTACTAAAAATGTTCGTTGGCGAATGTTCTGGAATTCCTGCACTGCTACCGCTTTGCTACCATTCACCGCTTTTTTATTGCGGCTTGAAGCGCGGCATCGGCACGGGCGGCGGCATCTGGCTGCATGCCCGGCATCACGTGGCTGTAAAGGTCTAGCGTGATCCCGACCTTGCTATGCCCGCGGCTTCTTTGATCAAGCGAGCGTGTTCGATTTCGGCCTTCAGGTCCTCGATATCCATCTCCGTGCAGTCTGCGCAATCGTGATGTCGGCGTCGTCACGCTACAAAGCACCAATTTAGCAGCGCGAAAAAAGTTACGATATCTCCCCGATATCGAAGCTAAATGGGATTCTCGGATCGCGCTCCGGCAAGCGGCATTTGTCTGGATCGTCTAGGTCGTATGCCTTCGTCGGCATGTTGACGAACGTCGCGGCGGTGTTGCCGGTGTTCTGCACACCGTGAATGACCAGTGGCGGGATGCGCAACAGGCCGGGCTGCTCGCAGCCGAGCATAAAGACGTTAAGCAAGTTGAACGTCGGGCTATTTGAGCGGATGTCATAGAGAACAATCCGAAAATGCCCATTTGCGAAGGCAAGCCGGTCATATTGCCGGCGATGATAGACCCACGCCCGGATCGATCCGGGCAGCGCGGTCACCTGATAGACGTGCACGATGGGCTCAATCCTTCCATCGCGGGTGGTCAGCAACTCGCATAGCGATCCGCGCGCATCGGAATGGGGAATTAGCGACGAGACGGTCACATCGTGAATCGTTCCCTCCTCAGCGACCGCCTCGGTCTTGGCTGCAGCGTGCGGCCATGGGACATCGGATTCAAAATCGGCAAGTGTGAGACCGCGCGAAGCGACAACAACGGATTTTGCGGGATGGATCATTGCACGCAGGTGTTAAGTCACGGAATCCGCGACCTCGGTGGATCGCATTTATCGAGAAACCCCTTTGGGCCAGCCAGGCGCCTGAACGCGAGGTGTAAATATAAAGGACCATAATCTGGCAGGCTCTGAGTAAGCAAGCCTGTATCGGTTTCCTGCCCGGTCAATTGAGGGGCGGGCTACGCGAACGATGGAATCTGTTGCCCTGTATCGGAGTGCAAATTTTTCATAGGGGTTCGAGCTCGCACCAGTTGATCAGGAGGCCGAGCCAGCGCCGATCGTCGTTCGCGCCTATGTCCATCGGGCGGATCGTTTCGCCGATATCGAGGGTGATACCGAAATCCCGATCCAGCTTCGCCATCGTGGCGCAGTCAAGTCGTCCTTCCAAAAGAAACGTGCCGCCGTCAAGCCGCTCGACGTGGTGCCGAATCGTCTGCCCGTGGATTGACAGAGTAACCCGATCGACAGGTCCGATCGCAGTAATGACGTGGATTCTAAAGCGAAGGTCGCGATCGAACACCACGGGTAGATCAATTGTCGTGCGAGCGTTCGGTCCGGTCCAGCGAAACGATCCGTATTTGGCGTCGGTCTCAAGGCCATGCCACTCGAATGGCATATCCTGGTCGGCCATGTCGAAGCGCACGCGCGCTTCGATGCGTCTTAGCGCCGACGGATCGTGGCGACCGTCCGTCCCTTTCCACCGGCGAAATTGCCGCGTAATCGAACCGGAGGGAACATTCGCGGCCATCGGCACTTCAAGAGGCACGAACTTGTTGCTGACCACCGCCTGGAGCACATCGCGATACTCCTGTTGGCGGAAGTCGATGCCGGATTCTATCCTCTGCAGCAACCGCGTCTGGTCGTCGATAGCCTTCACTTTATAAGCGTCCCGCCGCCACGCCGCGTTGAACTTGAAGCACGTCAACTCGTCGGTCGATGCAAGCGGCCCGATGGCAGCAGCTTCCCTCAGAAAGGTGACGTCGGTCGGCAGGCTCTGGGTGTCGTGATGGCGCCACTTGACGCCGGCATGGTATATCGATGTGGCATTTGCGACGGCCGAAGGCGGCACGAAGTCCCGCGAGGAGAAGGAGCGCGTAGCAAATATGCCCGCTAGGCTACGAACGCCCGAACCGGGCGGCCCATACAGGATCGCCACGCTGGTTATGACCTTGGCCGATGTTTCCCGGGCAGTCTTCAGAATCGCTTCAAGATGGGTCGGATACCAGATATCGTCATGCCCGAGATAGGCAATCCAGTCCGCGGCAGCATTTTCGTTGGCGAAGTTGTTCGCCGCCCACTGTCCGCCATGGTTCTGGTCGAGATTGTGCCAGCGCAAACGGCGGTCATCGAACTCGGCGACGACCGCCGCCGAGTCGTCCGTACAGCCATCTCCGACGATCAGGACTTCAAAATCTTGCATCGTTTGCAGCAGCACCGACCTAATCGCGCAGCGGAGCGCGCGGCTCCAATTGTACGTCGCGATCGCTACCGTAATGGCAGGCTTTGACGCTTTCACAACGGCAGGCTATTGCACGTCGGAGAGGGTCCGCTGGGCACCTTGTGGCCACGGGATGGGATGCAGGGATGATAGGTTGATTGACGCACGCTAACCCGCTTTGCGCTTCGGCTTACCCGCCTTCTTGGTGGCGTTGCCCGGCTTAGCTTCGCCCCCGCCTTGGACTTACCTGCCGTTTTCAAACTAGCCATGATTGCATTCCATGCCTTCATTCCAGCCGATCGGCCTCGCGGATTTTTCGCTTCGGCCGCGCTACGGATCAGGACCATTCCCGATAGTAGCTTTCGTCAAATCAGTGGACTTTACCGCTATTGGTAGCGGCTATTGGTACGGCCTAACTCCCGAGGCGGAACTTTCGCTTCGCTATGAGTGGCGTGCGGATTAGGATGTTCCCGTGTTTGTGGCTGATCTCGCCATTTTTATTGCGGTGGCGACCGTCGAGGCCTGGCATGCTTCGCTCCGGTGAACTGGTGTTCTTGCGGACAGCATTTGCCTAATCGAACGGGTTGGCAACGCTTGCTACCATTTTTGCTACCGAACTCCCGAATATTGGCCGGGACTGGAGGGTATCGGGCGATCAAAGGCCGATACCAAAGCCGAACAAAATCAAACATACCGGCATCATCGATGGTTGCTTGGGAGGGCGCCTCGCGAACTCCAAAACCGGGGGTCGCAGGTTCGAGCCCTGCCACTCCTGCCAGCTAAGCCTTTAATTTAACCGATCCAATTCCAGCGCTTTCGAGCGGATCATCTGTCCGCTGGTTCCGGCGTACCTTGACCTTTGGCCACGCACGCAGTACATAGCCGCCACCTGCTGCCGGCCCGCTTTGACGGATATCCGGCGCGGCTTTGAAATCCGCCGAACAATCGAGCCCGCTTGCCGGCTCATCCTTCGAGACGAGGGCTGGGCGCTAGAGGGCTGTTCGGATTCCCTAAAAGTTTTAAGAAATCGTCCTACACGCGGATCACATCAACGATGGCTTTCAGCCCGTTCAAATTCCTGCAGGAAGTGCGCTCGGAGACCGCCAAGGTCACCTGGCCGACCCGCCGCGAGACGACCATCACCACCATCATGGTGTTCGTGATGGTAGCACTTGCTTCGATCTTCTTCTTCGCCTCGGATCAGATCATCCGCTTTCTCGTCACCTTCTTGCTCGGCATCCACTGATGACAAACGCCGCAACTCAAACCACCGACAAGCGCTGGTATATCGTCCACGCCTATTCGAACTTCGAAAAGAAGGTCGCGGAATCGATCCGCGAGCAATCGAAGCAGCGCGGGCTCGAGGAATTGTTCGAGCAGGTGCTGGTGCCGACCGAAAAGGTC
>Ga0137361_10002554_pt1 | contig 11614 bp, 10 predicted proteins | sample Mad1_80_16metaG_FD_104923 | JGI IMG/M metagenome (GOLD analysis project Ga0137361, IMG submission 104923) | Vadose zone soil microbial communities from Angelo Coast Range Reserve, California, USA - Mad1_80_16 metaG | ecosystem: Environmental > Terrestrial > Soil > Vadose zone | place: USA... | reverse complement strand
GCGTCGTGGATCTCCTGGGACGGGGCCACCGAGCCGCCGGGCGAATCGACGCGCAGCACGATGGCCTTCACCTCGTCGTCCTTCTCGTACTTCTTCAACAGCTTGACGACCTTGTCCGCATCGACGCCCGCTTGTGCCTCCCCGATGGCGCCCTTGGCCTCCACGATGCCGATCCGGGGGCCGGCGGTGGTCTCGGTATCCAGGCTGACGTGCCCGGTCGCGCCCTTGACCGCCGAGTATGCGAGCAGCATGAAACCGAACAGCACCAGGAACAGGCCGCCGAAGATGACGCCCAGGACCACCGCCGCGCGCTTGTCCAACCGGGAGGCTCCTTCTCGAACAGAGGTCGCTTGCTACCACTCGGACCGTGTGGGTACAAGCGCCTCCCGTGCCCTTCCGGCGCATCCTGACGAGCCTGGTCGAGCGTGCGCCGGGGGCCCGCGGCGCCGTCTTCTGCGATCACGAGGGCGAATCGGTGGAGCTGGTGATCCGGGATCCGGAGCTCTCCGAGTACGACATGAAGGTGTTCGGGGCGCAGCTCGCCTCGATCTGGATGGGCCTGCAGACCAACTCGAAGGAGCGCGGCGCGGGCGCGCTCATCGAGCTGCGGGTGGGTTGTGGCAGGGGAAACCTCCTCTGCCGGGCCCTGCCGGACGGCTACTACGTCGTGCTGCTGGTCGGGCGCGGGACGCCGAGCGCGTCCGCCGCATTTTCGCTGCAGGCGACGGCGGTGGAGATCGCCGCGGCCCTGTGAAGCCGGCCCCCCGTCAAAGGGCGCTGCCGCCCCGCCGCACGTAGCGGACCAGGGCGCGCAGGTCGGGATCGTCGGGATCGAGCTCGTGCCCGCCCTGGGCCTTTCGCGGTCCATTCACCACGCCGCTCCACTTCGACGGATCCTCGACGGGCAGGCCGTCCGGATTCAACAGCAGCGGGTCGCGCGGGTCCAGGTCCTCTGCCGCTTTGAGGAACGCCAGCGCCACCTTCTCGGCGCCGGGACCGTTGACGGCCAGCACGGCCAGTCCGGCGAAGTTCAGCGCGGCGATGCGCTTGTCGAACACCGGCCGCGTGGGGCTCTCGGAGATCAGGACCGCGACTCGCGGTTTCGGCGGGTCGGGAGGTCGCCAGAGCCACGCCTGCGCTTGTCCGACGCGGACCAGGGTCGGGCGTGGGATCGCGTCGCGGGACAGCGCCGGCCGGGGGCTCCGGGTCAACCGGGTCGGGCTGCCGCGGCCGAGCCGGAGCTGCCAGACGTCGGTGGTGTCGTCCGCGAGCCGCCAGCCGAAGAGGAGCCGCTCGCCGGGTCGGTCCCAGATGATCCCGCCGGCCAGGGCTCCCGCCGGGGGAGCTGCCAGAGGCTGCACGCGCAGCGAGGGCAAATCGAGGAGCGAGAAGACGTCGAGGCCGGCCGAGTCCATGGCGACCGCCAGACGATGACCATCGTCGCTGACCGCGAACGCGTCGATCGGGTTTCCGGGCGCATACACCGTCCGGCGCGTCCGGTCTTGCACGGCGATCGCATCGACCCCGAGCTCGGAACGGCCCGCGTCGGTGAGCACGTACAAGGTCCGGCCGTCGGGGGAGAAGCGCGGCTGCCGGAACCGCGCCGCCTTGTCTGGCGTGAGCAACTCCGCCCGCGCGGCCTGCAGATCGACGAGCACGACCGCCTCCGATCCGAACCGGACCGCCAGGGCGACGATGCTGCGGCCGTCGGGCGAAAGTGGACCGAGCGCGAACAGCCCGGAGAACGCGTCCTCCAGGCTCATCGACCCCACCGCACGCTGGGCCCCGGCCGCGGGCGGCGGCGGCACCACTTCGGAGACCTTTCGCGTGTCCATCGCGACGGAACGCAAGGAAACCTTGGCGCCATCGCGCACGGCGTAGAAGAGCTTCTTGCCGTCGCGCGTGAACCCTCCGGGAAACTGATCCCCCGCCGCCGCGTCGAGAGGCGCCGGCGGCGCGCCGTCCTCGTCCATCAGCAGCAAACGCCTGCGATCGTCGCGCAGCGCCACCACCAGGAGCTGCCGCGGCTCAGAGGGCACGTAGCGGATCTCTGCGATGCCGCCGGGCTCGTCGGTGAGCTGCGTGGGATAGCCTCCCTCCAGCGCGATGGACGCCGCCTGGCGTCCCCCGAACATGGTGGTGAGGAATGCGACCCGGGACCCGTCCGGGGAAGGCGCGGGCGACCAGGCGGCCGCCGCCGATTCCAGGTGCCGGAGGCGGGTCGGCAGGTCCTCGGCGGGGACCGCGAGCGTCAGCAGCAGCGCCAGCATTGAATTCCGACCTCCGCTGGACGTTCTATCCTCGGACGTGTCCGAACGCGACCGCCGGGGGTCGCAGATGGTGCACACTCGACGGGCGGCTCCGTGCCGGGAAAGGATGTGCAAATGCGCCGACTGGGGTTCTTAGTGATGCTGGCGGCCGGATGCATCCACGGCGCGCCCCGCCAGGACGATCGGGCGATCCGCGCCGTCGTCCAGCAGGAAGGTTGGGCGCAGCAGGCGATCTCGACGCGCCCCAGCCGCGCCGATCTGGACGCCGTCCGCTCGGGTGACTTCAACGCGGTGGGGAGGGCGCGGACCGGCTTCCGGCGGCTCGTACAGGCGATCGACCGGGGCACCTGGGTCCGCAACACCGCCTCCCAGCTGATGGTGGACGATCCCGACCCCCGGCTCGCGGCGTCGTTCGACCGCGCCGGGCGGCTGCGCTTCGAGGCCATCCAGGCGGCGGACGAGCTGTCTTCGGCCCTGGCGCAGGCGAAGGGCGGGCTCTCGATCGGCGATCTCCAGCCTGGATTCGAGGCGGTCCGGAAGGCGCAGGCCAGCGAGGACCGGATCGTCCGGCTGCCTCCGCGCCCGGGCGGACTGAGGCTCGCGCCAGCCCCGTTGCCGGTCCCGCGGCCGTTCATTGCGTCCGCCGCCCGGCTCGTATCCGGCAATCCCGAGCTGACGCGGGAGCTGGACCGGCTTCCCCCCTCCGACGCTGCGCAGGTCCGCGCGCGCCTGGCGGACGTCGATCGCGGCAAGGAGGAGCAGCAACGTTCCGAGACGGCGACGGCGGCGGCAGTGCCCCCGGCGGCCGCCGCGGACCCGGGCATCGGCGACGTCCCCGCGCCCGCCGAGCCGAAGGAAGCGGAAGCGCCCTCGCCCACGCTCACCATCGCCAACGACGCCGCGGCGCTCCTGGCGAAGCGGGCGCCGCGCTCGATCACGCTGCGCGAGGACGGCCTGTTCGAGCTCTCCTATGACGACGCCGAGTATCTGGTCGATCCCGGCGGCAAGCTGGTGCGCAAGGAATCGAAGGAGCGATAGTCGCGGCCGCCGGAGGCGGCTTAGCGACCATGCCTGAGCGCGGTCAACCCCGGAGAGCTCCGGTTATCGCTGGAAGTCGTAGACGTTGCCGAGCCGCAGGATCCGGGTCAGCTCGTCCAGGGCCGTCATCGTCTCGCGGGCCAGGCGCGGGTCCGCCAGGTCCGCGGCCACCAGCCGGTCCCGGTAGTTCTTGCGCACCCAGGTCTCCAGCTCGGCTCCGAGCGCCTCGTCCCAGAACACGCGTGCTTTCACCGCCCGCCGCTCCGCGTCGTCGAGCACGATCCGCTGCCGGAGGCAGGCCGGCCCGCCGCCGTTTTCCATGGACTGGCGCAGATCGAGATGGTGCAAGCTCTTCACCGGCCCGCCGGACTCCACCACTCGCTGCAAGTAGTCGCGCGCCCGCGGCTCCTCGCTGGACTCCTGAGGCGCGACGATGGTCATGTTTCCATCCGGCAGCGTGAGCAGCTGCGAGTTGAACGGATAGGCGGCGACGGCGGATGCGACCGGCAGCTCCGCCTCGCTGGCGAGAATCGCGACCAACGACTCCCCGAGCAGCGCGCGCAGATCGTCGAGGACGCCGGGAGCGTCGACGAACGCGAGCTCGTGCAGCAGCAGCACGTTCCCGTTGCCGACCGCGAGCACGTCGGTGTGGAATGCGCCGGCGTCGATTCCTGCCGGGTGCTGCTGCGGGAAGAGCGAGTGCGCGGAGTCCACCTGTCCGAGCCGTGCCAGGGCGTGGGACGCTTCCCGGGTCTGCCGCGCCGGATACCGGGAGGGCTCTCCGGCCGCGGGCGGGCCGCCGAATGCGCGCCGCCCCCAGGCGAACACCTGCACCGCGGGGCGATCCGGCGCGAGCAGGCGGACGTGGTTCGCCGCGCCTTCGTCGGCGAACTGAACGCCGCCAGGAAGCGGATCATGCACCTCGAATCGCTTCGCGTCCGCAAAGATGGCCCGCAGCACGCGCGTAGTGGTCTCCGCCTCCAGCGAGCGGTGGAACATGGCGGCCAGGTTCGCCGGGATCAGGTGCAGCCGGCCGTCCTGCGCATCCGCGCTGGGGATGCAGGTCGCCGCGTTCGCCGTCCACATCGCGGCAGCGCTGGAGCTGATGCGCAGGAGCTGGTCCTTGAGCTCCGGATCGCCCGCGGCTTGCGCGAGCACCTCCTCGTCGCTGCCGCGGAAACCCAGCCGGCGCAGCGTGCGCAGCGAAGGGCGCTCGTGTGGAGGAAGCAGCGCCTGCCCCACTCCGAGCGAAGCCACGAAGCGCATCTTGGCGAGACCCTGCAGCGCGGCGCCGCGCGGGCTCGCCGCCTGCCCCTCGTGGGTGAGGGAAGCGACGTTGCCGTGCGAAAGGCCTGCGTAATTGTGCGTCGGGCCGACGAGGCCGTCGAAGTTGTACTCCCGCGCCGGCACGGGCGCGTTCTAGCACAGGCTACCGGTGCTTTCCGCCCGCCGCCTGCTTCGGCGCCGCCTGCTGCTGGTCCTTCTTCTGCAAGAGCTCCTCGTGACGCGCCTTCTCTTGCTTCTGCCGCCGCTGGAGCAGCTCCTGCCGCCTCTTCAGCTCGTCCTCCTGCCGCTTCTTCAAGGCGGCGGCCCGCATGCGCACCTCCTGCTGGCCGCGATCTTCAAGGTCGTCCACGAGCTTCTGCCTGGCCTGCTGCTGCTTCTGCTTCAGCTCTTCGAGGCGTTTCGCCAGCTGCTCGCGCTGCTTGGCGAGCACCTCGTCGAGGCGCTTCCGCTTCGCCTCCAGCAGCTCGTCGCGCTTCTTCTCCAACTCGTCCTTGAGCCGCTTCTCGAAACGATCCCGCAGCTCCAGCTCCTTCTGCCTCTTCTCGCTCGCATGCTTCTGTCGGAGATCCTGCTCGCGCTGGCGCTCCTCGGCCAGGTGCTGCTCCCAGAAGTCCTGCTCGAGCTTCGCCTTCCCCAGCTCGTCCAGGTGCTTCTGGGCGAAGTCCTCCGCTTGCCGCGCGAGCTCGTTCCGCAGCGCGTTCGCGCGTTCAGAAGACCGCTGGATCAGCTGTTCGACATGCCGACTTTCCAGGTCCGCCAGCGCGGACTGGAGCTCGCCCTGGTGCTTCTCCCCCAGCTCGGCCCGCAGCTTCTCCTGCTCCGCATGGTGCTGCTCGCCGAGCTGCTTTCCCTGCCGCTCCAGCTCCTCTGCGTGCCCTGCTTTCAGATCCGCTTCCGCCTGGGTCGCTTCCCCCTCCTGCTTCGCATCGAGGGCCTCGATGTGCTTTCCCGAGATGTCCTCCTGGTGCGCATCCAGATCGGCGGCATGGCGCTGGGACTCCTCCCGGTGGGAGCGGGCGAGGTCTTCGTCGTGCTGCCGCGATTCCGTCTCGTGCTTTTGCTCGAGCTCCTCCAGCGAGTCGGCGGGATCGTGCTGGTTCTGGTCGGAAGCGTTGGGATCGACGACGGCCACCGCGCTGACCAGCTCGCGCCCATCCGAAGTCCGGACCCGGAATCGGTAGAGCTGCACCGCCTCGGCACTTCCGCCTGGGGCGTCCTTCTGCTCGTCGGGCATGGCAATCGCTCCTAATCCTCGACGTTCGCTTCGTCCGGGGGCGCGAGGTCGCTCGCGAACTCCTGGGCTTTCTCCAGCTTCGACTTGGCGTCCTTCGCCTTGTCCTTGGCATCGCGCGCCTTGGAAAGCGCGTCCGAGAGCGGGTCGCCGCTCGGGCTGCCCGGGCCTTGCGGCACCCGCTCGGCCCCGGGTCTGCCACCGCTCGGTGTCTCCGCAACGGCAGCGACCTGCGCGACGCTCGCTCCGGAGCTGGGGGCGCCAGACGCGACTGCCGGCACAGGCGTTTCGCTTGCAGCCGGGGCGACAGGGAGGCTCGCGTTCATGCTCGCGGGCACCGGGGGCGCGTCGCTCGCTGGAAGGGTCGCGAGCCTCGGGTGGTCGGGCGGAGCCTGCACGGAAATGGCCGGACGCGCGGGTGCGGCTTCCGCCGGACGGGTCTGAGGCGGCGGGAGTGGCGCCTCCAGGGTTGGACGGACCGGTGCGGTTTGCGCTTCAGGGGCCGCGGGCGCCGGCGCGGCTTGCAGGTGCGGAGCCGGACGGTCGGGAACGGGTTGCCCCGGAAGGGGAGGACTGGCGGGCGCGGGTTGCGCCGGCCAAGCCGGAGGCGCCATCGGGCGTTGCGCTTGAGCAGTTTCAGGTTGGCGCGCGGGTTGGGCCTGAGAAGTCGGCGTGGGTGCGGGTTGCGCCTGAGTAGCGGCGGCCGCGTGCGGGCGTTGCGGTTCAGGACCCGGACGAGCGGACGCAGGTTGCACCTGGGCTTCCGGTTGCGCCGCGCCGGGTTGCGCGGCATGCGATTCCGCTCCTCCCGGACCCGGTGCGGCCTGGACAGTCTCCGCAGCCGGGGGCTCGCGTTCGTCAGCTCGCACCGCCTCGCCCTGCTCCTCCGGACCGTCGCCGGCGCTCTCCTGCCCGGAAGCTGCATCCGGGTCGCGGCCGCTGGGCTGCGCGACGCATTCTCCGTTCGCCGCCGGTTGCTCGACGACGGCGCCGACGGATTCCCATTTTCCCTCGCCATCGAGAGATCGCCGCTCCAGGGTCACTTCGTACGATTCCCCCTTCAGCCATCCCGGGTCCAAGGACACCACGACCTGGTCGTGCGTGTGCATGCGCGCAACCGCGAACCGTACCGGATCCTGCGATTCCCGGGCCGGCGTCGAGCCGCGCGGGCCGGGCGGCGGCACGGCCACCGAGTTTCGCGCGCTTCCCTTGGTCACTGTCGAGACGGCGCTCCCGACCTCCACCCAGGTCCCGACTTCATCCGCGCGCTCGAGCACGAAGCGAAGCTGCGACCCGTCGAGGTTTTCGGTCCGGGCTTCCATCCAGGCGGTGCCGCCCTCGACGGGGTCCTGCTCGAAGGACAGCTCGACGATCTTCCGTTCAAGCTGCAGCTCGCCGGATGCCTGTCCGCCCCTCGACGCCTCCCCGGCGCGTGCGCCTTCCCCTGGCGGCACGGGGAAGACCCCGTCGTACTTCCCCTGCTCGATCGTGCCCTGCCAGCGGGTGTAGACGTCCCAGGATCCGTCCTCCTTCTGCTTCTCCACCTGAATGGAGAGAAATCCGCCTTCGTAGCCCTCGGCTTCGACCTGCAGGCCGAGGCGATCGCCTGGACTCGCGCTTGCGCGCTTCCATTCCGCCTTCGACAGGCGGCCCTTGGGTTCCGCCTTGGGGAACTTGTATTTCGCGCTGGCTCGCTCGCCTTCCACCTTCGCCTGGAGCGATGCGACCGGCTCCCAGGGGCCCTCTTCCGAGGCGGCCTTCTCCACCACGAACTCGTACTTCTGGTCCCCGATCCCTTCTCCCTCCAGGACCAGCTCCGCCTCCTCGCCGGGCAGGTACCTCTCCTTGTCCCAATGACGGTAGACGACCCGTCGTTTGGGCAGGACGAGCACGAACGATGCGGCGGTGCGCAGCGGCCGGGAGACGACCGGCGCAAGCGCCGGAGCCTGCAGCTGGACTTTCCCGTCGGGCACCGCGACCTGCCTCGCCGGGGTTTCGGGATTCGCCGGCGCCGGCAGCTTACTGGATGGGCGGCCGCCCTGGCGAGCGCCGCTATCCCGCGCCGTAGAAGCGGAACACGAGCTCGGCGACGCAGGCCGGCTTGGATTCTCCTTCAATCTCGACCGTCGCCTTGAGCAGCCCCTCGACGCCATTGGGGATCTCGGCCACGTCGCCCAACTTGACGTTGAGCCGGTACCGCTGCCCCTCCTTGAGCGGCGCCGGGAACCGGACCTTGTTGAGCCCGTAGTTGATGACCATGGCGAAGTTCTTGATCTCGACCAGGTCGAAGAAGATCCCGGCGATCAGCGACACGGTGAAGTACCCGTGCGCAATGGGCTTCCCGAACGGCGACTCGCGCGCGATCCGCTCGCGGTCCACGTGGATCCACTGGTGATCCCCGGTCGCGTCCGCGAACTTGCGGATCGCCTCGTAGGTCATCGGCCGCCAGTCCGAGATCCCCAGCTCCTTGCCGACCAGCGACTTGAGCCCTGCCACCCCGTCGATCACGGTCTTGCCCATGGTGAGCTCCCCATCCGTTGAAGGGAACTCTCCTTAGCATGCCTGCGCGGTCAGGGCCCGCAGCGCGCGGCTCGCCCCCATGGACGTGGCCAGCGAGGTCGGCGTTTCGCCGCCTGCGCTCCGGGCCGAAGGATCCGCCCCCCGGGCCAGCAGCAGTCGCACGATCTCCTCGCGGTCGAACATGGCCGCGTACATCAGCGGCGTGCGCCCCAGAGGATCCGGCGCGTCGGCCGAGGCCCCGGAATCGAGCAACAGGCGCGCCATCGCGGCGTCTCCCTTGAAGCTCGCGCCCGCCAGCGGCGTCTGCCCGGCATCGTTCGCCAGGTCGGGCGACGCGCCGCAAGACAAGAGCAGTGCCGTCGCGTCCCGGCGGCCGTGATAGCTGGCGAGCATCAGGAGCGAGTCCCCTCGCTCGTTCCGCGCGTTGACCGGAAGCCCGAGATCCAGGATGCGCTTCAGACCGGCAGCATCGCCCGACCGGGCCAGGTCGAACGCCGACCGCGCGAGCTCCAGCGCGTCGATCGCGGTCGCCTCGCTCATCGCAGGCCTCCGCGCAGCGCCGCCACAGCGTCGGCCAGCCGCTGTCCATAGTCGGGATCGGCGCGCCGGAAATGACCGATGGACCGCTCGACGACCTCGGGCCGCGTGACTTGCGCAAGGCTGCTTGCGATGTTGGCGATCAGCCGCCGCCGCCCATTCTCCGTCATCACCCGGTAGAGCGCGCCCGCCTGAACGAAGTCGTCGTCCTCGGCATGGCGAGGCCGTTGCTGCGGGCCGGTCGTTCCGGACAGCGGGAGCCCGTGGTCGTAGACCTCGCCGGTCTGCTGGGGACCCGAGGCGCTGTTCGGCTCGTAGTTCGTGCCGCGGCCGCCGTTGTCGTCGAATCGCATCGCGCCGTCGCGGCCGTAGTTGTGCGGGCCGCCCGCGACGCCCTTGGGCTCGTTGACGGGCAGCCGGGTGTGGTTGATCCCCAGCCGGTAGCGGTGCGCGTCGCCGTAGGCGAAGAGCCGCGCCTGCAGCATGCGGTCCGGAGAGGGACCGATCCCCGACACGAAGTTCGCCGGGTCGAATGCCGCCTGCTCCACCTCGGCGAAGAAGTTGTCGGGCACGCGGTCGAGGACCAGCTTGCCGATCGGGAGCAACGGATAGTCGCGGTAGGGCCATACCTTGGTGAGGTCGAAGGGATCGAACCGATAGGTCGCGGCATCCTTCTCCGGCATCACCTGGACTTTCAAGGTCCAGGAGGGGAACTCGCCGCGCTCGATGGCGTCATACAGGTCCTTCTGGTGGTGCGCCGGGTCGCTCCCGGCGGTGGCGGCGCCCTCTTCGCTGGTGAGGCAACGGATGCCCTGGTCCGTCTTGAAATGGAACTTCACCCAGAAGCGCTCGCCCTCCGGATTGACCCACTGGAAGGTGTGCGACCCGAAGCCGTCCATGTGGCGCAGGGAGGCCGGGATGCCGCGGTCGCCGAACAGCCAGGTGAACTGGTGCGTGGCCTCCGGGGTCCAGGAGAAGAAGTCCCAGACGTTGTCGGGCTCCTGCCGGTTGGTGAACGGATCCGGCTTCTGGGAGTGGATGAAGTCGGGGAACTTGATGCCGTCGCGGATGAAGAATACCGGAGTATTGTTGCCCACCAGGTCCCAGTTGCCGTCCTCGGAGTAGAACTTCACCGCGAACCCGCGGGGATCCCGGGCGCTGTCGGCGGCGCCGCGCGAACCCGCGACGGTGGAGAAGCGGACGACCACCGGGGTGCGCTTTCCGCGCTTCTCGAACACCCGCATCCTGGTGAAGCGGCGCGCCTCTTCGGAAGTGACCTCGAAGTAGCCATATGCGCCACTGCCCACCGCGTGCACCACCCGCTCCGGGATGCGCTCGCGATTGAAGCGGGCCAGCTTTTCGATCAGGGCGTGGTCCTGGAGCAGGACTGGACCGCCCGGCCCTGCCGTCTGGGAGCGCTGGTTGTCTGCGACGGGCGCGCCGGCCTCGGTCGCGAGCTGCGGGACCTTGCTCATGGTTGCTCTCCTTCCGCGGGCAGGCTTGCCCGCTTCCAGGTAGGACGCGCTCGAGAGCTGATAGGTACGATACAACTTTTCAGATGTTATGATAGCTTAAACCTATCATGGGTCCCCACGCCTTCAGCATCCGCCAGCTCCAGTACGCCGTGGCCGTCGCCGACGAAGGCGGGTTTCGCGCCGCCGCCCGCCGCTGCCGGGTATCGCAGCCGTCCCTGAGCGCCCAGCTCCAGGCGCTCGAGGGCGCCCTGGGCGCCCGCCTGTTCGAGCGCGGCCGCCCCGTCCTCCTCACCGCGGCGGGCGAAGAGCTGGTCCGGCAAGCGCGGCGCGTGCTGCTCGCGGCGGATGAGCTGGTGGCCGCGGCAGAGCGCCTCTCAGACCCTGGCGCGGCCACGCTGCGCATCGGCATCATCCCGACGGTGGCCCCCTATCTCCTGCCCAAGGCGATGCCCGCCATCCGGCGCAAGCTGCCGGCCCTGAAGATCCGCTGGATCGAGGAGCGCACGGAAGCGCTGCTTCGCGATCTGGAAGAGGGTGCGGTCGATGCCGCGCTGGTGGCGCGCGTGCCGCGGATGTCCCGTTTCGAGACCGCCGGGCTGATCGAGGATCGGTTCCTGCTGGCGGCGCCGAAGACGCACGCCCTGGCGGGGCGAAGCGGCCCAGCGCGGATCGCGGACCTCGAAGGAGAGACCCTGCTGCTGCTGGACGAAGGCCATTGCCTGCGCGATCAGGCGCTCGCCGTCTGCTCGCGGGGGCACGCGCACGAGGCGGACTTCCGGGCCACCAGCCTGGGCACCCTCGCGCAGATGGTCGCGGGCGGGGCAGGGATCACGCTCCTCCCCGAGCTCTCGATCGCCGTCGAGAACCCGCGGGGCGCGCTCGTCACCCGCCCGTTTGCCGCGCCGGCCCCGTCCCGGACGCTGGTGCTGGCCTGGCGACGGCAGTTCCCCCTCGCGCCACTGCTCCGGGAGCTGACGGCAGAGATCGCCTCGGCCTTGCGGCGGCCCTGAGCGCCGCAGTCACGCGCGCGGCGGGACCCGGAGAGTGAACCAGAACCGGCTTCCTTTTCCCGGCTCGCTCTCCACCCCCATCTCGCCGCCATGCGCGGCGACGATCTCGCGCGAGATGTAGAGCCCGAGACCGATGCCCTCTCCCTTGGTGCCGGGCATGCGGAAGAACTTCTCGAAGATGCGCTGCTGGTACTCGACCGGAATTCCCGGACCCTGGTCCTCGACCTCGAACCGGACCAGTCCCTT
>Ga0137361_10002553_pt1 | contig 11615 bp, 3 predicted proteins | sample Mad1_80_16metaG_FD_104923 | JGI IMG/M metagenome (GOLD analysis project Ga0137361, IMG submission 104923) | Vadose zone soil microbial communities from Angelo Coast Range Reserve, California, USA - Mad1_80_16 metaG | ecosystem: Environmental > Terrestrial > Soil > Vadose zone | place: USA... | reverse complement strand
TTGCCGACGCCCCGAGCACGTTAGCGCAAGGCGAAGCAATTCTGATCCAGGGCGCCGGACATCAAACCAGCACGAGCGGGCGTTGGGGCGACTACAGCGCCACCTTCGTTGATGCGTCGGATGGCTGCACCTTTTGGCACACTAACGAATACTATTCAGCGACGAGCAGCGCGAGTTGGAACACGCGAATTGGCTCGTACACATTCGCGACCTGCACAGGCCCTTCACTAAGAATAGACAGTGTCACGGCACCTGCAGGTCGCACTTCAGGCGGGCAGCAGATCAGATTAACCGGCGCGTTTGCCGGTCTATCTACGGTCATGATGGGTGGCACATCGGCGTCGTGGTTCTACACCAACGGCGCCAGCGACACCAGCGCGATAACGGTCACTACCCCAGCACACGCAGTTGGCGCCGTGCAGATTGATCTGACGCCGACATCGGGGAGTGTCTACTCGAAATCAAATGCATTCGCGTACTTACCGACGGTGTTTACTGACGACACGATCATGGTGGATCAGACGACGGCCAAGGCGCAACATATCATCGAGTTACGAGGGGCGGTGGATGCTATGCGGGCCGTCGCGGGACTGGGTGGCGCGCCGTGGACTGATCCAGCGTTGGCGGCAGGTAATACGATAAGGGCGGTTCACATCCTGGACCTGCGAATGTATTTGGACGACGCGGCGACGAGGCTTGGATACTCGACTTCGGCGTACACCGACACAGGACTGACTTCAGGTTTTGTGATCAAGCGGATTCACATTGAAGATTTGCGGCAACGCATCAGAACTATCGCCGGTTGATACGTGAAAGTAATAATCAGAAAGTGAAATAATAGATCGGACTGATCGCGAAGAAGCTCTCCGCCTCTTCGATTGTGTAACAAGAGATTCCCTTGCCGAAGCGACGATCTAATCTTGCCCGCCTAGCCAGGGCCTGAGCTTTATACTATGATGTGCCGACTTCAGTTTCAGTGATCGGTCCTAGAGTTCCGCTTTAGATCCAACTTAGATCCTGTTTTGCTGAAAAAACAATCTCGATTGTGGAGTAATAATTTGAATCCCCTTAGAAACTCTTTATGGCCGCGGAGCGGTCGCCAGGCAAACCTGCATCGCTGGCTCATCGCGTTAGGTGTAACGCTAATTTGTTTTGGTGCTTTGTTTTTCAAAGCGTCAACACACGCGCAATCACAGAAGCGCGCCCGTCAAACTTCCGCTGAGCGCGAGAAAAAGGGACGCACCGCAAAACTCGTGCGGCGCCGTGAGAATGAACCTATTCAAGAAGACGTCGAACGGCGCGAAGACTGGTTCTGGTCACAGCGCATGTACCCGTTCAACGATCTGCCGGAGGACGCGCGGCGCAAGGCGTGGGATTCGCGGCCAATCGACAAGGGTCTGCGCGCTCAAGCAGTAACGTGGCAACCAATTGGCCCCGTCTCGACTTCGTCGGCGTATGTAAACCAGTGGGGCACGACCAGTGGACGAGTCACTGCTATAGCAATTGCTCCGAACAATCCACAACTGCTGTTGATTGGAAGCCCGACCGGGGGATTGTGGCGCTCGACCGATGGCGGGGCAAACTTTGTCCCTGTAGCCGACAACCTTACGGATATCTCGATTGGCTCGATTGCATTCGCGCCGAGCAATCCGCAGATTGTCTACGCCGGCTCAGGCGATGCTGTCAATCGCGCTTACTTTGGCGCCGGCGTTTTGAAATCTACTGATGGCGGACAGACGTGGGTACGCATAAGCGACGCCACGCTGCGCACGTTCGGTGTGGTCCGTCAGGTCGCCGTGGATCCAACTAATCCGGACACCGTATATGCAGTGCAGTTTGACCGCATCGACACGAGCACGAACCAGACCTTTGCCAGCGGATTCTTTCGTTCTACCAATGGAGGCGTCACGTGGACCAGGACACTGGCAGGTCTCTTTCGAAACCTGGCGATCGCGCCGGGCCAGCCTCAGACTCTTTATCTGGCGGCGCGGAGAGTCGATCCGACCAATGCGGCCACACCGCCAGGAGTCTACCGATCGACAAACGGCGGGCAGAATTGGGATTCGCTATACACCGCGCCGTTTCAGAGCGTCAGCGACATCCGCGTGGCAGTAACACCCGCGGACCCGCAAAAGATTTATGTTTATGAAGGCGGCACGAATGGCGGACCTCTACAGTTGCGTGTAGAAGTAAGCAACGATGGGGGAGGAACGTGGAGCAATCGCGGAACCCGCAATGACATCGATGCGGGCCAATTCAATTACAACACCTACATCTTTGTCAGTCCGGCGGATGCCAACACGGTGTATGTCGGCTCGCGCGATACGTTCAAGAGCACTAACGGGGGAAGTTCATTCACTAATATTATGGGCGCCTTTGCGGCGCCTGCCTTCAAGGATTACACGCCGGATCTAGCAACCACGCACCCGGACCAGCAGACGCTGGCCTTTGCTCCCAATGATGCGAACACAATCTATTTCGGCAATGACGGCGGCTTATTTAAGTCAACCAACGCCGGCGCCACACTCCAGTCGCTTAACAGCACTCTCTCGCTCACTCAGTTTGTAGGTTACGCCGTCGATCCAAGCGACGCTTCCAGGTCTTATGGCGGCACGCAGGACAACGGCTCCCAAAGACGACAGGCAGGCACCGGCCATTGGCGCGAAGTGGACGGCGGCGATGGCGGTAATTTCGTCGTGGATCAGTTGACGCCGAGTACTGTCTTCTCGACCTATATTGAGGGCTCGATCACCCGCTTCACGAATTTCGGCGCCACGCGAGATCAGGAAGTTGGCAACAACGGGATATTCGGCGAGGCTGCGGAGGGGCCGCGGATCAACTTCTATCCTCCCATTACCGGCAATGGCGTCGATTCGAAACTTTACTTCGGCAGTTGGAGACTCTTCATCTCGACGAATCGCGGTAACAGTTGGAACGCGCCTGCTGGAATGACTGATCTTACTAACGGCGACGCCGACACCCTGAGCGCCATCGGCGTGGCGCATTCAAACACCAATACGATTTATGTCGGATCAAGCGGTGGCCGTGCGCAGGTAAGCACTAATGAAGGCGTGTCGTGGACCGATATCACTGCCGGGCTTCCTACCCGAAGCATCACTGGCATCACTGTAAGCCGCACCGATCCGGCTACGGCCTATCTCACGGTTTCGGGTTTTGGCTCGGGTCACGTATTCAAGACCACCACCACCGGTGGCGCCTGGACCGACATCAGCGGCAACCTGCCGAATATTCCAACTAACTGTCTGTTGGTTGATCCGCAAAACGCGAACACAATTTATGTTGGCACCGACATCGGGATCTTTATTTCCACGACGGGTGGGAACACCTGGGCCTCGTTCAATAATGGGTTGCCGCCGGTTGTCGTAACCAAGCTGGTCGCCAGTGGCAACACGATTCAGGCGGGAACCTACGGACGTGGCGGATATCAACTGAACGATGTCGGTACTCTGCCAACAGTTCAATTCAATGCGGCCAACTTCACTGTCAGCGAAGTCGTCGGCGTGGCCACTGTCACGCTGACGCGCACGGGCACGACAACGAGTAGCTCAACCGTCGCCTACGCGACGAGTGATATCGCCGGCTCGCAAAGTTGTAATGTCTTCAACGGGTACGCGTCGGCGCGCTGCGATTATTTGACGTCGATAGGCACTGTGAGTTTTGCGGCCAACGAAACTTCGAAGACCCTCTCAATTCCGATAATTGACGATTCGTACTTCGAGGGCAACGAGTTTTTCACGATCACGCTGAGCAATTCAAGCGGCGCTACGCTGGGTACTACCTCAAGCGCCACGGTCACGATTACCGACAACGAATCGGCGCCTGGCCCAAACCCAATCGACCAGTCCGGATTCTTCGTCACCGAACACTACTATGATTTTCTCAATCGGCAACCGGATTCAAGTGGCCTGGCTTTTTGGATCAATGAAATAGCTTCGTGCGGAACGAATCAGGCCTGCATTGAGTTGAAGCGAATCAACGTCTCCGCGGCTTACTTTCTTTCGACCGAATTTCAACAGACAGGTTATCTGGTCGAGCGACTTTACAAGAGTGCATACGGCGACGGCAGTGGAGCATCAACTCTTGGCGGCGCTCATCAACTTGTCGTGCCGATTGTTCGATTCAGCGAGTTTCTGCCTGATACGCAGCAGATCGGCCAGGGAGTTGTAGTGGGCCAGACCGGCTGGGAGGCGGTGCTGGAAAATAGCAAGCAGGTATTCACCGCTCAATTCGTGCAGCGCGCGCGGTTCGCGACGTCTTTCCCAACTACGCTGACGCCGACGGCCTTTGTCGACAAGCTGAATACTAACGCCGGCAACGTACTGTCAGCAGGTGAGCGTTCGACGGCGATTGCTTTATTTAGCGGCGCGAACGATACGAGTAATGCGACGGCGCGAGCGCAAGCGTTGCGGCAGGTCGCCGAGAACTCAACCCTGAACACTCAGGAATTCAACCGCGCTTTCGTCCTAATGCAATTCTTCGGTTACCTGCGGCGCGATCCCAACAGCGGTCCAGACACTGACTACACGGGCTTCGACTTCTGGTTAGCGAAGCTGAATCAATTCAACGGCAACTTTGTCAGCGCTGAAATGGTCAAGGCGTTCATAACCTCTACCGAATACCGTCAGAGATTTGGGCCGTGAGACCGAAACCGTGTGCACTAAAATCTCATCGGGATATTCCACAACGTGGTATTATCGCGCCGCTCTCCGTCCCCAGACTGCCGCTTAATTACAAAGGATTGGTGAAATGATGAATTACAAACGAAGGATCTCAGCCGCAATGTCTGTATTCGCTCTCTTTCTCAGTCTGGTAATCCCGATTACCAATCAAGCCTTCGTTGAATCAAGTCCACCGCGTCAAAAACTCTCGCACCGTTCCAACGAAACGGTGAATCGATCCAACCTTGTGGATCGATCAGAGGTTATTAATTCGGTCGATAAGAGTGAGACCGTTAGCAATAAGAGAACCATCGTCACTTGGCGCGGAGGTCAAAGCGATCACCGATGGAGTAACTCCGCGAACTGGGTCGGTGGACACGTGCCCGGCGCTTCTGATGTAGCGCGCTTCCCTGCCCAATCAAAGTCAGATGTCGATGTGGACTCGATCGGGATGATCGCCGGATTGGAATTGGAGTCTGGCTATCGCGGCACGATGACACTGAAGCGAGACCTCAGAGTTGCCGGCGAAGTCGTAATCGCCAGTGGCAGTTTCGAACAAGGCAGTTACAGCTTGATTGCCCGCCACTACAGTCAAAGTGGCGGCACATTCAACGGTGGCTCAACAAAGATGACAATCAGCGGCGAAGCGTCCGTGACCGGAGGCACGCTAACCACGGCGAGGTTGATGAACGCGGAGTCACTACTTATTAACTCTCCTGCCGTGGTGCGAATGTCCGCCAATAGCAAGCTTGAGTTGAGCGGCACGGGCGAGCCGCTCAAAGGCAGCGGGTTGTTGGATATTACTACTCATAAACCCAATAGCATTGAGTACACGGGAGCAGCCAATGTCGACTTGACCGCGGCTCGTCCAGCCACGCAGTTACACTCTATTCGCCACATTGCCCGAGACGACATGCCGCCCGAGCCCGAAAGCTCGCAAGGTCGAGATGCTAAGACACCAGTGACTCCCGAGAGTTTTGGGAAAGTCGGCTCTTTAACTCTGGCTCGAGGTGATTCGTATCTCGAGGCGGCAACGATCGACACGGCGGGAGGATTTGCTTATTTCGGTGTAGCCACCAACCCCGGCACCGTGATTAAGGTGCGGCTATCGGACTTCACGCGCGTCGGTGCTCTGGTTCTCGATCCGGGTGAGGACTTCCTCGGCTCAGCGGCCATCGATCCGGTCGGAGGCTTTGCTTACTTTGGGACGATCACTATCCCAGCCAAAGTGGTTAAGGTGCGGCTCTCAGATTTCACCCGCGTCGCGGGTTTCACTTTGAATTCAGGGGAGAACTTCGCCAGGACATTAATCATCGACTCAGTCGGAGGATTTGCCTACGCTGGCACCAACACAAGTCCCGGGAACGTGGTCAAGATCCGCTTGTCAGACATGACTCGCGTCGGTGGTCTGACTCTGAACACCGGGGAGAACTCCCTCAGGGGTGCGGGAGCGATCGATACGGTGGGAGGATTTGCTTACTTCGGCACCACCACTAGTCCGGGAATCGTGGTCAAAGTGCGATTGTCAGACTTAACTCGCGTCGGTAGTCTGACTCTAAACACAGGCGAGAACTCACTTCGCTGTGCAGTCATCGACGCGGCAGGAGGATTTGCTTACTTCGGCGGGACTTCGACCGTGATTAAGGTGCGGCTGTCGGACTTCACTCGCCTCGGCGCGCTGAGTGGTCTCGCTTCAGGGGAGAGCTCGTTCCGCTCGGCGCTGATCGACACGGCGGGAGGCTTTGCCTATTTCGGCAACTACTTCAGCCTTAGCTTCTACGGCGTTCCGAGCATGGTCATCAAAGTCAGACTCTCAGACTTCACTAAGGTCAGTACGCTAACTTTAAACCCAGATGAGAGCTTTCTTTTTGGGTCGGTAATCGATCCAACTGGAGGGTTTGCCTACTTTGGCACAGACACCAGTACCGGTAAGGTCGTGAAGGTTCGGCTGTCGAACTTTACGCGTGTTGGCGCGCTTACGCTAACTCCAGGCGAGGATGCACTCACATCGGCAGTGATCGACAAGGCGGGAGGCTTTGCTTATTTTGGCACCTACACTGAACCCGGCATCATCACAAAGGTGCGCCTCTCAGATTTCACCCGCGTCGGCGCTCTAACTCTGAATTCAGGAGAGGACGATCTTTACTCCGCAGTGATCGATCCGGCCGGAGGTTTTGCCTACTTTGGCACCGATACCTTCCCCGGCAAAGTAGTGAAGATTCGGCTGTCCGATTTCACCCGCGTCGGCGCTCTAACTCTGAATTCAGGAGAGGACGAACTCGGCGCGGCCGTGATCGATCCGGCAGCGGGCTTCGCCTACTTCTGTAACTTTTTCTTGCTGCCCGCCACCATCGTAAAAATACGACTGTCAGACTTTACCCGCGTGGGTGCTCTGGCTCTGGATCCAAATGACGGCGCCCTTTCCGCGGCCGTGATCGATCCGGCGGGAGGATTTGCTTACTTCGGGGCCGGCCTTATCAGCAACAATGACCGAGTGGTAAAGGTCCGGCTATCCGACTTTACTCGCGTCAGTGCTTTGACTCTAAATGCAGGGGAGACCTCCCTCTTCACGGCTGTGATTGATCCGGCAGCCGGCTTCGCCTACTTCGGCAATCAAAATAGTCCCAGCGTGGTGATCAAGGTGCGGCTCTCAGATCTCACTCGGGTTGGCGCTGTAACGTTCAATACCGGCGAAGACCTTCTCTGGGCTTCAGTCATTGATCCGGCCGGAGGTTTTGCCTACTTCACTACCATCACGAGCCCCGGCAAAGTAGTGAAGCTGCGGCTGTCAGACTTCACGCGTGTCGATGCTCTGACTCTAAATGAGGATACGTTTCTTACCTCAGCGGTGATCGATCCGGCCCAGGGTTTTGCCTACTTCGGCACTGACAACGCTCCTGGAGTGATCGTCAAGGCTGATATTTCGGCCGGTTTGGGACCGAAGATGCTGCAGTTCAGCCAATCAAGCTACGTCGTCACCGAAGCGAGTACGTCAATTACAATCATCGTGAACCGCCTCGGCGATACCTCGAGCGCGGCCACGGTGGACTATGCCACTTCAGACGGCACCGCCACTGAGCGCCGCGATTACATCACTGCCAGAGGCACCTTGCGCTTTGCGGCGGGCGAGGCCTCGAAGAGTTTCAACGTACTCATCAACGAAGACTCGTACGTTGAAGGTACTGAGACTTTCAACGTCACCCTTAGTAATCCCACGGGCGTCAATCTTAGCGCCCCGCCGACGGTCACCGTTTACATCGACGACAATCAGATTGAGCCGTCCACGAACGTCATAGACGATCCGCAGAATTTCGTAAGACAGCATTATCATGACTTCCTCAATCGCGAGGCTGACGCGAGCGGGCTGGCGTTCTGGATAAATGAAATAACCTCGTGCGGAACTAATCAGTCGTGTATTCAAGCGAAGCGGATTAATGTCTCCGCCGCTTACTTTCTCTCGACTGAATTCCAGCAAACCGGTTACCTGGTCGAGCGCATGTACAAAGCTGCCTATGGCGATGCGACTGGAGCCTCGACGTTTGGGGGCGTCCATACGCTCGCCGTACCCATCATACGGTTCAACGAATTCCTTCCTGATACGCAGCAGATTGGCCAGGGAGTAGTCGTTGGGCAGACAGGTTGGGAGGCAGTCTTGGAAGCCAACAAGCAGAGCTTCGCAAGCCAGTTTGTGCAGCGGGCGAGATTCATTACCGCGTTGCCGACGACGTTGTCGCCGACGCTGTTTGTGAATCAATTGTTCACGAACGCCGGAGTCACTCCCACAACCGCCGATCGCAATGCAGCCATCGCCGAGTTTGGTTCCGCGACCAACACCACGGACGTGGCCGCAAGGGCGCGTGCATTGCGCGACGTCGCCGAGAACGCGACTCTGAATACCCAGGAATTCAACCGCGCGTTCGTGCTGATGCAGTACTTCGGTTACCTGCGACGCAACCCGAACGATCCACAAGACAGTGACTATACCGGCTACGATTTTTGGCTGACGAAACTGAATCAATTCAACGGCAACTATAATGCGGCCGAGATGGTCAAAGCCTTCATTACTTCTGTCGAATATCGACAACGCTTTGGGCCGTGAGTAGAAACTCTACACGCTCGCCACCAGGCGTTTAGAGTACAAGCTTTGGCTTGATCCTTTCTAGAGGAAGACAACCTGAAGCTTGAACTCTATACGCGTGGTAGCGGGCGTTCAGAGTTCAACCTTTAGGTTGCTCTTCCTCTCTTAAGAACCAAGCTGAAGCTTGAACTCTATACGCCCGGTGACGGCGTTCAGAATTTAACCGACCAACTTTTCATGGTTGACGCCGCGCCCTGCCGATAGCTAAACTTCCTGTGGCCCCAAAGGCGCGGTCCTCCCCGCACCGCCTTTCGCGAATCCCGATTCTCCTCGTTTGATTCCCGACACAGCACAAAGTCATAGTCATGAAAGAAGTTTTATGTTCTACGCAGTGCTCAAAGAGTACAGGTGCGCGTTCCGTCGTTAGACAATGCGCCAAATCGCCCCGTCGATTTAGATTCAAGGTTGTTACTTCACTTCTGCTGGGCTTGATTACTCTGACCTCATTAAGCCGTCCGGGTATCCATGCGCCGGCCGTCGATGCTCAATCCACCAAAGCTCGCTATCAACAGGACCTCGCGCAGGTCTTCACTAATCACGAGGATGTTCAGCTCGACCCGCACACCGCGGCAGAAGGCGTGAAACGCACCGGCCATTTGTCGGTGCAGACGCCGGCACAAGACTTTGAAATCGATCTGACACTGAATGATTTGCGCGCGCCCGATTATCGTGCCGAAGAAGTTGTCGATGGCGGAATCGCCTACGAGATCGAAATGCCCGCGCCTGACACCTACAAAGGAAAAGTCTCCGGGATGCCGGATAGTGACGCTCGATTCTCGATCGACGATGACAAACTCGAAGGAATGATTGTCACTCAAGGTGAAGCTTACTACATCGAATCAGCCCGAAAATTTTCCGCGGCGGCGCAACCCTCGGATTACCTGCTGTACAAAGCTTCGGATGTGCGGCCCGACATCCGCAAAACGTGTGGGACGCTCGATGAAGAGATTAACCATGAAGCGAAACAGTTCCTTTCAAGCGCGTCCATGGGAGTTACGCCTGAGGTCTTTTCACCATTCAAAGTTGTTGAGATCGCCACCGAAGCCGACTTTGAATACGTCTCGGCTTTGGGAGGCTCAAGCGCCGCGCACAACGATATCCTCGGCATCATGAACGCGGTTCAGGGAATTTATCAGCGAGACCTTGGGCTGACGTTCACGGTTGTATTTCAACACACTTGGGCGACCGCCAACGATCCTTACAATACGAGCGGCGACGCGGTCGCGGCGCTGAATGAATTTACTAACTACTGGAACGCAAACTTTGCGGGTCAGCCACGCGACGTGACGCATCTATGGACCGGCAGAAATCTCGGCGGGCCCGCGGGCGTCGCCTGGACGGGCGTGGTCTGTCGCGATGGCGCGCACGCGTACGGGCTCTCGGACCTGGAAACCATGGCGCCATTTCGGGTCGGTATTCCGGCCCACGAAATCGGGCACAACTTCAACGCCAGCCATTGCGACGGTCAGGCGGGTTGCGACCGGACGATCATGGTCTCCGTGCAAGATCCGGCTAACAGTCTTGCGTTTTGTCCGTTCTCAGTAAACGAGATCACGGCTTACGTCAACGCTACCGCGAGCTGTCTAAGCTTGGCCGCTGCCGGAAATCCGATTGATCAGCCGGACTTCTTCGTGAAGCAGCACTACCTCGATTTTCTGAACCGTCAGGCCGATTCGAGCGGGCTGGCATACTGGATCAACCAAATGACCTCTTGCGGCAGCGATCAGCAATGCCTTCAAATGAAGCGCATCAATGTCTCGGCGGCGTTCTTTCTGTCAGTCGAGTTTCAGCAGACGGGCTATTTAATCGAGCGCCTCTACAAGACGGCTTATGCCGATGCCTTGGGCGGTTCAACCTTTAACGGATCCCATCAGATTTCGGTTCCGATCGTGCGCTTCAACGAATTTCTGCCGGACACTCAACAGATAGGGCAGGGCGTCGTAGTGGGCCAGACAGGTTGGGAGACGGTGCTGGAAAATAACAAGCAGAGCTTCACGGCCCAGTTCGTTCAGCGCCCGCGATTCACCAACATGTATCCGTCGACGCTGCTTCCGACTACTTTCGTCGATACCTTGAACCGAAACGCCGGCAGCCCATTATCCGTCACCGAGCTTGCGCAATTGGAACTCCAGCATACGACTGGACAAAAGAATCGCGCGCAGGTGCTACGCCAGATTGCCGAACATCCCAATCTCGTCAATGCCGAGTTCAATCGCGCCTTCGTACTGATGCAGTTCATTGGTTACCTGCGCCGTAACCCGAACGACGCTCCGGATGCCGATTACACCGGTTATGATTTCTGGCTGAATAAGCTTAATCAATTCAATGGCAACTTCGTGAATGCCGAGATGGTAAAGGCCTTCATATCGTCAGACGAGTATCGTCAACGCTTTCTGCGGTGATGGGAGCGCAGGCATCCTTGCCTGCGGTGCGCCGGCATCTTGCGGATTAATGCATCGAACCGGATTCGTGCGCTCGCTAAATCCCTCTCAGTTCTGACCAAACCTGAGGGATCAAGCGAGGCAATCAAAGCCCAAGCAGCCGGAGGAGTTCCAGATACCACGGCGCGGAGCACACAGGCGGTTTCTCCGAATTGCAGGGAAAAGCGGAAGCTGGATATTGTATTTCCGTTGTTCTTTCAACCAAATCTTCTTGGAATTCAGGCGCAGCTTGTGTTACTTTGGCTGCTCACACCGCCAGTGCGGTCTTATAACTACGAGTATTTGTATTAGCAATAAAAATAAGTTCGCACACACTCGACATATTAAATAACCCGCTCGCCAAATTCCGAGGAGTTC
>Ga0137361_10002552_pt1 | contig 11616 bp, 10 predicted proteins | sample Mad1_80_16metaG_FD_104923 | JGI IMG/M metagenome (GOLD analysis project Ga0137361, IMG submission 104923) | Vadose zone soil microbial communities from Angelo Coast Range Reserve, California, USA - Mad1_80_16 metaG | ecosystem: Environmental > Terrestrial > Soil > Vadose zone | place: USA... | reverse complement strand
GAAGCGATCAATACCGGCTGCGGCGGGAAAGGCTGGACCTTCGCTGAACTTCGCGCGGTCAAGTTTACATTGTTGGCCGGCGACATCGACATGAAGTTCGTCGAACATCTTAATTCCTGCGCGCTCCAATGCATCGCGATCGCGGATGTCCTGAAACGGGCGTTCCGCTGCAGCATTCCCATCCAGCGCGATTATCTCATCGCTGGCGCGTTGCTGGCCGATGTCGGCAAGCCGCTGGAGTACGATAAGGACGCGTCAGGAAGCGTGGTTCAGGGGAAATTTGGCCAACAAGTGCGACATCCGTTTAGCGGCGTCGCGCTCGCCTTCAAGCACGGTATTCCCGGCGCAGTCATGCACATCATCGCCACCCACAGTCACGAGGGAGACAAGATGGAGCGCTCAATCGAGTCGATTATTTTTCATCACGCCGATTTCGTGGACTTTGATATCGCCAAGGTTCTTGGCAACCGCGCCGCCAGGAAGTAGCTCTAAAGCAGTTGAGAGTTGATCGTTGAAAGGCTGGAACGCCTTATGCCGCTAACGTTTGAATGGGATTTGCGCAAAGCGCGATCGAATCTCGTCAAACACGGCGTCGCCTTCGAGGAAGCGTCGACTATTTTCGGCGATCCGTTATCGCTCACGATTCCCGATCCCGAACATTCGCTTGCGGAAAAGCGTTACGTCACGATGGGCAGAGCGTTTAACGCTAAATTGCTCGTTGTCGTTCACACGGACCGAGGCGATAATATCCGCATTATCAGCGCAAGGCGGGCCAGCCGACGAGAACGCAAGTTTTATGAAGAAACCATCGAATAAATCCGCGCAAAAACCGATGCGGAAGGAATACGACTTCTCGCACGGAGAGCGTGGAAAATACGCGCGCCGTTATGCACAAGGAACCAACGTCGTCGTCCTGGAGCCTGATGTTGCCAAGGTATTCTCCAATTCGAAATCCGTGAACGTTTCGCTGCGAAGAATCATTCGTCAGCAAGCACCGGCATTGGCGAAGTAATACGGCGTCTTGATATGGGCCTCACGCTCGTCGAGAAGATTGCCGCGCGCCACGCTGACGGACTCGCCGCGGGAACGGTCGTGCGGGCCGGAGATTTCATTTCGATTCGTCCGCGCCATGTCATGACGCACGACAACACCGGTGCCGTGATTCCTAAGTTCAAGCAGATCGGTGCGACGACGATCGCGGATCCGGCGCAACCTGTGTTCGCCATTGATCACGACATTCAAAATGTCACGCCGAAAAACCTGGAAAAGTACGCCAAGATCGAAGCGCTCGCCCACCAACACGGGATCGATTATTACCCGCCGGGCACCGGCATCTCACATCAGGTGATGGTGGAGCAAGGTTACGTTGTTCCCGGTGCGTTGGTGGTGGCGAGCGACTCGCATTCCAATTTGTATGGTGCGATGGCCGCGCTGGGCACGCCGGTGGTGCGAACCGACGCCGCGAGTATTTGGGCCACCGGAGTTACATGGTGGCAAGTTCCGAAGGTGGCCAGGGTGCTGCTGAAAGGAAATCTTTCAGCGGGCGTTACCGGCAAGGATGTCATCATCGCGTTGTGCGGACTTTTCAACAGAGACGAGGTTCTCAATCACGCCGTTGAATTCGTAGGCGATGGAGTGGCGAATCTTTCCATGGATGCGCGCATGACCATCGCCAACATGACCACTGAGTGGGGCGCGCTGGCGGGCGTGTTTCCATTTGATGAAGTGACAGCGAATTATTTGCGCTCGCGCGTCGGCGAATTCACCAATCCCAAACGCCCGGGAACGCGCGGCCCCAAGAGTCGCTCCGGCTACTCCAACGCCGACATCGATGAGTGGTGGAAGAAGCGAAGCGAATTCAGCGCTGACGCTGACGCAAATTACGCGATCGAACTTGATCTTGATCTTGTGACCGTGGTTCCGCATGTGTCCGGTCCCAATGAAGTGAAGACCATGGTGTCGCTGACGGAAATGCAGCGGAAGCACGTGCCCATTCAGAAGGCGTATTTGTTGTCGTGCGTAAACGCGCGCGTGGCGGATTTGCACGACGCCGCGGAAGTGGTGCGCGACCGCGGTGGACACGTCGCCGCAGGTGTCGAATTTTATTTGGCCGCCGCCAGCGCCGAAGTGCAAGCCAAGGCCGAGTCCACGGGTGATTGGCAAACTCTGGTGGATGCGGGCGCCATTCCGCTGCCGTCCGGTTGCGGAGCATGCATCGGCTTGGGTCGCGGCCTGGTGCAGAAAGGAGAAATCGCGATCAGCGCCACCAATCGCAACTTCAAGGGCCGCATGGGCGACCGCGATGCTCTCGTGTATTTGGGTTCGCCCGCCGTGGTGGCGGCCAGCGCGTTGGCTGGATTTATTTGCGCGCCAAAAACATTCGCGGAGCGCGCCGCGGGCACGAGAATTCGGCGTGCCGAAAAGAAGACGGAGTCGGCGGGCTCGGTAGAGATCATTGCCGGTTTTCCACCGAGTGTTCGCGGTCGCGTTCTCTTCGTTGATAAGGACAATTTGAACACGGACGGCATTTACGGCAGCAAACACACTTACCGCGACGATATGACGCCGGAAGAAATGGCGGCGGTCACGTTTGAAAACTACGATCCGAACTTCAACACCCTTTATCGTAGCGGCGACATCGTCGTGGGGGGATTGAACTTTGGCAGCGGCTCCAGTCGCGAGCAGGCGGCCACCGCCCTAAAGTTCAAAGGCATTCCCTGCGTAATTGCGGCCAGCTTTTCCGAAACCTACAAGCGCAACGCGTTCAACAATGGCTTTGTGGTCTTCGAGTGCCCCGAGTTGGTGACGCATCTGCGCGCCACCCTGACCAATCGCACGCCCACCACGGTGGCGTCGGAGATCACAATTGATTACGCCAAATCCGTGCTGACCATCGATGGAAAATCGTTCGCGTTTCCGCCGCTCAGTCCGGCGGCTCAAGAATTGATCGTCGCGGGCGGTGCCGAAAATCTGGTCGCCGCGCGGCTGCGCGCGAAGTCGAAAAAAAACACGTAAGCTTCGACTTGCTCACGCCCTTCGATTGATCAGTTTGGGGAGCACAGGCCGCTGGCCTGTTGGCGACGGCTGCCAGCCGTCGCGGACCTTACCTCTATTGTCCCTTACGCTTCTTTCCCGGTTCGATGTTCGTCGGCGGCAATGCTTGGTGGCCGGGGCGCTCGATTGCGGTATGTCCAATCACCGAGCTAGGCTTCCTGCATGTCCCCGCGTACTTGGTTCAACGATGAGCGATGCCCGCACCGTACTCGCCAAATTTCTTCACGGCGAAGCGCCCTTTTCATCCCATGTGTGCCGCCGCGCGGCTGACGCATCCACCGGAAAAGGAAAGGACAGCCGGCGTGAGTTGATGACGAGAAGTAACAAAACTGTTACTAATCCATACTAATCCTTTCTTGCCAGGGTGATGTTCTCGAATTTACTCGGATGTACTCGAGGGCGGACTTTGGTGTTCGCCATAGAAAGAAACAACCACATGAAAATCGCTCGCGCATCCGCTCTTGTCTTGTTCGCTCTGTTCGTCACCCGGCCAGTCTCGGCCGCCGATTGGGAAATTATCGCTAGCCCAAATTTGGGGACGCAGGCCAATTCGCTCTCGGGCGTTGCCGCGGTCGCTGACAATGACGTCTGGGCGGTTGGCTGGGCATGGAACAACCGCCTCTCCGCTTACCGCACGGTGATTGAACATTGGAACGGCGCAACCTGGTCCCTCGTCAGGAGCCCGAACGCGACTAACGGCTACAATCTCCTCAACGGTGTCGCCGTCGTCGCGGCAAATGACGTTTGGACCGTCGGTCAGGCCGCGAACGGCAACACTTACAAGACGCTGGTGGAACATTGGAACGGCGCGACGTGGAGCATTGTTCCCAGCCCTAATGTCGTCGGCAGTTCGAGCGTGTTGACGGCACTTTCTGTGGTCTCGGCCAACGACATTTGGGCGGTCGGTTACTCGACCGACAGTAACTTCGTTAACCGCTCGCTCACGATGCATTGGAACGGCGCGGCCTGGAGCATCGTGCCCAGCCCGACCGTTGACAATGACATCCTCTTCGCCGTCGATGCCGTCGCATCTAATGATGTGTGGGCCGTCGGCAGATCCCGGCCCGGTGCGTACGAAGACCGCACGCTGACGTTGCACTGGGATGGCTCGGCCTGGAACGTCGTGCCGAGCCCTAATGACGGTACGAACGACAATATCCTGTTTGGCGTCGCGACCGTTGCGTCCAACGATGTGTGGGCCGTCGGCAACGCGGGCAGCTTGAAAACGCTGGCCATCCATTGGGACGGTGCAAGCTGGAGTGTCAGTCCGGCAGCGGCCTTGGATCCCAACGATACCAATCCGGTGCTCGTCGGCATCGTCGCATTATCGAGCAGCAATATTTGGACTGCGGGTCAGTTTATTCTGCCTCTTCAGGGCAGCGCCCAGCAAACTTTGACGGAAAGCTGGGACGGATCGAGTTGGAGTGTTGTCCCAAGCCCGAACGTCCAACGCTCCAACAATCGCCTGCATGGCATCGCCGCCACGCCAAACGGCACGCTCTGGGCCGTCGGCACTACCGGCGTCTTCAGCAGACCGGAGCGCACGCTAATTCTGCGGAAGAATCCGTAAAGGAGTTACACCATGAAAACTGTGTCCATGGCCTTTCTCGTCGCGATCCTGCTCGTGTCCCACGGGGCATCAGGCGCCAACTGGACACTCATCAATAGCCCCAACGCCAACAATCAAGCCAACGAATTGCATGGCGTTTCCGCCGCCGCGGACAACGACGCGTGGGCCGTCGGCACTGCCTACACGGACAACACTTTCACAAGGTCCAGGACGCTGATTGAGCATTGGGACGGCACCTATTGGTCCGTCGTCCAGAGCCCGAACACCAGCGCATCCATTAATATTCTTGAGGCGGTAGCCGCAGTGACCGCCAACGATGTCTGGGCCGTCGGCATTGGCATTACCGGCTCCTCGACCACGCCGCTCATCGAGCATTGGAACGGCACCGCGTGGAGTATCATCACCAATCCCGGCACGACCGTCGGTGGCCTTGGCGGCGTAGCTGTTGTCTCCGCGAACGACGTCTGGGCCGTCGGCACCGGTCTCACCGGGGACGAAGACTCCACTCTTACACTCCACTGGAACGGCGCGGCTTGGAGTCTCGTCCCCAGTCCGAACGTTGGTCCTGAGGTGGACAATCAACTTGCCGCCGTCACGGCGATTGCTTCGGATGACGTGTGGGCCGTCGGCACGCAGCAACCCACGTCGTTGACCGCTGCGCACACGCTCACATTGCACTGGGATGGCACCGCGTGGAGCATCGTGCCGAGCGCCAACACCAACCAAACTTCAAGCAATCATCTATTGGCTACCGCAGTCGTCGCCTCTGACGACGTGTGGGCGACCGGCTTTACCCCAAGCATCGCGCTTGCGGAGCACTGGGATGGCAACAGTTGGAGCGTCGTACCGACACCGATCATCACCGGCGCCAGCAGTCCATCTCTCAGCGGTGCGGTTGCGCTGGCGAACGGCAACGTATGGTCGGTCGGCCAATTCTTCCAGAACTCCCGGAGCCGGTCACGCACGTTGACAGAATTGTGGAACGGCTCGAGTTGGAGCGTCGTCAGCAGCCCGAACCGCGGCCCCTCGCACAACTTCCTGAATGCGGTCACGGCCACGCCGAGCGGAACGCTCTGGGCCGTTGGCGCGTTTTACAACAACCAATCCATCGAGCGCACGCTGATCTTGCAGAAGTTGCCGTAAGAGGAAAGGCCGTTGGCCACTGCCGGTGTGGACATCGCGGGGAAGCGATACCCGGCTTGCATCTGCGAAGCCAAATTAGCTGAACTCGCCAGGAAGAGGTTCCGATATTTAGGCGCCGTAGTGGCAACCGTGTCGGCTTCGCGCGAAATCTTCGTCTGGGTAGCGCACGCGCCCCCGCGTGCGGGTCTTGGCGCCTCGCCGAGACGAACTTTGATCGCGTGGCACGGAAATCATTCGGCGAGGGCGCCGAATGCGACACGCGAGGCGCGTGTGCTCCCCGGAATGGGATCCGCGTGACTTGCAGGTCATCACGCTCGCCGATAAAATCGCAATCAAATGGCTAAATACAAAATCGCATGGATGCCTGGTGACGGAGTTGGCCATGATGTCATGGAGGCTGCGCGCATCGTGCTCGATCGCCTCAAACTAGACGCCGAGTATGTGCCTTGCGACATCGGCTGGGAATTTTGGTGCAAAGAAGGCAACGCGCTTCCAGATCGCACCGTGAACGCTTTGAAAGAAACCACGTGCGGTCTCTTCGGCGCCATCACCAGCAAACCGCAGGACAAAGCCAAGGAAGAATTGATTCCGGAGCTTCAGGGCAAAGGGCTCGTTTACTTCTCGCCGATCGTCGGGCTGCGCCAGATGTTCAACCTCCATACCAATATGCGGCCGTGCAAAAGTTATCCCGGCAACCCTCTGAATTATCGCGGCAACAAAATCACGAACCCGAGCGGCGAAGATGTTCCGATCGATCAGGTCGTGTTCCGTGAAAATACCGAGGGCATGTACGGCGGCGTCGAATTTTTCCCTTTGCCGGAGTCGGTTTACACGGCGTTGTGTGCGAATCCGAAGATGAAGAAGTGGAAAGACAAAGCGGGCCTGGAAAATATCGCGCTCTCCACTCGCATCATGAGCAAGCAAGGTTGTACCAATATTTGCAAACAAGCGTTCGAGTTCGCCAGGAAAACCGGGCGCAAGCGCGTCACCCTGATCGAGAAACCGAACGTGCTGCGCGAGACCGGCGGTTTGATGATGCGTTGCTTCCGCGACGTGGCGAAGAATTACCCGGATATCCGCGCAGACGACGCGAACATCGACGCCATCTGCATGTGGATGTTCAAGAATCCACAGGATTACTCAGTGTTGGTAGCGGAAAACATGTTTGGCGACATCGTTAGTGATTTATGCGCCGGCCTTGTGGGCGGACTCGGGTTCGCGCCCAGCGCTAACCTCGGCGACAACTACGCCGTCTTTGAACCAACGCACGGCTCGGCGCCGAAATACGCCGGTCAATACAAGGTCAATCCCATCGCCATGCTCTTGACCGCCAAGCTAATGCTCGACTGGCTTCGGGAAACTGAAATGGCGACGCGTCTAGAAACCGCCATTGCCCGCGTCATCGCCGAAGGCAAAGTGCGCACCTACGATATGGGCGGCAAGGACTCCACACTTGATGTAGCCAAAGCCATCGCTGACTACACGAGCTGAGGAAAGCGGCCCACGAAACACACGAATTGACGCGAAATTTTCTTAGGCCTTGATTTCTTTTTAACGTGATTCGTGTGATTCGTGGGCAAACATCCATCCAGGCCAAACTCCGCACCTACGACATGTCCGGCCGTCGCGGCGACACGGACTCGCCGTGGCGAGGGTGGCAAAGATTCCACACTCGATGTGGCCAAGGCCATCGCCGATTACGCCAGCTGACTAAGAAAGCGGCCCGCGAATCACGCGAACAGACGCAAATTCTTTCTCCTTCTGTCTGTTACCCCGTGCTTTCGTATTAGCGTAATTCGTGTGATTCGTGGGCTAGTCACCCACTCCGTCTTTCAGCTGCCGCTCGTAATCGGTAGCGTCGAAATGACCTTTCGATTCCGCGATCAATCCGTCGTGGTCGATCTTCCAAAGTTCGTAGCCACTGATTCGAACGCGTTTTCCTGTGCCGCCCGGTCCCGTGCTTGTTCCCGTTAAGGTCCAATGGAACTTCGTTCCATCCGAGTTGCGCGAGACATCATCCATGGTCACGACCATGTCCGGAAGATCGTGCATGAATCCTCGCGCCACCTCCGCGATCGCCGCTCGACCGACGGCGGGCGGTCCGTCGTTTACGCTCAGCGAACCGTTCGCGGCAAAAAACGCGGGGACACTTTCCGGATTTTTGCTGCACCACGCCTTCGCATAACGCCGCACGAACTTGGTCAACTCCGTGAGCGTCATCCTAATCGCTGAATCAGCGCACGAGCAGGTCAAGCTGGCGCGCATCCAGACCGGCCTCACGATAGTACTTCCGCGTCAGCTCGAGAAGTGTGAATCCATCCTCGTAGGCGGCAAAGCTACCATTCTCCGCTTTGTCCAGATAGATGAGGCCGCCACCAACTACAAACAGCGTCATCATCGGCTCAGGTGAGTCCTCAGTGATCACCAGTGTGTGAGCCTCGCCGGCGGGCTCGTAGATGTACGTCCCGGGCTTTGCAATCCAGTCATGCTCCAGGTATCGCCAGTGACCATGCATGGTATAGCCATGAACGGTGCCAACATGGTAGTGAGTTCCGACCATAGAGCCGGGTAGGCCTTTCAGAATGACGCTGAATCCTCCGGATGTGACATTAAAGCAGCAGGGCTGGAACCAGACACCATTCGCATAAGGAACCCAGAGACGCTCATCTTCCAGGTTAATGTTAGTAATGAAGTGTTCTCGGCTCCTTCGATTCGGATCGAGACCGTCGGTGAAACTGTTGAAGGTAGTGATCGGCATATGTCCTCCTTTTTGTGGGTCAATAATTTACAGGATCAGAATTTTATGAACAGAAGGCAACCAAGAGAACGAAGCGTCCTCTCTTCGTTCAGTAACACAGAGGTCTTTGTTTCCTTCGTTTCCTTTTGTTCAAAAAAGAGCCGTTCTTAGTGCTCGTGCGGGCTCGGATTATTTTTTCTCTGGAGGCGGAACCGGAAGATCGGAGTTCCAAATATCGGCTACGACCTTCCATGTCCCGTCAGCCTGTTTTTTAAAGATCTCGACGTATTTGCCGTGGTCCTTGACCGGCTTACCGCTGGCGTCAGTCATCGCCTCTTCGTAGGTGCCGCTCACGTAGGCGAGATCGCCGGACTTCGCTACTTCAACCTTGGTCGCTTTCCAGCTGATGGCAGCGCCAGGAGTCGTCAGCATTTCTTTCCAGGCGCTCCGAATCGCTTCCTTCGTCGTTGCCGCCGAAGCGTTCGGAGGCATCATTACCGCGGATTCGGCGTAATACGAGACCACCTTATCGACGTCCTTTGATTGCGCAGCTTTGCACCATTGCGCGTCGAGTTCGCGAAGAGCCTGTTCGACCTTCGTGTCCGCTGCCGACGAAATGCCGATAAATGCGAATGAAAGCAGAGCGAAACAACCGGACAGGATGAATTTTGTTTTCACGGCTCCATCGAGCCGTGAATTGAACGTGGCGTCAATGCCTTTTTGTCGGCAGGGCAAACGCTCAACGTCCAACTCCGAAAGCTTTCGCGAGCAGGCGCTCAACGTCCAACGTCCAACAGTTCAGGGTTCAGGATCGAAGCAAACGCCGGACATCGAACACCGAACATCCAACGCCGAAATCGGAAGGTAAAAGACAGAGAGCGAAGTTCCGAATGTGCTGAACTCTCAACAATCAACACCCTGGCGCGCCGTAGCCTTAGACGAAGGAGGCTCAACTTTCAACTTGCCGCTCAAATTGGTATTGACGGCTAACGGCGTTTCTGCCGGAATCGCCGCATGATGAAAACTCGAATTGCAGCAGTGGCTATGGCTCTGTCGTTTGTGGGGACAGCAGCCTGTTTTGCGGCTAGTCCGCAGATGGGGACGTGGAAACTCAATGAATCGAAGTCGAAGCTCGTGCCGGGGATGGGGAAGAACACCACGGTCACGTACGCGGAGCAGAAGGACAAAATTAAGGTGACCGTGGACGGCGTAGACAAGGATGGGAAACCGACGCACGGCGTCTGGGTCGGCAAGTGGGATGGGAAAGCCTACCCGGAGAAAGGGAATCTGTCTTGGAACTCCGCCGCCTACAAAGTGGTAAATGATCGGACCAACGACATCACCGGGATGAAGGATGGGAAGATGGTTTGGTCGGGCAGGATCACCGTTGCGGCGGATGGCAAATCACGCACGGTCACCATTAACGGGACAGGCGCGGACGGGAAGAAGTTCAACGGCAAGGCCGTTTACGATAAGGAGTAGGTAGAACCCATCTCATAGATAGGGAACGGTGCGTTGAGCTCCGGCGGCACTGTTCTGGGGAGCGCACGCGCCTCGCGTGCTGGTGACTCCGAACGATTTCGCGAGTCGCGAACTTTTGCTGTTAAAAACATTGCAGCGAGGCGCCGCAATGAGCACGCGAGGGCGCGTGCGCTCCCCGGAACATCCGGACCATCCGTTCTCACATTGAAACGCTGAAAATATAGTTTCCGGACCGACGACCTACCTGGAGCAATGCGAATTCGCGCGCAGGAACACAGTTGCCGATCTTTATTATTTCCCGCCGGTAATCTTTTGCATCCGCCTTCGTCCCCGGTCGCGGGACTACGGACGTGACAAGCCAGCTTTTCTGCTCGCGGCATTGTGGAGTGGAGTCGGAGGGTGCTACTTTTTGCTGACAGAGACAATCTTGTCGGCGAGCGCTTCGAAGCGCGGATCGCCGCGCAGATTGTCGAGCATTGGATCTACCTTGATAGCAAAAAGGTAGTTGGTCTCACCTTGTGCGTAGGCACGCTCGAGCTCCTCGATGGCACGATCTTTGTCACCCAAAGCTGTCTGAACCAGCGCTAAAGCGTAGGGCGCGACGTAGTGCGACTTCGCTTCCTCGTTTAGCCGAGCGAGAATCTTTTGCGCTTCATCCTTCTGCCCATTGCGCGCGTAGGCCTGACCGAGCATGGCGAGTGAGTAGGGATCGTTGTTTAACTCGAACGCTTTCTGAAATTCAGCGATTGCTTCGCTCAAGCGTCCCTTAAATTGAAGAACCTCACCCAAATAGTAATGCGCCAGAAAAAACTGGGGACCGATTTCCAGTGTCTTGCGAACCTGTGCCTCGGCTTCGTCGTAGCGGCGGGCGCTGAAATAAATCCAGCTGGTGTCGGCATTAATGACCAATGAGAGTGGATCGAGCTCGATCGCGCGTTTTGCTTCCGAGATGGCCTGATCAAATTGCGCAAGTGTTAGGTGCGCCAAGGCAAGCCAGTGATGCGCGGTCGCATAGTTCGGCTTCAACTCCACTGCACGCTTTAGCTCGTCCAGTGCGCGATGAAGATCGAGTTCGAGGGTCGCAAGCAACCCAAAAGAAGCGTGGGCTTCGGCTAACGAATCGTCGAGCTCGAGCGCTTTTTTCAGAGCTGATCTTGCCGGCGGAAGTGATTCCCCGGGAGAAACAGCAGCGTAGGAGGAAAGAAGCAGATAGGAGTCGGCCAGGCCAACATAGGCCAGCGCATAATTCGGATCTTTGGCGATCGCTTGATTGAAATAGTCGATCGCTTTGCGTAGATCCGCGCCAGTCCGCTTGTTCCAAAAGAATCGGCCTTTGAGATAAAGTTCATACGCTTCCGGATTCGCGGTCGGCGCTTTCGCAATCGAGCTTTTCTCTGCACCGGTCAACTTGGCCTGCAATGTTTCGGCAATCGTTTTTGCGATCTCGCTTTCGACCGCAAAAATGTCAGTGAGCTTGCGATCGTAAGTGTCGGCCCACACGTGCGCGTCCGTCATCGCGTTGATAAGCTGCACATTCACGCGAACCTGGTCGGCTGCTTTTTGGACGCTGCCTTCAAGAATGTTGGTCACGCCGAGTTGTTTCGCGATCTCGGGAAGATTTTCCGGCGCG
>Ga0137361_10002547_pt1 | contig 11625 bp, 13 predicted proteins | sample Mad1_80_16metaG_FD_104923 | JGI IMG/M metagenome (GOLD analysis project Ga0137361, IMG submission 104923) | Vadose zone soil microbial communities from Angelo Coast Range Reserve, California, USA - Mad1_80_16 metaG | ecosystem: Environmental > Terrestrial > Soil > Vadose zone | place: USA... | reverse complement strand
TTGGACGCAATGCCAGTCCTTTCTCGATAATATTATTGCTGGTTTCCAGCCCAACTTGTCCTTGAATGACCGCCGCAACGACGATCGTACGCCAACCCGCGCTCGCATCGTAGCTTATCCTGTGCAAGCGTGCCGATGATGCCGTCCGTCTCGCCGCCATTTTCGAGGGCGTGGATCAGGCGAATTTCGTCGCGGCGCGCCAGCCTTTCGATATCGGCCGGAGGCGTGCGGCAGCGTTCAAGCTCCTGGTAAACCCACGGTATGAACAGGAAGTAGCGGGCGCGGGTCTGGATGGTGCTGGTCGCCGGAAAGAGCAAATCGGCGAAGGTGTCCCGGATGCCGCCGAGCCCCAACTCGTCGCGCGTGTCCTTCTCGCTAAAGAGCGCGATGACTTCGGACATTTTTTGCCGGTCTTCTTCGGCAAAGTCCAGCCAGCTGAACATCGACGACATAAGAGCTCCTCCCCAGCGCGTTCGCTCGCTCCGAAAGATTGCGTCGAGCTAACGAAGTTCACCGTCCATCTGCACCCGCAGCGTATGGCCGCCGAGAGACGCAAAGGACCGAAGCCGGCAAGTCAGGACGATGATCTGCTGGTGCTTGCCAGCTCGGCTGAGCGCGTCGAACATCAGGTTGATGCGGTCGTCGTCGCAATAGACGAGAGCATCATCGAGGATGATCGGCACATTTCCGCCTCGCTCCGCCAGCATCGTCCCCATGGCGAGACGCACAAGAACCGCGATCTGCTCTTGAGTGCCGCCTGAGAGCCGCTTAAAGTTTTCCGAACGCGTGCGCTTCATCCCGGTGATCGCGAAGCCATCGCCAAGCTCAAGCTCCGCTCCAGGAAAAAGATCGTTCAGATAAGGCCGCAGGTGCCGTCGCACAGGCTCGTAGTAGCGTTCGCGACCGTCGGCGAGACAGCCTCCGACCGTGTCGCGGAGCAACTGAAGCGTCGCGACGCGCTCTTGGATGCGGGCGCACTCCCGCTCGGCGAGAACGCGTTGCTCTTCCGCCGCCGCGTGGGCTTCGCCGACGCCGTCGCCGCCAGCCGCCTGAATCTGGCCGGTGAGCCGGCCGATATCGCGTTCAAGCTGCATCAATTCGGCGTTATGATTTTCAAGGGCCTCTTCAAGGCGTTGGCAACGTAGCTCCCGTCGCTCAATTTCGGCCGCATCGGGAGCCGTCTGCTGAACGGCGGCGAGCGTTGTGGCTTTGGTCTGCTCCGCCGTTTCGCAGGCTGCGACTTCAGAGACCATGGCGGCATCCCGGGCCGCGCGATCGGCGTCCGGACAGAGCGCAAGATTCTCGGCGATGCTCTTGCGGATCATTTCCAGCTTGGTCTCGGCGCCGCTCCGCGACGCGACCGCAGTTTCGACCGCCACCTGCAGTTCCTCGCGTGCCGCGTCGAGACTGGCGCGCCGGGCGTCGAGCGCATTGCGCTTCTGTTCATGTTCAAGCCGTTCGCCGTCGATCTCGGCCTGACTCGGCAAAGCCGTGCGGCCGGTTGCCGTAAGCGCCGCTTCGATCGCCGCTTCGGTTTCCGCGAGCGCAGACTTAATGTCGGCGGCGGCGACGGCCGGGTCGTCGCCGCCTTTGAGGCTTTTCAGCTCGGCGAGAATGCCTCGCCGGTTGTTTTCCAGATCGCGGCGCTTGGCGAGAAGAGCGTGAGCCTCGGCGACGCCAGCCACGCCCGCGGACTTCAAGAGGGCGGCGCGCTCCGCATCGAGCGTTTGTCGCTTTTCCTGCCGTGGATGAACCGCTGGCGTCACGGTGACAACGGCCAGGTCGCCGACCGTGACTTTTGTCGGCGCTAAAACGGGCGCGGCGTGGCTGCCCTTGGCACGAAGCGATCCAATGCGCACCTGTCCGGCGCCTGCCGGTCTCACCTCAACCGCGAGGGTTGCCGCGGCCGCCGACAGTTGCGCATCGAGCGCCGCAATTTGCCGGTCGAGTTCGTCCAGGTCCTCGACGGTCTTGGGTTTGATCCGAACCTGAGAAAGTTGGGCGTCGATCTCCCTGAGACTCTTCGCGGCATCCTCGATCGATTTCAGCCGGTGCACCAGCTCGTCCTTGCGCAGCGCCCTCACCAGCGCGGTGGCGAGCCGTTCGAGGTGTTGCTCTTTGATGGCCAACGTCTTTGCTTCACCGTCGGCGGTTGCCAGCTGTTCCTCAGTGCGCGCGAGAGCTGCTCGGGCCTCCTGCTCCTGGCTTAGACGCTCCGGAAGGCTCCTGGCCAGATCGGTTTCGACGCGGCGGTTGCCGTCGATGCGGGAAGCCACCTCACGATGCTGGCGAAGCCGTTGCGCCGCGCCTTCGAGCGCGCGTCTGGCGGCGACGTTTTCTGCTTCGAGCCGGCGGATTTCCTGGGCGACAGCTTGAGCTTCGCGCAAGCTGTTTCGAGCATCGGCCAGCTCTCGCGTCATCTGCGCCACCGCGGCGGGGTCGGTGATTTGGCGATGCCGTCTCCGGCGCTGGGTCAATTCGGTAAACTGCTGCTCCAGCGCGCTCAGTTTGGTGAGACTATCGGCTTCCACCTTGCCCCAGTGCTGTAAATGACCTTGCGCGCGCGCCAGCGGACCGTCGCTTCGCGGTCCACGCTCGCTGTCCGTCAGATTGCGCCCGAGCTCGGCGTTGATCTCGTCGATGGCGCGCCGGGCGCGCTCACCGCCGACCAGGGCGCCGACTTCAGACTCGATGGCGGCGCTCAGCATCGAAGACGCGCCCGTGCCCGGGACCGGCGCCGTGAACGAGGCGCCCTGGCCTACCCACAGAAGCCCGAACGCCCCTTCGTCGATGCTTCTGCCGCTGCCGGGGCCAATGCCGAGGATGTCCCAGATGGCCTTGTCGGCTTCGGCGAAGCGCGCAATCTCGCGGCCGTCCTCGGTCAGGAGCGCCGAAGGCGAGCGCAAAAAGCTTTTCCTGATCACATAGCGCCGGTCGCCATGCTCGAAGGCCAGTTGGACAGTAGCGGGCAGCAGGCTATCGTCGGAGCCTAATAGCCTGATCTCCTGGGTCTTGCTGTCGTGGCGGCAAAACAGGCAAGTCCGGATGGCCTTGAACAAAGTGGATTTGCCCACCTCGTTACCGGCTGCTAGCACGTTAACGCCCGTACCGAACCCGTCCACGCGCGCGGCGCTGGCGAAACGGCCGATCCCTTCGAGGCTGAGAGCGGTGATCAACATTAGGCGGCCTCCTCGCGCGAGTGATTGACGACGCGCACATACAATTCAACGAGAGCTTCCTCGGCGCGCCTTCGGAGTTCAGGTGATGCTGCGGAGTCATCAATGACGTTCTTCAGGCGGTCGGCGGAGCGGCGCAACACGCCGTCGAAATCGATTGCTTCCAGATCGGCTTGCGTCGGGCGAACAGTCAGGGAGGCTTGATCCAAATCGAGGTGAAACACTGCGGCTTCGAGATCGGCCATGCGCCGCTGAAACGCCGCGTGCGTGACGAGCGGCAAGCTGCCTTCGACCCGAAGGCGGAGAACCAGGCGCGAAAGGTCAGGCTCGTCGCGCAAGCGCTGGTCGAAATCGACAAGCGCGCCTTCGTCGTCAAGTCGTTCCGAGCGGGTGATCCAGCGATAGGTGCCGGTGGTGAGCGGGGAGACCGAGGGAGCCGCGCCAGAGCCGGCGATGTCAACCAGCAGCGCCGTTCCCTGCTCCTGCCGTCCCGCCCGGTCGGGTTCGGGCGTTCCGGCGTACCAACTGGCGGGGCCAACCTGGAGCGTGCTGTGCCAATCGCCAAGCGCAAGATAGTCCAGTTGGGCCATGCCGGCGCGCGCGGGATCGATCGGATTGGTGGCTTCGCCCTCGCTTCCGAAATTGACGACGGAGCCATGCGCGAGCCCGATCCTAAGCGCGCCGGGCGGCGTCACCGCGGCGTCCATCCATGCGGAAATATCATCGTACTCGCTTTTCCGGAGAAGCGGCGCCGGCAGAAGGAAGGCATTGTCGTCGAGCGGGAATGGCGTCGGCGTGAGGTGGAGATGGATGTTGGACGGCAGCCCGAGTTGCGCGACGCGATCCCACACGCCCTCGGGACGGTGCGGATCGTGGTTGCCGGGCAGCAGGTGCCAGTGAATGTCGGGGAAGGGCTTCATGCGCTCGATCGGCGCGCGCAGCGTGTGCGGATTGGGAGCCTCGTTGTCGTAAACATCGCCGGCGACGAGGATGTGATGGACGCCGTTGCTCTTGGCGAGCGCGCCAAGTCGCTCGATGGCGGCGAGACGCGCATGTCGCAACGTCTCTTCCTTGGCGCCGAACTGCTTAAAGACCTTGCCTATTTGCCAGTCGGCGGAATGAACGAATCGCATGACGTTTTTCCCTCTCTGCTCGACGTTGCCACCGCTTCGGCTGATTAACCAGAGGTTGCGTTGTTGCTGTGAATTTCCCTAATCGGCCGGCACCGTCTCGAACCCCGGATTGAGCGCCTCGAAGGTTTGCGCATGGCCCGCGGGTAGAGATCGATCAGGTGATGGAGCGGACACCTCCACGTAGGCGCCCGGGTATGGCGGTGCCGCAATGTTGAGCGCTTCGACATCCTGTAATGCGGCGACCGAGCCCGAAGCGAGTTCAAGCGCCGCGCCCCCGTGAAGCCGGCGAAGCAGTTCGGATACGGCGATGGCCGCTGCGATGAGCCCGACAAAGGGAACACCGACAGTACGAGAGGCCAGTTGCGCCAAGCCGCACTGATCCATTCCCCCCTGCCGAAGGGCTTGATAGGCGGGCCTGTCCTCGAAATTCTCGTCCGCCGCGGCGACTTGCCGGGACCATATCTCCTCGGCCGAGCGGGAGGCCGGAAAGGTGTGCATCGAAAAGCTGCGAAAAGCCTGCGGCCCCGCGCCGAGTCCTGCCTCGACCACCAGATCAAACCCCGGCTTTTCGAGCGCTGCGCGCGCGAGTGCATTGTCAACGCCGCACAAGGCGACGCCCGGCTCGTGGGGCGCCCGCTTGGTCCAGGGACCAAAGCGCCGCTCCTCGACAAAAGTCTCGAAACCTCGTTCGTCCAGCCACGCGGCGACGACTCTCGCCTTGCGCCGGCCGGCATCGCGCAACAACGACAAGAGCGATGTGCTGTCGTTCGACGGAGCAAGGCGATCGAAGTCCTGAAGGAGCAACTGAACCCGCCCACGATCCGCATAGGGCAGACAGGCCAACAGCCAAGAGAAGGCCTGGCCGAGATTGCCAAGTCCGATCAGCCAGAGCTTTGATGGCATGTCGGTTGGGCGCCCCTGCCACCCGACGAGGTGATCGTCGAATACCGCGAGGCTCCGCAGTTTTGGGTTTTCGTGCGTGAGCGTGACCTCGTAGCGCCGCGCATAACGGAAGTCATCCTCCCACGGCAAGAGCGGGAAGTCTTTTTCCGCGACACTGCTGTCGTCAACAGAACTTTCGTGCTGCAGGATCGCCGATTTGGGGTGAAGGGGCGGAGTGAGCGCCAAGATACGCGTCGCCGCATTTGCGCACTTGCGCAGCACGGCGCTCCGCGCACTGCAATGGCGGGCGCCGTTATGAAATTCGCCAAGCATGTTCTTGTCCGAGTGATGCGTGAACCGATCAAGCTTCAGCCGGTTTTGCGCTGGCTCGGACATCTTGCGAGCATCGCCGCGATAGGATTGGCAGTCGGAATGATAGTCGTCCCGCTGGACGCGGCGCCGCGGCGATTTATGCCCCTTCCACGGTCGCGTCCTGCCACGCCTAGCCCTCGATCGTCGGCGCCTCCGGCAGCTTCGCCGAGCCTGGATCAAAAACAACCCAGTCAAACAGACGATGCCGCGCGGGAGGATGAAGCGTGCCTCGCACATCTTCGCGCGGCCGGCGTAGAGTTAAGTATCCCTACGATGCCGGCTGCCGCCAAGGCCGCCTGCACAATCGAGGTCCCAGTCCGCCTCAAATCAGTCACGGCGCAAGCGCGGGCAGCAGCCAAGGTCCATCTGCCGGAAGAGCCCGTCGTCTCCTGCCAGTTCGCTGAGCGGCTGGCAGCCTGGCTTGGCCATCTCGTGGCCCCGCTGATCGCTGGCCGGATGTCCGCCGACCTGCGGGCTGTGCGCACAGGTCCTGGCTACGAATGCCGCAACCGCAACGGCGCCGCGAGCGGCAAGCTCAGCGGCCATGCGGTCGGCAACGCCATCGATATCTCAGCATTCGAGCTTTCAAGCGGCAAATTGATTCCCATAAAGCCAGACGGAGATGAAGCGATGAGAAACGTCGTTGACTCGGTCCGGACTGCCGCGTGCGGATGGTTTACGACCGTGCTTGGTCCGGGAGCTGATGCGGCGCACACCGATCATTTGCACGTTGACATCGTGCTCCATGGAACAAGTGATCGTTATCGCATCTGCCAATGACATACTTTGGGTCACCGGCTAAAATTGTTTGCCACGCGTCAAATAGTTGAGAGCAGCGAAGCAATCGTGAGGACAAGCAAGGCGCTTCATTTTTTTGGCGTTGCGGCCCTTAAGTCGGCTATCCAGCGGGTTGCTGCGGCGAAGCCGTAATCCGCCGCTGTGCGCCGCTAGCTCTCTACAAGCGGCTCATAGTCATGAGAACCAGCACATGGCCGGACCATGACTCCCGATCGTCTCCGACACAATTGGCGCTTCAGCTTGAGTTCATCATTCAAGCACCTCGCTGCGCACTGCCAAGACCTTCCTCTACTACATGCTGATATTTCCCATGTTCGTCGCCATCTACCTAATGTCGCCCCTCGTCAGGGTGCTCCGCTTCGTGCTGCGGCGTTGGAGAGTGCTGCGGCGACAGCGTGATGGCGCGTTCCGAGGGAAGGAATTTAATGGCGTCATTGGAGAGTTCTCCAAGGACGATTCAGCCTAGGTGAGTACACGCAAACTACCCGGAGGCGTTCATGACGCTGCGCTTCAAACTCCCACCCGGAGGTGACGTGCCGCCGGTGACGGCCGCGCGACGAATGGACTGTCGCTTGATGCATTCCGCGATGCACTACCGGAACTTATCGCGCGTGGCTTTCCACGGGCTGACGAAACAACAGGCAATTTCGATCTCGATGCGATCGACACCTGGCGCCGTGCCCGCAATCCACATCTTTTCCCTGACCGCTTGGACCTTAGCGAAGATCCGTTAAGGTCGCCCGTGACCGCTCCTGATGCTAACGAAGTCATCCGTCAGAAAATAATCGCGGGTCTCACTCCCGCCAAAGATCCTTGAACTTCGTTCGGTACCAGGGCCGTATTGATCGCCGCAGGCGCTGGTCGGCACTGGAGGCACGGGATTGCCTGACCTTGACCGATCGCGCCGGGGCTTCTTGGCGCGCGAGCCGTTGGCTGCTTGCTCATTCGGACCGGGTCTACGCGATCATCGGGCTTCCGGCAGACGTGGCGACAATCCGCGCGCGGTCAATCGTCGATCGTCCCACGCGTCCGGGATCGTGACAAGCTCAACCTCAATCGTCTGTCCTCGGATCCTGGCGATATCGGTCGCCACCGTTACGAGCCAGCACAACGCCGGCAAATCACTCATCCCTGAAGCCATAGGCGAGCATCAAGGTCTGGACGATGCCGCGCAAAACGTCGGCAAGCCGTCGCAGTGCGCTGTATTGGTCGGGTGTCACCGATTTGCTCATAGTCCCAACCGCCCCGCACACAGCGGATACTCCCCAGCGAGAGAGAGTGAGGGCGATGCAGACGTGAGATTTGATTGTGATAAATCGCATCTGGGCGGCTCTCGCCTCGCGCGAACCTTTACCCCGCCTGCGGCGACCAATAGCTGAACGGGCGATGTTGTCGCCCTGGAGCAAGCGAGTTTCGAACATGACAAAGAGCGTTACCGACGGCAGCAGAACGACCCATTTCTACGACGTCTTCAACGGAGGAGTGACATCCGCAAGGCTGTGGGCTTGTTCGTGCCGGGCGCGGTTTCCATAGGGGACGGGCTCGTGGCGCAGGCAGAATAGCATTCATTCCATGCGGGGGGCCTATGGAGCCGACCAAAATCGAAACCGTAGTTCGTCTCGCCACGCCGGATGCGAAGCTTCGATTGCTTGCCGACCGCTGGCGAGCACGCGCCAAAGAAATCTTGGTCCAAGCCAAGACCATGAACGACGCAGATGCCCGGCAAAAGATGCTCGAAGTGGCCGCGAGCTACGAGAGATTGGCGCAACGGGTCGAACAACGATCAGGCGATGCAGACAAGGCATAGGCCACACTGGGCAGCAGCTATGCGCTAAGAACGTACACGGCCGAGCGGCCCTTGGGATCGGTGACCGAGATCGCTCGGGACGTGCAATCCACCACGCTTGTGCGTCATGAATCGCCCGCACGGCGAACCGGTCGGAACGCACTTGATCATCATGACTCAGCAGATAGGTCCGCGCGGTCGCGGCAACGACGGACCCACCCGGTGAACGAAGCGAGGCGACGGTCTGCGTTCGCGAACGTGTGATTGAGGGCCAGAAATCACTCGCGCACGTGTGATAACAACGCCGGGAACAAGAACTTGTCCAAGGACTTTTCTGTCCGGTGGCCGACATTCAGCAAATCATCGGGCACCGTCTTTTCTTTGGGGGAGGTGTCTCGTGTTGGATGCATGGAATCGAGCGGAACGTTATCGCGACCTAGCGGAAGAGTGTCGCCGCCTCGCCGCGACTACCTTCTCAACCCAAATGAGAAACCGCTATAGGCGGATGGCGGAGAATTACAGCACACTGGCTGAGGCCGAGGGAGCTGAGCAGACTGGTCTACGTCGATTAGCCGCTTCAATAGCTCCGACCTAACGGATGACGCTTCGCGCTGCCGCGGACCGTCAGATCGAGGACGACCGTCGGGCCGTCCCGCAATTCTCGTCGGCGCGGCCTCGGGGTTCGCGCGATCTAAATTACAGTACAAACCACGTGACCTTGGCGGCGCGCGCATCAAGCTCCGAGCGCTCTCCGACCGCTATCGGCGATCGTGATGCGAGCGACCTCGATCGCCTTGCAGCCAGCCTTGACGCTCTCGCACTTTGCTGCTGCGAGCCCAAAGTGGAAAAGGCCGGCAATGGAGAAGGCACCGAAGAGGCGCCAGTGGGAGAGGTAGTCGCAATGTCAATTGGTCCATTCATGGTACCTGGAGTATTCGAACCCGAAGCCATTGCGGCGATGGGCGAAGCTTTCGAGGCCGCCTGCGAAGTGCTTCAAGACGCGGGCCAGCCGGAGGTGGTGCGCGAATTCATCGCCAAGCGAATTATTGCCGCGGCAACATTTGGTGAGCGCGACCCGGTTCGCCTGCGGGCAGCCGCGCTTGCCGAGCGTCAAATCCGTTGAAATGCAAGACTCGCTGATTTCTTCCAAAAATCCGGGATTCGGTTGGGCGCCAGGGCCGTATAGACCGACCTCGTGATCGAGCGATGACCGGATGCTCGGTCAATCTTCTAGCGACTTACGGCCGTCCTCCGTGACGCGGATACGCTCGACCGTAATCGTCAGGCCGCGGGGCACCCTCTTCGTCTCAGTCACCACAGTTGCGAGCCCAGCGAGTATAAGGCCGGCCAGCATCCCGGACGACACTCCGTGGGCTACGACGAGCACACTTCCTCGCCGACACCGCGCGGAGCATTGGCGAGTATTTTGAGGGCACGGCGCTGTTCGCGACTCAGCTGACGTTTTCCAGGGGTCGCCGCCATTCGTGGCCCCTTGATAGACCCCCTGCGGGAGGCCGAAACAGGACCCCGGTCCCCAAGATGCCGAAGGGGACCTCAGTCCGCGTACGCGCTCATGAACGCGGAGGACCGTAAGCGGAAGATAGAACGCAGGGCCGATCGGGCCGCTGTTTCCCATAATTCGTCATATAGCATCCTTCCCCCTCCTCGGCGCCTGATTCCATTCTCCTCGACGGGCATTATGTGAAGACTTCAACTAAGCATATGCCGTCTGATGCAGAAAATCCCGCTCTCGTGATTCAGTGAACATATTCCGATCTTTGTTGCTCCTCAGCTTCAGCCCTTACGGCTGGCAGGTCTTGTCATCATTTCGGCAAAGCTGCTTTCGACGGCATTTATCGTAAGCTCCCAGCAATCAGGGCAATCTATTTGGCACAGGACCATACTGATGACGTTGATAAGGGCTTGCAAGGCTCTACAAACTTGGTTGGTTTTCTCTTGATGATTATCGGGTGGTGGAAAGAAGCTGCTGATATGATCAATGATCTCATCACTTAGAATGAAAGTTTCTTCTTCCGCTGCGCTGGTTGTCATGCCGCTGGCCCCCTGATAACCTTGCCGCACCTGGCTACCAATTCGCAATATGATGGCTGCCTTGCCAGGTTCTCCAGTGCTGATCTTATGAATACGTCTTCTTTGACAAAAGGATATACAGGATAATTTTCACATCGAAGAAGAACGAGCGATGTTCGACATAATAGCGATCACACTTGATGCAGCGATAGACGTTCTTGTCCACGTCGGCATTCTCACCCTGATCGTCGCTGGCATGTGCCCAGCTGACAAGTCCAGGTCTCACCTCGTGCAGATCGAGAGGGGGAAATCCTCTCCCTGGAGGATCCGTAAATAGATGGGATCCGACAATCGACATTTCTCCGCATAGAACACTAATTAGCTGGGCGAGCTTATCCGTGCCAGAGCGGCGCAAGATCTGACCGAGTCTCGTAATGCGCTGGACCTCACCAGGCCTGTGCTTGGATGTCTTTTCTCGCCGATCAACGAGCGTCGTTCGAAATTGGAATATCTCAAATTCGGCACTATTGGCGTTGTAGCGTCTATGCCGACACAGAATCGGTCCAGGGGATTCGACCCTGATCCCCAACGAAATTAGAAGAATGAGTGGCGATAATATTACTAGAGCGGCGATTGCAACGACAATATCGAACGTTCTTTTGTTAAAAGATTGGAGGGAAGAAATAGATCGTCGCATTATTCGCCGCTCAAGGCGATACTTGCTTGTATGCAACATAACGCAACCTCCGTGCAATGAGTTAATTGACTTCAGCGGCAAGCATCGGTGAGCGAGCATCCCATTCGCTTGCAGGAAGCCGCACTGCTTGGCTTTGGCGAACGGGACTTAGCCACCTAACCAAGCTGCCTACGCCCCGCCTCCCTCGCCCGACTGTCGTTCGACCCGGTGCGCCAATTTCTCGTAGCCCGCAGCGACTTCGCGCATCTTCTGCCGGGTGTCCGCGTCGTGCATGGTCTCGGCTCGGGCCAAGATTTCTTCGGCGCGTGCGCGAAAGTCCCTGGCGAGCGATAGAAGGTTCGCATCCGGCATTAGGGCCACCTTTTGAATCGGGTTGCGGCCGAACGTAGGAGATTCTCCACAAGCTCATATGTCGGCATGACCTAAATCTTTTCGAAGCCAGCTCTGGCACACACCGCGTGCCTCGAGGGTTCACTCTTGGTAGTAATCTCTGAACTTCTTGCCTTTGTAAGCTTCAATACTCCGTAATGCGAAGGGATCTGCCTTGTTGAGGACAATGCCTGTGAGACGTTCGCGAATGATCTCTGCCTCGGAAAGCGCCTCCAGGACAAGACTTCGCTTGGTCTGCCCCCACTCGACGACAAATACGAACCTATCAATGAAACGCTCGATCATCTTCAAGTCAACGACGGACATAATCGGCGCAATCTCAATGACGATGTAATCGTAGGTTTTGCGCGCAGTAGCCAG
>Ga0137361_10002544_pt1 | contig 11630 bp, 6 predicted proteins | sample Mad1_80_16metaG_FD_104923 | JGI IMG/M metagenome (GOLD analysis project Ga0137361, IMG submission 104923) | Vadose zone soil microbial communities from Angelo Coast Range Reserve, California, USA - Mad1_80_16 metaG | ecosystem: Environmental > Terrestrial > Soil > Vadose zone | place: USA... | reverse complement strand
TCTCCTTCGACTTCAAGCTCACGGTGACGCCGGCGCCGTGACCTCAGGGGGACGGGCGGGTCCGCGCCGCGCGGACGCGCTCGTTCACCAGCGCCCGCAGGCTCTGCGGTTCCACCGGCTTCTCCAGGCGCAGATTCGGCACCCGGGCGAGGAAGGCCCGGGCGCGATCGGTGAACAGCCCTCCGGAGAGGAAGATGACGCGGCCGGCAGCCTCCGGGTCGATCCGCGAGAGCTCGTCGTGGAAGTCCATCCCCGTCATCTCCGGCATCATCAGATCGCAGAGGATGGCGTCGAAGCGCTCGCCGGCGCGGAAGCGGTCGAGCGCTTCCCGCGCCCGGGTGACCGTGGTCACCTGGTGCTCGGAGCGCAGCAGCCGCTTGAGCGCGATCCCGATGCCCGGCTCGTCGTCGATCACCAGCACCGTTCCGGCCACCTCGCCCGGGGCCTGGGCTACGCTGCGCCGCCGGGTTTGCGCTTCGCTCCCTGTCGCCGCCGGCAGGACGACCCGGAACGTCGAGCCCCGTCCGAGGGCACTCTCCACCTGGATCTCGCCTCCCAGCGCCGCGACGATGTTCTGGCAGATGGAAAGGCCGAGGCCGGTCCCGACCCCCGCCGCCTTGGTGGTGAAGAACGGGTCGAAGATCCGCTCCAGGTTCTCGGGGGGAATCCCAGCCCCCGTGTCGCAGATCTCCGCGACCACCCTTCCGTCCGGGGCCTCGCGCGCAACGATGCGGATCTGGTTCCGCTCCGCCTCTCCCTCGTCGATCGCCTGCGCGGCGTTCAGCAGCAGATTGAGGAACACTTGCACCAGCCGCGACTCGTTCGCTTCGGCGAGCGGCAGCCTGGGCGCGTAGTCCTTGCTCAAGCGGGCGCGGTGGCGGATCTCGTTCCAGGCCATGTTGGCGGCGGAATCGAGCAGCCGCCGGACGTCCACCGGCCCGCGGGTCGACTCCTCGGTCCGGGAGAACGCCTTCAGGTCCCGCACGATCGACCGCACCCGCTCGCAGCCCTGCTGCGCCTCTCCCAGCGCGGTGATCACCTCGCTCGGCGGCCCGGCCGAAGCCTGCAGCTCCTCGACCGCGAAGCTGACGTTGGCCGTCACGTACGAGAGCGGGTTGTTGATCTCGTGCGCCACTCCGGCGGCCAGCATGCCGATGGAGGCGAGACGGTCTGCCATCATCAGGCGGGCCTCGAACTGCCGCCGCTCCGACAGGTCGTGCGCGACCGCCAGCACCGCCGGCTCGTTGTCGAAGACCACGTACAGCCCGCGGACTTCCACCGTCGCCACCTTGCCGTCCTTGCGCAGGAGGTGGATGACCCGATCCGGCGCCCGCGCATTCTCCAGCGTCAGGATCTGCGCATGCGCCGCCACCGCCGCGGAATCGTCGGGATGCACGAAATCGAGGATGGGGCGGCCGATCAACTCCTCGGTCGAGTATCCGAGCTGATCGGTCACCGCCTGGTTGGTATAGACGACGTTTCCGCGCCGGTACACCCAGACCTGGTCGGGCAGCTTCTCGATCAAGCTGCGGAAGCTCTCCTTGGTGCGCCGCAGCGCCTGCTCCACCCGCTTGCGCTCGCTCAGGTCGCGCGCCACCTGGAGGAAGCCGCGCAAGGTGCCGCCTGCGTCACGGATGGCGGTGGTGGCGACGCTGGCCCAGAACTGATCGCCGTTCTTCCGCAGCCGGATCCCTTCTTCCTCGATGCTGCCCTGGCGCGAGGCGACCTCCAGCTCGCGGTCGCACTTGCCGCCCCGGACCTCCTCCGGCAGGTAGAAGATGGAGAAATGCCGGCCCAGCGCCTCGGCGCCGGCGTACCCCTTCATCCGCCGCGCGCCCTCGTTCCAGCTCGCCACCCGCCCCTCGGGGGTCAAGAGATAGATGGCGTACCCGGTCACCTCGGCAACCAACGTAGCGAAGTCGACGCGGAAATCGTCGGGCTGAGGCGTCGGGGAAAGGGGCATCGCACCGGCGGCGCCACCTACATCCGCGCCGGGTGTGGAAGGCGGCTTCGGTTCGGAGCCCACTCCGCTTCTCCCATGCCACGGGATGCAGGGAAGGCAAAGTTTCCGATGGCTTGCCCGAATGGATGCAAAATCTTGGGAGCGCCGGGGGCGCTTGCTACCTTGGCGCGGAGTGGACCCTTGACCGCCCGGACCGCCGACGGCGCAGCAGAGACCGAAGCAGTCGCCGTGCTTCGCGACGGCGCGATCGTCCTCGCCAACGCGGCGTTCCTCCAGCTCTCTGGTGGAAAGGCCTGGCAAGAAGCGATCCGCGATGCGGAGGGTCGCGCGCGGCTCTTGCCGGGCGCCGCGCCGGCCGAGCTCGACGTCGAGCTGCGTGCGGACGACGGGGGCAGCCTCCGGCGGCGCATCCGGGTCGAGCCACTGCACGGCATGACGGGAGAGCGGGCCGTGCTGGTGCGCGTTGGAGGCTCCGCGGCGGCCGCCGGCGACCCGCAGGAGCTTCTGCGCCGCGCCGGCGCGCTGGCCCACGATCTGAACAACGCCATCGGCTCCGTGCTCCTGAACGCGCAGCTCGCGCTGGAGGCGCTCGCGCAGGCCGCGCCGGGACAAGCCGAGGTCGAGGAGATGCGCAAGGCGGGCGAAAGCGCGGCGGCGCTGACCCGGCGGCTGCAGGCCCTCAGCCGGGGGGAAGGCGCGTGAGCCTGGTGCTGCTCGTCGAGGACGAGCCGTCGTTGCGCCTCGCGCTCGGCCGGTACCTGGAGCGGAACGATTACGGGCTGGCCGAGGCCGCCACTTGCCTGGCGGCGGAGAGCACCTTCCGGACGCGCAGGCCCGACGTGGTGCTGGCCGACTACGAGCTGCCCGACGGGAATGCGCTGGAGCTTCTCCCGCGCCTGAGGGCGATCGACCGATCGGTGCCGGTGGTGATCCTCACGGCGCACGGCAGCATCGACCTCGCGGTCCGGGCCATCAAGGAAGGCGCGGATCAATTCCTCACCAAGCCGGTGGACCTGCCGGCGCTGCTGGCGATCCTGAACCGGATCTGCGAGGACCGCCGCGAGCGGGCCGCCCGGATCGCCTTGCAGGAGCGGGAGGGCCGATCGGTTCCCGACCCCTTCCTGGGCGTGAGCGCCGCCGTCGCGGAGCTGCGTGAACAGGCGCTGCGGCTGGCGGAGTCCGAGGGTCCGGTCCTGGTGCTCGGCGAAACCGGCTCGGGGAAGGGAGTCGTCACCCGCTGGCTGCACGCGCAAGGCCCGCGGGCCCGCGAGCCGTTCGTGGACCTGAATTGCGCCGGCCTCTCCCGCGAGCTGTTGGAGAACGAGCTGTTCGGCCACGAGCGCGGCGCCTTCACCGGCGCGCAGGCGGCCAAACCCGGCCTGCTGGAAGTGGCGCACAAGGGGACGCTGTTCCTCGACGAGATCGGCGACATCGATCTTCAAGTACAGCCCCGGCTGCTCAAGGTTCTCGAGGAGCAGCGCTTCCGCAGGCTCGGCGACGTGAAGGCGCGCGCCGTCGACGTGCGCCTGGTGGCGGCGACCCACCACGATCTGGAAGCCGCCGTGCGCGAGAACCGCTTCCGCCGCGACCTCTACTACCGGATCAGCGTCCTGCCCCTGCGGATCCCTCCGCTGCGCGAGCGGCGCGAGGACATCCCGGCGCTCGCAACCGCATTCCTCGGTCCCGGCGTCCGCCTCTCCGAGCCAGCCCAGCGCGCGCTGCAGGGGTACGCGTGGCCGGGAAACATCCGCGAGCTGCGCAACGTGCTCGAGCGCGCCCAGGTGATCTCGCGCAAGAAGGCCCTCGGCTTGGAGGACCTGCATCTGGACGCCGGGCCCGCTCCGCCGTCCGACGGTGCGCTGACGCTCGAGGAAGTCGAGCGCCGGCACATCGAGCGCGTCTTCGCCCGGGCCAAAGGCAAGGTCGCGCGCGCCGCCGAGATGCTGGGGATCTCCCGCAGCACGCTGTATCACCGCCTCGAGAAATACGGCATCGCCGTGGCCGAGCCGCCGGAGCAGTAGGCGTCGCGGCTTGTTTCCCGGCCACTGGCTCGACGGCCAGACGGCTCCCGCGTCGGTGCGGCGCATCCAGGTCGCCCACTCGACCGCACCAGCCTCCCCTCGGAGCAGGCCCCCGGGACGCAGGCGAGTCCGGGATGGCCCGGTCCTTGCTCGATCTCCGATCGATGGAGGTCGCGCTCCCGCTCCCACGTCCGCTCTCCGCGTCGTCGCGGCTGCGAGACGTGGTCATCCCCGTTCGCTACGTCGCCGATGGAAAGGCCGTGCAGACCACCTCCGGCGCGCTCAGCACGGATCTGGTGTTCGTCCGTTCGGCCGAGCCTCCGCAGGCAGGGATGCCCGTCGATCTCAAGCTCTACTTCCCCCAGAGCGGCGCGGTCGAAGCCCGCGCGGCCGTCGCGGGCCACGCCACCTCGGAGCCGGATCCGGGCTTCTGGGCCGAGTTCCTCACCGAGGAAGACGATCGCCGCCGCCTGGCCGACCTCATCGCCGGCCAGGGGCTGAGCGGCAACCGCGGGTGCCAGCGCTTCACGACGGACCTGGCGGTGACGTTGCGCGATGCGCAAGGCACGTCGGCGGGACGGATCATCAACCTGAGCCGCAGCGGCGCGTTCATCGAGCTCGGCGTCCTCCCGCGGCACGGCGCCCTCCTGCACCTCGATCTGCAGCTGCCCGGCGCCGGCAGCCTGGACTGCGTGGACGCCCGCGTCGCGCACGTCTGCGAAGCGCGCGCGGGAGCCAGCGGAGGAATCGGCGTCCAGTTCACCGGCGCCAAGGACGGATTCAGGCTCCGGCTCGACGAGTACCTGGGGCAGCTCCTTTCCAGATAGCCGTCAGCGGGTTCCCCTCCGCGCCAGCCGGGCCAGGGCCCGCTCCAGCTTGCTCACCTCGCCCTCGACGGCCTCGTAAGCGCGTCGAGTGCCGGCCGCGTCGCCCTCGAGGGCGATCTCCTCCAGCCGCAGGGCGGCGTCGGCCGCGCTCCTCCCGCACAGGCTGCCCGCGGAGCCCTTGAGCGAATGGGCGACGTATTGCACCGAAGCGAGATCGCCTGCCTCGAGCGCCGCGCGGAGCTGTGCCAGCCGCCGCGGACCTTCGACCAGGAAGAGGTCCGCCAGCTCCCGCAGCAGCGCCCGGTCTCCGGCCACCAGGTCGAGAAGCTCGCGCTCGTCGAGGACGACCGCGGCGGCCGGCTCCGGAGCCGCCGGCACTGGAACGACGCCGCGCGCGAGCGCCGCGTGGATGGCCGCGAAGAGCGGACCGGGCCGGATGGGCTTCGGGACGTAACCGTCCATCCCCGCCGCGAGACAGCGCTCGCGGTCGCCCTTCATCGCATGCGCGGTCACTCCCAGGATCGGCACGTGGCCGCCGGTGCCGTTCTCCGCCTGGCGGATGGCGCGCGTGGCGGCGAGCCCGTCCATCTCCGGCATCTGCACGTCCATCAGCACGACGTCGAAGCTCTGCGCCCGGGCCTCCCTCACCGCCTCCACGCCGTTGCGCGCCAGGACGACCTCGTGTCCCTGCTTCTCCAGCACGGTGCGGGCGACCAGTTGGTTCACCGGATTGTCTTCGGCAACCAGGATCCGCAGCCGCGAAGCGAATTCGCGCTGGGTCGCGGGCTTCGCCGGCCCTGACGCAGGCTCGCCGGCAACGGCCAGGATGGCCTCGAACAGCTCCGGCCGCCGAACGGGCTTTGCCACCTGGAGCACGATCCCGGCGGCGGCCGCCTGCGCCGCCCCGCCTGCCGGCGTTCCGGAACAGAGCATGACGATCTTGCAGGCGGGGTCATGCGCGCGGATCCGCGAGCAGAGCTCGTCTCCGTGCAGCTCCGGCTTGTTGCCGTCCAGCAGGGCGACGCGGAACGGGTCGCCGGCGCGACCAGCCTCGTCGAGCTGGCCGATGGCGTGCTGGAGCCCGACGCAGATCGCCGGCCGCAGCCCCCAGCTCCGCAGCATCTCCAGGAGCAGCAACCGGGTTGCGGCGCTCTCTTCCACCACCAGGATCCGAAGGCCGTCCAGGGCCGCGGGCACCGTCTCCGCCGCCGGCCTCACCGTCCCGAGCTTCGCGGGGAAGTCGAACGAGAACGTGCTGCCCTTTCCCGGCTCGCTCTCGACCGAGATGGTTCCCCCCAGCGTCTTCACGATCTGGGAGGAGATCGACAGCCCCAGCCCGGTGCCGCCGAAGTGGCGGGCCGCGGACGTGTCCGCCTGGGTGAAGGCCTCGAAGATGGCCTGGTGCTTCTCGGCCGGGATTCCGATCCCGGTGTCCGAGACGGAACAGCGCAGCCGCACCGCGTCGCCTTCCCGCGATTCCAGGCCGACGCGCAGCTGGACCCGGCCGGCGGAGGTGAACTTGATGGCATTTCCCACCAGGTTCACCAGCACCTGGCCGAGCCGGGCGAAATCGCCGATCAGGGTCTCCGGGACCTCCTCGGCGATGTGGAGGGACATCTCGATCCCCTTCTCCCGCGCGCGCGCGGCCAGCGGCTTCATGAGATCGGAAAGCTCGCCGCGCAGGTCGAACTGCACCGGATCGATCTCCAGGACCCCCGCCTCGAGCTTGGAGAAGTCGAGGATGTCGTTGACGACGTTGAGGAGCGTCTCGCCCGAGGAGAGCACCATCCGCACGTAGTCGCGCTGCTCGCGGCTCAGCTCGGTGCCGAGGAGCACCTCGGAGATGCCGATGATGCCGTTGAGGGGCGTGCGGATCTCGTGGCTCATGTTGGCGAGGAACTCGCTCTTCGCCCGGCGTGCGTCCTCCGCCAGCTGGGTCGCCCGGCGCAGCTCCGCTTCCGTCGCGCCCTGGCCGGGACGTTCCGACAGCCGCTCCACTTCCTCGGCCAGCCGGGTCAGCTCGCCGGCCAGCTGGCTCGCGCGCTTGCGCGAGGGCCGGGCCGCCTTGGGCGCGAGCAGCGTCTCGATCTCACTGGCCGCGGCCCGGAGCCGGTCGGCGGCAGGGCTCCGGCTGGTGCCGCTGCGTGCGGTCTTTCGCGCCAAGCGGCTTCCCCCTATGCCGGCCGCTTCAAGAGCCGTTCGACGGTTTCCTCGAGGATGCGGCGGTCCACGGGCTTCGTGACGTAGGCATCGAACCCCGCCTCGCGCGCCCGCTCCTCGTCGCTGCGCATCGCCATCGCCGTCACCGCCACCAGGGGAGTCCGCCCCAGCACCTCGTCCGCCCTCAGCTCGCGCGCAGTGGCGAACCCGTCCTTTCCGGGCATCGCAAGGTCCAGCAGGATCAGCGAGGGCTGCTCCCTCCGGGCGATCTCGATCCCCGCTTCCCCGCTGTCGGCGAGGAGCACGCGATATCCCTTGCGCTCGAGGAAGGTGCGGATGAGCTCGCGGTTGAGATCGTGATCGTCGACCACCAGCATGGTGGGGCCGATCGCGCCTCTCTGGTCGGGCGCGGCGCCCCTCGCCCGCTGCACCGCCAGCAGCACCGACTCGCGGGTGAAATCCCCCTTCTGCGCCAGGGAGGAGACGCGGTTCTCCAGCCTCTTGCGATCCTTGGCGGAGAGGTTCGCGCCGGTGAGCGCGATCACCGGGAGCCGCGCGGTGCGCGGATCGGCCGCCAGCCGCTCGACCACCTCGAATCCGGAGATGTCCGGCAAGAGCAGGTCCACGATGATCACCGCGGGCTGCTCCCGCCTGGCGATCTCCAGGCCTTCCTTTCCCAGCGAGGCCGTCTTCAGCCGGAATCCCGCCGGGGCAAGCACCGTGCGCAGGATGGTGGACACCACCGGGTCGTCGTCGATGGCGAGGACGAGCGGCTCGGCGCCGGCGGAATCGGCGCGCCGGACCCGGCCGAGCGTCTCCAGGAGCCGCGTGCGATCGAGAGGCTTGACCAGATAATCGCTCGCTCCGACCAGGAGCCCGCGCTTCTGCTCGGCGAGCACCGATTCGATGATCACCGGGATGCCGCGGGTGGTCGGATCCTCTTTCAGCGCCTTGAGCAGATCGAGGCCGTCCTCTCCGTCCAGATCCAGGTCGAGCAGGACGGCCGCCGGGTGCAGCCTCTTGGCCATCTGCAGGGCATCGACGCAGTTGGACGCCTCGGCGAGCTCGTAACCGGCATCGCGGACGAAGGCGCGCACCAGTCGCACCGTGGAGGCGTCGTCCTCCACCAGCAGCACCAGCGGGCGCTGCCCGCCTGAAGCGGCCGGGGCCGGTGGCGCCGGCACTGCGGGGGCGCTCGGCGCCGGTCCCGTCAGGCCCGATCGCGCGGCCCAGGGAGCAACCGCGGCGAGGGTGGGGATGCTGACGGAGAACGTCGAGCCCTTCCCCGGATCGCTCTTCACCTCGATGGTGCCGCCGTGCTCTTCCGTCAGCCGCCTGGAGATGGCCAGGCCGAGGCCGGTGCCCTGGTGCTTCTTCACCAGCGTGCTGTCACCCTGCACGAAGGGCTGGAAGAGGCGCCCGACGAGCGCCGGATCCATTCCCGGCCCTTCGTCGCGGACCCAGAAGCGGACGGCGGAAGGGACCTCCTCGGCGCCCACCTCCACGTTGGTGCCGCTCTCGCTGAACTTCACAGCGTTGGCTATTAGATTCAGGAGGATCTGCCGCAGCTTGCCGCGGTCGGCATGGACCGGGGTCGCGGTCTCGATCCGGCTGCGGATCTGGATGCGCTTGCGCTGGGCCTGTGGCGCCACCAGCGAGACCGCCTCGCCAACGGCGTCCCCCGGCGCCAGCGACTCCAGCTGCAGGTCCAGGCGGCCGGACTCGATCTTCGTCAGGTCGAGGATGTCGTTGATCAGCGCCAGCAAGTGCCGGCCGCTGGCGAGCACGTCCTCGACGAACCTCTTGTGCTCGGCGGTGAGCGTCGACCGCGCCTCTTCCAACAGCAGCTCGGAGAATCCGATGATGGCGTTGAGCGGCGTGCGCAGCTCGTGCGACATGTTGGCGAGGAACTCGGACTTGAGCTGGTCGGCCTTCTTGATCTGGACGTTCTTCTTCTCCAGATCTTGCCGCTGCGCCTGCAGCTCCTCCGTCTGGAGATGGAGCTCCTCGTTGCTCTTCGCCAGCTGCTCCGCGAACTCGTTCGTCTGCGTGTGCAGATCGTGGCGGACGATGGTCAGCGCCAGCGGCAGCGCGAGGTCGGAGAGGAAATCGACGGCGGCGGGCTCGAACGACTGGAAAGCGCCGGCGGCCATCAAACCGACGTGGTGCTGCCCGGCCAGCAGGGGGACCAGCGCCACCGCGCGGGCGCGTCCGGCGGCCAGGACGGCGTCGAACCGGAGCTCCACGCCCTCCGGCAGGGGGTCCAACACCACCGGTCGCCGCGACCGGAACGCTTCCTCGGCAGCGCCGCCCACGGCGAGCGAGGCCGCGCTCCCTTCCGGCGCCAGCCCGACTTGCGCGATCGGGGTGAGCTTCTGCCCGGAGACCCGGTAGCAGGCGATCACGGCGGCGCCGGCAAAGGTCGCCGCGTCGCGCAGCGCGGCCTTGAGCACAGGGACGAGCGATCCCTCTCCGGCGAGCGCCGTGACCGCGCGGCCGTAGGCGACGTCGCGCTGCTGCCGGGAGGTGAGCTCGGCGGTCCGCTGCGCCAGCGCCTGGTTTTGCGCCTCCAGGGAGTCCATGGCCGACTCCAGGGCCTCGGTGCGGACGCGGACCTTCTCTTCCAGCTGCTCGCGGCCGGCGCGCAGCGATGCCGCCATCGACTCGAAGGCCGACGCCAGCTCGCCCAGCTCGTCCTGCGAAGGCACGCTGACGTTCGGGGAGAGATCTCCCTCGCGGATGGCGCGCGCCGCATGGGTGAGGCTCTGCACGGGGAAGAGGATCGAGCGCGCCAGCAAGAGGCCCGCGGCGAGCGCGAAGCCGAGGATCGCTCCGTTGGCCGCGAGACTCTGCTGGAGGACCTGGCGCACGGGGGCGTCCAGGCTGGTCTTGGGCACCAGGTAGAACACCGTCCACGGCACGGTCTTCAGCCGGCGTCCGACGCCGAGGTTCACCGCCTGGTTGGTCGGAGCGTACGCCATGAACTCGCCGCCGGCGTTCCCGCTCTTCACCCGCGAGAATTCTTCGGGCATCGGAACCACGCCTTCGAGCAGCCTGCGGGTGTCGTCCCCGAAGCGCCGGTCGGAGACGAACGCCGAGATGGTGGCGGCATCCAGGGGCGCCGCGGGGTGGAAGACGTCGTCGCGTTTGTAGCTGTGGGCGATGCGGATCCCGTAGGCGTCGAACAGCACCGAGTAGCTCCCCGGTCCGGCGCTGCCGTTGTGGTCGGCGAGCAGGTCCCAGAGCGATTCGCCTCTGGCGACCACCAGGGCGACGCCGGCCACGACTCCCGACCCTCCCCGGACCGGAGAGGCGTACGCGATGGAGGGAGCGCCCCTCGCCCCCACGACGGAGATGAACACGTCCGAGATCGCCGCCCGGCCGGCGACCGCGGTCTGGACGTACCGGCGGAGTGCGTAGTTGCGGCCGCGAATCGCCGGGTTCGTCGAGGCGGTCACGGTCCCGCCGGCGTCGAGCAGCGCGACCAGGTGCGTGCGCGGGTCGGCGCCGCCGAAGGTGGACAGCGTGGCGCTCATCCGCCCTTCGCTGCGCGCCCGGCGCTCCTTCGGGAGCCCGCAGAAGTCGACCACTTCGGGCAGGGTAGCGAGTCGCTCGGCGGCGAACAGGAAGGCCGCGTTGAAGGCGTCCACTTCGTTGGCGAGCTGATCCCCGCGCGCGCCCAGGACGACCGTCGCCGATCTGCGGATCTGCGCGCTGGAGGCGCGAAACCCGAGCACGGTGGTGACGGCGATGGGCACCGCGGACGCCGCGGCCAGGAGCCCGAGGAGCTTCCAGCGCAGCGGCCAATCGCGGAAGCGCGCCAGCCTCAAGCGCCCGTCCGGACGTAGATGCCGGCGCCGGCGCTCACCCCGGGATGGGGCTGGAAGGCCTCGGCCCCTTCCGGCGGGAGCGTCTCGAATCCCCCGAGCATCAACGCGCCCGAGGGCTCGAGGACCCCGGCGAGCCGCGCCACCGCCTTCGCCCGCAGCGGCCGGTCGAAATAGAGGAGGACGTTGCGGCAGAGGACCACGTCGAAGGCCGCGACGATGGCTTCCCGGGGGGCGAGGCGCAGGCCCATCAGGTCGTGCTCGGCGAACTGCACGTGCCCGCGGATCGCCTCCGCCACCCGGACGCGGGAGCCGTCCGTGCGCAGATAGCGCGCCCGCAGGTCGGCTGGCACTCCTTCGACGGACTGGCTGGGGTACACGGCGGCCCGGGCGATCTCCAGGGACGGCCGGTCGATGTCCGACGCGATCACCTCGAAGCCGCCGCCGGCCTGCCGGACCGACGCTTCGGCCAGCAGCATGGCGAGCGTGTACGCCTCCTCGCCGGTGGCGGCGCCGGCGACCCAGGCGCGCAGGAGCGGGTGGCGGGCGGCGAGGCGCGGGAGGACGCGATCGGCGAGCTCGCGGAACGCCCAGGCGTCGCGAAAGAACCCGGTGACCGTGACCACCAGGGTTTCCACCAGCCGATCCAGCTCGTCGCGATCCTCGTCGAGCATCCGGCGATATGCGGTCAGATCCCGGCATCCGGCCGCCCGCGCCCGCGAACGAGCGCGGCGCTGCAAGATTTCCCGCCGATAATCGCGAAAATCGATTCCACGCCGTTCGGCGACGAGCACCAGGATCTGTTCCACCTGCTCGTCGGCCATCGACCCGG
>Ga0137361_10002542_pt1 | contig 11634 bp, 12 predicted proteins | sample Mad1_80_16metaG_FD_104923 | JGI IMG/M metagenome (GOLD analysis project Ga0137361, IMG submission 104923) | Vadose zone soil microbial communities from Angelo Coast Range Reserve, California, USA - Mad1_80_16 metaG | ecosystem: Environmental > Terrestrial > Soil > Vadose zone | place: USA... | reverse complement strand
TAGCGAACGGGCGTTCGAGGCGCAAGGACGCTTGTTAAGCTCCGGGCGGTGCGAGAGCCCCTGATCACGGCCGGCCTCCTCCTCCCCCTCGCCCTCGATACATTTGCCCTCGGCGCCGCCCTCGGCGTGGCCGGACTTGAGGCACATGACCGACTACGTGTGGCGTTGGTCTTTACGCTCTTCGAGGCGGGGATGCCAATCCTGGGCCTCGTCGTCGGCCGGATCGCCGGCACCGTGATCGGCGCGTGGGCCGGCTATGCCGGAATCGTGTTCCTGTTCGCGGCAGGCATCCTGTTGCTCCGGCCGGGCCGTGACGAGGAGCAGGAAGAAAAGCGGCTGCGCCTTCTGGCCCACGCTCGAGGTCTGGCGATCATCGACCTAGGGCTGGGCATCAGCGTCGACGAGCTGACGATCGGTTTCAGCGCCGGTCTCATCGCCCTACCGATCGCCCTCACCGTGATCTGGATCGCCTTCCAGGCCTTTGCTGCGGCGCAGATCGGCCTCCGCTTTGGAGCGTCGGTCAGCGAAGGCCTACGCGAGCGATCGGAGCAAGCGGCAGGTGTGGCATTGATCCTCGTCGCGATCGTGCTGCTGCTGCTGAGGCTTCTGAAGGTCTAAGGGGCGAAGATCACACAGAGACTCGCCGCCAGCGACTCCGCGTCCACGCCGGGGTGCGTCAGGTAGTAGCCGACCGCATCGCTCACCGCGCCGACCACAGCCCGCCCGAAGACCGCGGGGTCCTTGTCCGCGTAGAACGCGTCGTGCGTCATCGCGTGCCGGACCTCTTCCGCCACCGCGTCCGCAAAGCGAGCTTGCAGCCCGTGGCGCACCGCCTCGACGCCCTCGCTGAGGCCCACCGACTCCACGATCAGGAGGCGCGCCACGTCCGGCCGCTCGAAGCACTCTCGGACGAACCGGCTGATGCCCAGGCGCAACCGGGCGTGGTGATCGTGGCCTGTGGCGGCCTCGGTCAGCACCTCATGGATCAGGGCCCCGCCCTCCTCCTCGAGCACCTCGCGGAAGCAGTGCTCCTTGGACTCGAAGAACTCGTAGAACGCCGACTTGGAAACTCGGGCCCTGGTCACCACATCGTCGACCGAAGTCACCATGTAGCCGCGGCTCGCGAAATTCGCCAACGCGGCTTCGACGATCCGCCGGCGCCGCCGCTCGACCCGTGCATCCCGCCGCAGCTGCGCCGCTGGGACCGCCATGACCGACCCTAGCCCGCCGCCAGCGCCCGAGAGATCACCAAGCGCTGGATCTCGCTCGTGCCTTCGAAGAGGGTGTAGATCTTGGCGTCGCGGTGCCACTTCTCGACCGGGAAGTCGCGGATGTAGCCGTAGCCGCCGCAGATCTGGATCGCCTGCTCGGTGACCTTGACCGCGACCTCGCCGGCTTTGAGCTTCGCCATCGAGCCTTCGGCCTTGGTGAACTCCCCGCCGTTGCGCCCTTCCCATAACGCCCGCCAGATCAGCGCGCGCGTGGCCTCGATCTCGGTCGCCATGTCGGCCAGCATGAAGGCGATCGCCTCGTTCTCGATCAGGGTGCGCCCGAACTGCTTGCGCTCCTTGGCGTAATGCAGTGCGAACTCGAACGCCGCCCGCGCAATGCCCAACGCCTGCGCGCCGACTATCGGCCGCGACAGCTCGAAGGTCTTCAAAGCCACCGACGAGCGCTGGTGCGTGCCTTCCCGCGCGCGCTTCAAACGCGCCTCCAGCTTGTCCATGCCGCCGAGCACGTTCTCGGCCGGAATCGTGCAGTCCTCGAGCAGCACCTCGGCAGTGTGCGAGGCGCGGATACCCATCTTCTTTTCCTTCTTGCCCATGCGCAGGCCCCTCGTCCCGGGCGGCACGACAAAGCTCGCCTGGCCGCGGGTCCCAAGCTCCGGCTCGACCGCCGCCACGACGACGTGCACGTCGGCGATTCCGCCGTTGGTGATGAAGACCTTCTGGCCGTTGATCACCCAGTCGCCGTTCTTCCGGATGGCCCGCGTCTTCATGGACGATACGTCTGAGCCGGCGTCCGGTTCGGTGACCGCGAAAGCTCCAAGCGCGGGCTTGTCAGGCGTCCCGAAGCAGGCGGGGATCCAGGTCGAGATCTGGTCGGGCGTGCCCTGGGAGAAGATCGCCGCCACCGGCAGCCCCGTACCCTGGATCGCCAGCGCGATGCCGGCGCAGCCCCAGGTCAGCTCCTCGGCCACGAGCGCGGGCATGATTCCAGTGCCGTCGCCGAAGGTCTGCTGGAGGAAATCGGTGCCGTAGAGGCCCACTTCGGCCGCCTTCTTGACGACCGGCCACGGGAACTCCTCCGACTCGTCGTACTGGTGCGCGACCGGCCGGATCTCCTTCTCCGCGAAGCTGTGGACCCAGTCCCGGATCTCTTTCTGCTCGTCGCTCAGCTCAAACGAAATCATGGTTTCTTGCTGTTCTCCTACTGCCTTGAACGCTTTGGTACTCGTACGTACCGTTTTCAGCGCCGACGTTACGCGGACGGCCCGAGGCGTGTCAACGAATTAACGCTGCTTGGAGGCGGCCTGGAAACCCTGCATGCCAAGACGGATGGCGCTGAACACCAGGAAGGCGCCCCAGACACGGGCCAGGACCGGCCCAGGGACCTCGACCGCGACGAGGGCGCCGATCACGGCCCCGACCACTCCCCCACCGCCCATCAGCAGCGCCGGCTCCCGCAGCACGTTGCCGCGGCGGAGGTGCGTGATGCCGCCCACGATCGCGGTCGGGATGATCGCGACAAGCGAGGTGCCCTGGGCGACTGCCTGGGACAGTCGGAACCCGACTGTCATGGTGGGCACGAACAGGAGGCCGCCGCCGATCCCAATGGTGCCGGAGAGAAAGCCAGCCGCGAACCCGCCCGCGATCCCCAGCAGGTCGGCCCAGCTCACGGGAAGAGCAACTCCTTCATCCCCACCACCCCGAGGACGGCGGCCACGGCGAACTTGAGCTGGCGGTCAGGGATGCGGTTGAGCAGCCGAGCTCCGATGTAGACCCCGACCACGCTGCCGATGACCAGGAACAGCGCGACGTGGAAGTCGACCTGGGGCGAGCCTTTGCGAAAGTAGTAGATCGGCACCGCCGCGATCGCGATCGGGATGATCGCCACCAGCGAGTTGGCGTTGGCGTTGCGCTGCGGGGTGTCGGTCCAGAGCACCTGGAGGGGGACGAGCACGAAGCCGCCGCCCACCCCCAACAACCCGCCAAGCAGCCCGCCCAGAAACCCGATCGCCGCGAAGACGCCGCGGCGTCTTGGGAAACCGATTATTCGGTTGTTCGGGGTGGCGTCTCGGGCTGGTTTACCACCACCGAGTGGTGACGGAACTGGACGTTGGCCGGCACCGCGGTGCCGGGCTGCTTGACCTTCTTCTTTTTCTTCGCCTCGCGGCCCTGCTTGTCGCGTCCTTTACCCATGGCGCCCAGTTTCCATGACAAGGGCCAGTTCGCGCAAGAACGATTCCACGTCGGTGACGAGCCCGATCGACTGCCAGCTGCCCCGATCGGCGAGCTTGGTGACCACCGCCGGGTTGATGTCGACGCACACCGTCCGGACGCCGGCCGGCAGCATGTTGCCTGTCGCGATCGAGTGCAGCATCGTCGACAGCATGAGCGCGATCCGTACGCCGTGCAGCGCGCCGCGCATCCGCCGTTGCGCCTCCACCATCTCGGTGATCACGTCGGGAAGCGGTCCGTCGTCGCGGACCGAGCCGGCGAGCACGATCTCGACGCCGTGGTCGATCGCCGACTTCATGACGCCGGACTTGAGCTGGCCGGTTTCGATCATCTGACGCAACCCACCCGCTGCCCGGACACGGTTGATCGCGCGCATGTGATGCTCGTGGCCGTGCTCAATGGCGAGTCCGCTGGTTATGTTTACGCCCAGCGCGGTGCCGAACAGTGCCGACTCGACGTCGTGCACGGCGAGTGCGTTCCCCGCGAAAAGAACCTGGACGAAACCGAGCTCGATGAGGCGCGAGAGGTAGACGCCGGCGCCGGTGTGCACGACCGCGGGGCCGGCGACGACCAGGATCCGGCCGCCCGTTTCGCGGACCTGACGCATCTCGTCGGCGATGCCGGCGATCAGGACTTTCTTCGGCTTCTCCGCGGACACCTCGCTGCCCATGAAGCTGAAGATCTCAGTCTGTCGGGATCGTTCGAGCGGCGTGACCCGGACCCCCTGGTGCCCGATCACGACCTCCATCCCGGGCTTTGCGTCCTGGAAGACGATGCACCACGCGCGATTTGCCTTGCGATCGACCGCGATCGCTGCGTCCATCTCGATGTTGTCGACCGGGACCCACCGCCCGTCGAGCAGCACCTCGGTCGGCAGGTTGCTAGTCGAGTAGAAGCCTTCGGGGAACACTCCCTCGCGGGCCACCTTGTCCAGGCGCACGGGCTGCTCGTGCTCGGCGGTCGCGCCCAGCGCGCGTGCGCGCTGCACGATGCGGTCGAGCAGCTCGGCCGAATCCGCATAAACCTCCATACGGCAGATTGAAGGATCCGTCTTGTGCTGGCCGACCTTCAGCTCTTCGATGGTGAAGTTGCCGCCGAGATCCATCACGATGTCCATCACCTGCGGCAGCATCATCGAGTCGATGATGTGACCCTGCAGCACGAGGCGTGCCGAATGTCGGCCTCCGGTCACGCGCGCACCCCCGCCGCAACGTTGATCTGCGCACGGAGTGCCGCGGCCGCGCGAGCAGGGCTGTCGGCGAAGATCACGCTGCGGCTCGCGGCCACGAGGCAGGAGGCAGGGTCGCCGTTCCAGGCCGCACGCACCGAGGCTTCCACGTCTCCACCTTGCGCTCCGACGCCGGGAAGTAGAAACGGCAGGTCGGTCTCGCGGCGAATCTCCGCGACCTGTGCGGGCGCGGTCGCGCCCACCACAAGACCAACGTTTTCGTGGGCGTTGAGCCGCTCCGCGAGGGCAACGACGTGGCGGTAGATCGCCTTGCCCCCGGCCTTGAGGTGCTGGAGGTCGGACGCGCCGGGATTCGACGTCCGGCAAAGGACGTAGACGCCGCGGTCTTTGTAGGCGGTGAATTCCTCGAGCGAGTCTGCCCCGAGGTAGGGGTTGACCGTCGCCGCATCCATCGCCAGGGTGCTGAAGACGGCCCGGGCGTACGCGCGCATCGTGTTGTCCATGTCACCGCGCTTGGCGTCGAGCAGGAACGGGGTCTCGGGCGCCGCGTCGCGCAGCTCGAGCAGCGCCGACCAACCGTCTGGGCCGTACTGCTCCCAGAAAGCGCTGTTCGGCTTGTAGCAGCAGACGTGCTCCTCGGTCTGGCGCACGACTTCCTGACAGTGCCGCAGGGCGCCGGCCGCGCCGCCTTCGATACGGCCGGGATCGGGATCGAGGCCGACGCACAGCAGGGTGTGACGTTCGTGTGAGAGCGCGCGGAGACGTTCGAAGTAGCTCAAGCAGCCCAAATCGTAGGGGCGCGGCCTGACTAGGTGGCGACTTCAGGCCGGAGGCGGGCATAGACGACGATGTCGTGCCAACCGCCAGCGCGGTACTGGGCGCCGCGCAGGACGCCTTCGCGCACGAACCCCGCCTTCTCGAGCGACCGTTGCTCCTGCGTGTTGTCGACGTCGGTCATCGCTTCGACGCGGTTCACCGGCGTCGTGGCGAACAGCCAGTCCGCCAGCAGGCTCTGGGCTTCACCGCCGAAGCCATGGCCCCTGGCGTCCGGGATGAGGTTGATGCCGATGTTCCAGACGAGCGACTGAGGATTCGGCCCATACCGAACACCGTGCCACGAAACAGATCCGATCGGCCGGCCGTCAGCGAGGACCTCCACGATCAGTCCGCCTCGCTCTTCGCCTATCAGCCCTCGCTCTCCGATGGCGGTGGCAAGTTGCCTCAAGGGAAGCCCAAAGTCGTTGAATTCACCGCGGTAGTCGGGCCCCTGCCAGAGCTCTAGCAGGTCGGCGTCCCCCTGGGTCACCTGCCGGAGCCGGACTCGATAGGCGGCTGTGCTCGTCACGTCCAGATGGGAAAAGTTACTTCCAAGCGACAATTGAAGTTGTGCGAATCGCGCTGGCGCAGGTCAACCCGACCGTCGGCGATCTCGAAGGGAACGCCCGGCTGGTCATCGACTGGACGGACAAGGCCCGTCAGGCCGGCGCGGACATCGTCTGCTTTCCAGAGCTCGTTCTGACCGGATATCCGCCCGAAGACCTGGTCCTCAAACCGTCATTCGTCCGCGACAACCTCGCACAGCTGGAATCCATCGCGCGTGCGACGAAGGGAATCTCGGCGGTCGTCGGGTTTGTGGATGAGGAAGGAGACATCTTCAACGCCGCGGCGTTCCTCAACGGCGGTGACGTCAAGGCCGTCTTTCACAAGGTCTTCCTACCCAACTACGGCGTGTTCGACGAGAAGCGGTATTTCGAACCAGGCCACCGCTGCCCGATCGTTGAGGTGGGCGGCGTCCGGATCGGTCTGTCGGTGTGCGAGGACTGCTGGTTTCCCTCTGGCCCAATGGCGTGGGAGGCGCACCACGGCGCCGACCTGCTGATCAACATTAACGGCTCGCCCTACCACTACGGCAAGCGCGAGCCGCGCGAGGCGATGGTCGCGGGCCGCGCCGCCGACTATGGGGCGTTCGTGGCGTGGGTCAACACCGTCGGCGGACAGGACGAGCTGGTCTTCGACGGCAACAGCGTCGTCTTCGATCCGTATGGCCGGTTGCTCGCGCATGCCGCATCGTTTGTCGAAGAGCTCCTGGTGTGCGATATCGACACCTCGCAACCGACGCACCGCCAGGTTGAGAAGCTGCGACGCGAAAGCGAAGCGGCGGAAGGGCTGGAGCTCGCGGTCTCGGAGATCCAGCTCGATGATGCGACCGGCGACCAGCCGAAACCGCCCCTCGAACATCGCCTGGCCCACCCGCTCGAAGGCTCCGCCGAGATCTACGCGGCGGTGGTTCTGGGCACGCACGATTACATGCGCAAGCAGGGATTCGAGAAGGTCGTGATCGGCATGTCGGGTGGTGTCGATTCGGCGCTGACGGCGGCTATCGCCTGCGGTGCCCTGGGCGCGCAGAACGTGATCGGTGTGCGCATGCCTTCGCGACACACCTCGCCAGAGAGCCTCGACGACGCCGGCCAGGTCGCGGAGAACCTGGGCATGCAGCTCATGGACTTCTCCATCGAGCCTCCGCACAAAGGATTCGAGGAGATTCTCGCGCCGGTTTTTCGCGGCACCAAGCCCGGGGTCGCGGAGGAGAACCTGCAGCCGAGGATCCGCTCGACCATCCTGCATGCGCTGTCGAACAAGTTCGGCTACATCGTGCTCAGCACCGGCAACAAGTCCGAGCTGGCGACCGGCTACGGGACCCTGTACGGCGATATCTCGGGGGGCTACGCGGTGCTCAAGGACATCACCAAGACAACCGTCTACGACCTCTGCCGCTATCGCAACTCGCTCGGCGCGGCGATCCCGGAGCGTGTGATGACCAAGCCGCCGTCCGCGGAGCTGAAGCCAGGCCAGAAGGACACCGACAGCCTGCCGCCATACGAGGAGCTCGACCCGATCCTCATCGGCTACGTCGAAGACGACCTGAGCCCGGAAGAGCTTGTCGCGGCCGGCCACAAGCCCGAGACCGTGGCGAGGGTCATCCAGCTCGTCGACCGAAGCGAGTACAAGCGGCGCCAAGCGCCGCCAGGCGTGAAGATCACCGAGCGGGCCTTCGGCCGGGATCGCCGGATGCCGATCGTCAATCGCTATAACCCCAATGGCTTCCGCCAGGCGCCTCGTGGGTAGCCGCCCGGCATAATTTCTATCGATATCCCGTATAGGTAGGAGCTATGGCTGGAAGCTTTGACGTGGTCGTGATAGGCGGCGGGCCGGGTGGGTACGTCGCTGCCCTCCGGGCGGCGCAGCTGGGGGCGAAGACGGCCATCGTGGAGAAGGACCGGATGGGGGGCACCTGCCTGGTTCGCGGTTGCATCCCGACCAAGGCCCTCCTCCAGTCGTCTGAGCTGTACACGCTCGCCAAGGCGGGGCAGCCCTTCGGCCTGGTCGCCGACAAGATAGGTTTCGACTGGCCGACCGCACAGAAAAGGAAGAGCCAGGTGGTCGACCAGCTCGTCAAGGGCGTCGAGGGCCTCCTGAAAGCGGGCGGTGTCACATCCTTCAAGGGCGCCGCGCGGCTCGCAGGTAAAGGCGTCATCGACGTCTCCGGCGAATCGGTGGAGGCCAAGGACATCGTCATCGCGACCGGTTCGGCCGTGGCGCGGATTCCCCTGCCAGGAGCCGACCTGGCGATCGACTCCGACCAGATCCTGGAGCTCCAAGAGGTGCCCCGCCGGTTGGCCGTGATCGGGGGCGGAGTCGTCGGCATGGAGTTCGCGGCGATGTTCGCGGCACTGGGGAGCAAGGTCACGGTGCTCGAGATGCTGCCGCAGGTGCTGGCGATGGTCGAGAGCGACATCGTCGCGACGTACACCAAGCACCTGGCCGGGCTCGGTGCTGTGATCCACACCGACAGCAGGGTGTCGGAGGTCGTGAAGAGCAGCATCGGGCTGCAGGTGCGGTTCTCCACCCGTGGCGAAGGAGGCGTCGTCGACGCCGACCAGGTGCTGCTCGCCGTCGGACGCGTCCCGTACACCCAAGGTCTGGAGGCTGAGAAGGCCGGCGTCAAGCTCGACCGCCATCGCGTCGTCGTGGACGAGCACCTCCACACGGACGGCGAGGGGGTCTGGGCCATTGGTGACGTGATCGGCGGGATCATGCTCGCGCACGTCGCGTCCTATGAAGGCGTTTGCGCCGTCGAAAACATCGCAGGCCAGGGCGATCGAACTCCGGACTACCAGGCCGCGCCGAACTGCATCTACACCGACCCCGAGATCGCCCATGTCGGGCTCGGCGAGAAAGATGCGAGGGAGCAGGGGATCGCGGTCAAGGTAGGCCGCTTTCCGTTCGCCGCATCCGGTCGCGCCCTGACGCTCGGTCAGTCAGAGGGCTACGTCAAGGTCCTCGCCGACGCCGAATCCGGGAAGCTTCTCGGCGCACACATCATCGGACCGCGCGCCACCGACCTCATCGCCGAGGCGACCCTCGCGGTCCAGAACGGTCTGACCATGGAGCAGCTCGACCGCACGATTCACGCCCACCCGACACTGCCCGAATCCTTGATGGAGGCTGCGCTGGCGGCCCAGGGCCGGGCGATTCACATTCCAAATCGCAGAGCGAGCTCGAGTCCGTCCTCCGGCGGCGCCGCCACCACCTCCCCAGCAAGTGGGGAGGTGAAGACCCCGACCCCCTCAGCGAGCGGGGAGGTCAAGAACATGCAAAATCGAGAGAAGGAAATGGCAGCCACGATCAAACCGTCCTCCCCACCCCCCACGCCCACGGCGATCACCCCGAAGTCGCTCGAGCTCAAGAAGGAAAATCGCGACTTCCTGCTAGGCCTGCACCGTCAGATGCAGCTCATCCGCCGGTTCGAAGAGCGCGCTCAGGAGCAGTACACGAAGGCGAAGATCGGTGGGTACTGTCACCTGAACATCGGCGAGGAGGCAACCGTCGTGGGCGGCGTCCTCGCGCTGAAGAAGAACGATTACATCTTCACCAGCTATCGCGAGCACGGGCACGCGATCGCACGCGGCATCGATCCCAAAGCGGTGATGGCCGAGCTGTTCGGCAAGGAAACAGGAACGTCGCACGGCCGCGGCGGCTCGATGCACATGTTCGACGCCAACCTTCGGTTCATGGGTGGCTACGGCATCGTCGGGGGTCACCTCCCGCTGGCGGTGGGTGGTGGCTGGGCGGTGAAGTACAACAGGCAGAAGGACGTCGTCTTCTGCATGTTCGGCGACGGCGCCACCAACATCGGCGCCTTCCACGAGTCTCTGAACATGGCCAAGGTCTTTCACCTTCCGGTCGTGTGGTTCTGCATCAACAACCGGTACGGGATGGGCACGCCCGTCGAGGCGGCCTCGGCGGTCCCCGACATCTACAAGAAGGCGTGCGCCTACGACATGGAGTCGATCCAGGTCGACGGGATGAACCTGCGCGAGGTGATGGTGCGCACCAGCGAGATCGTGGAGAAGACGCGGAACGACTCGGAGCCTCGCTTCATCGAGGCCCTGTGCTACCGCTTCAAGGGACACTCCGTGGTCGACCCCGACAAGTACCGCTCCAACGAGGACAAGGAGAAGTGGCGCAAGGCCGACCCGATCGTCGCCTTTGAGCACGAGCTCGAGAAGAGCGGGCTCGCCGACGAGGAGTACTTCAAGAACGCCCGCCAGGAGATCGACGCCGAGGTTCGGGACATCATCCAGTACGCCGACGAGAGCCCAGACCCGAAGGTCGATGACCTTTACAAGTACGTGTACGCGGGGCAGTGGGAGAACAGACCCGAGCTCAAATCGGAGCCTGTGTGATGACGACGGCAGCGCCGGTCAAGACGCAAGCGCCCGCCGCCGAGGAAAAACTCTATCGCGTCGCGCTCCGCGAAGCGCTGACGGAGGAGATGGAGCGCGACGACTCTGTCTACCTGATCGGTGAGGACATCGGGAAGTTCGGTGGCGCCTACCGCGTGACCGAAGGCCTGCTGGCCAAGTTCGGACCGCAGCGCGTGGTGGACGCGCCGATCGCCGAGGAGGTCATCGTCGGCACGGCGATCGGGTCGGCGATGCTTGGGCTTCGCCCGGTCGTCGAGCTGATGACGATCAACTTCTCGCTCGTCGCCTACGACCAGATCGTCAACAACGCCGCCAAGATCCGTTACATGTTCGGCGGGGAAGCGAAGGTGCCGATGGTGATCCGCATGCCTGGCGGCGCCGGTCACCAGCTCTCGGCGCAGCACTCACACAGCCTGGAAGTCCTCTATGGGCTCATCCCCGGCCTCCTCGTGGTCGCTCCCACTACGCCCGAGGACGCCAAGGGCATGCTCAAGTCCGCGATCCGCGGCGACAACCCGGTGATGTTCCTCGAGTCGATGAGCCTGTACAACGTGCGCGGGATGGTGCCCACAGGGGACTACACCGTGCCGTTGGGCAAGGCCGCGGTTCGACGCAGCGGATCGGACGTGACGATCGTTGGCGTGTCGAGGATGGCCGTGCTGGCCAACGAAGCCGCGAAGCAGATGGAGGAGGAGGACATTGACGCCGAGGTGATCGACCTGCGCTCGATCCGACCCATCGACTGGCAGCCCATCGTCGACTCGGTGCGCAAGACCAGCCGGTGCGTCGTAGTCGAAGAGGGTTGGGCGACGTACGGCGTGAGCGCCGAGATCACCGCCGGCGTGCAGGAGCGCTGTTTCGACTACCTCGACGCGCCCATCAGGCGCCTGGGCGGCGCCCAGGTCCCCATGCCGTACAGCCTTCCCCTCGAGAAGGCCGCGATCCCGACCAGCGAGGACATCAAGCGAATCGTGCGCACCGCGCTCGGCAAGAACGCTCATGCCTGACATCAACATGCCGAAGCTCTCCGACACGATGGAGGAGGGCACGATCGTCGAGTGGAAGAAGAAGAGCGGCGACACGGTCAAGACCGGAGAGGTCCTGGCCGAGGTCGAATCCGACAAGGCGACCTTCGACCTCGAGGCGGAATCCGACGGCGTGCTCCAGATCCTGGTCGAGCAGGGCGTGCCGGCCAAGATCGGGGCACCGATCGCCC
>Ga0137361_10002536_pt1 | contig 11643 bp, 10 predicted proteins | sample Mad1_80_16metaG_FD_104923 | JGI IMG/M metagenome (GOLD analysis project Ga0137361, IMG submission 104923) | Vadose zone soil microbial communities from Angelo Coast Range Reserve, California, USA - Mad1_80_16 metaG | ecosystem: Environmental > Terrestrial > Soil > Vadose zone | place: USA... | reverse complement strand
TCGATCGAGTCGGCGATCACCTCGCGGCTCACGAGCGAGGTCTTCATGCCTTCGCTGCCCATCGTGATTCCGTCGGAGATCGCGATGGTGTTGAACTCCATCGGGTTGGCGCCCACTGCCTTGATCCCGGCTTTGACCGGCACAGCCAGCTCGCGGAGCCCGAAGTTGCAAGGCATGGTCTCCAGCCAGCAGTTGGAGACGCCGACGAACGGTTTGTTGATGTCCTCCGGCGTCAGCCCGATCGCGTGGAGGAACGACCGGGCGCCGGCGCGGTCGCGGCCTTGATAGAGGGCTCGGCTTGGCAGCTCACGAGGCGGCACGAGATCGCAGTCTAGCTCGACCCAAGCTCGAAGAAGCTAAGCTGTCCGGTCATCGAGAGGGAGAGCAGCGTCCGCGTCGCCGTCACCGGCGGGGCGGGGTTCATCGGCACGCACACGGTGGAGATGCTGGTTGAGACCAAGGCGAGGGTGCTCGTCATCGACGACCACAGCCATCCGTGCGGCGAGCCGCTGCCGCCAGAGGTCGAGGTCCTGTCTGCGGATTGCGGCTCGCCGGCCGCGGCGAAAGCGCTGGCCGCGTTCAAGCCCGACGTGGTCCTCCACCTCGCCGACAAGGGCGGAGTGCAGAGGGCGTCGCGCGACCCAGGTGAGCACGTGAAGATGAGCGTCGCGAGCACAGTCGGGCTGCTGGATTCTGCGATCAAGGCGGGCGCGGGACGAATCGTCATCGCGTCGTCAGGCGGATCGATCTACGGCGAGGGCGCCAAGCTTCCGGCTCGCGAGATTTACAAGCCGGCGCCGCTTTCGGCCTACGGCGCGGCCAAGCGCGCAGAAGAGATCTACATGGTTGCGCTGGGACTCCGGCACGGGATCTCGACCCTCGCGCTGCGGTATGGCAACGTGTTCGGCCCGCGGCAGGACGGCACCGGTGAGTCGGGAGTCGTCGCCATCACGTGCCACCGGCTTTTGAATCGCGCCGCACCGCGCATCTACGGCGACGGCGGGCAGACGCGCGATTTCGTGTACGTGACTGACGTCGCGGCCGCGAATGTGGCCGCGGTGTTCGGCCACATTTCCGGCGTGGTGAACATCGGAAGCGGGCGCGAGGTCAGCGTGAACGCCATCGTCAAGCGTCTGCTCGAAGAGTCAGGCCGCCACCCGAAGAGCGAGTTCCTCCCCGCTCGCGAGTTCGAGGTGCGGCGCGCGTGCTTGAACTCGACGCGCGCCCGCCGCTACCTGGAGTGGAAGACGAAGGTCTCCATCAACTCCGGTCTCAAGCAAACCTGGGCGTGGTTCCGCAAGCGGCACTCTGCCCAGAGGGCGGTGACGCTGGGCCTACCTTAGGCCCCACCGGACTCGGGTCCGGTCATCCGCGTGCTCGCCGCCGAACCAGCGGAAGAAGACTGACAGGGCCGCGACCGACAGGCTCGCTTTGCCCAGGACCATCAGCACAGCGCCGGCGAGGGTCTGGTCGATGATCGGCGTCAACGAGTCGATCAACCTCGGCACGTGGACGTAGAACTCGTAGAAGGGAACGCGCGAAAACAGGAGGACCAGGGCGACGCCATCCTGGGGCAGCGTCGCAGCAAGCATGTAGAGGAGCTTGAGGGCAGGCGAGAGCTTCCACCTCGCTTGTGCCGAAGTCGCCTCCAGGATCGGCCAGTAAAGGACCAGCCCCGCGGCGATGAACGTGAGGTGCTCGACTACATGCAGAGATTCCGACTGCAGGGTCGCGTCGTAGAGCGCGGGTAGGTGCCAGCCGATCATGACGGCGGCGGCCACGATCTGGGCCGGAACAGGCTCTGTGACCGCCCTGACGAAGGGAACACGGACGACCAGGGCGGCCATCTTCGGTGATAGGCCCAGAAGCATCAGCGGGGGCGCGATGAAACCGAGCAGGACGTGCTGCAGCATGTGGACGCTGTCGAGGTAGTGGTCGCTGAGGGTGTCGATCGGCGTCTCGAGCGCAACCCAGAGCGTGAGAAGGCCGAGGCCGAAGTAAAAAGAATGCTTGGCCTGGGCGTCGTCAACTCGCCGGGCAAGCCAGGCGTGGCCGAGGAAGAGCCCCGCGAGGCCCGCATAGACGCTGGGATCGAGCGGCCAGCTCACGCGATGAGCCTAGGTGATCACCCTCCCGCTGTAATCGGCTGGGCCAGGATCCAGAGGCTCGTCATCGTGTACATGACCATCAGCAGCAGCATCGGGTACTGGCTGAGCAGCGCCCGCTGCGCCGTGCGGAACTTCTCGCCCGCCTTGAGGTGCGAGAGATACACGGCGATGACGTGCCCGACGACGATGAGCACGAGCTGGGCAAACCACACTGTCGACGCTTGAGCGAGCACGAAGCTTGGCTTGTAGCCGGCCAAGGCCGGCAATAGATGCCACCCCTTCCCCAACGGATCGTCGAGCAGAGGGATCAATCCCTGCGACTGCACCACTACGTAGCTGTAGTTGTGCGCCGCGTTGTACACGAGCGCGATCGGCACAAGTGTGAAGGCGAAAGCGGTGGCGGTCGTCATGAGGTCGGCGCGGCGATTGCCGAAGTAGAGGACCAGCTCCATGAACGCGATGAAGATGAGAAGGAAGGCCCCGGTCAGCAGCACCAAGCCGGCGGTCCTGATGGCGAAGAAGCCCCACGCGCCCAGCGGCAGCCATAGCGGCTCCAGGGTGACGGTGAAGTTCTGCCACGACTCCGTCGCCTCGATGCCATCGAATGCGAGGGTGCTCAGCATCAGGACCACGAAGACGACGCGATCCCAACCCGCCGCGCCTGACTGAAGCAAGCCAACGCCCAACGGCCGGAGATAAACCGTGGAGATGCGACGCAGCTCGTCGCGCTCGGCTTCGACGGGACCGAACTTCCCGATGATCCCGAACAGGACGGTCAACGCTTCGCAGTGGTCGAGCCACTCATCGCGACCGAATAGCGCCATGCCTGCCAGCGTCACGATGGTGTAGCCCGCCGCCGCAATCGCCACGATCAGGGGCCGGTTGGCCATGCCGCTGGTGAGTTCGAGGCACGCAAACGCGAAGTAAGTGCCGACCGCCGGCCAGATGCCCAGGTTGCGCAGCTTCCAGACCGGACTGATACGTATGTACCTGTTCACCGCGTCATATATCGCGGCCCACGGGTTGAGCCACGACCAGAGGTTGCCGACGAGCCCTGAGAGGATCACTGTCGCGGCCCAGAAGTAGATCCAGGTCAGGTACTCGGCCGGGTTGCGATCGTTGTCGGTCGAGCCAAACAGCCCGGTGATGATGACGGCGGCAAGACCGAGAACACCGATGAGGCTTCCGACGACACGCGGCCATGGCGTTTGCGCGATACGCGTCAGCAGTGGAGCGGCCCGTCGCGGGTAGGCGACGGCCTTGGGGCCCACCTGGCCGCCCGCGAACATGACTACCAGCACGAACGAGACCACCACTACGCCGCCTGCGGCGAACAGATACAGAGCTAGAGGTGCGGGCAGGTCGTAACGCTGCCCGAACCCGTGCAAGAAAATGCCGGCCAAAGAGACCAAGGGTTCCTCCTTTATTGAATGGGCGCGCGTGCGCGCGTGCGGATCAGATCGAGCTGATACGCAAGGAGGACGGCGGCCCGCGCTTGGCAAGGGATGAGCCTGCCACGCGGGAAATGAGCAGCGCCAAATCCGGCGCCGCATGAGCGGGTGTCGCCGCCGGGCTCGTTGCACGAGCTTTCCGCAAAGCAGCGCGTACGACATCTCGGATCAGCCCGACTGCCGATTCGACGCGTGCGCTGAGCCATCGCAGCGCTGACGCGGCGATGAGCGCTACAGGGAGCTGGCCCAGCGTGCCCCACAGCAGAAGGTCGGGTGCCGACATGAGGCTCGTGCCGCCGACAAGACCCTCGACGATCTCCTGGGCCGCGAAGGTCGCGAGCTGGAGGCTGAAAAGAATCGCGAGCAGGCTGATGAACGAAGGCTCGGAGTCGGACCGCACACGCCGCCCTCTGAGTAGGCGGGCAAGGCCGACGAGTAGCAGGCCGGCGATCAGCCCCGCGGCGACTGCCCCTAACGCGGTCTTCGCCACCAGCGGGAAGTAGGCGTGGACGCCGGTGCTCTGGATCTGGTGGGCGGCTCCCCCAAACCGGAGCTGGTAGGCGAGCAGGTGCCCTGCCTGGGAGCCGAGCAGGCCCAGGGCCAGTGCAGCGAGCGCGAGGCGCCTACGGTTCATCGCCACGATGATAAGACCGACTCCACAAGCCACCCCTAAGCGCTTGAAATTCCCGCGAATTACAATCCGGCTCATTCGGAGCAATGCTGCGATTGGGAGGTTAGTGATGAACGCGCGTATCCCGGTTCTGGGGCTCGTGGCCGCCACCGCATTGGCCGCGTGCGGTGGTTCGACGCCCACTACTACCTCGGGTGGGCCGAGCAAGGTTGCCAGCATCGCAAGCCAGGTCCCGTCGACTGTCACGGGCCCGATTCAGATCGCCACGGACGCGACGTATGCGCCGAACGAGTTCGTCGATCCGAACACAGGCGCAATCTCTGGTTGGGACATCGACCTTGGCAACGCGATCTGCAAGGTGATGGGCCTCGTCTGCACCTTCAACAACGTCACCTTCGACGACATCATCGCCCAGCTCAAAGCCAGCACCCCGAGCGAGGTCGCGGGCGGCGACAAACCGCGCTACTCATTCAGCATCTCGAGCTGGAGCCCCACCCAAGCGCGTGAGGACAGCGGCATCGACTTCGTCACTTACTACAAGGCCGGTGAAGCCTGGATGGTCAAAGTCGGAGGCCCGACCATCAACACCGCCGCCGACATGTGCGGCCACAGCGTCGCCGTGGAGGCGGGCACCACCGAGGAGAGCGACGCCTGGGGCTACATGGGCCAGCAGGTCGGTGGCACCGTGATCGCCGGCGACAAGAACAACTGCAAGGACGCGGGCAAGCAGGACATCAAGGTCCTCAGCTTCCAGACCCAGACCGACGCCAACTCGGCGCTGCTCTCGGGCCGGGCCGACTTCGGCTGGCTCGACCAGCCCGTCGCGGACTACCAGGTCAAGCAGTCGAACGGCAAGTTCAAGATCGGTGGCCAGCCTTGCAGCGTGGCGCCGTACGGAATCGCCATTGTCAAGGGCAGCCCGTTGGAGAAGCCGATCACGGACGCCGTGAAGTACCTGATCGACAACAACGGCTACTACAGCAACATCCTCAAGAACTGGAATGTCACCGACGGAGCCATCGCAAGTTCGGATGTCGCGCTCAACAAGAACGACGCCATCGGTCCCACTTGCGTGCCGTCCTACTGACCTCGACATAAATAGCTAATTGACCGAGACCGTCTCCGGTCCGTCTAGCCCAGAAGCGCAAACCGGGCGGCGGCCGGAGACGATCAAGGCGATACCCGTCCGGCATCCGTGGCGATGGCTGTCGGGCGCCATTGTGCTCGCCATCGCGGGCGACATCGTCTACACGATCGTCACCGCTCCCAACCTCGACTGGGGCGTCGTGGGGACTTATCTGTTTGGGCGGCTCATCAGAGAGGGGATCGTGGTCACGCTCGAGCTCACGGTGCTTGCGATGCTGATTGGCGTCGGACTGGGAATCGTGATGGCGGTGTTGCGACTTTCGCCGAACCCGGTCGTGTCGTGGGTGAGCTGGCTCTACATCTGGTTCTTTCGAGGCACGCCGGTCCTCGTGCAGATCTTCTTCTGGTACAACCTGAACATCGTCCTTCCCCACATCGGTATCGGCATCCCAGGCACCACGCTCAACTTGCAGGCAGGCACCAACCAGCTGATCAATCCATTCCTCGCCGCCACGCTTGGTCTGGGCTTGAACGAAGCCGCTTACATGGCCGAGATAGTTCGCGCGGGCATCATCTCGGTGGAGCACGGCCAGACGGAGGCCGCGCAGGCTCTCGGCATGACGCGATTGCAGGTGATGCGGCGAATCATTCTTCCGCAGGCGATGCGTGTGATCATCCCGCCCACCGGCAACGAGACCATCTCGATGCTGAAGACCTCATCGCTGGCGTTCGTGGCCGCGGTGCCTGAGCTGTTCACCCGATCGGAGCAGATCTCGAGCGCCAACTTCGCGGTCGTCGAGCTGGCGATCGTGGCCAGCATTTGGTACCTCGCGATGACGTCCATCCTGACCATCGGCCAGTACTACCTCGAGAGGTACTTCGCCAGGGGTTCGCAGCGGGAGCTGCCACCGACTCCGTGGCAGAGGTTCAAGAAGATCCTCTTCACTGGTCACGTCCCGGCGCCGATCGAGGCCCCGATTTCTTTGCCTCGGGCGCACTGACATGGGCGCCATGCCGATGGTCAAGGCGGAGGCTGTACACAAGAGCTTCGGCCGCCTCGAAGTCCTGCGTGGCATCGACCTGGAGGTGGCACCCAAAGAGGTCATGTGCATGATCGGACCCTCGGGTTCGGGCAAGAGCACGTTCCTGCGCTGCATCAACCACCTGGAAAAGATCGACGCCGGCCGGCTGTCGGTGGACGGCGAGCTGGTCGGCTACCGCCAGCGAGGCAACAAGCTCTACGAGCTACCCGACTCCGAGGTCTGCAAGAAGCGGTCTGAGATCGGCATGGTGTTCCAGCGCTTCAACCTCTTCCCGCACATGACGGCGCTCGAGAACATCATGGAGGCGCCGCTCCTCGTCAAAAAGGAAAGTCGCACGACGGCCGAGGCCCGCGCCCGCAAATTGCTCGACCGCGTTGGCCTCTCCGACAAGGTCGACTGCTATCCGAACCAGCTCTCCGGCGGCCAGCAGCAGCGTGTGGCCATCGCGCGGGCTTTGGCGATGGAGCCGAAACTGATGCTGTTCGACGAGCCGACCTCAGCGCTCGATCCGGAGCTCGTGGGTGAGGTCCTCGACGTCATGCGCGGTCTCGCCAAAGACGGCATGACGATGGTCGTTGTCACGCATGAGATGGGGTTTGCGCGCGAGGTCGGCGACAGCCTTGTCTTCATGGACGGCGGGGTGATCGTCGAGACCGGCACACCTCGCGACGTTCTGTCCAGCCCCAAGCACCAGCGGACGAAGGCTTTCCTGTCCAAGGTGCTCTGACTTCTTAAGCCCCTCTCTTTGAGGGGGACTCCCCCTTAAAGGCACCGAGCCCGGCAGAGCCGGCTCTCGGCGCACCCCCCTGCTAACCCTCTCCCCGAGGGGGAGAAGGAATCAGCTCCTAGACGCCCTCCACTCCTTCCAGTCGTCGCGGACCAACCTTCCCATCATCGTCGCCGCCTCTCGCAGCCACGCCGATTTGCGGCGCTTCAGGTCGGCGAGGATGGCCTTCCCGGCCCCGCGGGTGCCGAGATGGATGTTGCCCGCCTCCCACCCCATCGACCTCAACAGCCTCCCTTCGTCACGCTGCACGGGCAGGGAATCGAGCTCGATGCGGCTGCAGTCCGGCGACAGGCGGCGTACGAGCCAGCCTTCGCGGACTTCTGTGAGCGGGTCGGGGCAGCGCACCGCCGACGTGGCCAGGTCGATGTAGTGGATCCGGCCCGAGGCATGGTCCCTATGCGCCCATTCCCAAGCTGAGGGCGCCAGCGCTTTCGCCTCGTGCGCAACCGCGGAGTCGTGCCAGTCGGCGATCGCCACCAGCCGCTCACGCCCCAGGCTGCCGAGGCCTGATCGGCGGCGGACATAACGCACGTTGTTCGACCCCGCCGGCATCCGCCGGAGCAACAAGAGCTTCAGGTTCGCCGGGAGCGAGCCGCGAGCGGTTGGCAGCGCCTGCATGCGTGCCCAGAAGGCCACCGGATCCCGCAGGCGACCCGACGCCATTTTCCGGAGCCAGCGATCTTGCTCTGCCAGCACGATCGGCCGGCCGCCGGTGCGCAGCGCGCCCAGGTAGCCCTGCATGATCGCCGCGCATGCCTGCTTGAGGTCGATGTTGAGATGGCCTTCCGCCGCCGCCAACCCTGCGCTCGTGGCCAGGCGGACGAGATCGAACGTGAACGGCATGCGGTACGTCTCGTCGAAATCGGTGACGCCCCACACCAACCGTCCCTCGGCGTCACGCCAGGTGCCGTAGTTCTCGACGTGAAGGTCTCCGACCGCGAGCACCCGAACGGCCTCCGCCAGCTCGGGCAATGCTTGAGGCGCCTGCTCCGCCCACCTATAGAAGGTCGCGCGAATGAAGCTGAACGTGTCCGCGGCCATCGTCTCGTGCTTGTAGTCGAGCTCGTGCTGGCGCAAAGGTATGCGGCCTCGGAGCCATCGCTCGAAGCCGCGCGTGGATTCGACTATGTCGAGAGTCGCGGCCACGGAAGGTATTGTCGTTTGGGCCGAACGAAGTTAGTGGAGGGATTCGCCCGGAGCGGCGCCTTCCCACGCCGTGGTCTCCCAGTTGTCCTGCCGCGCCTTCAGCGGCATCCACGGCGGGAGGTCCATCAGCAGCTCTTGGCTGAGCGCGAAAGCATATGGCTCGTAGCCCTTGCGCAACTTCTTCAGGCGGTCACGAAACACGCCCGCGTCGACCGTCATCCCATCGCTGGACAGCAGGTCGACAAGTGATTGCATCTCGGCGTCCGACATGCGGTCCGGAACATCGAACTTCGGGGCCGCTCGCAGGACCTGGCTGAGGTCGCCGAGGGCGTGCCGTCCCATTGCATACACGCGGCGCGCCTGCCAGGTGTGACCAGTCGCCTTGCTCGCCTGCCACAAAGCCGCGAAGTCGAGGATCGCCGTCAACGCCGCCACCCATGACTGGTTCTCGTGTTGCGAGCGGAAATAACAGAGGACCTGGTACGAGAGATGGCTCTCGAGCAGCTCGGCGGTCCAGTGCTCCCATGTCGACATCAGCGGAATGAGCTCCTTCATCTCGCCGGCCTCCTTCGCGCGGCGGAGGAGGTCGCCCGCGCTTGGCGGCGAGCCCGCCCACTCGTCCAGCATCGAGATCGTCGTCTCGCGTCGCGAGAACCCCTGATAGAGGACGGGAAGGTAGGAGATGACGACCGCGAGGAACCCGATCCCGAGGCCGGCCTCGACCACCGTGACGAAGCGCGCCAGGTCTGTCCTCGGAGCGAAGTCGCCGATGCCGAGCGTCGTGAACGTCCAACCGCTCACGTACAGGGCGACGATTGGGCTGCTGAAGTCGAATCCCGCGGCCCACAGCACCAGCGCAAAGCCCACGACGAGGATCGCGCCCCACAAACCGATCAAGACCAGCAATGAGATGGGTCCGTACGTGCTGAGGTAGCTTTCACGCCGCTCGCCGTTGGGCATCCGGCGGCCGATCGCCGCCCACGGTTTCCACGTGACCTGGTAGAAGACCTTCGAGACTCGCACGCGCCCCGACACCCGGCGCGGCAGGACGATGGTTTCGAAGGCGTCGCGCAGGACGACGAAGACGAGAAACAGTCCTACGACTCCAGCGGCGAGATGCATCGTCAGGTCAACCCCAATCCGACTGTGAAAATTCTGGGCCCTAAGCCCTCGATGCGAGCGCCAGGTTCCAGCCGCTCAGCGCCAGCGCCAGCGAGCCGAGCAGCTCAGCTCGTTCCACGAAGACCGCCGGCACCACTTCGACACGCTCCGCAGCGGCGAGCACGGCGTGACGGCGGATGGAGTCGCGGATGGGCTGCAGCAACAGCTCGCCCGCACGGCTGAGCAACCCGCCGATGATGACGCGCTCGGGGTTGATCAAGTTGCAAAGGCCCGCAACGGCGACGCCGATCTCCGTTCCGGCGTCGGAGATCGCGCGCCGGCAGCGCACGTCGCCCCGCGCGGCCAGCTCGATCACCTGTCCCAGCGTCAGGGACTCCGAACGGCCCTGGCCGACGAGCTGGAGGATCGCCGGTCCTGATGCAACCGTCTCCAGGCAGCCCCTGTTGCCGCAGTAGCAGAGGGCCCCGGCCTCATCGAGCGTCGTGTGCCCGATCTCGCCCGCCGTTCCCGATGCTCCACGCAAGAGCTTGCCGTCGATGACGAGCCCGGCGCCGATGCCGGTGGCCGCCTTGATATAAGCGAAGTTCGAGCAATCGCGCCCCGCGCCCCATGTGAGCTCGGCGAGCGCACCGCAGTTGGCGTCGTTCTCGATCTCGACCGGAAGCCCGAGACGCTTCTCCATCTCGGCCGCGATCTGCAGGCCCAGCCAGCCGGGCAGGATCGTCGCCGACCCCACCGTACCTCGGGCACGGTCGACCGGTCCGGGGATGCCGATGCCGGCTGAGATCACGTGCGTCCGCTGGACGCCAGCCTCGACCAGCACCTCCTCGACCATGCGGGCCGCGGCGTCGAGCGCATCAATGGCGTGCTCTCGGACGTCGAGGTTGCAGATTCGTTCAGCGAGCACATCGTGGGCGAGGTCGGCGACCGCGACCTGCACGTGGCTGTGTCCGACGTCGATGCCGACCACGGCCATCGACGAGTCTTCGAGCACGAGCTGGACGCCCGGCCTTCCTCCGCGCCCATCAGGTGCCTTGGCATCGACCTCGAAGACGAGTCCGGCCTCCCTCAGCCCGGCGACCAGCGTGGAGACCGTCGTCCGCGAGAGACCCGTGGCCCGGGCGATATCGGCCTGGCTGGTACGGCCGAGGGTGCGCAGCACCGCGATCACTCGCTCGCGGTTGCGTTCGCGCAGCCACCCGAGCGTCCCGTCTCCCTTCTTGTTGTTCGTCCTGCGCCCCCGCCGAATCATGGCGCGCGCGGGGGGTTTGTCAAGAGTCCGAACAAAGATCACGAGGCACCACACCGATCTCTTGACAAACTGGCGGGCCTGAGCAATGCTCTGCACTCGGCGGCGCGGCCGCCAAGGCTGCTGAGTAGAAACCTGCTTGCCGGCGCACTCTCGCCCCGGAATCCGCCGGGAAGAAGGCAACAGGAATCGCTTTTGATAGGAGAGAGCCACATTGAGGTTCGCCAAACTCGTCCCGGTGCTCATGCTCGCCGGGCTCGCCGTCGTGGCATGCGGTGGCGGCAACACCACGGGCGGCGCGTCACCGGCCACGATTCCCTCGTCGCTCAGCGTTTCTTCGTTCGACGTCAGCTTCTCGGCCATGGCCACGCTGAAGGACCTGCACGCGGCCGGAAGCGGCCTGGTCGGTGTCCTTCTGCCCGACACCACCTCGTCCACACGGTGGGTCAACTCAGACCTTCCCTACTTGACGAAGGCCTTCCAGCTGGCGGGGTACAGCGCAACTGAGTTCAAGATCGACAACGCGCAGGGCAACGACGCCACGCAAATTGCGCAGGCCCAGGCGGACATCACTCAGGGCGCGAAGGTCCTGGTGGTCGGCCAGCTCGACATTCCGACCGCTACGACGATTCAGGCGGCGGCGGCGGCCAAGGGCGTCAAGGTCATCGCCTATGACCGGGCCATCTTCACAGGCACCAACACCTACTACGTGAGCTTCGACAACGTTCAGGTGGGCAAGCTCATCGGACAGGGCTTCAAGGACTGCGTCACCGCATGGAACGTCTCAAGCCCGAAGGTCTTCACGCTCAACGGCGGCGAGGACACCGACCCGAACGCGATCGACTTCGCCAAGGGCTACAACTCCGTCGTCTGGGGCGACTCCGTACCGCAAGAGACGGTGGGCAAGACCGCCAACGGCGCCACCCTGGTCGGTGACCAGGTCGCACCCGGCTGGGACAACGCCAAGGGACAGCAGATCTTCCAGCAGCAGTACACCGCGCACCCCGAGATCAACGCCAC